>Ga0105049_10002183_pt1 | contig 23094 bp, 6 predicted proteins | sample MAT06_FD_78087 | JGI IMG/M metagenome (GOLD analysis project Ga0105049, IMG submission 78087) | Freshwater microbial communities from Lake Fryxell liftoff mats and glacier meltwater in Antarctica - MAT-06 | ecosystem: Environmental > Aquatic > Freshwater > Ice > Liftoff microbial mat | place...
CCGATGCCCTCTTGGGTATCGCGGATCAAGTTGCCCAAGGCATCGTAGCCATATCGGTTGTCCGTATTCAGCGTATTCACGTTATCATCCACCATCGCGACCGTGTAGTTGGCGATATCCACCACACCGTCGTCCGATTTGTTCACCGTGGTTTCCGGTGCCGAGGAGAGGTCGCGCAAATGGTATAGCTTGTTGCTGGGCAGGAGCGTGCTGTAGTCGTAGCGCAATTCGTCATAAACTATCCCGTGCTGATCGGAGCGTTTCGCGCTAAGGATATTGCCGTTGGCATCGTACTCATATTCACTGCTATACTTGCCTTCCCCGGGGCCGTTGGCCCAATCGTTGCCTGCGGTCAGGCCTCTTAGGGTGGTGCCCTTGCGCAGCCGATTCAATTGGTCATAGTCAAAGCGCCAAGCCAGAAGTTCGGGTTCTCCTTCATCCAACACGCCATTGTTATCCGCATCACTGGACCACCAACCGTTCGTGGGCGGCAAGGTGCGGGAAAGGGCACTGATGTTGCCGTTATAGAGGTCCGTATTCGCACTAGGCAGGTAATTCTGCGCCAGGAAACGGTCTTCGGTGGCATTGGCCCACCGGGCGTCGCTTACAGCTTCATAGTCCAGCAAGCCTGCGGTACCGTCGAAATGGTCATAGTAGTGCAAGCTCAGACCAAAGGCATCGCGGCCCACAGCGGCATTGGCTCCGGATGCTCCATCTTCACCCATGTCTTGAGCCCGTGACAACCCGTTGCTATTGATGCCTTTTAGCCAGCCTTGCAAGGTGTAAGCATAGTCCAGGCCCTGCACCTTGTTCTGCCCCAGTTCCACACGCATCAAAGGGCCGTGGGCGTAATAGAAGTAGGCGGCATCTTCATGCCATTCCAATCCGTGGCGGCTGGTCTCCACCGCCGTTATACGGTTGTCCGCATCGTAGGTGTAGCGGTGGTGGAATTGGTCTGGTTCGCCATCCTGATAATCCACCTGATGCACATTGCCGCTCACCAGGTCATAAGTATATCGCAGGTGTTTCAACGCTTGGGCGCGTTCTGCGGATTCTAAACCCATAAGGGGCGATTCTTGCACGAGTTCTTTTACGTTCCCATGGATGTCGTAGGAATAATGGGAAGCATGGTCGTACGTGAGCGGATCATTGTCGAACGGGGTGGTCGGGTCGTTGTCGAAACCCTCTTGGTAGGTGGTGCTGGCTACTCGGTGGTATAGGTTCTGCTGCTGATCATCGCTAAAGCGATCGGCAACGGAGGAAAGCGGAGCATCGGGGTAGAACGGCCTGTCGTAGTGGGTCTGGGTGACCTCGCGGCGGCTATTATTCTGTATGAAGGTGTTCAGCCTTGTATCATCCAAAACCTCGGCACTTGAGAGACCCTCTACATCACTGCCGTAAACACTCTTTAGCTCCACATTATCCGCGATCAGTTCGCCTGCTTCCAACACGCGGCCTAGGTTATCGTAGCGGGAGTAACTGTAACGTTTGGTTCCTAAGGTGAATTGTTTGGTATTCTGGCTCAGTACCAGCCGACCCAATTTATCGTACCAGAAGCGCTGGCTCCAAAGCCCAAGTTCGTCGCTAACGAGGCGTGCGTAGCGCCTTTCGGCCGTGTTGTATACCCCACCAAGGAAACCGTGTTGGCGGTCAAGGAATTGGATGGTGGTAATGGCGAAAGGTTCTGCAGGAGCTTCAAGGCCGTCGTCCGGATACGCTGCGCCAGGAGTTTGGATCTCCGTTGCTAAAAAGCCATCCCCCAGACGGTATAACCGCCCATCGGCAGTGGCTGCCAAGCCTGACACGCGATCGTGGAACCACAATGCGGTGACGGGTGAGGTAACGGTATTGCTGAGGTCTAGGAAATCAGGACCCGCAACGGTGAGCACGGGAGGGGCGCCGCCCCCCACTTGGCGCGAACGATGCAACTCGCCCAGGCTGTTCCCAACAATGAAATCCGTGACCATGCTGTTTCCATCAGAGTAGGGCTGGGAGCACCATATTTTGTTCAATCGGCGTCCCGCAATTTGGGTCCAAGCACTCCACGTGCCATCGGTGGCCCTCCTTGCATAACAACCGTCGACCCACTGATCACCAACCATCAAACCAGCACCATTGCTAGCTATATGGATGTCGCGCCAAGAAGCGCTCGCATTTCCCGTATTCTCGAATACCGACGTGGTGCCCGTGATATTGCGGCGTTTACCCCTATCGCCCACGGCAAATGCTTGGCCAGGAGCAACTGTTTTAACGGCCCAAAGTCGGGTCTGGTCAAAGGGGTCGTTGGCATTGGGAGCAGGAGAAGCGGGATGTGGCACCGGTTGCCAGGTGTTACCCCCATCGGTTGTCCGCCTTATGATGCAGTAATCACCTACGGTATACCCGTTCAATGGGTCTATGAAGTCGACATCATTCAACCGAGATGGAAAGACATTCAGGATCTGCATACGCGAGGGGCCGCTTGTCTTGTGAACGCTGGCACCATCACCCACAACGACTAACTCAGAGGTACCCACCCTGGATAATGCAATGCCGTAGAGGTCGTTAGAACCGTCTTGGGACCACGTGAAGGTGGGGGTGGAGGTATCCACACCTTGGCACCGGATAATGTATCCGTTACCGCCAACAATAGTAGCTTCCGGGATATTGGGGTTGGAGCTATTGGGATAGCTTATAGCCACATCGTGCAAGTCTATGGTTTCGGGAAGTGCAAGGGGTTGTATCGCTAGCGGAGCGGGCCATTCACCGATACCAACCGCATTTTTATCCCCAACTACGATGACCGTGGTTGCATTGAATATGTCCGCGCTGTTCAGGTCACCGACCAGGCGTGTAGGTATGGCCTTCCAGATGGTTCCGTTGGCAGAGCCCTCGAACAAAGTGCCTTGTGCCCCGACCCCCCTGGTTTGCCCATCAATAAGGTGAAGAACAGGCAGTGGCATGATCTGTGTCGATTGATCGGACCACGTAGCAGTAGTAGTAGCCACCGCAGCTCTCGCAATAAGCCCGGCGTTCTCGCTAGGTGTTGGTGTTGTTCTACCAGCGAGTATGAAACGTGATTGGGCCGCATCGTATAGGATATGCTGCACCACCCCATTGGAGTTGGCTGGGTAGGGTAGGGCAGTATTGCTTAATGTGATCTCTGTTTCAGGTGTCGCGGAGGACAGGTCGTGTTGCACCAAGCTAGAAGTTACCCTGTCGAAGACGTAACACAACCCAGCATCGGTCACATCCATGGCCATGGAAGCGCCTTGGGTATTGGTCGCTGGGGTCCAAGACCAATTCCCCGTAGCAAGATCAAGCGTTCCGAAGGCTTTGTCGCCTCCTTCGCCCACAACGCTGTTCTTGGATATTGCGGCGAAACGGATCGTGTTGTTGTCAACACTAAACGCGGCCAGATCGCGAACCGGACCATTGGAGAAAAGCGGCCCGCCAGGGACCTGCGACCAATTCGGCACCAATGCTTCCAGATCACTGGTCTCGTGCAGTTGTCCCATTTCATCTCCAACCACTACTCGAATGCCGCCATCATTGTTGCGCATGGCCCAAACGGCTCGCAAGTCCGTACCGGATGGGCCGGGCATGGGGAATATTAGCGGGGCAAGCCCCCCCCCCATCAGTATACGCACCAATTGGCCATCGGTGCCAACCACCAGCATGTGTACTCCCTCTGCCGTGGTCTCGAATGGCTCCATCTTCCAAAGATCAAGATCCACCTCTGCTAGCTGCGGTATCCAGGTTCGGCCACCGTCCTCGGTATGATGAAGAACCCCTCTACCAGTTGCCTGCGATACCAAAATAGCCATACCTTCCTGTTGCGTAAAAAAGAACAGGTCGCGGAAATCGTCCGTGGTCCCTGTTGCTATGGTGGCCCAAGTGGCCGTATTCTGGTGCCAGTTAGTAGAGTATAGGAGCACGCCGTGGGTGCCGCCGAGGTAGGCGCCGCTGGAAGCCACCACACAGCCGGCCAGCATCTCTGCGCCTGATGCCATTCTGGAGTAACGCGCTGGCCAATTGTTACCATCGATGTTGCCGCGGTAGATGATCCCTTGCCCATTAACAGCGATACCTGCAACATAGCTGAACGATGATGGATCGGTCGTACCTAATGTGACGGTGACCGATCGCAGATCCGTGGTGCCAAAAAATGACGTATTGGTTCCAGTAGTGAAACGGCTCGTGTTCAGATTATTGGCGTAAACGCCATTGCCGCCTACGGCAATACCGTAGACACCACTCGTGGGCCTCCGATAAGAAACTACATCATTGAACGAATGCGTTTGCACAATGCGGGGCACTGGAGGCCCGTTGGCCGTGCTGGCTACGCCGGTTATCAGGTCCCAAGAGGCCCCCCCGTCGATCGTTTTCAGCACGCAGCCGAACTCACCTACGGCATACGCCGTCTGCCTCTCCAAGTCTGTAAGCGTCTGTGCGCCGGGAAGCGTGAATGAGCATGACTTCAAGTTGGAACCTACAACATGGTGGGAAAGGGACCATGAAGCACCTGCATCAGTAGTGCGGAAAAGCATGCCGCGCTCCGCTATATATCCCGAAAGATATCCTGTGCCACCTTCCAGGATCTGTGAATTGGTAACGGTCAATTTGCTGGGCAGGCCATTCGTAAGTTTCGTCTCCCATAAGGCCATGGGGTCCATATCTGGCGATCGCTGGCGGATCGGTTGCTCCAGGCTATTGAATGCGTATTCCGAAGCCAAGGTGTGACCCGTGAAGGTGGATCGCTCACCGTTCTCTCGATCACGCTGCACATCAAGGGCATTCGGGTCAAGCCCGCTGGTAAAAGCCAACGGCTTTACACCCTCTGGTGGAACAGTGCGCACTAGGTTGCCCGCCTGATCGTAATAGTAGAGTGTAAAGTGGTGCTCGTCCTTTCCAAAATGTTTCCGCGACATGGTCTCCAGCGCATTGCCACATTGGCTGTTGTACTCCTCAACAAAATCGCGTTCAAGGCTGACCGTCTGTTGGCTGTAGAGCAGATCGGCAGTAATGTTCGCATTGACTATGAACGCTTCGCCACACGGATCCTCAGGCACTGGACCGGGTAAGTTCGGCAACTCGTGTATGGCTGGCGGAGAGCATGGGCTTGGCAGTGTGCAATATGAGAAGATACACCACACAGTGGGATCGTCGATCTCTTCCTGGGAGAGTTCGTCATCTTCCATCACTCGCTGCAAGCGGGCCATGTATCCATCCAAACAAGGGCATAAGTAAGCTGCAACGAAATAGCATTCGTACGTGGCGAGGTCCGTATCGATCGTGGGACCATTAAGCTGCGTGGCGAACGCATTGAATGCCTCGATCATGTCGATCACCGCATTCTTCTTCGCCGTGCACTGATCCGGTGGATCGGAGCAATCGATCACCGCACTTGGTCCGCATGTTGGAGCGTTGACCTCGCGTTGTAGTTGGGTCATAGCCGGTTCCAACGTGTAGCTATATGGCGAGTATAAAGCACAGCTAACAAGTGGAAGGCCACTCCAGGTAAGTTCAGTAGCGCCATAAAGAGCAGGACCATCGAGCCAAACACGATTTGGCGATTCTGGAAAGCCCACGAAGTCGGGTGCTGCAAACACGGTCACCGGCATCAGACCTATAAAGGGGAACTGCGAAAAGCCTAGGGAATAATCGAGTTTGAGGACATTTGGCGTAGATCCGAATTGCAAGTCGCCATTCACATCCAGCGTTGAGATGGTCGTAAATTCACCAAGCGGGCAACTTGGGCAAAGCGCTGGCCCGATCCGGTTGGCAAGCTCCTCGCTTATGAGCGGACTGGTGAACAGATCGAACGATGTTCCGAACGTGGTTTCCAACCGTTCGAAAATGGCATCTGCCAGCTCGCGTATCAAGCGCCTGTCGTCTTCTAAACCATCGCAACCGACAACAGAAAGCGCACAGCTTTCGAAAGCAAGACAGTCCGACTCGACGATCACATAACCAAGATCGCCGCTGTTGTCACCATTGGAGATGTCCAGATCCACGATCTCAGCACGGCATCTGAACGTAGTGTAATTTCCGTTCTCATCCGCTGGCTCTATCGCTTCCCATCTACCGAAACGTAATTCTTCGCCTTCTCCCACTGCCCATGACTTCGTGCCATAGAGCGTTAAACAACCATCTCCCACAGCGTAACCAGCGACATCTCCTCCACTACTGAGGTTGATCCCTGCAGAAAAACCGGTCGTAGGGTCGCCCATTGGATCGAGCAATGGCCCTAAATAGGAACGCAACGAATTGGTCATCAGTGGGCTTGTGAAAAGATCCAATAATTCGGTAGCTCCTACATCTACGTTCCTAGTTGTCCACTCCATCAGCCGTAGGAATTCATCGAGCAGCTCGTCATCACAGCAAGCAGGTTGGCATGCGGAAAATGGCATGCACGGATGCTCGACCAGGAGTTCCCCAACGATCTGGCCTGTGCTGTTAATTAATTCCATAGAAAAGCTGGTGTAGGCACCAAGCTCATCGGGAGTGCCAGCTGGCCTTGGATTCTGCATATCCACAGCGTCTTCGGTATCAACGGGGGACGAAAGCGTCAGGCATCCCTCCGTTCCGATTCGTAGCACGATCCTATCCCCTTCGACGACAGGCGTAGTCAGGATAGCTCCGCATACCAGGTCAGGACCACCATCATCGATCCTGCAAAAAGCTGCCTGTAAATAACCGCGCAAGGCATGATCCATCGCTGGGCTAAGGAACAGATCGAATTCTTCAATTGAAGCGTTAAGTAGGCGCTCCCGAATGGTGGCGGCCAAGCCATGCATTAAGGCCTCGTTCGTTCCGGCACAGGCGGGCCCGGTGGGGCTGGCGCATACACCAACAGGTATGCGCTGTTCCGCATCGTCGAAAAGCTTCCACAATTCGGCCTGCACGACAGCCACTCGATCCCCTGAATTATCCAGCAGCCAAAAGGTCATCCCTTCTTCGGTATCTGGACTGAAGTTGGAGATGCCGGACCCCGTTTGAGCAAAATAAGTCGACCAGTCGAAGTCTGATGGTTGGACAGTTGTGATGCGCAATTCCAGTTTATTGAAGATTTCTGGTAGATGATTTCTCTCCAGTACGAACCGAAGAACAGATTCATCAAAACTCCAATCCAATGTCGGCAGGCCCGCCCAAACCCCACCGCTATTGCTGGCTAGAGCCAATAGGCTTCCGAGTCCGTTGTGCGCAACCGCCCCCGGTATGTCCACGCTGCCTCCGAGACCATCATTCGCGACCAATTGTTGTAAGAAGCCTGCCAAGCCCGTACCAATGGAATTGGGCGTACATAGCGGCGGAAAGTTGCACGGTGCGAGAAGGAAACCATCACACATGGTACCTAAAACCGTGATCCTTACCGGTTGTGGTTCATCAGCTATCTGATATTCGATCATCAGTTCGAATGCCCCCGCTTCAGCAGGCGTTAGCAGCGCAACCCGTGTGATCTCGTCCCAAGTAAAAATGCCACCAGGGTGCGTAAGAGTTATGGGACAATCATTACCAGTTCGGACCATGTTCACCGTAAGATCCCCTGTAGTGGCATCCTCCACAGCGTTCCAACTAACTCCCTCTTCGGCAGGCGCCGGTTGAAGATCGTTCTGGGCCAACAATACCGCTTGGAATTCTGGCAATTCCGAAAGGTCCACCCCTGTTCCATGCAGTTCATCGGTCAGGGCTAAACGCTCGAACAGTGCCTGCCAGGAGATGGTTACAGGACACTGGCCTGTGGCACTGTATAATGCAGCAGCCACGTGTCGTGGGTCTTCCCTCATGCCAGGAACTTGTTCTGGATCTTGGAACCGTTGCACCTTGGATGAGTAGTGCCACCACGAATAGCCCCCACATGGTTGGCAGAAATTCGAATAGATGGGGTTTATCCATCCATCATAATCTCCAAACAAGCGACTCCACCACCCATACCAGGCCTCCTGCGGCTGACCAATGCACAGGTTGAGACCTCGTTGCTGTCCACACCCCCCAAGACCTGTTACATCATCGGCTCGACGTTTCTGGTAGCGGTATTTTTCGGCGAGGTAGATCGATCTGAATGTTTCCCATTCCTGCTGACTATTGAGCAAGGGGGGGGCCAAGCAACCCGCGCTGTATGCAGAATTGCCGCAGCGAACCAATCGCGTTGCGAATTCCACCATGTTAAAGACGATAGGTTCATCCGGCACCGTACGAATCTCTGTATGGTAGGCTTCAATGATGGCCTTGAATGCTGCTTCTTGCACCCCGGTGCCCAAAGCGAATGGGTCGGACCAAGGATGACCGGCAGAGAGAAAGGTTTCCAGTTGGGGCTCACCGGCTCCTTCTACTACCCGCAAAAGGCCCAACAGTTGCGAGAGATCATCCGAGGGGGTAGCGCTCCATTCGGTAAGCCGCAGTTTGGCGTCGAAGTCATCGCTTGTTAATTCATAGCCGGCCTCTGGTACTGCGAATTTGCGGCAGTCGCGATAATATCCATACTCTGGATGGTAACGAACGAGGGAGCGCTCAAAACCCGGCCTCCAATTATCGATAAGATCAGCAACCCCGATCAGATTCTCAGGATAGGTGAAAAGATCCTCCGGGTCGCCTTCTACGAGTTCAGCGTCCACGACAGCGGGCATGTATTCGTCTTCTCCGATACGGAATACGGGCACCTTGGTCCGGTCGCCATTAACGTCCCTGTATTCCGCTACCGCCGAGCCATCTGCAAGCTCAAGCGAGGGTCGTCTCCAAATGGCGGACACATTATCATTTGTTGTAAAAAATCGATAACGAAGCACACAGTCACCTCCGCTTCGTAAGAACGAGGTGAGTTCCGGAACCGAGACCACACCATTTACGCGGGTGAACTTGCCATATTGACCCTGAAGCGACATATCGCTCAGCATGTTCCTGTAATTCACTTCGCACCACGAGAGGTCGCGACACAATTCTTCGCATTGCAGCGCTAAGATCTCATGGTCCTGCACCGTGCCCAGCCCGGTTCGTAAAAAGACGTCGCGGTCGCCCAAGCGTTCCAAACATTCCTCGCAGGTGATGTTGCATCCTTCTGGATCCTCCAATTCAAGCAAGTCGTTATAGAACTCGGCACGCGACTGGGCGAGACAGTTCTCTTCTGCCCAGGTGCGGTAGTCTGCCGTAGGCTCTAGTTCATCAGACCAATATTGCAGGCGCGCACCTTCATGTACGCGAAGCACCTTGGTTACGGTGTAGGACCCGATATCCAACGAAATGACCAACCCATTAAATCGGGTGTTAGGCCCAGGAAGGAGTTCGTCACAAGGTGCGAAGGATACATTATCCCCGGTGAATTGACCAAGAATGCCGTGTACGCTGGGCTCCAACGCTTCGCCACAATCGTTGGTAACGGTAATGTCCAATGCGTAGACACACTGGTAACAGACCTGTTCAGCCCCACATTCGAAAAGGGCCGTGGGAAGGATCAGACTATGGTTTATGGTATACTGCCGGTCATCAACGGGCACTGTGATAACCTCTGTGAACGTCCAACTGTGGTCGAGCTGATCGTAGTGGTTCGTGGCACACGTTATGCTTGGTGCAGGAGGGCATAGGAGCGGCGTTGCGAATAACTGATCGGTCAAGGCGGTGTAAGAATCCAACGCCTTCATGGTTTCTGGGGGTTCACCTACAAGCGCAGTGGCCACAGTACGACCACCGCGATCCGCATAGTTTATGGAGGCCTGGCCATTTGGATCTATGGTGGTGGTTTTTTGGAAAAAGTGGGAATATCCCGCTTCTGATCCGAAAAGCCGATCGAGCTGCACCTGGTCCGGATTGCCATAGAACATGCGCGTTTCGTGCCCCGTGCCCAGTTGAAAGGTAGGACCCACTCCTCCCTTGCGTTTCACCCGGTTCGTATTGTCGCGAACATATTCGGTTTGCGAGAATGGTTTAGCGTTCGCTTTAGGCAGGAACGGATACTCCGGGATCAGCCTACTGGAAGGCGGCACCCCTTCTTGTGCAGAGTAGTAGAATGATGCTCCTTGTGCTGGATCCACCCGCTGTTCAGTCCCATCACAAGCGCTTGGATCATGGGGGTCAAAGAAATAGCCGGAGTTACTCGTTCCAGGCTCAGGCACATTTGCAAAGTGGTACATGAGAGGTGCCCAAACCCCCCCGTTCTGGCATTCGTAACCCTTCACCAAGGGATACGGTAGAAAATCCATTGCAGGTCTGCCGAGGGGGTCAAAGATGTGATCAATGATGATCGGAACATCCAAGCTATTGTTCTTGGTAACGGTTTGCCTGGTCCGGTACAAGCCATCCTGAAAGTTCACGGCATCTTTACGCTTACCACCTTCGGCAAATTGCGTAGTAAGTTGCCAGCACCAATCAGTGGCGTAGTCACCGACATTGAGGATATCTTGGCCAAAAAAACTAACCGGTTGCGGCCAATCGGTGTCGAATGGACCTGCGCTCGTGGTCCACCGGCCATTGGTGACCAAAACACCCGCAATACCCACCGCCCGGACCCGGTACACCAACCAGCCGTGACCGAAGATCAAAGGGATACGGTAGAACGTGTTCTTGGTGGTGATGCGCGTGGCGTTACGCCTTAGATCAACAAAAAGATCAGTATTAGGGAGATATTCTTGGTACGGAGGAAAATCCCATCCTTGGGTAATATCGTCCACAAAGCTCCATTCCAACTGGTATTCGCTCGCCGACGGTACTGTGTTCCAAGTCAATTCCACTTCATTGCCAAAGCCGCAGAAGGCCTCCTGTTGGATCGGACCAGGCGAAAAAAGATCACGCTCTATCAATGCAGTGTGAGAATGCACCAAGTGCAGGTCCAAGAAGAGGTTTGCAGGCAATTCCCGCACCCGTGTATATCCGTCGCCTTGGTTCACGTCGATGGAGATGATCTCGACCGAGAAATTATGCACATCGTGCAGCCAAGTGCCTTCATGACCTTGAAGGGCCAACTGGTCATCAAGCCGACGCAGCGTGGTGTCCGCAGACCAACGATGGCCCACCTCCAAGGTGATGTCGAATATGGAATCCCGATCGGCAGAACGCACGTATCTGTCGTGGTCCGGATTGGTCAAAGTTCGTACGCGTAAGGTTATCTTAGTGTCATGCGGGTTCATGATCTTCAACGCATGTGGATCGGTTCGCAAATAGATGGATCCGGTCAATGAATTGGTGCTATACGCATAAGCAGTTGGCCTCTGCCAACTGATAGACACGGTGTTCGGGTCGGCACTGGCGCCATCCATAGGCCAGGTCTGCGACCATTCGTTGTGCAACTCGTTTTGGCCGTAGCACGAAGCACCTGCCAGCGCGAACATGCTCATCATCGCAAATGTGACAAGCCCGGAACTTAGCGGGCCCATGCAGCTGTGGCGTAAGGCATGTTTCATTTGTATCGGGTATCGATCAATTGATAGTTGGACCAGTTGGGCCTTAACTGGATCATGGTCGCACTAAGGTCTACGACCGATCCGGTTTCGAAACTATGTTTTGCTATTACTGGCAGTGGCTTGGGCTGTTCAAACCGCATGATCACCTTTGGCCGTCGATATTCAGGGCTGAACAAGGCGTTAGCTTGTGGATGACGGCGATAGAGAAGTACCAATTCCAACATCCATCCCTGCGGATCGAAAGCTATTTCAATGGCTTCATACAAGTCATTGGTACCGAACATGAGCCTGAACCGTTGGCCCCCATTTGAGCGTTGCACGCCGATCTTTTGTGCGGACGCCATCAGATCATTGCCCATGGCACCGCTCCACGGATCGAATGCTGCCACAGGTGTACTAACGAGAACCACTCGAGCGGCAGAGTCAATAGAAACACGTAGTTTCTCATCTTGAATGGTGAGAATGCCAAGCTGTTCCGATCGGTGGGACTGCCCTTTGCGAAAGATCCGGGCGATGGATCGTTCTGCCGGTTCTAAGTCTTGTTGATCGTTGTAGTAGAACATCTCGTAGGTCAAGCTTAGATCGCGTTGCGGAATGTATTTGGCTGCGGCCTCTCCCATGCATTTTTGCAGGTCCGCATCAGTGGACGCCGTCCACTGGCTAAGTGCAGGCAGGCAACAGGCCCCAAGGAACACAGCCAAGATCATCAAGGTTCTCATTCTAGTCCATTCAATATTGCACAACATTCCTCTGCCTCGTCTCTTGGATGGTCATGACCCCGCGTTCCGTCTCCTTCTTAACACGGACCATACGCCCTTCGTGATCATACTCATACAAGGTGGCAAAGTGCCGATCGTCCAATTCCGCTACGAAGCGGTGATCCCGTGGGTCGTACACATAACTTTTCTGTGTACCTCCGTCGGGGAATACGCGAATGTCATCGAAGAGAGCATCCCCGTCGGTGCATCCCAAAGAGATCACCAATATATCTGGTTCACCACTGCTCATTACGAATCGCCATTCCATAAGCTGCCAGCCATCGATCATGGGTCCAATGCTCGGTGCTCCTTGAAGTTCGACATTCACAGGCGACTCTACGCGCACATACGGGCCGCTTATACTGGTGCTTCCAACAGGCAGATCAGCCTTGCTTACCCATGCGTTCAGGATGTATGTTCTGTTTGGTAGTGGGGAGAACGAACTCAAACAATCCGGGCAAGGTGGAATGGGGAGGTTGCAGCATGGTTCCCAACCTTCGAATTGGATCCCGAACGAGCCTGTACTTGCCGGGGTCAACTCGATCAACACTACGTAATTCCCGGTTGCAAGCTGAACGATCAGGTCAACGTCCGGTATTAGCTGTTGCATGCTGGGATCAAGTTCTCCTATTGGGCAGCCAATATCCATTTGGCCACAGAGTTCAGCTGGGAACATCACGCCCCTGGTCACCTCATTTCCGTATACCCGTAGCGCAACAAGTTCCGTTGCCCGGTCCACACAGAACGAGAACCACAGACATACTGGAGAGGTAGCGGTCCTACCGTTGTTCGTATAGCCGAAATCCGTGGTCGTACAAACGTTCAACGCTGTGCGGCAACTCGTATTCTGTGGTCGCCCTAATTGAACGGTCTGTTGAGCGTGCGAGCCACGCACAACCAGCAGGACCAACATGAGCCATATTGTGCGAAAAGAACAAGGGAACGCTCTCATGGCTCGGGTAGGGTTAACGTGCGGTTACAGCCCTGGCCATCGGTCACGCTGATCTGGATGGACCACGGTCCTGAGTTAGGCGGTGTCACTTTAATTCCGGTCATTGTCAGCGTGGTTTGAACCGCACCTTGCAAGATCAGCGGCACATCAAAGGTGAACGGACCGTTGCTTCCTTCTACCGTTACATCAATGGCTGTACCTACCAAACTGCCAGCCGCAAGGGTGAACGAACATTCGGTCGGTGCGCAATACTGTAGCTGCGCTTTTAATTGGGCTTCTTGTCCTTGTCTTACCAGCAGGCTGTGCCGACCCGTGTGCGCATTAACATCGGTGATCCGAACGTCACCGTGGTTGAACCGGAAGTGTTGATCAGCGCAATCGGCGCCGGCTTCGAAGCTTTCGAAACCGGTTTCGGCATAGCGGGCATTCTGTGCTATCGAATTGGTCAGCCTACCTCCATGTGTGAAAGTAGCAGAAGCAAAAAGGCCGAGCGCATCCAATTGTTCAAGTTCTTGGGATCGGCTGCTGTAGTCGGTTACCTCGCGAACAACTGTCCAGCCACGTGGATCAGCGGTCCACCGATCGCCCGAAACCCGGTAGAACGGAGAGAATGCAGCATATGTCCCATCTGTTCGTATGTTGGAGTTCTGGTTCACTGTGGATCGTGTGCGTGCAGAGAGCCATGCCCGCTCTTTGTGCAGCCGCCAAACGCCTCTTCGATTATCCCGGTAGGGATTTCCTTCGGTTCCGGGCGCGATGGTCGCACACGCACAATCGGTGCGCCATTCGTCCTTGAACTCCACGGCATTGGCCTTCAACACGCGAGGGAATACAATACCACGCAACGACTCCAACGGGTCTGCCTGCGAAACCAAGTGCGCCATGGCCACGTCTTGAAGATTTCTGCGGCCCGACCGTATGATCTTCGTGCGCCACGAACCAATGATCGGTGACCCATCTTGATATATGGCAGTAAGAATTCCGTCGGCAACTCGAACTACCCATGCACGCTTGGTATCCGTTCCACTGGTAGACGTTAGAGCTAGTTCGTCGCCCCGCACATACGGGCGGTCGGGACCGATCTGTGTGGATCCATTGGCGAAGACCATAGGGGCCTCCAGACCAATATTCTGGTAAGCCGGTCCCATTTCATCGTGATGCCAGTAGGCGGGCACTTCCAGTGCGAAAAGAGGGTCGTTGAATTCATTATTGTACCGGGTTAGCAGCACGCGCCCTGTGCGCGCGTCATAGGCCAGGTTCTGGGTGCTGACGATCGAACCATGATCCATCTGTACAACCCGATCCAATAAGCCACTGCGTTCTATCTTCTTGACGAAAACCACGCTTCTGTACCGTGTGCTTTCCCTCGAATAGGTGGGCAGTAAAGGTGGTATCGCTATGGGCACACCAAACACCACTATCGTTTCCAGATTTGCCATGACGCCGCCTGAGGTGGCAATGGATCCAAACTCTCTCACGTCGGCCAGGAACTCGTAGTTGCGGCCAATGGTGGCCGTCGTCACTGTACCATTCGGCAGGATCACCCTCGCGCTGTTGGCAAGCCGTCCACCACCAGAGGTGGTGCGGTAGATGTATTCGGTGGAGGCAATAGGGTCGGGTTGGTCGTCGCCAAGGGGTTCTGGGTACACCTTTACGGATCGTGGTTTACCATGCATATCATTGGTTTCCACTACAAACCCCTGGCTGGTGTGCATGTGATCGTACGTGGTGATACCAAAGATCCCCGCCAACCCAGGTGTGCGGCGCTGGATCTGGTCTATTCCTGTGCGGTTCGTCAATGTTGGGAAGTCCTTGGCCGTATAGAATTCATGTACCACGCTTCCAGTTCCACTCCGGGTCGCCTCCGTGGGAAATTCCCTTATCGATACTGCCGAATATCCTACACGAGCAGCCGGGAACATGGACTCCCCGAAGGGTTCCTCTAAATACATGCGCTCGTCAGCAGATAGTAACCGCTCAACGGAGGAGTACACCGGTCTCCGGAAGGGATTCTCGTCCGCACCGATCATCGGTTCATACGCAGCCACACCTGTGGACCGTCCGTCCTTATCCCTGTAGGAATACTCCAGGGTGGTCATGGCAGCACCCACCCCGGTCAACCACTGGTTGCCAGAAGAAATGCGCTTGACCCGATGTCCCCCACCTACCTTACGTCCGTCAGGTTCTACCAATCGGATGTATGTTTTTCCGCTTTTGAACCTGAAGCTATTGAGTTCCGGAGAGATCGCGTCGACCAACCCCTGGTTCGGGCCAATGAAAAAATCGCCCAACCCAGTGATCAATCCGGAGATCGCAGCAATGGAACTTTCGAGAAAATCCAGCGTTATGGACCCGGCATTCATCTCATCGCTTACACCGGGCGGTGCGTATAGCTGCGCTGGGTAATTAAGCCGGGCATGCTCCAAAGAGGCCCTGAACAAAGGCCCTACGTCGGGACAATTTGAACAACCCTGATCAATAGGGGTTCGACGTAACTGGATCCAACCATACTTGCGTTCACCAACTACCAATAGCCCGGAACTTTCGATCGGCGCATAGCCAGAGACATAGTCCCACCCATCGTCATAGCCAGAGGTCCAATCGAACTTGACCTGCGAGCGGAAATAGAGCAGGTCTACTCCGGGTAAGAAACGAGCTGCAACACTCTCGTCATCAGTTACCAAATCCGCTTGGTCAGCAGGTATGGGGAAGTAGAACCGGTTCGCGGCCCTAATTAGGACGTTCTCGCTACCTTCATCGCTGATAGTGCCCTGCAATTGTCCATCGGTGATGTCGTCCACCTTGAACATGCGTGTTGCTGCCCTATTCTGGACATACCCGTAGTCATCTGCTTCATAGTCCATTAATACCACAGCTCCGGAAGGAAGGCGGATACCCCATAACGACCACCCTTTTGCGTTCTCGTTAGCAGTTGCTTCGTTCTGATCAGCATACGGGAACTCGGACGAAGCATTGGGGCTAAAATTACCCCATCTGTCTTGGGCACCTAGGTCATATTCCGGGTTCGAGCCAACAAATTCAGTATATCCGAATTGGTACGGCTCCAATCTGCCTCTGTTCGAGCTGCCAAATGAGAACCAGATCTTCGACAGGGTAAGCTTGCCTTTAGAAATGCGGGGTAGCTGGTAATACTCTCGCGATTCAGCCACTGAATTCGGGGTATTCGGACAGGATCGGTAGGTATATTCGAAATGCACCCGTTTGATGGGGTCGGGCATTGGTGTTTCTGGATCGCTGGGGTCCTGCAGGTGTGCCTCGTAAGCTTTCCTGTCGTACAAGCTTATGGTCTTGAGGCACCTCGATACAGCATTTTCGGACACCTGGCCGTCGGGGCCAACGCCCAAGGCGTCCAAGCGCGGATCTTCTTGCGCATCGTTCAACTCGAAAACAGCAATGCGATTTGCCGTCTCGATCGTGGCGAGGTAGTACATTTCCCGCACGCCAAAAGTGTAGCTACCCTTGTCGTCCTCGATCGTTGCGCCCAACCCACGATCGTACTTCACTTGGTTCGCGCCTACCGGGGTGCGCCATCGCATAGGTGCCTCTTGCTTGGCGTACCCAAAGCGCGTGTAGGTGCCGAGGTCCCCATTGCTCGGTCCCTTTATGGCGTCGATGTCTGAATAATCTGCGCTCAGCACCGCGGTCAGGAGGAAGGAATGAGCGTAGGCTGGGGTGACCTGCTTGGAATAGTAATGGTCGATACCTCGCGTGTTACCAGGGCTATTATCTGTACCTCCATAGGCGATCAGATCGTCATCACTAGCAGCTTTTGCGAGGGAAGTGTTCACCGAAAAGGTGACATCTTCTTGTATCATGTTGTACGCGGGGAGGCCGTAACAGTAGCGCTGGCCCTGCTTATCCAGAACCGCGACTTCGCTCATGTGATGATCCGGTATAGCGAATTCATGGTGGAAAGGCTGATCCAAGCCAAAGCCTTGCAGCACTTCGCGGTGGGTAAGGAAGCTGAACAATTGGGCACGAGGTTCTCTTGCTCCACGGCGAGCAATGCCGGTTGTGCCACTGGCAACAACGCCGCCAATTGAGCGCTGAAGCCTGGGCAAAATAGCAGCGTCATACGAACCGGAAGGAACAATATCGAAGCGAAGGGGCTCATCGCCGCCAAAGGCGGTGTATAAGCTGCTATCCGCTTCAACAACGGGCTCGTTGGCTTCTCGGAAAAAGACATTCTCGGTCCCCTTGCTGTCATTGTTGCTTGCGAACTTGGTCACGCCAAGCAAGCGGTTCATCAAATTCCAACGACCGCTCCAACTAGAGGCGTCGTTGACGGAAATGTTCGCTCCAGCATGGAAGAGGAGACCAACGCCTAATTCCGCTCCGTAAGATCCGCCAACTCCACCGCTGTGTATGGCGGGATCAAAAACGTGACCGATCTCCGAGCGGAAAGGCCGATAGCTGCCGGCGATCGTTTGACCGGAAACCGAAAAAATGTCCGGCGTAAGTGCCGCGAGTCCTAAAGCGGCTTGATCAGGGGTGTAGGCCCCCCCTTTCTCCCGATTGAAATCGAGCATGGCCGTTTGCACATTTTGGCCCCGGTGCAAATACAGGTAACCGTATGCGGGCGCATTGGATACAGCGGATCGAAGTTTTTGCACAGAGAAGAACGCACCCGAGCGGCCATTCGGATGCACACCCGTCGCATCAGCTCCAACGGTGAAATTGAAAGAGAGCGATAGATTGCTCATCGACATGTTCAACTGCGGTGTGTAGGTGGGTGTGCCGAGATCAAAAGAACCACTTACACCTAGCGCTGAACTCCCTTTGTCCGGCACAATTGACTCAACACCTTTCATTTTTACTATCTTGCTTCCATTTTTTTGTGATTTTGCAGAAACTCCTAAAGTGACATCCGTTAGTCCTTTGCGTGAATCGATAGAAAGACCGAAATTCAAACTGCCTTTTGTTTTAGTGTCGTCCTTTGCGCCTTGGGTATCTATTCCAATACTTGGTTGCAGACGCAAGCCGTCATTGGAGCTGGATGTAAGTCCCAGTCCCGCTGTGAATGAACTTTTCCCACACTCAGTTGACTTAAGGCTAAAGTCCATACCTAGGGAGATGCCCATACTCACGCCTCGTTGATTATTGATACTCGGCGACAAGCCTACGCTACCCTGCACGAGTTCACTTCCGAACAATTCGGCACCGACCCCAACGTTCATTCCAAAGGTCCTATTCGACCGCAAATTCATGGTACGTTGTATCTGATCACCTGCAAAGTCGTCGGGCTGCCCGCGCAGATTCCGGTTCACCATTCCAGGGTTGATGTTCCAACCTAAGCCCACCCAAGATGCCTCCTGGTCCATAGTGACCCCACCCTGATAGAACAGATTCACAGGATAGCCTTCCACATCCAACAAGGGTATGTTGTAGGAGAAGTCCCCAGAGAAAAGGTCTACCATATCGCTACTTGTCGCTGGTGTGAACCCCTGCATTTCCGGTTGGGTCGGCCCGGAGGTCAACGCAAGTAAAACAGTAGGTGTGAGGATATCCAGGACCATCACACAGGCCAAAAGAATGGCCATTAGACGTTTCTTGACGTTCATGAACCCTTCGGCTTTATGGTATCTAGGACAGGTTCCAATGGCGAAAGCACAGTGGCATCAATGAGAAAGGAAATAGCCCCTCCAAAGCGATCCAAGGGGTCGTTGATGATGATCTGCCGTTTGACAGGCAGTTGTCCATGGTCGAAGCCGATCATGGCGGTGCGGTACTTCAAGAATCCAGGACCAGGTTCGAGATGAATGAAAGCGCAGGGGAGGGTATCCCCGCCAAGGACCTCTACGATATCCTTGCCCAGTTCCTCGTTCCAAAAAACCTCGTCGTCACGATCATTCTGCTTATCGTTGGTGAGGTGCAAGGCATAGGTCGTCGATAAGACGGATTCCTCAACCTCTCTGCGTAGGTCAGTGTCACTGAATTTACCTTCAGGGTAGTTCCTGCAAGCGGAAAGCAATGCTGGCCTGTATTGCACCTCCCAACGGCGCGAACTGCGGATAACTGTTCCGGTAAGGAATGAGCGATGGCTCGTAAGCCAACCTTTAAGCTCCTTGCATCCCGTTGGGGGGGGCACGGTCCGGAGTTCTCTGAATTGACTTGGACTTATATCGTCCACCTGTACAGCGGTCATTCGTCTATTTTCAGAATTACAGCGGGAAAAAACCAACATGCCGAGCACGACCAAGAGAGGCCATGTGCTCCACCTTATGGAACCAAAAAAGCGCTTGCTGCGTGGGTTCATTCTTGTATGCGGATCTTGACGATATGTTCCCTATCTTTTTCATCCAAGACCGAGATCTGGTAATATCCTGGTTCTAATGCCAGACCTGACAAGTCCAACTCGTAGTGGTTCAGGTCGATCTGTTTAAGTTCTTGAACAACCTCATCTCCTTGCACACGAAGGGGAACGGGACGAGTGATCTTTCTGGAGTCGCTGATGATCCTGCATCGGATCAAAGTCGATGCGTATTGCTCGTTGATCCTGAAGAACAAGCGGCGATCAATGGGTTCATGTATGGCATTGGTCCGCTCTCCATCAATATCTATGTACTTCTGTACGATTGGCAATGGTTCCAGGGCAACGCAAAACCCCCAAGGTTCTGACCGCTCCAAAACCCGGTTCCCATCCGATCGTTCAACTTGCCATGCATAACATTGGCCCGGAACAAGGTCTGCAACCCCTGCTGGAAAAGGGACAGAGCGGTCACTTATCGATGGCAACACGAAGAGAGGGCGTTCAGCGGAGATGGACTGTGCAGGGGTGCGACCCTTGGGCATTGATGTAACGACTAGTCGTACGGGAGCATCGTTCATATAGGGCGTGCTACTGGTCATCATCCACATCAGCGTCGGGCGCACTTCAGGTATAGTGTCTTTGTTCCAAGGGTGTACAAGGTCCAACATGACGAAGTCCTCGACATCCAAAGACCCACACCATTCATCATCTCCTTCCGTATCAGTTCTTACACGTAAGCAAAAACGATAGGTTCCACCGGGTAGGCGCTGGAACTGCTGTGCTATGCGGCCTGCTGTCGAAGACGCATAAACGAAGCTTCGCATCACCAGATCCTCAGCAGAAATAGTGTGACTACCTGTTTCAATGGATCGTGGAGCGGAAAGGAAGGAAAGGACCGGCGTGCCGCTCTTGTCCAATAGATCACCTTCGATCCTTACATATGCTGCATCTCCTGCATTATGAATGGCCGCACGGAAGAGCGACTTTGGCCCGATCAAGGTCGGTGAAACATCAACGGTATGGATCAGGACTTGCCCATACGAAAAGGCGTGTATCCCGCATTGGCATACGAGGATGAGCGAAAGGAACTTTACACGGAGAGGTAAGGCGTTCACCATAGGTATTGAAATGCAAGAGTCCAAGTATAGGCGTCATTAGATTGATATGAATTGATTGTTGATAAATAAACATCAAGCCGAGCTATTTGCCTTCCTTCAATTTGTATAGCAAATTTTTTGTTGATCTGTTGCTTCGCTAGAAGGGTCCATCCAATGCCGTGGTCATTTGGTAGCTGCATCGACCCATCGATCCGAAATCCTTTCATGGATCTGTATCCGAGTTGAAGTGATCGGTTCGTTATGGTGGCTAGGGAGTCTGTATCCATAAGACGAACACTGGAATTCGTGCATCGTATGGACCAGCGATCGCCATGACTTATACTTAGACCGACCACTTGGCTAAGGGAATGCTCTTCAGGACCCGACGACGGGCCCCACATGAACATGGTCACGTCCGCATCCAACAAGACCGTTGCGCGATGCCAACGAGTGCGCCAGCCTGCGCCTCCGGTCCATGCTTGATTGAGGGTCTGTGCCGGTGCACTGCCCTCCATATTGGTCCTCACAAGGACCGGGCTTGCAGTACAGCGAAGGTTGAGCGAGCGGGTGATATTCCAATTCGCCGCCACTATTCCCCTACGAATATGCATAAGGACCTTTTGATCGGATGTCGGCAGGTCACGGTCCTCCATTACTCCCCGTATTCTCAGGCGCAGTCTCTCTCCAATGCGCTGATCACAACGCAGTTCTACTGTATTGGTGCCGTTCCTGACGAAACCCATTCCAAAGCTTTGGAAGTGCGGATCGATCTGGCGAGCTTCTAGTTCAACAGTTGTTCCGGTTTTGTGGATGTCGCTTGTCCAACGAAGTTTCACCGCTTCATTCTGTTTGGCCTTACCACTAATAAGGTCGACGAGGGAAGGATTGTCACCATTGTCCTCCGCAAAATTCGAGACACCTCCAATGACCAATGATCGGGCATACACGATGCGCAATTGATGGTGCTTCCAGAAAACATGGCCAGCATCTAGCTCGATCACGTGGTTCTTCAATTCCAACCCAGCTATTCCTGTGTTTGCCATCCCCAAAGGCAGGTCATTTCGCTTGCCATGCAAGTAACCGATATGCACATGCGATCCTTCCGCGCCACCAGTACCAAAGCGGAGCGCCGTTAGTTTACGAGGGTTCAAGTCCTGTACGTCGCTAAAAAATAGACTCTGACGTAACCTCCTCAGGTCGCTGGTCACAGGATCCGTATTCTGCCATGCATCATCAAAACTGCGGCCGTGGTCGATCGAAAGGAAAAGATCTTTGTGCTCGTATTCGAATGAAAGCCCTTGAAAGTTGGTGCCATTGATCAAGAACTCCGATGCATTGGGCGCACAACTGCCGAACTCAAGTCGCTTAATGCCTCTTGTAAAATGTGTGGTCGTTCCTTCTTTAACCCCTGCAGCATTGACAATGGCGCTGCAACGCTGAACGATCTCACGTTGCTGTTGGATCAGGCTATCCAATAGTGCTTCACGTGATCGGAGCCCATTGAGTAGGAACGTGATACTATCATCTACCAGTTCTGGTACTTGAAGGTTTTGCGGGGCATCTGCCTCTGGAAGCAAGGGCCGGCTCGGTGGGTCGAATTCTGCATCAGGTAGCACTGGAGCTATAGATGGGTTTGGAGTTGCGATAGTTGGGAACCGAGCCAAATGGCTCCGAGAGTCAGTGTCCAACAGGGCTTGGTGACCAAGAAGATCTCTTTGTAGGGCAGACCGCTTTGCGAGCAAAGAATCCATTTTTTCTGTGGCGCGCTGCAGTTTGTGTGAGTGGTCCACTCGTTCGGAATCCAAGGCTTTGGGTGTGTCGAAATTGAACCGGACGCTGTTGCGTTGGCCTCGTATCGGTAAGTCCGTGCCTAGGTCGAAGGTGAGACCAAGCGGTAACCCAAGGACTTGAAAGGATGTGCTTCCCCGAGCGTAGCCATTGAACTTGCTTCTACCTGGCTGAGCGAAAGGGATGAAGCCGTGGACCGCGCCGATCTCAATTTGTCCGTGGCTAAGTGGCACAATGCGATCCTTGCTGTTCGGTAGTTTTGTTATCGCACTATCTAAACGGTCAACACTTGTACCAATTGATCTAACCTCGGCTCCTAGCGTCCCAACCCATTTTTCCCGGTTAAGGGTGTCTGGTAACATATTTTTCGCGTAGACCGAGTCGACGTTAAGTCCGTCCGAAAAGATCGTATCGCAGTCACTTTGCGCATTTAGGTTTAACCCCAACAAGAATGCCATCCATACGAGGCCAACAGCTCGGTAGACTGCAATTAGAGAGGAGTTTTTCAATGGCACAGTTCAATGGTAACAATGAATACCCTTCTTTGCAAGCCTCTGTGGGTGGAATGTTCATCATTTGTTGTACCTACGGCTGCTAGGCCGGAAAAAGTAGCCGCTATCCTAGGTCCATCCAATTCCTTCGCAGCCAAATTTCCAGTAGTTCCAATGCAGCCAGAGATGATCCAATGTTCATGGAGACCCCTGGAGTGAACAGCTATTGCGCAGGAATGCACGGACCTCAGAACCCACCACATTTCGACCTCCGTCAAGGAGAACTCGGCATCGAAGCCTCAAGTTGGGTCACGCCCAACAACCATGGATCTCATTGGTACGGTGAGTTAAAATTAGAATCTGCG
>Ga0105049_10002184_pt1 | contig 23089 bp, 18 predicted proteins | sample MAT06_FD_78087 | JGI IMG/M metagenome (GOLD analysis project Ga0105049, IMG submission 78087) | Freshwater microbial communities from Lake Fryxell liftoff mats and glacier meltwater in Antarctica - MAT-06 | ecosystem: Environmental > Aquatic > Freshwater > Ice > Liftoff microbial mat | place...
CTCGTCGCCGTTTTCCCGCGCAAACTTGAGTCCTTTCCACGTTATTAGGAAAAGCTCTCCCTTGGCACGCGGTCTGCGTGTTTAAAGTTGGAGATCCTGGAAAGATACCCCGACTCTGATGGGTTATCGCCACAAGGAGCATCATCATGACACGTCTCGCTCTCATCGCTGTGCTTACGATCGCGGGCCTCGGCTTGACCGCTGGCAAGGCGGACGCCCAGTACCGCTACACGACGCAGTACAATCCGTACCTCGGTGGTTACGTTTCCCAAAGCTATGTCGGCACGCCCTACGGCGTACGCACGGCCCGGTCGTTCTATTCGCCTTACAGCGGCGCCCGCTATAGCTCTTACGGCGTTGCCACTCCTTTCGGCAGTTCGGCGACCTCGGGGGGCTACAACCCGTATGCCGGAACCCAGTACTACAACTCGTACAACGCCACACCCTTCGGCGGCTATCGCTCCGGGTACTCCGTGTCGCCCTTCGGCGGCTACTCCTACGGCTTCGGCTACTAATTCCTCGCCCATATCTTCAGGGAGAATCTCATGATTCGCACCACTGTTCTCGCCCTCGGCACCGTGGCAGGACTGGCCCTTTCGAGCGGCACGGCCAGCGCCCAGCTCTTTGCTCCTCCGGGGTATAACTACTCGTATGCACCCACGACGATCGTCACGCCGGTGGGCGGCTACGTCACCGGGCCCTTCTCCACGGGCTATTACGCTGCCCCCCGCTACCCAGCGTACGGCAACGGCTACCGCACCGGCTTCTATGGCGGCACTGGCTATCGCAGCTACGGCAATCGAGGAGGCTACGGCTACAGTAGCGGTTACCGTGGCGGTAACGTCGGCGGTCGAGGCTTCCGCCGATAACAGGCTTCCGCTTGTCTCTATTAATCGCACTCGAGACGCGCCATCCCTTGCCTCACACGATCCCGTGTGAGGCAAGGTCGTTTACATTCCCTTCTGCAAGCCCGCGATCACGATCTCCAGGAACTCGCGGGCACGCTTCGCCATGGCATCCACGCCTTCGGGTGTCTCCGGACGCGGCACGAGCGGTGCGAAGATATTCTCGCAGGCCAACGGCATCATCAGGCCCGTGAAGGCCACGGGGTGCAGCAGCCGATAGTGGTCGATCTCACCGAGCCCCGGCCCACAATCCTGATCCGTGGGCCAGTTGCGGTGATCCTTGATGCAGAAGCTGCGGACCTCGCTGGCGCACGTCTTGATGTCTGGAATCGGATCCTTGTCCAGGTAATCCAGTACATTCCCGGCGTCGTAGTTCACCTTGATGTTCGGGTGGTTGATCTCGCGCGTGATGGCGGCACAGGCTTCCCCCGTGCCTGTCTCGCCGCCATGCTGCTTCACCACGAGCAGCACATTGTTGTCCCTCGCGATCGGGGCGAGTTGCTTGAATCGTTCGAGCCACAGGGCATGATTGCCGCCCTTGGTGTGCCCGAACGTGAGCACCTGCGGCACACCGGCGGCCCCGGCCTGGAGCAACCGCTGCTTGTGAACCTCGAAGCCGTCCTTGCTCTCGGGGTACGTGCCGCTGAACATCATCACAGGTTCGAGCCCCAGACCCCGGCACCGCTTTGCGAGTTCCTTCGCCTTCTCCGGAGCCGCATCACGAGCGATCACCGGCACCGTGGCCGTGCCCTCCTTGTGTGTCGTTCCCCAGGCCACATGGCGATAGCCCGCCGCTTTGATGCCTTCGAGGGCACGAGCGAGTGGGAACTTCGAGTAAGGCAGCGTCATGCACGCGATCTGGAAATTCGTGGGGGCGGGCTTCGCGTCTGCGGCAATCAGGGGCCCTCGAACTCCGCCAGCGACGGCCGTGCTACCCAGAGCGGCGAGAAAGTGACGGCGATTCATGGGAAAATTCTCTTCAGGTGGAGTGGCGGGAATCACCAGCGTACCACCCGTGAACCACGGAGGGAACGCGCCCGGAGCGGACATGACGATTCTAACGATTACGCCGATCGGCGAACTCCGTGAAGTCGGGCGACCCGAGTTCCGTATCGCGGCAAAGCAAGCTACCATCAGAAGAAATCCGACTTCATCCTACTTCTCCTGACGGATTCTCGCATGTCCCGTTTCGATTACGTGTCGATTCGCACGAAGCTTTATGGCCTGCTCATCGGCTACACCATCGCCGTGGCGGGTTTGCTCCTGTTCACGGGATACATCCAGTACACTTACCGCATCAACGGGCCGGTCTATCTGCAACTGACCAGGCAGCACGAACTGTTGACGGATACGATGCCTCCGACGCTCTTTATTTCGCAGCCGTACCTCGCGCTCCAGGAGCTTGAAAGCGCGGTTGATCCCTCGGACATTCGTCAATTGAAGGAGCGCTACACGGATCTCGAGGCCAAGTATCACGCCGACCGTGACGAGTGGCTTCGCGAGCTACCCCCGGGCGACATTCGCACCGTGTTCGAGACGACGGCTCACCGACCGGCCCTGGAGCTCTTCCGCATCGCACGCGAGGATTACATGCCCCGCATCGGGAAAAATCCCGAGCCCGGCAAGGAGCCCGGCACGATCCTTCGCGAGAAAATCCGCCCGCTGTTTCTCGAGCATCGCCGCATCGTCTTCGAAAACAATCACCGCATCGAGGAGCAAACCAAACGCATGGAGGACGAAGCGTCCAGCGAGGCTCGTATTTGGTTCCGGACCACCACCCTGGTCAGTGCGTTGTTCGTGGTCGCTCTGGGCCTCACCGGGTGGTGGTTATTCCGCCGCATCATCAGGGCCACCGGGGATCTCAACGCTCGCGTGCAGGAAATGGCGACGGGGGCCAGCGACCTCACCGCCCGGGTGCCTGTGGAATCCGCCGACGAACTTGGTGCACTCGCTGGCGGCATCAACGGAATGATCGGCCGCATTCACACGATCGTCAGCAAGGCCCGCGAATCAAGCCTTCAACTGCTTTCGGTGGCCTCCCAGATTGCCGCCACGGCTCGCTCCCAGGAATCGACCGTTCACAACCTCAGCACGTCCTCCACCGAAGTGGCCGCATCCGTCCGTGAGATTTCCGCCACCTCGCAGGATCTCGCGGGCACCATGGCCGAACTGAACACAAACGCGAACCAGGCTTCGTCGCTGGCGAGCAAAGGCCTTGAGAACCTCACACGCATGGCCACCGAGATGAAGCAGCTGGTCGAATCGACAGGCTCCGTGTCCTCGAAGCTGGGCGTGATTCGCGAGAAAGCCAACGGCATCTACGCCGTCGTGGCGACCATCACGAAGGTGGCGGACCAAACGAACCTGCTCTCGATCAATGCCGCGATCGAGGCCGAGAAGGCCGGCGAATACGGCCGCGGCTTCCTCGTCGTCGCTCGCGAGATTCGACGCCTCGCGGATCAGACTGCCGTCGCCACGCTGGACATCGAGAACCTCGTCCGCCTGATGCAGGACGCCGTCTCCGCCGGGGTGATGCAGATGGACAAATTCGCGGACGAGGTTCGCAACAGCGTCTCGCGAGTCACCACCGTGGGGCAGATGACCGGCGAAATCATCCATGAGGTGCAGGGGCTCAGCAGCCGATTCCACCTTGTGAACGAGGGAATGCACAACCAGGCCATCGGCGCTCAGCAGATCAACGACGCGATGACTCAGATCACCGAAGGGGCTCGTCGTTCGGCGCAGTCCGTGCAGGAATTCGAGCGTGCCACCGGCCACCTGCGAGCGGCCGTCGAATCGGTGAATCAGGAGATCTCCCAGTTCAAGGTGTAGTCCCATTCGGAATGCGGATTGCGGAGACTGCATCCGAGACCGACCTTCCGCATTCCGAGTTCCGCATTCCGAGTTTCTGAAGAGTTCCAGATGCTGGCTCTCACGTTCCAGGTCGGGAAGGATCGCGTCGCGGTGGATGTTCAGCACATCCGCGAGGTGGTGCCGCGCGTCCATCTGCAAACGCTGGCGGGCTCTCCGGCGTGGCTGGCGGGGCTGTTCGTGCATCGCGGGCGTGTCGTGCCCGTCATCGATCTCTTTCGGCTCACCGGTTCGGAGGAATGTCCGCCTCACCTGAGCAGCCGCATTATCCTCGTGCCGCGACCCGGCCAGGAAGGCTCACTTCTGGGCCTGCTCGCCACACAGGTGGCGGACCTTCGCGAGATTCCGACCGAAGGCGTTTCGCGCCTGCAGAGGGGCTCCACGAACGAACCTCATCTCGGCTCATTGCTCGCCGAGGGGGCCAACACGATCCGCCTGTTGAACCCGATGTGCCTCTTGCCGGCCGCGGCGATGGCGATGCTCAATTCCACTGTCCCGGCAGGTGCACCGTGAGCCTCGCGCGCCTGGAACGCGTGCTCCGCGAACGCACCGGACTCGACCCGGCGTCCCTCGGACCCCTGGCGTTCTCCGCCGCCGTGAAGGCTCGCGTGGTGGCGCTCGGCCTCAATGCACTGGCCGCGTACGAAGCCCTGGCCACCACGAACGACACCGAGTGGAACCGTCTGCTTGAGGCTCTGCTCGTGCCGGAATCCTGGTTCTTCCGGGGCGGCCGGGCACTCTTCGACGAGCTTGCCCAGCACCTGCTGCGAACCGCGACGAAGCAGAATCGACCCGCCCGAGCCCTCTGCGTCCCCTGCGGCATCGGCGAGGAGCCGTATTCGCTGGCCATCGCACTTCACGATCTCGGCGCCACCCAGGCGACGGCCACGATCGAGGCCTGGGATCTCAGCGAGGGCCACCTCGCGCGAGCCGCCTCGGCGCGATACACGGCCTTCTCGTTCCGAGAAACCGATCCCCGCGTTCGCGAGCAGTTCTTCCAACCTGCACCACCCGAGGCGTGGCAGTTGCTTCCCGAGGTGCGTCACGCGGTCCGCTTCTCTCGCTGCAACCTCGCCCTGCCCGCGAACGAGAAGCACGACGGCCCCTTCGATCTTGTGATCTGTCGTAACGTCTTCATCTACCTCACAGACGTGGCACGCCAGCAAGCCCTCGCGAATCTGACTCATTGGCTCGCGCCGGAGGGTTTATTGTGCCTGAGCCCCTCGGAAGCGGATCGCTTGCCCAGGGGCGAATTTGTGCGCCTCGATCTCACGGGCTCGCTGGTGTATCAACGCAGCACGCAAGTGCCCGCCGCACGAGCCACCGCAAGTGCTACGGTTCGCAACGAGCCTCGCCGCGTTCCCCCCGCGATCCCCTCGGAGCACGACCTGCCTCCAGTTCTCCCGGTGCTACCGGCACTGGATCCCCTCGTCGCCATCCGCGACGCCGCCGACCGTGGCGAACTCGGCCCGGCACTTTCCCACTGCCAAAATTTGCTCTCGAACGGGCCCCCCACGGCCGACGTCTTCAGCTTGCTCGGAGTGCTCCATCTCGCGAGCGGACATACCAGCGACGCTTACGATTCCTTCACGAAGGCCCTGTATTTACAGCCCGATCACGCGGAATCACTCGAGCACCTCGCACTCCTCAGCGAGCAGCGCGGCGATCGCAATCGTGCCGCGGCCCTACGCAGCAAGCTCAAGCGCTCGACCCGCGGGGGTGCCTCGTGACCACTCCGCTTCCCGTTCGCCCGGGCGATGACTCGTGCTGGAATCGTATCGGCGTTCGGGGCGATCACACCTGCCCCGAACTGGCGAAGGTGACGCACTGCCACAACTGCCCGATCTTCGCGAGCGCTGGCCGTCGCTTTCTCGATGCGCCCTCTCCCGCGGGATACCTCGACGAGTGGACCGAGCGGCTGGCGGCTCCCGTTGACACGGACGACCGCGAGACCCTCAGCGTCATCCTCTTCCAGATCCGCGGCGAATGGCTTGCACTTCCCGTGACGGTCATGGTCGAGGTGACGCATCTGCGGCCGATTCGGCGGGTGCCACATCGCGGCGGCCTGCTGGCGGGGCTCGTCAACATCCGTGGCGAACTCCTGCTCAGCGTTCGCTTCGATCAGCTTCTCGGCCTGGGAACGATGGCACCCACCTCCGATGAAAAGCTGGCCCGCCATCTCGTGATTCGCAAAGCGGCGGACACCTGGGCCTTCGCCGTCGAAGCGGTCGATCGCGTCCACCGCATCCCGGCCTCGACGATTGACCCCTTGCCGCCCACGGTGGCCCGCGCCGCCTCACGCCTCACGCGCGGAGTCTTCCAACACCAGGGCAAGGCCGTCGGCCTCATCGATGAACAACGCTTCTTCCAGGCCCTTCGGGAGCGCGTCCGATGAGTTTCACCGATCCCGCCATGATGGAACTTTTCCGCGAGGAGGTGCGCTCGCACACCGCCACGCTCTCCACGGGTCTGCTGGATCTCGAGGCGGAGCCCGGCAACCCGCAGCGAATCGAACCGCTCATGCGAGCCGCCCACTCCGTCAAGGGCGCCGCACGCATCATGGGCCTGGATCTCGCCGTGAAGCTGGCCCACGTGATGGAAGACTTGCTCGTCGCGGCCCAGGCGGGCCGAGTGCGGATCGAGCCCGCGGATGTGGACTCGCTCTTGAAGGGCACCGACATCCTCGCCACTCTTGGCGCCCTCGACGCCATTGGTATCGACGAGTGGACGAGCTCAAACCAGGTCGCCGCCACGTCTCTCGAAACTCAGCTCGCCGCTCGTGCCAAGGGTGAACCGGCCAAAGCGGCCCCGCCGCGAGTGGAACCCGTCTCGACTCCCACACAGGCGGAGCCCGTCGAGACCCCACGCCCCGTGGTTATCGCGGTTCCCCCAGCGCCGCAGTGGCAGCCGGCGGAACTGTCTTCGACACCGATCTCGCTGGATTCGTCGCACTCGATGCTCGATCTCTTTCGCGAGGAGGTCCGGGCGAATTCACTGCTGCTGCGGCAGGGATTCGCGTGCCGGCCACTCGAGCCCGATTCGCTCGCGGAGCCTCTCCGCCTGCTGCGAAGTGCGGCCCGGCTTATGGACCTCGCCGTTGTCGAAGCCGCGATGGCAGCGCTCGCCAGCGTTCTCGCCCAGGCCGGGCAGGGGCGAATTGCGATCGCTGGCGACGCGATCTCCTGGCTTCGCTTCACCATCGACACCATCGCGGGTGTGGTGACGACGGACGACGAGACTTTCCCCGACTGGCTGGCCGGGGCGACGCCGTCGTTGCAGTCCGGCACCGAGGCGATGCGCTGCCTTCTCGAATCGGCGCAAACGATCCGCGAGGCGGCCCCGGTCGTGGCGTCGATCGCTGTCGAAGCACCAGCAGCGCCGGTCAGCTCGCCTCCACCCCCGCCCGAACCCGAGGCGGTGGTGCGGGTCACCGCACGCAGCCTCGATCGGCTCATGGGACTGGCCGGGGAGTCACTCGTCCAGGCCCGCTGGCTGCAACCGTTCGGCCTGTCCTTGCTGCGGTTGAAGAAGCATCACGACATCCTCGCGAACGCTCTCGCCGCCGCCGCGGAGGCGGCCACGCCGACGCGATCCTCGGAGCAGGTCACCTCCTTGCTGACGGCCATGGATCGCCAGCTTGGCATCTGTCGGCAGGAACTGGCGACCCAGACGGCAAGCTTCGAGGATCACTCCGCGAGCGCGGAGGACCTGAACAGCCGGCTGTATCGCGAAGTGATCGTGAGCCGAATGCGGCCCTTCGGCGATGGCACCCACGGCCTGCCGCGCCTCGTGCGAGACATGGCCCGGAGCCTGGGAAAGCAAGTGCGGCTCGTAATTCTCGGCGAGACGACTGACGTCGATCGCGATGTGCTCGAGAAGCTCGAAGCGCCGCTGACGCACCTGATTCGCAACGCGGTCGATCACGGCCTCGAAAGGCCCGAGGATCGCACTCGTGCCGGAAAGCCCGAGCAGGGCACCCTCCGCGTGGAAGCCCGCCATCGCGCCGGCATGCTGCACGTCACCGTCAGCGACGATGGCCGCGGCATCGGGCTCGACCGCCTACGGCAAAAGATCGTCGAGCGAGGCCTCAGCACGTCCGAGCTTGTCGCCAGAATGTCCGAGGAGGAACTCCTTGAGTTCCTCTTCCTCCCGGGATTTTCCACGGCGTCGAACGTCAGTGAATACTCCGGCCGCGGCGTCGGCCTTGATGTGGTCCACGACATCGCTCGCCGAGTGGGTGGTCTCGCCCGCATCACCACCCAGACTGGCCGCGGCACGACCTTCCATCTCCAGATGCCGATCACGCTCTCGGTGATTCGCGCCGTGATCGTGGACATCGCGGGCGAACCTTACGCCTTCCCCCACACTCGCATCGATCGGCTTCTGAGCGTGCCGCGTGCCGATGTCCACTCCGTCGAGCATCGGCAGTTTATCTCCGTCGGAGGGCATTCCGTCGGCCTCGTGCTCGCCAGCCAGGTTCTGGATCTTGACGGAGAACTCCCTGGCGGTGCGGATCTGCAAGTGGTTCTCCTCACCGATGCCACGGGTTCGTACGGCCTCGTCGTCGACCAGTTTCGCGGCGAGCAGGATCTCGTCGTAAGACCGCTGCACCCCCGGCTGGGCAAGGTGCCGAACCTCTCCGCCGCCGCCGTTCTGGAGGATGGAACGCCCGTGCTTATTGTTGACGTGGAGGATCTGGTGCGTTCGACGGATCAGTTCATCCAGACCGGTTCGCTGCAGCGGTGCGAGGTTCGCCGAGTGGGCGCGGGGCAGCGTAAACGGGTGCTGGTGGTGGATGATTCGATCACGGTGCGCGAGGTCGAGCGTCAACTTCTGGTTCACAAGGGTTATGATGTCACCGTGGCGGTGGATGGCGTGGATGGCTGGAACAAGGTGCGTGCCGAGGCCTTTGATCTCGTCATCAGCGATGTGGACATGCCGCGAATGACGGGCCTGCAACTGGTGAAAGCGATTCGTGATTCGGCGACGCTGCACGACCTGCCCGTGGTAATCGTGTCGTACAAGGAACGCGAGGAGGATCGCCTCCGCGGCCTGGAAGTGGGCGCGAATGCCTACCTCACAAAGAGCAGTTTCCACGACAACCGCTTCGTGGAAGCCGTGGAGGATCTCATCGGCACCGCCAAGGGAGAGTTCTCACGTTACTGACAGTCAGGGTTCCAATCCCACTTCTGCAAGTGAAGGAAAGCCGCTAGCGGCGTCGCGCTGTAGATCACGGTCACCTGATATGGTGGAGATGGACAGTGATCTCGTGTTCGCCAACAGGCGGCCTCGCTCTGCAGCGCGACGCTGCAAGCGGCTGAAACTATCCCCTGGATACTCAGTGGTTTTCTTTAACTGACCGTCGATAGCCCGGGTCGGAACCGATGCGGATCGCGATTGTCAACGACATGGCCCTTGCTCGCGAGGTTCTGCGGCGAGTGGTGCAGAGTGTGCCGGGCGGCGAGGTGGCCTGGGTGGCCGCCGACGGCGAGGAAGCGGTGCGCCTCGCGGCCGAGGATCGGCCGGACGTGATCCTCATGGATCTCGTGATGCCGCGGGTGGATGGCGCCGAGGCCACGCGGCGGATCATGCGGCAATCGCCCTGCCCGATTTTGATCGTGACGGCAACGGTCACGGGCCACTTTGAACTGGTCTATCAGGCGATGGGCGCCGGCGGCCTTGACGCCGTGGAGACACCGACGTTTGGACCGAACGGTTCAATGCTCAACGTTCAGCCCATTATCGATCGGCTCCGGAAAATCGAGACGACCGACAAGTCTGTCTCTTCGGCTTCCCGGTTTTTCCCGGCGGTGGCATCCTCATCCGAGGCCATCAAGGATGCAGGCTTTCCGCTGGTGGCCATCGGTGCTTCCACGGGAGGGCCGACGGCGCTGGCCCAGGTTCTTGGCGGCCTTCCCACTCCATTCCCCGCGGGCGTGATCGTCGCCCAGCACATCGCCAAGGAATTCGGGGCAGGGCTCGCGGAATGGCTTGGCGCGCGTTGCCATCTGCCCGTGGCATCGGCCAGCGATGGCACCGCACCCACTCAAGGCCGCGTGATTGTCGCCGTGACGAACGACCACCTTGTGATGAACTCGGATGGGAAACTACGTTACACACTGGAACCGCGAGAAGTGCACTACCGCCCGTCCATCGATGCGCTCTTCCGCAGCCTTGCTCCCACATGGCCGTCGCGTGGAGTGGCAGTGCTTCTCACGGGCATGGGGATGGATGGTGCGAAGGGATTGCTGAAGCTGCGAAACGCCGGCTGGCACACGATCGCTCAGGACGAGAGCACAAGCGTCGTCTACGGAATGCCCAAGGCCGCCGCCGAGATGCACGCCGCGATCGAGGTGCTGCCGCTCGAGGCGATTGCCCCCGCGATTGTCGCCGCGGTGTATCGAGCGAAGCGCGGTTAGAGGTGGTATCAAAACCACTCGGATAGCTGTTCGCCTTGAAGTCAAAGGCAGTGCCATTTGGCGAGACGCAGGTGCCGCAGTGAAGGAAGGTAACTTCAGTTCTGAAATGACCTCTTAGCCGACGATGCGTCCAGCCACAATTTCCCGTCGCATCGTCACGCTTTGTGGAATCTCTTCCGCGAGATGGCTCACAAAGATCAGCGTCTGGTCCGCCCGCAATTCGCGATCGAGCCAGCTTCGCACTCGTTCCACCATTTCCCCGTCGAAGCCTTGAAAGGGCTCATCAAGAATCAAAAGCGCGGGTCGCTTCACCAGCGCTCGCACCAGCAGCACCAAGCGCTGCTCTCCCGACGAGAGCCGGGCGAAGGGCTTGTTTCCCAGGTGCATCAGGCCGAAGTGGGTGAAGAATTCCCGCACGATGGACGCCTGCTCGGGGGTTGCTTCACGGAAGGAGAGGACATCGTGAAACCCGGTGACGGCCGCCTCGAAGGCGTTGAGCGGCGTGGTGAAATAGAGGTGCAGTTCTGGTGAGACAATGCCCACTCGCCGCTTCACGTCCCAGATGCTCTCGCCCGAGCCGCGACGCTGGCCAAAGAGGCGAATGTCGTTGGCATAAGCCTGCGGATGATCGCCGCAGAGCAATGAGAGAAGCGTCGTCTTTCCCGCCCCGTTGGGCCCAAGGAGCGCCCAGCGTTCCCCCTCTCGAACCGTCCAGGAGACATCCGTGAGGATCGGCTTTCCCCCGTGCGTAACGTTGACGTGGTGAAGCTCGATCACCGCATCTCGCAGCCGCGAGGCAGAGTCTTCGGAGCGAATCGTGCTGGCATCCCGTGCGATGCGCTCGGAAGACTCTGCTTCATTGTGTCGCGAAGATCCTCCCAGCTTGAGCACATTCGTCACCCACTCAGGGATGCGATCTGGCGGTGCGACCAGCAGCACTCGCTGCCCGGCCTTTACAAGATCGCCCAGGATGAGATCGAGTTCGCCCCGCCCCGCGACATCGAGGCCGAGAGAAGGATTGTCCAGGATCAGCAATGCCGGCTTCGACAGCAGCGCCCGTGCGATGCGAGCCCGACGCGCCTGGCCGTTCGAGAGCTTGATGAACGAAAGCTCGCGAAGCCCTGCGATTCCCAGTCGTAACGCAACCTCAGCGATCTCGGCTTCCGTCGCCGCACTTCCCGCACGGAGAAACTGATCCAGCGACAAAGGCTCCTCTTCGTCCGCAAACTCGAAACGTTGCTGGTAGTAGTGGTCCGCATACGAGAAGAGACGGGAGTCCTCCTTGAACGCGACGAGTCGGATGACCTCGTAATGTCATTCGATCTTGAGGCCGGCCTCTCGCATCGCCTCCAGCATCGGCCAGGCGATCGAGCCTTCGCTGGCGTGCAGCCGCCCCAGGACGGCCTCAGCGAAGGTCGTTTTGCCGCTGCCCATCGCTCCGGTGATGGCCCACGTTTCGCCCTCTCGAAGGGTCCATGTCACGCCATCGAGGATGACGTTCCCACCAGGGCGGGCCATCCGGACGTTCTCGAAAACCACTAGTGGCTGGCCTGGCATCGTCGCTCCCCAACGAGTTCTTGGACTCGGCTTTGATACGGCCTGTCCTTGCATCCGGCGGCGCTGCTCACGAGAATGAATGTCCCTTCGCCCGCAGGAGATTTCGAGCATGCCCCTGAATCGCCGCGACTGGCTTCGCCTCAACGCCTCCGTCGGTCTGGCTCTGATGGGCACTCACTCCTTCGCCGCGGAGCCGCCAATTCGCCTGGGCTTCAGCCTCTACGGCATGAAGGCGATCAAGACCGCGGACGCCCTCAAGACCTGTGCCAACATCGGCTACGACTGCGTCGAACTGTCGCTCTTGCCTGGCTACGCCACGGAGCCGAAGCTGCTGAGCGTGCAGGATCGCCGCGACCTTCGCAAGCAACTCCAGGACTTGAACCTCACGCTCCCGGCCCTGATGGAAAACCTCCGCGAACCCACGGACGACGCCGGCGCGAAGATGAACGAGGATCGACTGAAGGTGGCAAGCGAGTTGGCTCATGAGCTTGCGCCGGCGGCACCCCCCGTGATCGAGACGATCCTCGGAGGCAAACCGGCGGACTGGCCCATGGTGAAGAATCGGATGGTTGAACGCATGGGGGCCTGGGCCGACATCGCGGGGAAAGGAAAGACCGTGATCGCCATCAAGGCTCACGTCGCGAACGCTCTGCACACACCGGAGGATGCGATCTGGCTGATTTCGCAGGTGAAGAGCCCGTGGCTGAAGCTGACTTACGACCACAGCCATTTCGCACTGGAAGGCCGCAAGCTCGCGGACACGGCGAAGGCGATGCTACCCGAGTCCGTATTCGTGCACGTGAAGGACGAAAAGGGAATGCCGGGGAAGTTCGAGTTTTTGCTCCCCGGCACGGGCACCACGGATTACCGCGAGTATGCCAGACTGCTTCGCGCCGCGAGCTATGGTGGCGGCGTGGTGGTGGAAGTAAGCGGCCAAATCTTCAACAAGCCCGGCTACGACCCGATCGCCGCCGCCAAGCTGTGTTACGAGAAGCTGAAGCCCGCACTGGTCCAAGCCGCTTGAGGCTTCGCGCTGAACCCAGGAATCCGACGTGACGGATCACCGCAGCGGACCACCGCGTGTGGTGAACTCGCATCACTTCGCCGGCCACCAGGCGTCGAGCTTCTTCGTCAACTCCGCGACCTTCGCGCTGTCCGCCGCGAGGTTATTCTTCTCGCCCGGATCCTTCGTCACCTGGTAAAGCTCGACCTTCGCATCCGCCTCGTTCTTCGCGTCCGGCACGATCAGTTTCCAGCCATCGGAGAGCACCCAGCGCCAGCGGACGTTCTTCGCCGGGTTATGGATGTCGACGGCGTTGTGCGTGAAGCAGGCTCCGTAAAGCGTGTCCCGGTTCGCCACCGCGGCCGCGTCCATCAGGTTCACGCCGGGTATGTCATTCGTGGGCTTCACGCCTGTGGCGGCCAGGATCGTCGGCACCACGTCGATCGAACTCACCGGGTGAGTGTCGTCCACGCCTGGTTTCACATGGCCCGGCCAGCGGACGAGGATCGGCGTGCGCAACCCGCCATCGTACTGCGACTGCTTGGACCGCGGGGCGAACGCATCCTTCGTGGGGTCCTGGATCCAGCCGTTATCGTGCAGGTACACCACGATCGTGTTCTCGGCCTGGCCGTTCTTTTCGAGGCGGTCGAGGATCTCGCCCAGCGTTTCATCGAACCACTCGCACATGGCCCAGTACTTTGCGACATGGATCGAAGGCGACTTGTCCTTGTACTTCGCGAGCAGCCGTTCCGGCGGGTTGTGCGGCGAGTGCGGCATCATCGGAGCGTACCACAGATAGAACGGCTTGTTCTCCGCCTTGGCCTTGTCGAGGAAGTCCAGCACGGGCCTCACGCCCTGGCGACCGATGGTGAGGCCGAGATCGCCGTGCCGGCCACCCTTGGTCGGGTCGCCGTGGGTCATCCCCTCGGTGAAGCCGCCGCAGCGGCAGGCGTTCCCTTCCCACCACTTGCCGCTCTGATGGCTGATGAAACCCTGCTCGCCCAGGAGCTTCGCCAGCGAGGGCGACTTCTCGAAGTTGGCCACCATCTCCGCCCGCATCGCGAGCCACTTCTCGTCCTTCTTCGCCGCGGGGGCCTTCGCCTTCCCCTTCGCCAGCGGCGGATCGTTCGACGTGATGAGATGCTGGTGCGGGTAAAGCCCCGTCACCATCGTCGCCAGGCTCGGCCGGCAGAGGCTGCTCGGCACGTACCCGCGCTTGAAGACGAGCCCCTGGGCCGCGAGCTTGTCCAGGTTCGGCGTCTTGATGGTCGCGTTGCCCATGAAGCCATAGTCCGCGTACCCCTGGTCATCACCGATGAGCATGACGACGTTCGGCGGCGCGGCCATGGTTGGAGTTGCGAGGAGTGCCAGCACGAAGATGGATCGGATCATGGTGGAGCTCCAGGGAGTGGGACTGCGTAGCCGCGACGCGGGGTTCACTTCCCCGCTAGCAGCGTTTTCATCTCCTTCACCACGGCCGCGTAGGCGGGGTCGTCCGCGAGGTTCTTCAACTCGCCGGGGTCGTTGTCGTAGTCGTAAAGCTGCACGCCTTGCTTGCCCTCGTCCCACTCGGTGTAGCGGTAGCGTTCGTTTCGCACGCTGCGGCCCATCAGGTTCCTGTTGCCCTTCTTCACGGTCTCGCCGGTCACGGTCGGCGTGCCGCGGGTCACCTGGGTGAAGGCGGGCTTGGTCCATTCGGCCGTGGGGTTGTCCAGCAGCGGCTTCAGGCTCTTGCCTGTCAGCACCTCCGGCGCCTTCAGGCCGCAGAGGCTGGCGAGCGTGGGGTGCAGGTCGACGAGTTCCACGGTGCGAGCGCTGGCCTTGCCGTTGGCCTTTGAACGCGGGTCGTAGATGACGAGCGGCACGCGGGCAGAATTCTCGAACAGGCTCATCTTCTGCCAGAGGCCGTGCTCGCCGAGGTGGTAGCCATGATCGCTGTGGAAGACGACGATCGTCTTGTCCGCGAGGCCCTGCTTTTCGAGAGCTTCCAGCACGATTCCGACCTGAGCATCCATGAACGACGTGGAGGCGTGATACGCCTGAAGCACCTCACGGCGAAGGTCGTCCGTGAGTTTGTCCTGCTCCTTCTTGTAGCTGCCGAAGGCGAGCTTGGGGTGCTGGTCCCGGTGGCCTTGCGGCACCACGGGGAGCTTCAGCGACGCGGGCGGGTAGAGATCGAACCACGGCTTCGGAGCGACGTACGGCGTGTGCGGCCGGAAGAAGCCACAGGCCAGGAAGAAGGGCTTATCCTTGTTCGCTTCGAGGAGCCTGGCGATCTCGAGAGCAGTCATGCCGTCGGTCTGCTGGGCGTCGGTGCCCTCGTCCGCGAGCCAGGAGAGCGTGCCGCCGAACTGGCCGGGGGTGAGGGTGTGGATCTTGTCCTCGACGGCCTTGTCGTGCCCCTTGGGGTTGATGACCTTCTCCCACGAGGGCGGATCGTCCAGGCCGTCCGTGCCGATCTGGGCGGGAACGCCGTAGTGGTACAGCTTGCCGACGCGAGCGACATAATACCCGGCGTTGCGGAAGGTCTGCGGCATGCTCACCGCATCCGGGACGTTCTTGCGGAACTGGGTGCCGTTCTCGTAGACGTGTAGCTGATCCGGCCGCAGGCCCGTGAGGAAACTTGCTCGGCTCGGGTTGCACAGGGGGAACTGGCAGTACGCCCGATCGAAGCGAACGCCCTTGGCCGCCAGCTTGTCGATGTTCGGCGACTTCACGTGCGGCGAGCCGTACGTGCCAAGCTGATTGCAGAGGTCGTCCGAGACGATGTACAGCACGTTCATCTTGTCGGCAGCCGTGATAGGACCACCAAAAGCGGCAGTCATCACAAGGCAAAAGGTCCTCAATCGCATGACTCAACCTCGATTGTCGATAAGTTGGTAATCCAGCCTTAGCCAAATCATGACCAGTCGCACCACGACGATCCAGATCATCCTGCGTGTTTGTCGCACATCGCGGCCTTGCGTCTCAAACCTCGAGTGAAACGGTGCATCGGATTCGACATCTCGCCATATTGCCACGCGACCACCCACAATCTCAAGTCAGCCAGGAAATCCAGGGGGAGTGGGAGCCTGTCTCCATTACCAAAGATGGCAGGACCGTTGAAGGATCTCCGCCACGCGCGACCTTCAAAGGCTCGAAGGCAATTCGTGGACGATGCTACGATTTGACATAAAGAATACGGCGGTCTTTACAACCGATCGTAGCCTGGGTCCTGTTGCGATTGAAGTCCGAAGAATTGAGGACGGCGACGATGCCGTTCCCGGCAAGGGAATCTGGAAGATCGAAGGTGGCGACCGACTGACCATTTGCGTGACCGACGGCGAACGGGCACGTTCCACGGATTTCACGGCTGCGGGTGGGTACATTATCATGGTGATGAAGCGTGCGACTCCATCCTGTGAACTGAGGTAACGACGTGTCTGATCTGGCTCGATTCTCGGTGTCCCTCGAAGGCGAACTGCTCGAGCAGTTCGATGCGTTCTGTGAGCAGGGGAAGTTCGCGACGCGAAGCGAGGCGATCCGCCAGCTTCTGCGTGAGAAGCTCACGACCACCGCCTGGGCCGCGGATGCGAAGGACGTGGCGGCAAGCCTGACGCTGGTTTACGACCATCACAAGTCCCACCTCACCGACAAGATGATTGACGTCCAGCACGCCCATGGCGAACTCGTCGTGTCGTCGATGCACGTCCACCTGAACCACGACCTCTGCATGGAACTGATCGCCCTTCGCGGCCCGGCGGTGAAGGTGCAGCACCTCGCCTCAGAACTCAGCGGCCTCAAGGGAATTCACCAGGCTCAACTCGTCGTGGCCCGAGCCGTCGCTCCGGATTCGCACGAGCATCCGCACCCCCATCCGCACAAACATCCGCCTTCCCACAAGCATCCCCACTGACGGCTCCACCATGCCCGATCCTGCGGCGATCCGATCCGCGATTGACAGGACAACCCATGCACCCCCACCCCACTCGCCGCGATGTGCTACGCCTCACCAGCACGGCAGCCGTCGCCACTCTCACGGGAGCCACCATGATCACGGCTGCGGAATCGAAGACGCACCTTTCCGAGGCGGCCCCGGAGCGAATCGGCCTCGACGGCAAGCAACTTCAGGTGGCTTACGACCTGCTCAAGAAGTTCACCGATGGCCCCGATGCGCCGATCCCCGGTGGGGCGATCCTGGTGGGTCGGAATGGGAAGATCGTGCCACCGGTGTACTTTGGCCGGCAGTTTCCGAAGCAGGACACGCCGATCCGCAAGGATGGGCTCTTTCTGCTCGCGTCGATCTCGAAGCCGATCACGTACCTCGGGGCGATGATCCTCGTCGATCGCGGCCTGCTGCAACTCAGCGAGCGGGTCACGCGGTTCATCCCGGAGTTCAAGGCTCACGACAAGGATCGTGTGCTCGTCCGCCAGCTTTTCACGCACACCTCGGGCCTGCCGGACATGCTGCCGAACAACCTGGACCTTCGGAAGCAGCACGCTCCGCTCCAGAAGTTCCTCGACGGTGCGGTGAGCGACACGCAGTTGCTGTTCAAGCCGGGCACGCAGGTGAGCTATCAGAGCATGGGCACCGCCGTGGTGGCGGAGATCGTGCAGCGTCTCGCCGGGCAACCGATCGCGGAGTTCCTCAAGAAGGAGATCTTCGACCCGCTCGGCCTGAAGTCAACCGCTCTCGGCGCAACGGGCCTGGACCGCGAACGCATCGTCCGCGTGCAGGAACAGGAGGACCATGCGGGCACGAACTTCAACTGGAACAGCGAGTACTGGCACAACCTTGGCGTCCCCTGGGGCGGGCTCTTCACCAGCCCCGCGGACTTCGCGGTGATCTGCCAGTTGTTGCTGTCGAAGGGAACCCACGCCGGAGTGAAGTTGCTTTCCCCGGCCAGCGTTCGCGCGATGACGACCAACCGCCTGCACGAGGAACCGGACCTTCCGGAGCCTTATGCACGCACCCAGCCCTGGGGCCTCGGTTGGCGGTTGAATCACCCGGGCACTGTCGGTAGCTGGGGCGACACGCTGGGCCCGAGCATCTTCGGCCACACCGGCGCCACGGGCACGCTCGCCTGGATCGACCCCGACGCCAACGGCTTCTGCCTGATCTTCACCACGGGCCTGCACGCGAAGAATCACCACCGACTCGTGGCCATCTCAAATGCGATCTCGGCCGCGTTCGTGTGACGGGCCACCACGAGGTGAAGCATCGACAACGGTGGCAGGCTCCGCTGCGCGTCGAGGACACGCCGGGGGAGTCGAACCTCCGAATGGAATGGGACAATATTGGTCGATCGATGTGATGGTGATAGAGGGTGGAACAGCTTCGTAGGCCGTGGTTTCGTTCTGAGATCTGGATGCTAACGAGGAAGCCCTGGACGATCTCCTTTGCTCAATCCGCAAGGAACGCAGAAAGAAGCCATCCAGAAAAAACAAGCCGGTCGACTGCCTCTCCCAACAGTCGACCGGCCGGTTTGTAGAAAAGCAGGCTCATTGCCCAACAGCCTCTCCCCTCCGTTGAACAACTGACCCGCTTACCGAAGAGAAACAAAACACTTCCCGTGCCAATGTCTGCCAGAATCCACAAGTCCATTCACAGCAAGGGCTAGAGGCAAATCCCGGCTGGCGATTCTTCTTCGGGAATTGCTTAAAGGAGATGCAAGCGTGCCGAGGATCGCGGCAAAAAGAGGCACCCCCGCCGGGGGAGAGGTCCGGCGGGGGTGAGTAGTGTTCGTGAAGGAAGTATCTGCCAGTTCACTCCTCGTGTCAAGCGCGGAGTGGGATTTCCCAAAAAGGAGGGGTGACGCCAAATCTTTCAGGCCCTGGAAGTCGGGCACCCGTTTTGCCTGTGACTGCTTGTGAAACTCACTTTCCTTCGCGGACGTTGTACTCCAGTTTCCAGCGTTGCTTCCCGTCGCGGGACATCAGGAATAGCTCCAGTTGGCCCACTTCCGTGAGCTTGCTGTGGAGGTGCACGGGCACCACTCGGCCGGTCTGGGCCTTGGCTTCAAGCGTGGTTCGCACTGGCGAGAGTTCGTCGATCTGGCCTTCCCATTCATCGAGCACGGTGCCGGTGGCATCCTCACGACGGAGCGTGCTACCCAGGAAGCGGAACTCGACCTCCTCGCCAACGACGACGCCGAACTCCTGCGAGGGCACGTCCGTTTCGGTGCCTTCCTCCATGCCGAAGGGTGCGACACAAACGGCCTTCATCGGCGGCGGCATTCCGGGCACCGCGGGTGCGGCCGACTCGACGCCCACGTAATAAGCGCGAGCCGTGCCGCCTCGGATGCGGACGCCCTTCCCGCGGCGAACGAGCCCGTAGTATGCACCGCCGCGAGCGACGGCCTGATCGAGGTCAGCCCCTGCGAGGTCGCGAACGGCGCCGCCCTTCGCGTTCTTGGACCAGCCGTTGAGGATGCTCACGAGGCGTTCGCGGAGTGTGACTGCCTTGAAGACGCCGCCGTTGAACAGGATCGCACTCGGCAGATTCGTGGAGGCCTTCGCCTTCTTCTTCGTGCTGCTCGGCCGTTCCCGCGAGGCAAGCGACTCGGCCTGCCTCGTGAGGAACACCGCCAAATGGCGCGTGACCGCGGCGTCCGAGACGTAAGGCAGTCCAAGTTCCTGCAAGCCGACCGCTCGCGATTTCGCAGGCTGGGTGTCGGCGGCGCACTCGGGAAAGAAGCCGTCGACCAGCACCTTCTCCACATCCGCCCGGGCGAGGTCGTGCTTGATCGAACCGCCGACGATCGATCGGCCCTTCCCCAGCACGGTCACCGGTGCCGACGCGAGCTTCGGGTTCGCAAGAAGTTGCTCCTTGGCCTGTCGGCAGGCGTACGTGAGTTGAATCATCTGGGCGGCGTCGAGCTTGTTCCCGGCCTTCGCCAGGGCTTGCGAAACGTGGTACGCAAGCGTGAGGTCCATGTTGTCGCCACCCAGCAGCAGGTGCTCGCCGACGGCCAGTCGTGTAAGGACGAGGTTGCCCGACTCCTCACCAACCTCGATGAGTGTAAAGTCCGTGGTGCCTCCGCCGACATCCGCGACGAGGACGAGGTCGCCCACTTCCACCTGCTGACGCCACTCGTCACCGGCGCGGTCGAGCCAGGCGTAGAACGCAGCTTGCGGCTCTTCGAGAAGCGTGAGGTGATCCAGGCCCGCGGCACGGGCGGCGTCCACCGTGAGTTCCCGTGCCGCGGCATCGAACGACGCGGGCACCGTGAGGACAATCTCCTGAGCTTCGAGGCGGTTGCCCTCGAGATCCTTCGCCATCGCGGCATTCCAGGCCTCGGCCATGTGCTTGAGGTAGCGTGTGGTCGCCTCGAGCGGGCTCATCTTTCGGCCGCCCTCGCCGGCACGGAAGGGAAGAATCTCCGCTTTGCGATCGACGCCCGGATGGCACAGCCAGGACTTGGCGGACGCCACGAGCCGGGTGGGAACCTGCGAGCCGAAGTTGCGGGCGAACTCTCCCACCGCGAAGTCGCGATCGGCATCCCAGGGCAAACGCAAGGCGCCGGCGGGTTGCTCGCCGGCGTTCGGCAGATACAGGAACGACGGCAGCAGCGGCCGTTCGTCCACGGTCCCCGGCGAGACCACCTGCGGAATCGCAAACGGAGTCACCTTCGCATCCGGGCCCGCTCCTGTGTCCACATAAGCGAGGGCGCAGTTCGTCGTTCCCAAATCCAGCCCGATCACAAAACGCGATGCTGCCATGCGAACGATACTCCTTGAACAGACCCGCAACAAATTCCTGACGCGCTCCGCTCTGAAGACTGTGCGTTGCGGTTCCGCGAGGACAGTCGCGTCAGGGTGGCGGGCCTGAGCCGTCCTTGAGGAACTCGCGAACCTTCGCCTCGATCGTGCCCACCGTCTCGATCACCTTCTCCGCGTCGCTCAGCACCACGCGATCCGCGTCCTTTGTTCCGTCCAGCGACTGCGTCAGATCGTGCACCTTCACGGGCAGCACCGCCACGGTCGTCAACAACTTTCGGCAGGTGTAGCGATCCTTCTGGCGGATGCACTCGTCCACCGAGGATTCCAGCGTCTTGAGGCTTTCCTTCAGATCGGGAATCGTGATGAGCGCCGGCCAGGACTGCGTGAGATACTCGCGAGCCTTCGTGTGTGCCTCGCTCTTCGTCGTCCACTCCCCGCGAAGCTTGTCGCGACGGCTGGCCACCTCGGGATTGTTCGGAAGCAGCGTCACAAGCTGGTCGTACACGGTCAGGGCCTCGTCGACGTCGCCGCGTTGCAGGAGCAGCTTGATTCGAGCGTTGAGCGATTCCGCCTGGATTTCCATGGCGGCGGCAAGGGGGTCGTTCTCACGCGCCACCAGGCGGTCGAGGTCCGCGGTGCGGGCGATGAGTTCCGCCTTGCTGCCGCGAAGGTCGGTGATGCGGCGTTCGCAGCCGTCGAGTGTGGCCGTCATCGCGGGGGAAAGCACCACGGACTCGCGAAGGCGGGCGTGGGCCGCGGCCAGTTCCTTTTCATCCGCATCCGTGAGGGCCACGGCGGCCTGGGCACGAGCGAGAGCCTCGCGATTCTTCTGCGCTTCCATCAGCGTCTTCAGCACCGCGAAATAGCCGTTCTGCGAGGTCCGAGCGTCCGCGACACGGCGAGCGAGATCGTTGCAGTCGCGTTCAAAGGCGATCCGTTTTTCATCCGCCGGGTCAAGGTTGAAGGGAATGTCCACCGGATCGCTGCCCAGCACGGGGATGGGCACGCGGGAACTGCGTGTCGGCCCGGCATTGAGCGTCAGAAAAGCGAGGTGCCCCAGCGGTCGGCTGGAGCGGAAGACGCCGTCACGCTGATCGAGTTCGTCGCTCCCGGGCTTCACTTCCCAGCCGATGTCGTTGGCGCGAACCGTTGCCGAGGTGGTGGCGCGAGGCGTCCCCCCCGTGCGACCGACAAGCCGGATGCTCAGCGGGGTCGAAACCGTCGGCAGCTTTAAACCGCGATAACCCAGGACGCCAGCCGCAGGCAGTGCATTCGGATAGCCGGTGAAAACCTTGCAGCGCGCGCTGCCATCCTTCGCGGCCTCGACAGTTCTCAGGAGCGTGAACTCGCGAGGCACCGCCGTGAAAGCGGGTGGTGCTTCCTTCACCTTCTCGACGACTCGCCCAGTCGCGGTTCGCATCGGCGGCGGCCCGGGCGGGCGGATCGACTTGCGAACCCCGGCCACAGCGAAGACGCTGCCCGGTGGTAGGAAACGGTCGATCGGGCCGAGGGCGCCGCCGCGGATGCGAATGATTGCCTCACCGGCGGGTCGGCCTGCTGTCTCGACGGTGCCATCCAGGCCGAAGTCGTGATCGAGCATCAAGCCCGCGAGCCTGCCAACGAGTTCCGGCGAGCGAGTCGTCCGCCGTGAAAGCGGCAGGGCAAGACCCGTGAACCCATCCAGTTGCCTTGTCTCGATAACGTGGTCGCTGCCGCGAAGTTCGAGGTGGAGGATCTGCGTCTTGACGCCATCGAGTTCGCGAAGGTGGCTCGCATCGAGGGCCGCCCAGCCTCGCGAGTTGAATTCCTTCGCGATCGCAGGCCACTGCTCCTGAGGCAGGTCCGCGAGATCAACCACCTCGATCGTGCCCAGCGGCCCGAGCATTGGAGGAATCGCAGCGATGATCTCCCGGCGAACATCCGCTCGATACGCCGCACTCAACAGAGGGTGAGGCCGCGTGTGGAGCAGAACCTGCCAGCGATAGGGCGTGGTCGCTTCAGGATCGAGCCCCGTCACGGGCTCAGCGGCCCGAGCCTTCGGGAACAGAAGGACGACAAGCCCCAGTGTGATGATGGCACGTGTGACCATGTGAGAATTGTACCGAATCGTGCGGAAAAAGGGGAACCCAGCCCCGGAGGTTCACAGCGACGTGAAGCGGGGCGCGGCACCATGGAGCCGGGGAAAGAAATCGAGATGATCGGCGTCATCCGAATGCCGGCACCCGGCCCATATGCGGCCAAGATGACAACGCTCATCGCTTCGGGTTGCCTTTTTGCGGTTTCTTGTCGTGGTGGTGATCGTGTTCATCCGGGGCCGGATGGCCCTGGCCTACCTGGTCCTGGGCGAACTTGAACGCCGCCTTCTCCGCTCGCTCCCAGTCGCTTGCTTTGGCCATCCCGATGATCTTGGAGAACGCCTCCAGCTCGGCGGGCGAAAGCTTGCCCTCACGGGTCATCTTCTCCACCCCTTGCTCGACCCGGCCGAGGCGTTCGGTGTCCTTCGTGTTGCACGCCGCGTAGAGCAGTTTCATCTGCTGCATCCCCTCCTTGCTCGTCAAGGAGGGGTACTGCCGACAGCCGGGCCACCAGATGACCAGCAGCGGGATCGCGAGCACTCCGGCCACCCCGACCAG
>Ga0105049_10002190_pt1 | contig 23059 bp, 14 predicted proteins | sample MAT06_FD_78087 | JGI IMG/M metagenome (GOLD analysis project Ga0105049, IMG submission 78087) | Freshwater microbial communities from Lake Fryxell liftoff mats and glacier meltwater in Antarctica - MAT-06 | ecosystem: Environmental > Aquatic > Freshwater > Ice > Liftoff microbial mat | place...
TAGTATACATATAATCGTAAATCATGAAGTCCTTGTTTGGGCAAGGGATAGCCTTGCTATGAACCGTACACAGTCCTCAGAAAGTACGGGTATTTCGCCAAAGCGAATGGTTCAATTGGAATCGGGTGAAAAGCAACCCACATTGGAGGAATTAAAAGCATTTTCGAAAACCTACAAACGAACCATTGCCACACTATTATTAAACAATCCACCTAACGAAAAGCCAATACCTGCAGACAGGCGTACCGTAGATTCAAACGAGCTTGGACATTTCCAAGAGAATACTATCATGGCCGTGCGTAAAGCCAGGGCACTGGCGCAGTCGTTCTTAGAACTGCGAGAAGAAGTGGGCACACCATTTCCGAAATTCAACTTGTCTGCATCAATTCAGGAAAGCCCAAAAGTGGTTGCGGACAAAATTCGTCAACTTTTACACTTAAATGAAATTAGAGAATTAAACAATATAAGATTGGCATTAGATGCCTACATTGAGAGAATTGAATCTTTAGGGGTTGTTGTGTTTCAGTTAAGCCTTACACAAGATAATGTAAGAGGCTTTGCCATTGTTGACGATTTCATTCCCATCATTGGAATAAAAAGAGGTGGTGAGACACCGTATTCAAAAATATTTACTCTTTTTCATGAACTCGGACACATCGTATTGAATGAAGGTGCTATTAGTGATTTGTCTATAAATACGCAATGGGAGTTGGAAAAATGGTGTAATTCATTCGCAGCTGAAGTGTTAGTACCAACATCTGAACTTCTTCAAATGCGAATCTTGAAAGAATACCAAGAGCAAGGACGGAAAGTGTGGGCTAAAAAAGACTTGGTTGATTTAGCCAATCATTTTCATGTTGGGCCACTTGCCATGCTAAGAAGGCTTCTTGAAAATGGACTTACTACCAAAGCATTTTATGAGGAGAAACACGAGAAGTGGAATAAGCCACCTTTTGGAAGAGCAAAGGTTCCGGAAGGTCGAAATTTAGCCAAAGAAGCCGCACAGGAAAAAGGGAGAACTTATGTCGGGTTGGCTTTTAAAGCGTATGACCTGAATCATATAGATATAAAAGACTTGTCTGATTTTTTAGGCGTTAAGTTGTCCTATATACCCAAAACCAGACAACTTCTTAACGCTTAATGATGGAATTATTCAGCGAAGGGAATACGATCTATGTAATTGACACAAGCGGACTTATCATGCTTGATTCAACATTTAAGAAGGATAATCCCGTATTTGCTGCAGTTTGGGATGAAATTGAAGAATTAATAAAACAGGGTTGCTTCAGAACAATTGACTTTGTTGAGCAAGAAATCAACGATTATGAATTAAAAGAGGACTTTTTAAAGAAGTGGGTTAAAAAGTGGAAAAAGCATTTCGTGGTTGAGACTGACGCAGCAAGTTTCAATGAAGCTATACCAATAATAAATGCTGAGTACAATACAGGGTTCTTAAATGCACACAAACAAGCAGAAGGGAAAGAATAAGCAGACCCACATTTGATAGGGTATTGTAAAGTCCATAATTGTACTTTAATTGCCAGCGAAAGTAAAACGAAGAACAATAAGATTCCAGCAGTTTCAAAGAGAAATGGGGTTCGTTGCATTGACATAAATGACTTTCTAAGTGAAAGAGGATTAAGAATGGAGAGAAAAAAATAAAAAGTGTTTGAATTATGCAAAGCCTTCACAGTCACACACAATGCCAAGACGTTCAATCCTACGCTCCAACCAAAGCTTGGCAAGAAGTATGTTTGTTCGAACGGCAAGCGCAGAACCATTCATTGAATAAGTTATCAAACATACTAATTGTATTAGTTTGTCTGGCATGTTTTGCCAGCCAACCTGCTCTTGCGCAAACCGAATTGCCCAACCCCCTCTCCCTCGTCAACCCCTTCATCGGCACCGGCGGCCACGGGCACACGCACCCTGCGGCGATGCGCCCCTTCGGCATGATCCAAGCCGGGCCGGACACGCGGCTCAGCGGCTGGGACGGCTGTTCGGGCTATCACTTTGACGACGACACCATCTACGGCTTCAGCCAGACCCACCTGAGTGGCACCGGGGTCAGCGACTACGGCGACGTGCTGCTCATGCCTTTTTTAACGACGGGCGAAGGGCAATCGTGGGCTGATGCAGCATTTTCTCGACCTTACCCCTTCGCTGCGGGATTCCGGCACGCGGACGAGCAGGCTCAACCGGGATACTATGCCGTCACGCTTGCCAATGGAATTAGGGTGGAGATTGTGGCCTCCGACCGGGCGGCGATGTACCGGTTGATTTATCCGGCAGGGGCGATTGCAGGGACAGAGTCAGAGGCAGGGGCGGTTGCAGGGACAGAGGCAGAGTCAGAGGCAGGGGCGGTTGCAGGGACAGAGGCAGAGGCAGGGGAGGGCGCGGGCGGCAGCGGTAGCACCGATCCAGGCAGCAGCAGCGGCGGCAGCTCGGTCGCGGGTAGCAGCAGCACTAATCCCGGCAACAGCACCAAACCCGCACCACCTGCACCGGTGCAAAGCGAGCCCCCCCCCGCCCTCTGGCTGGATCTGGATCACCGCGACAAAGTTGTGGCTGCTGAAATGCGCCAATCAGGCGCTCACAGCCTTTCCGGCTACCGCGTTTCGGATGCCTGGGCGAAAAAGCAACACGTATATTTTCATATGGAAACCAGCCGGGAGATGCTCGGCTGGCAGCAACAGGGCAACCGCGCGCTCGTGACGTTTGCGCCAGCAGCAAGGCGTCCCGCTGCAAAAAGTCGCAACAGCCCTTCGCCCGATACGATTTATATAAGAATATCTATTTCAGCGGTGGACGAAGCCGGAGCCCGCACCAACCTCGCGGCGGAAATCCCCGGCTTTGACTGGTCCGCACAAACCGCGGCTACGACGGCCGTCTGGCGCGAGGCGCTAAACCGGGTCACGGTCAGCGGGGGCACACCCGCGCAGCAACAGGCCTTCTACACGGCGGTTTACCACGCGTTGAGTGCGCCCAACCTGTACGTGGACGCTGACGGTCGCTACCGGGGCATGGACCACTCGGTGCACCAGGCTGATGGATTCACGCCCTACACCGTGTTTTCGCTGTGGGACACCTACCGCGCCGCGCACCCGCTGTACACGCTGCTGTGGCCCGCGCAAAACCGCGATTTTATCCGCACCATGCTGGACGACTACCAGAAAGGCGGTCGCCTTCCGGTGTGGAAGCTGGCCGATTACGAAACTGACTGCATGATCGGCTACCACAGCGCGCCGGTCATCGTGGATGCCTGGGCAAAGGGCCAGCGCGACTTTGATGCGCAACTGGCGTTGGAAGCGCTGGTTCTAAGTGCGGAACGTGCGGCCCTCGGCTTGCCGGAGTACCGCCGCTACGGATACATCCCCGCCGATGCGGAAGCCGAATCGGTGTCAAAAACGCTGGAGTATGCCTATGACGATGCGTGCATTGCGAGGCTTGCGGCGGGTCTGGCGGCAGAGCACCAAAGCGGAATGCGGCCAGAAAAGGCTCTGCCGGACGGACGCGCTTATACCGCCATCGCCGATACGTTTGCCCGACGCGCAACCGCATGGAAACATCTGTTGGACCCGGCCACCGGTTTTTTTCGCGCGCGGCAAAACGGAGGTTTTGTTACGCCGTTTGATCCAGCAGAAGTCAACTTTCACTACACGGAGGCCAATGCCTGGCAGTACAGTTTTGCCGCACCGCATGATTTGCGTGGCCACGGCACCATGTTGGCTGGAACGGACCAGCATCTGCCTACCGCACGCGAAGCCCTCGCCGCGCACCTCGACGCACTCTTTTCGGCAAACCCCGCCACCACCGGCCGCGAGCAGGCTGACATCACGGGCCTGATCGGGCAGTACGCGCACGGCAACGAGCCTTCGCACCACATGGCCTACGGTTACGCACACCTGGGTCAGCCCTGGAAAACGCAGAAACTGGTTCGCCAGATTTTGACCGAACTCTACAGTAACGCGCCCGACGGTCTTTGCGGCAATGAAGATTGCGGACAGATGTCGGCATGGTACGTGCTTAGCGCAGCGGGATTTTACCCCTTTGCCCCCGGACAAGCGTCGTATACGCTGGGCAGCCCGCTTTTTGATACCATAAGGTTTGTTTTTGACGGGGGAAAGGTGTTCGAAATCATCGCAACGGGGCAGGCTGCGGACCGACCCTACGTGGCTTCGGCCCTGCTGAACGGAATGCCCTACGACTCGGCCGTGATCCGCCACGCTACCCTTGTTCAGGGCGGGCGCCTGGAATTGACCATGAGTGCGGAACCGGTGCGCGAGTGGGGTGTCCACGATGCCCTACCCCAGGCATTAGCGCTTCCCGCCGCGGTTTTGGCGGCGCCCTACGCAGATCCTGCCCCGCGCAGTTTCCGCGACAGTTTGGTGGTTGCGCTGCGCTGCGCCGACCCGCTGGTGTTGCGCACGGCGGCCATTCTGGCCAATCCGCTTCAGGATGCTGATCCGGGGGAATGGGCCCGCATCCAATGGCGACCCTTGTCTGATGGCAGAAATGAGTCTGAATCTGAATCAGAGTCTGAATCAGAATCCGGAACGGCTACCGGTACGAAGTTCGAATCTACCTGGCGCGATTACAGCGAGCCGCTGGTTTTCCGCTCGGATGCTGCCATCGCTTTCCGCGCCTACGGGCAACGCAAGCGCGCAGACGGCACGACTGAACATTTGTTCAGCCCGGAGCAGGTGTCGCGCTTTGCGAGCGTGCAAGAAGATATCGGTCTGGAACTCGGCACGGATTACGCACCGCAATACTCCGCTGGCGGTGACTTGGCGCTCGTTGACCGCTTGCGAGGCCCTTCCGATTTTCGCACCGGTTTCTGGCAAGGCTATGAAGGCGTGAATCTGGAAGCCACGCTTGATTTAGGCAGCGTCCGGCCCGTGAAAAGGGTTGCAGCCGGCTTTTTGCAAGACGAAAACGCCTGGATTTTTTACCCGGTACAGGTGTTGGTAGAGGTTTCGCTGGACGGGCAGTCCTGGCAGACTCTTGGCAGCGCAAACGCTCCTCAGCCGTGGTCCGCGTCGGGAGCCCTTCGCCATGATTTTGTGGTGGCGGCTAGTGGGAACGCCCGCTATGTCCGTGTACGCGCGCTCAATCGCGGCACTTGCCCGCCCGAGCACAAAGGAGCAGGAGGGAAAGCCTGGATTTTTGCGGATGAGATTTTGGTGGAGTAATGCATCTGATTTTTGATGGATGATGAACGCCTCAAGAACCCGGATGGCCGCCCGGACTACTTTGATGAGTTGCTGGAGCGAACCCGTGACATATGGGCTTCTGAGAAGCGCTACCAAAAAGTACGCGAACTTTTTTCTCTGAGTAGCGACTATGATGCTTTGGACAAGGCTACCCAAATGTTTTTTGCCGAAACTCAGAACAAGGCACTTTATGACGTTACAGGAGAGACAGCAGCGAAAAAAAGCCGACGCCCAAGCTGCCGACTCGCAAGATTTTGAATCACTGAAAGCAATAGAAGAGGGGGTCAAGAAGAAAAGGGATCGAAAAAATACATGAAGCCACCAAGCCTACGTTTGTCCATACTAAATCGAGCGACTAGCTATTTTTTACCCTGCTTTTCGCCTAAAGGAGCGCTCTTCATGCCCCACAATGCTTTAATGCCAACTTCTTAGCTTTAGACACCGTTGAAGCCGGCCACACGCTCGTATCTCCCTTACATGCTCCCCACCACAAACACACGCCTCTTGAAAAACGCCTTGCCCCGCCGGCGCTTTCTGCGGCAGGGATTGCTGGCTGCTGGCGGGCTGGCGCTGATTCCTCAACAGAGTTGGGCAAACCAAGACAGCCCTTCGCCCGAAATGAAACCTGCCATGGATCCAATTGCCAAGCCCCAAAATGCTGCCACCGTCCTTTCAACCTGGAACCACGGAATGCCGGCTAACCTGGCTTCCTGGGCGGTGTTGGAGGCCGGGGGAAGCGCACTGGATGCTGTAGAGGCGGGGGTGCGCGTGCCAGAGGCCGACCCGTTGAGCAATTCGGTGGGTTATGGCGGGTTGCCCGATCGGGAAGGGCACGTTACGCTGGATGCGTGCATCATGGACTACGATGGGCGCTGCGGGGGAGTGTGTTTTTTACAGGGTTTTATGCACCCCATTTCGGTGGCGCGCAAGGTCATGGAAGAGACGCCGCATGTGTTGCTCGCGGGAAAGGGGGCCGAGGAGTTTGCGGCTTCGCAGGGTTTTGAACGGACCAAGCTGCTTACCCCGGAGGCGCGTGCTGCCTGGAAGGCCTGGCAAAAAACGAGCCGCTACGCACCCCCCATCAACATCGAAAATCACGACACCATCGGGTTGCTGGCCATCGATGGCCAGGGCAGGCTGGCTGGTGCTTGCACCACCTCGGGGCTGGCGTACAAAATGCATGGCCGTGTGGGGGATTCGCCGATCATTGGGGCCGGGCTTTACGTGGACGGCGAAGTCGGGGCGGCTACTGCTACGGGGTTGGGCGAAATGGTGATCAAGGTGTGCGGGTCTTTTCTGGTGGTGGAACTGATGCGCCAGGGCGCTTCGCCCCAGCAGGCCTGTGAAGAAGCGGTGAGGCGCATCGCTGCCCGGCAGGATACCAAGGCCAGCCAGGTGGGCTTTCTGGCCCTGGATCGCCACGGGCGCACCGGTGCCTTTTCCATTCATCCGGGGTTTAACTACGCCCTCACTCGGCCCGGGCAGCACGAGCTTGTAGATGCAACCGCACTCATGCCTTAGCGGTAGCTGCTGCTTACAACACCGCAAGAGCATAACATAAGTTTTACAATCCATAACATAATTTAACTTATCTTGGCATTTTTAACTGTCCCTTCGCCTGCCCCTTCTGGTGCCTCCGCTGCTCTCAACGGGAGACAATCTCGTTTTTCGACACCCTTTGCCTTTTTGGTCATGTTGTTTTTTGCCTGGGGCTTTCTCACGGCCATCAATGACATTCTGTTGCCGCATTTGAAAAATCTCTTCACGCTGAGCTATGTCGAAGCTGGGTTGGTGCAGTTTTGTTTTTTTGGCGCCTATTTTTTGGTGGGTATTCCGGCAGGGTTGCTCATTGAGCGCGTCGGAAACCGCAAAGGCATTGTCTTTGCGCTGGGTATTATGGCGTTGGGTTGTTTTTTGTTTTTCCCGGCAGCGCGACTCATTAGTTACCCGCTGTTCTTAGGGGCGTTGTTTGTGCTGGCCAGCGGAATCGTCATCCTGCAAACTGCGGCCAATCCCTTTGTGGCCTTGTTGGGTTCAGAAGAAACGGCGGCGCAGCGTCTCAACCTGAGCCAGGCGTTTAACTCACTTGGCCATACCATTGCGCCCAGCCTCGCAGCCTGGTTCATTTTGCGCGATACGGAAGGGCTAAGCCAGGCGGCATTGGCAGATGCTGTGCGCGTTCCGTATGTCTTTTTAGGTTTTGCGCTGGCGGCCTTCGGGCTGATTTTCATGGTGGTGAAGTTGCCTGTACCGGGCGTCAGTACCAAAGCGCACCTGAAACCACTGGAGCAGCGGCACCTGGTGTTGGGCATCGCGGCCATCTTTTTTTACGTGGGCGCGGAGGTCTCCGTAGGAAGTTTTCTGGTTAACTATTTTGGAACAGAACGCGTGGGTGGCATATCGCCGGAGCGCGCTGGTTACCTGGTTTCCTTTTACTGGGGCGCGGCCATGTTGGGCCGTTTTGCTGGCACAGCAGTCATGGCGTTCATTAAGCCGCAGCGCTTGCTCATGATTAATGCACTCTGCGCCATTGCTTTACTTTTTATCACCATGACCAGTTCAGGACAAGTTGCGTTATGGTCCGTGTTGGCCATTGGCCTGTTCAACTCCATCATGTTTCCCAACATCTTTACGCTGGCCATTGCCAAACTGGGCGACGCCACCAGCCGCGGTGCAGGCTTGCTGGTCATGGCCATTTTTGGCGGTGCGCTGTTGCCGCTCCTGCAGGGTTACGTGGCTGATACCGTCAGCATTTCAGCCTCCTTTTTGGTGCCGATGGTCGGTTACGCTTATGTGGCCTTTTACGGCTGGCGCGGTTGGAGGCCCGCTGGCGCATGAACCAACGGTTGCTTACATTTTGGCGTTCCGCCGCGGGCAAAAGCGTGCTCTTAGCTTTGGTGTTGCTGACTCTTGGCCTGCTGTGGCCCCGGCTGCAGCAGCGCGGTAGCACAGCGGAAAGCAGCCCTTCGCCCGGAATATTGCCGGCCCCGAGCCAAGTCCAAGTGGGCAAAGGCGAGTTCACGCTGCCCACTAATTTGCGCATTTTTTGGTCGGGCGAAGGGGCCCGTCAGGAAGCACAACACCTGGCCGATTGGCTGGGGCAGTACCTGGACAAACCCGTCAGCATTCACACCGCCGACCCCGGTCAAGAGCCCCGCAACTGCATTTTGCTCCGGCTGGAGCCAGCAGCAAGTTCCTCCAACGGGCCTGTACTCGGCGATGAAGGCTACCGATTATTCATTGCCGCGGATGGCATTGAAATTAGGGCGGCGGCGGCCGCGGGGTTGTTTTACGGCACACAGACCCTTCGCCAGATGCTGGATGACGACCTGACGCGTCGCGAAAACTTTTTTGCCAACAACCGCCCCCCGGACGAGCCGGATTCCTATTGGGCATCCCGCCACCTGCCCGTCTGTACCGTGTTGGATACCCCGGCATTTGCGTGGCGCGGCCTGTTGCTGGACGCCTCACGGCATTTCTGGACGCCGGCGCAAGTCATGCGCGTCATTGACCAATTGGCCTACCACAAAATGAATGTGCTGCACTGGCACCTGACCGACGACCAGGGTTGGCGTTTAGCCCTGGATGCGTATCCAAAACTGGCGGAGCAGGCCTCCTGGCGGACGGAGCCCGATGGCAGTCGCTACGGCGGTTTTTATACGGCAGAAGAAATCAAATCCATTGTTCGCTACGCCGCCGCGCGTCACGTTCGCGTGGTACCGGAAATTGAAATGCCAGGGCACAGCCAGGCGGCGTTGAGCGCTTATCCCCAGTTGTCCTGCACGGGTGGGCCGCATCCGGTTTGGAACGACTGGGGCGTGAGCAAAGAGATTTTTTGCGCCGGCAACGAAGCCACTTTCGCCTTCCTGGACCAGGTGCTGGGGCAGGTTACGGCCCTTTTCGACTCGGAATTCATCCATTTGGGCGGCGATGAAGCCCCTGCCGCGCGCTGGGAGGCCTGCCCCAAATGCCAGGCGCGGCAACAAGCACTCGGTTTGGAAGATTCCCACGCCTTGCAGAGCTGGTTTCTGCGCCGCATCGCAGATAGCCTGGCGCTGGCGAACCGCCGGGTTATTGGCTGGGATGAAACGGGCGAAGGGCCGCTGTTGCATCCCACGGCGGTCGTGCAGGTTTGGCGGGGCATGGAGCACGCAGAGGCCGCGCTGAAAGCAGGACGAGAGATTGTGGTGTCGCCCACGTCGCATGCGTACTTTGACTACGGGCTGGAGAGCATTGACTTGCGCAAGGTGTACGAGTTCCACCCGGTGCCGGCGAGCTATCGCGGCAAACCCGAACAGGCATTGGTGTTGGGCGGCGCGGCCAATGCGTGGTCGGAGCACATCCCGGACCAGGCCGCGCTGGACGATAGGCTCTTCCCCCGGTTGCTGGCCATGGCCGAAGTGCTTTGGAGCGGTCCGCAAGCCCGCTCCTGGGAGGCCTTCCATCAGGATGTGCAACATCATTATACCCGCCTGGACCGGCTCGGAGTGGCGTATGGGGCAGAGACCGTTCCGCTGGCGTTTGTATCCACCCCGAATCCCGGCGGTTGGGTGGATTTGCGCCTGGTGCCTGGTGCCGCGGATGCGGCGGTGTATTTTGGCCAGGGTCGCTACGAGCCCGACACCAGCAGCGCGCATTTTGACACCGATACGGCTTCCGGGGCGCATGTAAGCCTGCTGGACGGCGATGCGGTTATCAGTGCGCGGGCGTTTCGCCGGGGCAAGGCCTGGGGGGCTGCGCAGACCCGCGAATTCCGGATTCACCGGGCCACGGGCAGGGCTCCTGTGCTGGCCCAGCCCTGGACCGAGCCCTACAACGGCGGCGGCGCCGGAGCACTGACGGACGGGCGGTTGGGCACGGAGCATTTTCGCGATGGAATCTGGCAGGGCTTTTTCGGCCAGAATCTGGATGCCACGCTGGATTTGGGGCAGGCCCAGCCGGTAGACAGCGTGCTGCTGGGGGCCTATCAGTACATCAATGCATGGATTTTTCTTCCTACGCGGATTCAGGTTTTTACGGCATTGAAGCCGGGCGAATGGACCTTGGCCGCCACGAGCAACAGCCCCCCTTCGCCCGTTGATTTTCCAACTTACAGAAAGCGCATGTTCCGTACCTTCGTGGTTTCTTTTGAGGCGAGGGAGGCCCGCTACGTCCGGGTCGTCGCCGAGAATTACGGGGTGTGTCCGCCCTGGCATGAAGCAGCCGGCAGTCCCACCTGGCTATTTGCAGATGAAATTGCCGTGCGTTGACCGCGGGGCGACCTCAGTGCTATGAAAAAACTTGCCGGAGGCATCGACATTGGAGGCACCAACACGGCTATCGGCCTGGTGGACCGCGAAGGCCAGGTGCTGGCCACGCACAGCATTCCCACGCGGGCATATCCCGATGTGGAAGAGTTCGTGGACAGCGTTTCTGCCGCCTTGTGCAACCTGCTTGAAAAAGTGGGAGAACCTTGCGAACTGGTGGGCGTGGGCATCGGGGCGCCCAATGGCAATTATTACCGCGGCACGGTTGAGTTCGCACCCAACCTGACCTGGAAAGGGGTCATTCCCATGGCGCGGCTGTTTGAGGAGCGATTGAAACTGCCCGCCTACCTGGACAACGATGCCAATGCAGCCACCGTGGGCGAAATGATCTACGGCGCTGCGCAAGGTATGCGCGATTTTATTATGATTACGCTGGGCACGGGCGTGGGAAGCGGCATTGTGGTCAATGGCCAAATGGTGCGCGGCCACGACGGTTTTGCCGGTGAACTCGGGCATACCATCGTGTTCCCTGAAGGGCGTACCTGCGGCTGCGGCCGAAAGGGCTGTTTGGAAACTTACGTTTCCGCTACCGGGGTTAAACGCACCATCGTGGAGCGGCTGGCCAAAAGCACCGACCCGAGCACCTTGCGCGATTTGCCGCCTGAAAAACTGAGTTCCAAGACTATTTACGATGCCGCCATGAAGGGCGATCAGGTGGCGGTGGAAGCTTTCCTGGATACCGGCCGAATTTTGGGTCTGGCGCTGGCCAATTCGGTGGCCTACACCAGTCCGGAGGCTATTTTCATCTTCGGTGGCCTGGCCAAGGCCGGCGATTTGTTGTTTGAGCCCACCATCGCACATTTTGAAGCCAATCTGTTGCCCGTTTACCGGGGAAAGGTGAAGGTGCTTCCCTCGGCACTTCCTGATTTTGAAGCGGCCATTCTGGGCGCGAGCGCCATGGTTTGGCGGCGCGTTGGCGAAAAAGAGCCGGCGAGTTGAGCCGATGGCGGATCGCTCCATGATCAAGCACCTGGCGAACGATGCACCGCTAGGCAACCCGAGGGATTTTGTGGGCGGGCCTGCTACCGCTCACGCTTCAGCGGTTTCTGCGGGCATTTGGCCCCGGCAGCTCCTGCACCGCAACATGGTGATCAGCGGAGCCAGCGGAGGCATAGGAGAAGTTACGGCTTGTGAGCTGGCTGCGCGCGGCGCAAGAATTATTATGGTTTGCCGCTCGGCGGAGCGGGCAGAAATTTCGCGGCGCAAGATCGCGGATGTAGCCACTGGTGCTGCGCCCGTAGTGTACCTGGCCGACTTGAGTTTAAGGCAGGAAGTTGCTGCGGTTTCGATGGCCATTCGACAGGACTTTAACGTTGTGCATGTGCTGGTCAACAACGCCGGGTTCATGGGTTACCCTACGCGAACGCTGACCGCTGAAGGGTTGGAGGCAACCTTTGCCACCAACCATATGGGAACCTATGCTTTGACGATAGGGCTTATGGCTTCCTTGAAGGCAGCGGGTGACGGAGCGCGCATTGTTACGGTGAGCTCTGCTGTGCATCGTTTGCCGCTGGCCCGTTTTGACATCGATGACCTGAATTTCGAAAAGGGTTATTCTGCCTTTGCCGCCTACTCGCGCAGCAAATTGATGAACGTGTTGTTTACCCGGGAGCTTGCCAGACGGCTTTCGGGCACTGGTTTGGTTGCTAATTCGCTGCACCCTGGCGTGGTGGATACAGGCATATCCCGAACCTGGTCGCCCATGTATCGCGCGCTTTACGGTGTAGGCCGCATTTTCATGATTTCGGCTCAGAAAGGCGCACGAACCTCTGTTTATTTGGCGGCCGATGCCGCGGCTTCCGGTTTTAGCGGCGAATATTTTGTGCGTTGCAAACCCGCCCGCTCAGCGCGATGGGGGGGAGCGGCGGAATTGCAGCACGCTTTGTGGCAAAGGAGTGCGGAGTTGCTGGGTGTTTCGCAGGATTGGTGTTAAGGGGGGGGTAATATTGGCAATTCTTAAGCATTAAACCTCCTGCCATGCGTACTTTTTCTCTGCTTTTGGGTATGCGATTTGTTGATGCACAAGTAGGTAGAAAGTGGTTTGCCGGGTGGTTGTTGCTGGGGGCGTTGTTCCTCCCCATGATATCGTCAGCTCAGGGGAGGACAGCGAATTGGATTTTTGGCGATGGGTATCATGTGAAGTACACTGAAGGTGAGCCTGAGGTTTTACCTTTCGTTGAAGATTACGCTGCCTGGGAGGGGGCTTCGTGCATTTCAGATGCTACGGGGCAGTTATTATTTTATTCAAATTCAGTAAGCATTTGGAATAGAGACTTTGAATACTTGTGGAACAGCGACATTATTGTCCCAACGGATGTATATTCAACCTCCTCTGTAACAAATGGTTCCATATTTCTTCCCTTTCCTGGAGACTCGACAGAAAGTGTATATATATACTTTTATATAGATAAGGATGACAACAAGTTGTACTATTCATTAATAGATTTGAGTTTGGATGAAGGCCGGGGTGGGGTTGTTGAAGGTTTTAAAAATATTAATTTATTTGAATTTGCTGTATGTGAACAATTGCTTGCCATTAAGCATGGAAATGGCAGAGATTGGTGGGTTGTAGTCAGGAAGGGAAATTCAGAAAGCACACAATTTTCTACGCTATTGCTGACTCCAAATGGATTTCTTGATGCATTTAATCAACCTGCTGGTTTTCGTGGGGCCGTAGCAGGTGAATTGACTGCATCTTTGGATGGTTCAAAGGTTGCTGTTGCTACTACAGGTGCTGTTTGCTTTCCTAATCGACCTATAATTGCACTATACGATTTTGATCGATGTACTGGATTGCTTGAACTAGTTGACACACTAAGAACGAGGGAGTGTTTTGTTAACTGCTATGGACTTGCATTCTCGCAAAGTGGAAGTAAACTTTATTATTCTACTGCAGACAAAATAGGTCTTTACCAAATCGATGCAACACTACCTGTACTTAGAGATTCTTTAATCTTAAAACTGAGTGGACCTAGCTTTTTCTTATTCAGTGGTGGTCAACTTGAATTGAATAGTAATGGAGAAATAATTATGGTTTACGGACGCGCACCAGGTACAGAAGGAATTGATGGTTTAACATCCCACTTAGGAGTAATTAGATATCCAGAGTTAGTTGGTTTAGCTTGTAACTTTGATACGTTTGGTATTGACTTGAATGGTCGAGAGAATCTCACCTACTCCCTCCCCAACTTCGCCAACTACGACCTTGGCCCTCTGGTAGGCAGCCCCTGTGATACGCTCTCCCCGCAGGATACCACCCAGACGGGACTATTCAATCCTCCAAAACCGATTGAAAACTGGTCCGTCTTCCCTGCTACCAGTAGCGGTCTCTATACCCTCCAAAGCGACCAGGCGGGTTGGCTCGTGGTACACGACCTGTACGGGCGGGAGGTGCTAAGGCAGTGGCACGAGCAAACAACCCCCTTCGACCTGACGGCGCAACCCGCTGGGCTCTATCTGGTGCACCTGCGCGCTGCGGATGGCACAGCGACCCTTCCCCGGAAGATTGTGCGGCAATAGCGGGCGGGTTTAAGGCATGGGATGCGGGAGCACATTGTGGAGGCTGCCGTATCTTTCGAAGGTGCAGCGAAAAGGGAAAACATGGTTTAAGCGAGAGGCACTTTTGTTTCTGGTCCTGGGTTTGGCCTGTTTTTGGGGCTCAACCCCAAGGTTGCACGCCCAGGAGTTCCGTTTTGAGCGCTTTACGGTCAATGATGGGCTGGCGTCGAGCAAAGTTTTTGACATTGCGCAGGATAGCCGCGGGTTGATTTGGATTGGAACGGAACTGGGGCTATGCCGCTACAACGGGAGCGCATTCAAGACCTACAGCGTGCTGGACGGTTTGCCGGGCAATTCCGTTATTGACTTGTATCCGGGCCAGGATGGACGGATATGGTTGTTGTTTCAAGCGGGGATGGGATACTGGAAAGACGGGAGTTTTACGTTGGTGCGGCTGCCTGAATCGGCGGAGGAGGAGCGCCTAACGTCTTTTGCGGCAAATCAAGCCGGCGAATTGTACCTGAGTTCTTCCAAGTCCATTTGGAAGGTGGAAGGCAGTACCCTGGTGCGGGTTGAAGTCAGTAGTAACGCAAAAGGTACTTTAGAAGGGGATCGCCCTCAAAGGTCGCGGCCTGAAGTTGGAGCGGTTTTGTTCCACGCGGACAGTGAACATACCCTATGGTATGGCAATGGGCGCGGTTTGTTTCGCAGCCGGGGAGGGAAAACGGATACGATGGTCCAGAATGAAGTGTTTGCCAAGCGACAATACCTGGATCGCGATCCGCAGGGGCGCTTGTTTTATGTGTCCACCGACAAGGTGTTGGAGCTGAAGGAGAGCGGCGTGGTTCCAGTCTATCCCGCGCTGACGCGGATGCTGCAAGGCAGCATTGATTTAAGCACCGTGTTTATTGATCCCGAGGGAAATTGGTGGCTGGGATCATTCGGCGGTGGGCTCTACTTTTTTGGGGCGGACCAATTGGAAGCTGGGGAGCCGGTGCGCTACATGGAAGAGGAAAGCGTGACGGAGATTTTTCAGGACCGCGACGACAACCTTTGGGTAGGCACGGATGCCGCGGGCTTGTTTTTATTGAGTTATCGGGCGCGGCAGGTGCGCAACGTGCGCGGGGACGCGGCAGGACGACTCGCTGAGCTCTTTGACCGCGCGCTGCAAACCCCTGACGGGGTGTCGTGGAGTTTGTCCAGGAGCAGGCAGGCGAACTTTTTGGTGGCGCGTCATCCCAATGGCGATTCGCTGCGCTTGAACAGCCTGGGCAATCCTTACAAACTGATCCGCGGGCCTGGGAACAGTGTGTTCGTGACCACTTCGGCGGGCTTTTACCAAGTGGACTGGTCGGGAGCGCTGGCCCTTCGAACTAAATTGGATGGGCAACAGGCAGCACTATCGGCGGATCGCTTCCGCTTGCTTGCCGGTCCAACGCGCGTGGCCTGGTACGACAGCCTGCTCAACCGGACCTGGCTCTACACGATGGACGGACTTTTAGGATACCATAACAAACGTTTTGATACGCTGGTGGCGAACACCGAAACCAGCAAACTTATCATTAGCGGAATGGCCGGTCTGCCTGGCAAAAACCAGGTTTGGATGAGTTCTTACGGCATGGGCCTGTACTTTTGGGACCAGGATTCGCTGCACCGCTTTGGCACTGAACAAGGCCTGAATTCAAACAGTTTGGTGGACGTCTGGCTTGGCGAATATGGCGATGTGTGGGTCATTGGGTCCAATGGCGTGAACAAGCTCAGCCAACTGGATTACAGCAATCGCACGTTTGATGTATTTAGTTTATATGAAAATGATGGGCTTATTATTGGCGAAGTGCGCGGAGGGCTGGAGCTGCGCGACACCATTTGGCTGCGCACCAATGCGGGCCTGAGTTTCTTTCCCAGCGACCTGATCACGCGCGAGCCGCGCACCAATCCCGGCCTGGAAATCACGGCGTTGATCATCAACAACCGCGATACGCTGCTGTTGCCAGCCTACGATCTGGCCTATTTTCAGAATGACGTGGAGGTGCGTTTTAGCGCAATCGCGTTTTCGGATTCGCGGCGCATCCGCTACCGCTACCGTGTTTTGGGCCTGGATGAGCAATGGCAGGAGACCGAATTTGGAGAATTGCGCCTGTCCAAATTGCCGCCGGGTACTTATACGGTGGAATTGCGTTCGGTGGACATTTACGGCATGGAGAGCCCGACTACGGAGCGCATCCGGCTGAACATTCACCCCGCCATCTGGCAGCAGCGGGGCTATCAGGTGTTGGCGGGTTTGCTGGTGTTGGGGCTCAGCATCGGGCTGGTTTGGGCAGAAACCCGGCGAAGGGCCCGGCATCGCGAGGCACAACTGATCTTGGAAAAGCAATTGGCTGAGACGGAACAGAAGGCCCTTCGCGCCCAAATGAACCCTCATTTTATCTACAACGTGCTCAATTCTATTCAACAATTTATATTGCGCAACGATACTGAAAGCGCTTTAGACTATCTTGGAGAGTTCGGAGACCTGATTCGGCGCAGTTTTGAGAATTCCAAGCACATGGCTATTCCGCTGAGCGACGAAATTGCGTTTTTGAACACCTACCTAATGCTGGAAAAGATGCGCTTTGACGAGTTGCTGGAATACCAGATTGAAGTGGGTGCAGGTGTGGACATCGAGCATACCTTTGTGCCGTCGCTGCTCATTCAGCCGTTTGTGGAAAATTCCATTCGGCACGGGCTGCGGCACAAGGAGGGTGTAGGCCACATTGACATCCGGTTTGCGCTCTCGGGCCAAAACCTGGTGTGCACCATTGACGATGACGGGGTGGGCATTGATCAGGCCATGGAAAGTGAACAGTGGAAACCGGAGGAGCACCGCTCGTCTGGCATGGAGATAACCCGGAGCCGATTGCAAGTATTCAACAAAGTGAATCCGGGACAGGTGGGAATGGAGGTTTTTGACAGGAAAAAGCAAGGGGGGTCGGGAACCCGGGTCGTGCTGACGATCCCAATGCTAACGGATAGCCAAAAAAGGGTGACCGATGGAGAAGGTAGCCATGATACGATCCGTGATCGTCGAAGACGAGCGGAAAGGCCGGGAGTTTCTTCGTGAACTTCTGGAGCGATATTGTCCCCAGATAGAACTGGTGGGCGAAGCCGACAGCGTAACCGCTGCCGTGCTGCTTATTGAAGCCCAGAAACCCGAACTGGTGTTTCTGGACGTGGAGATGCCGGTGAACAACGGGTTCCGCCTGTTCGACATGGTGCCGAAAGTGGACTTTGATGTCATTTTCGTCACCGCTTTTGACCAATACGCAGTCAAGGCGTTCGAATATTCAGCGGTTGACTATGTGCTCAAGCCCATCCGCGTGTCCAAGCTCAAGCAGGCTGTAGAAAAAGTCAGCAACAAACTGGATGCCGGCAGCCGTGCCCAGCGCATGGAAACCTTGCAGGAAAACCGGCGCGAAGATTTTCACAAAATCGTATTGCCGTCGCAGGGGGGCTATCAGTTTGTGAAGCTGCAGGAAATTGTGCGCTGCGAGGCCGACAGCAATTACACCAATTTCCACTTGACCAGCGGCCGTCGGTTGCTCGTGTCTAAAACCCTCAAGCACGTAGAGGAGTTGCTCGGCGACAAGGATTTCTTTCGCATTCACCAGAGCCACCTCATTAACCTGCGCCATGTGCGCAGTTACTTAAAAGGGCGTTCCGGTCAGGTGGAAATGGATGATGGAAGCCTGCTCGACGTTTCGGTGCGGCGCAAAGCGGCACTGCTGGAGAAGATCCGCAGCCTGACTAGTTAGGGGGGCGAGACCGGTGTGCCACTGATGATGCGCAGATCCCGTTGCGGCAGGGGAATGGTGATGTGCTCTTCGCGCAAGCGTTTCTCTACTTCAAAGCGGAGGTCGGACTTGACGTCCACAATGCGCTGAAATTGGTTGCTCCAGAAGTGCAGCTCAAATTTTAGCGCCGATTCACCGTAATCCACCATCCGCACGAAGGGTCCGGGTGCTTTCATGACGCCAGAGTGTCGGGTAGCACAATCAATCAGGATTTTTTCTACCTGCCGGGTGTCGGACCCATAAGCTACCGGCACGGCGATGTCGTAGCGGATAAACGCGTTGCCGTGGCTCATGTTGATCACGTTTTCGATTGTGATTTTTGAGTTGGGCACAATGACGGCAATGCGTCGCCGGGTCTGGATCAGCGACGTGCGCAAACCGATGCGCATGACCTTGCCCTCCATGTCGCCGATCAGCAACCAGTCGCCCTTTTTGATGGACCCTTCCATCAACAAAATGATGCCCGACATAAAGTCGTTGAAGGTCTGCTGGATGCCGATGCCCAGGCCCACCAACAGCGCAGCACCGGCCGCGTAAAGCACGGTGATGTTGAGCCCGACGGTCTCGATAGCCACAAAAAACGCCAGCACATAAACCACGTACTTGACCAACTGGCTGATGGCGAACTGCCGCCCTTCGTCCATTTTCTTGCGGCGAAAGTAGCGGGTCAGGAACACGCGGCGGATGGCCACAAAGGCAATTCGCGCTAAAAGAATGACCACCACACCGCTGAGCAGGCTGCCCAGCGTAAGCGTAAAGGTTCCAAGGGTGAACAGCTTCCAATCCAAAAAATCCATGAGGGCAGAGGGGGCTTTGTGCGCAAGTTAGGGCAGGTGGAGGGAAAGCGGGGCGCGGTGGTTGGCGTTGTTGCTGCCGTTGGGACGAAGCAACTACCCCCTTCGCCCGACAGGCTGCCGACTCAAATGGGCTTATCTTTGAGATGATCAACGCCAGTTCCCTTCTTGAGGACCAGGCGAATTGTCCATAAAATATTGCAACATGGCAAGTTCTGATTTAAAGCAGGAAAAGCAAAATAAAAGCCACCTGTTTACCCTGGCCGCCATTGGTGCCTTCATGCTGATTGTGGTGTGGTTTACCCTGCAAAACGCGGATACTGTGCAGTTTCAGTTTGCCGTCTGGGGCTGGAGTGTGTCGCTGGCGCTGCTGCTGTTTACCTGCGTATTCATTGGCATTCTGTTAGCCTGCATGGCCGTTTTGCCCGCCTTTCTGGCAGAGCGCCGCTTCCGCAAGCGCGCCGAGCGCACTATCCGCGAGCTAACCGTGGAGCGCGATGAATTGCGCAATAGGCATACCACTGTTTCCGCTTCCGGGGGAAGTGGGGGCGCGGGGAGCACGACGGCGTATTAGGGGTGGGGTTGTTGCGCGCCGTAACATTTTCTATGTTGCCCCGCTTTGATTACCGGCTGTAATTCGGGGCCTCTTTGGTGATGACCACGTCGTGGGGATGGCCCTCGCGGATGCCAGCGGCGGTGATGCGCACCATGCGGGCTTGCTGCAGTTCCAGGATGTTGTGCGCGCCACAATAGCCCATTCCGGCCCGTAGGCCGCCGATGTACTGGACCATGACCTCCGAGACCGTGCCTTTGTACGGAACCCTTCCCACGATGCCTTCCGGAACCAGCTTTTTGATGTCTTCTTCAACGTCCTGGAAATAGCGGTCTTTGGAGCCGGCCTCCATGGCCTCGACCGAGCCCATGCCGCGGTAGCTTTTGAACTTGCGGCCTTCGTAGATGATGGTTTCACCGGGCGATTCTTCGGTGCCCGCGTACAGCGACCCGGCCATGACGGTGTCGGCACCGGCGGCCAGGGCTTTGGGTATGTCGCCGGTGTAGCGGATGCCCCCGTCGCCGATGATGGGCACCCCGGAATCGCGAATAGCTGCGGCAGCTTCCATGATGGCGCTCAATTGGGGCATGCCCACGCCGGCCACCACGCGGGTGGTGCAAATGGAGCCGGGGCCTACGCCCACTTTCACGGCGTCAACGCCAGCGTCAACCAGCGCTTTTGCGCCGGCTCCCGTGGCCACATTTCCCCCGACCACTTCCAAATCGGGGAAGGTGCGTTTGATTTCGCGAATGGTGTCCAGCACGCCCCGCGAATGGCCGTGCGCGGTGTCTACGCATACCACGTCTACGGCAACTGCGCGCAAGGCTTCAATTCGGTCGAAGGTGTCCCGGCTCACCCCGACTGCCGCGCCCACCATCAGGCGCCCGAACCTGTCCTTGCAGGCCTGCGGGTGATTTTGGACTTTGAGGATGTCTTTGTAGGTGATGAGCCCGGCGAGTCGGCCTTTGTTATCCACCACCGGCAGCTTTTCAATCTTGAACTCCTTAAGAATGGACTCCGCCTGAGCCAGATCCGTGCCCTCCGGGGCCGTGATCAGGCGGTCTTTGGTCATAATGTCCGAAACCAGCGTATCCAATTGGCGCTCAAAGCGCAGGTCGCGGTTGGTCAGGATGCCGACGAGGCGATGCTCCGCGTCCACCACCGGAATTCCCCCGATTTTGTGCTCCCGCATCAAAGCCAGCGCCTCGGCCAGCGTAGCATTCGGGCGAAGGGTTACGGGGTCCAGAATCAGGCCGCTTTCCGAGCGTTTGACCTTTCGAACCTGAGCCGCCTGCGCCTCAATGGGCATGTTTTTGTGCAAAAACCCGATGCCACCCGTCCGCGCCATGGCGATAGCCAGGCTGTGTTCGGTGACCGTATCCATGGCCGAGCTGACCATCGGCACGTTCACGCGCAGGTTGCGGGTCAGCCGGCTGGACGTGTCCACATCGCGCGGCAGCACCTCCGAGTAGGCCGGCACTAGCAGCACATCATCAAACGTAAGGGCTTCCAGAATCTGGGGGGCTGCGTAGGCTATTCCGTTACCGGTCTGCAGCAGGGAAGTTCGTTCCATGCGCAAAATTACGCCGGCCGGGGATAAAGTGGGGGGGGGGGACGCCATTTGCAATACCCCGCTTTTGCCGAAGCGTTATGAGATGTCGATGAACGTTGCCCTGCAAAAAGGGGGTCAGGCTATCGTGGCGCATGTTTTGGTGCAATGGATCCATCCATTTGGCGATGGCAACGGGAGAGCCGGACGCCTGGTCGAGTACAACCTTTGCTTCGAGAAGGAAAGCCCGACATTACTTCGCGCTTGCTTTCGAACTATTAGAACCTAACTAGTACGGCCTAGTGCCGGCATTTAGAAAAGGCTTCTGAGCAACGAGATCTTAGGGAATTTATTGAGGATGCCTTACGTGGGTTTCGGGATGGTCTGGTTCAAACGGTGAGTAGCATTCAGCGGACCTTGGCGCTGGAATTGCCCTTTAACAACACGTTTAGGGTGGCGGATGTGCCTGGTTTAACCATCGCCATCGCGAAACGTTATGAGGACATTTCTGAGAAAACCATTGAGCGCGATCCGGAACGGTTGGAAGAAATGGGGCTGGTGATTAAGGTTTATGGGTTCTTTTTGGCCAATGGGGGGGCGTTGCACGCAAGGATGGTAAGGAGACGGGGGGGGTCACCAAGATGTCACGAGGTGCAGAGAATCACTCTATTTTGAAAAACAAAAAACAAGAGATAAGCGAATCTCTGGGTAGATCGGATTCGATTATCGCAATTTTTAGTTTAGAATGCGCCGTAATCTCTATCTTAAATGTTATATTTGGTCTTTAACGACCCAATATCTTTGCGACGAAATAAAACAATTCAAATTATAAAACTATTAAATGTGTTACATGTATCACAATGAAGCTAAACACAAAGAAAAACTTCAAAAAGATAAACTTTATTATTTTATTTTTAATCACTCAATCCATTTGCAATAGTCAAGTCTATTACGAGAAAGTGGATGGCAACACAATTGCCACTATGCAAACGTATTATAGCGATTCTATTAACCCAAAAGTATCAGCAGCAAATGACTACATTGGTTTTTATCAAACCTATATTAGTGGGATTCGCGGACAAGAGTGCCCAATGTATCCAAGTTGTTCTAATTTTGGACTTAAGACTTTTAATGAAAAAAACTTTTTCACCGCATTCATATTAACCTCTGATCGATTGCTTAGATGCGGACATGACCATAAAAACTATGACTTAACATTGAGAACTAATGGTTTTAAGTATCTTGATTTTCCCGCTTATGAAAAACCACCTACAGACTTATATTACAAGCGAAATGTCTATTATTACGCATATTCCGATGGTCTAAATGATAGTATTGATTTTAATTTTATAAAAAAATTAATGAATAATCAGTATTTTCAAGAAGCACTTTTAGAAATAATGCGTTTGGAAACTCAAATTACAAGCTTTAATGTTGAATTATTTATAAACAAAATTATTTGCTTGAAGGCCTTAGGAAATTATGAAATTGCATTATTTGATTATGAAAATAAGTGCCCTGAAGAGCATAAAACCAATATTGATTTATTATATCAAATAGCGTTAATTCAGTACAAGCTTGAGAATTTTGACCAAGCAATTAACTTAAACTTGATATCTCTAAAAGCAAGTAGTGACACTTTTTTGCGACCCAAAATACTTATGCTCTCAGGCTTGCTCTATGCAAAAAATAATGATTGGACGAATTCAATTGAATCCTACAGGCTGTTATCAGAAATTAAATCCTACAATCATGTTTCAAGTGCAAATCTACGAATCGCAGAGTCTGCATATGAGTTAAAAAATCGAAGCCCTGTTATCGCCGGAGTCATGTCAATTGTTCCAGGCGCGGGTTATGCATATACCGGCCATAGTCAAACAGCAATTGCTGCATTGCTCGTAAATGGACTTTTGGCATATGCAACCTACACAAGTTTCAAGAATGAAAACTATGGATTGGGAATCCTGACTGGGGTTTTTAATTTAAGTTTTTACATAGGGAATTCCCTTGGCTCTGTTAAAAGCGCAAATCGATTCAATGTTCGCCAAAGAAAATCAATCATAGACAACCTAGAATTTAATTCACAACTTTAAATAGTCAAAAAATGATTTATAGAATTCACAATTCACGAGCTGTAAAGTTAATTGCTTTACTATTGATAATCCCAATCTTTGCTATGTCATTTAAAATGCGTGGCAATGGCGAGGTGATTTTAAATGCAGGTACAAGTGTTTCTCTTGAAACAATTTCAATAATTCAATCTAATTTTGTATCAGTAGGTCAAACTATTGATTTTAGAGTTAAATATGATGTAAA
>Ga0105049_10002191_pt1 | contig 23056 bp, 18 predicted proteins | sample MAT06_FD_78087 | JGI IMG/M metagenome (GOLD analysis project Ga0105049, IMG submission 78087) | Freshwater microbial communities from Lake Fryxell liftoff mats and glacier meltwater in Antarctica - MAT-06 | ecosystem: Environmental > Aquatic > Freshwater > Ice > Liftoff microbial mat | place...
CGAACGACGCGGCTGTGTGACCGAGCGCGTGCCGTCGGTACGCGGCGACGATCTTCTTCAAGGCTCGGCTCATGGTAAGGAGTCAGGCTCCACTCCCCCGCTCTCGTCAACGTAGCACAGTCACACCGAGCTCCTGGACTCCCCGGCCATCGAACGGCGTCATCGCGCGCGCGGCACGGCGGCCAATGGACGAGAACGGCGGGGTGGAGCCTGGGTCCGTACTCCACATCCGATCCTCGGCGCGGATCACGTATCGACGGCCTTCTGCGCGGCCTCCCACGCGCCGATTCCGCCGATCAGGTCCTCGACGCGCTCGCGGCCGGCGCGCAGGAGGATGCTCGCCGCGATCGCGCTGCGGTAGCCGCCGGCGCAGTGGATCACGATGCGGCGGTTCGTGGGGATCTCGCCGACGCGCAACACGAGCTCGTCGAGCGGCACGAAGGCGCTCTTCGGAATGCGCTTCGCCGCGCGCTCGCCCGGCTGGCGCACGTCGAGCACGAGCGGCGCGTCCGGACCGGCGAGTTCCGTCGCGAGCTCGTCGGCCGTGTGCCGGCGGAATCGCCGCACGAGATCGGGCCGCGCGTTCGCGAGCGCTTCGTAGCCACCGCGCGTGTAGCCCTTGATCTGCTCGAGCCCGATGCGGCCGAGTCGCAGCGCGGCTTCGCGCTCCTTGCCCGCGGGCGCGACGAGCACCGCGGCCTTCGCGCGGTCGAGCAGCGTGCCGCACCAGTGCGCGTACTTGCCCGACAGGCCGACGTTGATCGATCCCGCGATGTGGCCGCGCGCGAAGTCATCGGGCTCGCGCACGTCGAGCACGATCGTTCCCGCGGCCTGCGCCGTGAGCACGGTCTCGGGCGCGAGCGCGATGAGCTCGCGCGCGAGCACGTCGTCGAGCACCGCGTGCTGGCGCTTGTTCGCCGCGGCCGCGTGCGGGAAATAGGCCGGCGCCGACGGCAAGTCGGCGGTCGCGAGCGCGACGAATTTCTCCTTCGCCATCGGCTGCAGCGCCCAGTTCAGCTTCTTCTGGTCGCCCATCCGCCCGCTGCGCTCGTTCGAGATGTTCTTGCCGCAGGCCGAGCCCGCGCCGTGCCGGATAGACGAGCACGTCGTCGCCGAGCGGCATGAGCTTCGTGCGCAGCGATTCGTACAAGAGGCCCGCCAGCGCGGGCGCGGTGATCCCCTGCGACGCCATCAGGTCGGGCCGGCCGACGTCCCCGAGGAACAGCGTGTCGCCCGTCAGAACGGCTTTCGGGCTCTTCGCGTCCGCCGCGAGATCGAAGACGAGGATCGAGATCCCCTCGGGCGTGTGACCCGGCGTCTCGAGCGCGCGCAGCACGACGGATCCCAAACTGATCTCGTCGCCGTCGTGCAGCGGCTCGAACGCGTACCCGGCCTCGGCCCGCGCGCCGAGGTGGATGGCGGCGCCCGTGCGCCGCGCGAGCTCGAGGTGTCCCGACACGAAATCGGCGTGGAAATGCGTCAGGATCACGTGCCGGATCGTCAGGCCGCGACGCTCGGCGTCCTCGACGTACACGTCCACGTCGCGCCGCGGATCGACGACGGCCGCGTGTCCGGTCGCCTCGTCGCCGATCAGGTAGGAAGCGTGCGCGAGACAGGCCAGATAGTGCTGTTCGAGGATCATGGGCGTGGCCGCGATCCTAACAGGGCGTCCAACAGGTCGGACTGCGCGCGATTCCGCGCCACCCCGTGACGCGCGGCGGGTTCCGGTGCATTCTCGAGGCTACAGATCCCCATGCACCGAACCCTCCGCGCCGTCGTCACGCTCGCCCTCCTGATCCCGAACGCCCTCGCTGGCGGCATCGCATGGACCTCCGGGTTCGAGAAGACCCTCGAGCGCGCCGCGGCCGAGAAGAAGATCGTGTTCCTGGCCGTCAACATGGACGGCGAGCGCGCGAACGACCGCATGGTCGAGAAGGTCTACCGCGACAAGCAGGTCGTCGAGCTGTCGACGCGCACGCTCAACCTCGTCGCCAGCGCGAGCGAGCACGCGGCGATGGACAAGGATTGTCCGCGCTTCGACGGCGTGCGCTGTCAGGACCACCGCCGTGTCGACACGGCGGCGCGCAAGGATGTGTTGAAGGCCGACACCGAGGGGCTCGTGATCGCGCCGCAGCACGTGTTCCTCGGCAGCGACGGGACTGTGATCCTCTCCGTTCCCTACGAAGTCACCGCCGACGAGCTGGCCTGGTGTTTCGTGACGGCGCTGCAGAAGGCCGACCCCGCGAGCGCGCCGCCCATGCCCGCGTCGGCGAAGAGTCCGCGGCGACTCCTCATGGGCGCGACCTACGATCCGAGCGGCGCCGACGCCGGCGGATCCCTCGTCCCGCCGACGAAGAAGGAGGTCGAAGGCATCATCGCGCGCCTCAAGAAAGGCCTGCCCGGCGAAGAGCGCATGGCCGAGCTGCGCCGTCTCGTCCTCTCCGACGAACCCGACGCGGTCGAGTTCATCGGGCTCGAATTGAAGAGCGGCGGCGGCGGCATGGGCGGCGGCGGCGGCGGTGGAGCGGCCGGTGGTCGCGGCGGCGGCGCCGACTCGCGCCACAAGCTCATCCTGCACGCGATCGGATACCTCGCGCCGCCCGCGTATTGGGAAGTGGTCGCGGACTTCCTCGACCACCAAGACGGCGGACTGCGGCGCGAAGCAGCCGTCGCGCTCGAGCAACTCGCCGCGCCGCAGGCCGTCTCGGTGCTGACGAAGGCGCTCGCAGCGGAGAAGGAACCGGGCCACCAGAAGGACCTGGTGCGCGCGCTCGGCGCGTGCGGCGCGAGCGACGCGAGGACGCGCAATGCGCTGATCAAGCGCGCGAAGAGCGACAAGCAGAGCCTCGTCCGCGCCAACGCCTACCTGGCGCTGGGCTGGAGCGCGTCGGATCCCGACGTGAGGGCTCTCTTGCGCGCGACGCTCGAGAAGGGCGACGACCTGGACCGCGAGGCGGCGGCGCTGGCGGTCGCTATCTCGCGCGACGCGGCCTGGACGACGGTGCTCGAGACCGCGGCCGCCGCGGCGCAGGGCGCGGACGCGAAAGCCGCGATCGAGGCGGCGAAACTCGTGCTGAACGGCGCGCCTCTCGCACGCCTGCGCGAGCACGTCGTGCGCGTGGGCCGCGACGAGGTCCCGCGCGACCGGATCTTCGGGCGCGCGCCGGGGGCGGGCGGACGGTAGCCTCTCGGCCTGCGCGGCAACTCCGCTCGGCGCGCTCGCAGCGCAGTCTACTCGCCTCCGCCGCCAGACCCCTTGCCTCCGCTGCCAGACCCCTTGCCTCCGCTGCCAGACATGGAAAAGAAGGTCCAGCCCCCCGCCATCGCGCTCATCATCCTGGGCGCGATCGGCATCATCGTCTCGATCCTCGGGTTCCTGGTACCCAGCGATGCGGAAGCGCTGCGCGAGGCTTTCGCCGAAGCATCCATGGATCCGGCGCAAGTGGATCAGATCGTGAGCATGACCCAGCGCTTCACCGGCGCCTCGAACTTCCTCGGGCTCGCGATCGCGATCCTCGTCGTGGTCGGCGGCGTGCGGATGATGAAGCTCAAGAACTGGGGCCTCGCGTTCGCGGCCAGCATCGTCGCCATGATCCCGTGCTGGTGCTGCTGCGTCCTGGGCATCCCGATCGGCGTCTGGGCGATCATCGTGCTGCTCAACCAGGACGTGAAGGCCGCCTTCGACGTGCCGACGACTCCCCCGCCGCTGTGATCCGCCCGCTCGCATCGAGCCCCGCGTCCTGGTCTCCGCGTGCTTGACACCCCCGGGTGACTCTGCGCCTGCGCGCCATACGTGCTCGCTGGCCGCGATCCAGCGCGAACTTGCGACAGGTTTGCAGAAGGATGCGTTCGGAATTGTGTGACCGACCGGAGAGTCGCGGGTTGTGACTGCCGTGCGCCCCCCCCTCGCCCTCCTGACCATCCTCGCGGCCGCGACAGCGATCTCGTTCCTGGACTCAGCCTGCGGGCTCGAAGTCCGGGCCGATTACTCGGGCCCCTACCCGTCTCCCGCGGCGCAGGCACAGTTGCACGCGATGAGCGGCCGCACCCTGCTCGCCGGCGCGCTCGGACCCGCTGGGGTCGAGCTCACGGTGCGCAACTTCGGCGTCGTGCCGAATCCGGTGACGGGCAAGGGCCCGGTCCTCGTGCTGCGCGAGCCCGGACTCGCGCCCGCGCCCACTCCGCCCGGGGCGCAACAAGGCCAGGACGGACGCTGGTTCGTGCCCGTGGTCACCGACGGTGACGCGGCCGACCTCGTTATGCGCGCGACGGGCGCGGCGCCAGTGAACTTCGGCGGGCGGACGAGCGCGATCTACCGCGAGACGCTCGGGCTCGACGAGCGCTGACCGCGTGGGAAGGCATCGCGCCTACACGCTCTCAGATCCCAGCAGTCCGTTGAACAAGTCGGGTGGCCTGACGTCACGTGCCGTCGCGCGGCCTCCGCGGCGCGGAGCTCGCGAAACACTCACGGGCTCTGAGCCAGACCGCGCAGCGCCGACACGAACGAGTCGACGTCGGCCTCCGTCGTGTCGAACGAACACATCCAGCGCACGACCGGCAGGGCGTCATCCCACACGTAGAAAAAGGAGTGCTGCTGCAGAGGCTCGACGACGTGCCGCGGAAGCGTGGCGAACACGCCGTTCGCCTGCGTGGGGTGCGCGAGCTCGACGCCGGGGACGTTGCGCGCCGATTCCGACAAGCGTCGCGCCATGCGGTTCGCGTGGAGCGCGTTCTCGCGCCACAGATCGCCTTCCAGGAGGCGCGTGAGCTGCACCGCGACGAAGCGCATCTTGGACGCGAGCTGCATGCCCTGCTTGCGCACGAAGCGGAAGTCCTCGCCCAGGTCGGGGCGCAGGAACACGACGGCTTCCGCGCCCATCGCTCCGTTCTTCGAGGCACCGAACGACAGGACGTCCACACCGGCATCGGTCGTCAGCGCGCGCAGCGGGACGTCGAGCGCCGCGGCCGCGTTCGCGAGACGTGCTCCGTCGAGGTGGACGAGGAGTCCGTGCTCGTGCGCGGTGCGCGCGAGCTCGGCGATCTCGTCCGCCGAGTACACGGTGCCGACCTCCGTAGACTGCGTGATCGCGACGACCCTGGGCTGCACGTGATGCTGGTCGCGCAGCCCCTTCAAGCGCGCCGTCACGTCCTCCGGCCGGATCTTTCCGTCGCGCGTCGGCACGAGCAACAGCTTCGAGCCCAGGAAGCGCTCGGGCGCGCCGCACTCGTCGACGGAGATGTGCGCCTGCTCGGCGCAGATCACGGCCTCGTGCGGGCGCAGCATCGCCGACAGACCGAGCACGTTCGCGCTCGTGCCGCCGAAGACCGCGAAGGCGCGCGCTGCGGGGCCGAAATGCTCGCGAAAGCGCGCTTCCATCGCCTTCGTCCAGGGATCGTCGCCGTAGGCGCGGACGTGCCCGGTGTTCGCCGCCGTCATCGCGGCGAGGATCGCCGGGTGAACGGGCGCGTTGTTGTCGCTGGCGAAAGAGTGCGTCATCAGGGCCGAGGCTGAATGTAAGGTGCTGCGCGTGCAGGGCGCGCGCGGAAAAAGGCGGAGTCGGGCGGGGCACCGTACATTGCGCCCATGCACGAAATCCGCATGCAGCATCCGGGCAAGAACGCGCTGGGCACCGACCTGATCCACTGGCTCGACAGCGAGATCGAGCGCGCCGGCCTGGAGCCGATCCTCCTCACCGGGACGGCGGATGCGTTCTCGGCCGGGCTCGATCTGCGCGAGGTGCATGCGCACCGCGAAGCAGGCCTGGAATCCATGCTGCGCGCGTTCGACGCGCTCGTCGCGCGCCTGTACCTGCATCCAGCGCCGACGGTCGCGCTCGTCAACGGACACGCGATCGCGGGCGGGTGCATCCTGGCTCTCGCGTGCGATTGGCGCGTCGCGGTCGACTCGCCCAAAGCGCGGATCGGTGTCAACGAGCTCGCGCTGGGCGTGTGCTTCCCGCCCATCACGCTGAACGTCCTGCGCCAACGCTTGCCGCACCACGCGGTCGAGCGCGTCGTCCTCGGCGCCCAGCTCTTCGCGCCCGCGGACGCGCTCGTGGTCGGACTCGTCGACGAGGTGTCGCCCGAATCGGCCGAGTTGGCGCGCAAGCGGCTCACGACTCTCGCGGCGCACCCACGCGCGGCGTACGCGCACACGAAGCGCTTGCTGCGCTCGGCGACGGTCACCAGCGCTGACGAGCGCCGCTTCAGCGAGGTCGAGGTCCCGATCTGGGCCTCGCCCGCGGTCAAAGAACGGATCGACGCCCTGATCAACCGCAAGACCTGATCAACCGCAAGACCTGATCGGCCGCAAACAGATGATCGCCTTCGCACTGCTCGCGCTGTCACTCCCCGGCTCCGAAGTCGTCCGCGACTGGCTCGTCATCCCCGCGACGGATCACGCCGGCCGGCGGCCATTCACGCCGAGCGTCGTGTTCGAGCGCCACCTCTCCGCGCCCGATCTCGCTCCGCCCAAGCCAGGCGACGCATGGACGGGCGAGCGCGGCGAGGAGAAGAGTTGGGCCGCGCAGAAGACCGGCGAGGACGGCTCGCTCGGCGGATCGATCGGGTGGGCCTACGCGCGCGTCGAGTCGGCCGAGCCACGCGTCGTGATGGCGAAGCTCTCGGGCGCGAGCCGCTTGTTCGTCAACGGCGCTGGTTTTCCCGGCGATCTCTACGCCTACGGGTTCGGCGGCGTGCCGGTGACGCTGCGCAAGGGCGCGAACGACGTGTACGTCAGCGGCGTGCGCGGCTCGTTCCGGCTCGAGCTCGTCGACGTCGCATCGACGGTCGTCGCGGGATCGTGGGACCACGTCGTTCCCGACCGCGTGCGCGGGCAGGACGGACTGATCCCCTCGCTCGGCGTCCTGGCGTTCAACGCGACCGAAGCGACGCGCGAGATCACGATCGAGGGCCTCGAAGGCGTCGTGCCGACCACGGAGGAGACGTACCGTGACGCGATGACGCTGCCGCCAGGCGCAGCGTGGCGCTTCTCGATCCCGGTCGAGACGAAGCCCGTCGCCGCGGACGCGAAGACCACGCCGGTCCGCGTCGCGCTCGAAGCGGACGGGAAGAAGATCGAGGAGCGCATCGACATTCCCGTGCGCGAACCGAGCGAACCGCGCCGTGTCGGATTCACTTCGGAGATCGACGGATCGTTGCAGACCTACGCGCTGCTGCCGCAGCGGAGCGAGAAGCCGCGCGCACTCGTCCAGGTGCTGCTGTCGCTACACGGCGCCAGCGTCGACGCGCTGAACCAGGCGCGCGCTTACGCGGCCAAGGATGACATCTCCATCGTCTGCCCGACGAACCGGCGGCCGTACGGCTTCGATTGGCAGGATTGGGGCCGTCTCGACGCGTACGAGGCGCTCGATCACTTCCTCGCGGTGATGCGCCCGCGCGTCACGGAGTCGTTCGGCCTCGCCCGGGCACTCGAGGATCGCCCGGCGGATCAGGTCGAAACGCGCGGTCGCGCGCACATCGTGCTGACTGGTCACTCGATGGGCGGCCACGGCACGTGGAGCCTCGCCGCGAACGACGCGGACTGCTTCGACGCGATCGGGCCGAGCGCCGGTTGGGCGAGCTTCGACAGCTACGGCGGTCGTCCCGACGGCCTGCTGAAAGCGCTGTGGCACGGCGCCGATTTCGCTTCTCGCACCGAGGATCTCGCGTCGAACATCGTGCCGTTACCGACGTTCGTCCTGCACGGTACTGCGGACGACAACGTCCCCGCCTCGGAAGCACGTGACATGATCGCGCGGCTCGAGAAACTCGGCGGGAAGCCGAAGGCGCACTTCCAAGAGGGCGCCGGACACTGGTGGGACGGCGACGCCTCCGCCGGCGCGGACTGCGTGGACTGGCCAGGAATCCTCGCGCTGTTCGACGAGATGACCGAGCGCGACGAGTACGCGTTCGACTGGATCGGCGCGGATCCGGGCGTCGACTCGCGCCACCGCTGGGTCGAAGTGCTGCAGCCCCTCGTGTACGGCCGGCCGTTCCGCGTGAGCGTGAAGCGCAGCGCCGATCGCCGCACCTTGAACATCGAGACCGACAACGTGCGCGCGATCCGGTTCGAGCGGCCGCGCGCGCGGCTCGCGCTGACGCTCGACGGTCGCGAGCTGCGCGGGTGGCCAAACGCGACATGGGAGCTTACGGCGCAGGGCTGGGGCGAGCTGCAAGGCAGTCTGTCGCGCGAAAAAACCCCGCGCTCCTGCGGCCCGTTCAAGCGCGCGTTCGACAACCGCTTCGTCCTCGTCTACGGCACGAGCGGCGACGCGGACGAGGATCGCGAATCGTACGAGCGCGCGCGGCACGACCAGCTCACCTGGTGGTACCGCGCCAACGCGACGCCGCGCATCGTGTCGGACGCGGAGTTCGTCGCCCAGGGCTTCCTCGGCCGCAACGTGATCCTCTACGGCAACCGCGACACGAACTCGGCCTGGAGCAAGGTCTGTCGCGCGGACGGCCCGATCGACGCCCGCCGCGGCGAGCTCCGCATCGGCACACGCACGTGGAAGGGCGACGACCTGGGTGCCGTCTTCGTGCTCCCGCGCGCGGACGGCGGTGTCGGCCTGGTCGGCGCATTCGCCGACACGGGAGTGCGCGGAACACGCCTCGGGTACACGCTGGCACCCTTCGTTTCGGGCGTCGGGTACCCCGATTATGCCTTGTTTTCGAGTGCGATCCTGCGCTCAGGCGACGGCGGCGTGCTGGCCGCCGGATGGTTCGATCGCGACTGGAACTTCGATCCGAAACAGTACGCGCAGGCGGAATGACCGCGCTTCGCGCCGCGGGTGTCGACAGCGATCACGGCGTGCGCTGGTAGATGCGCACGCCGCAACGCGCGTCGCCGATCGCGAACCACGTCGAGCCGCCCCAGCGGATCGGAACCACCCCCGAAACGATCCCGGGCGTGTCGATGGGCGAACGGCCGGCCTCGCGCAACTCGACCGCGCCGTTCGTGAACTCGACGTCGATCACCGCGATGCCGCGGCGAGCATTCGCGAGCACGAGCACCGGCTTCGTGGGATCCGTGTCGACGTCGAGCTCGATGTCCGTCACGTTCGCACTGCGACCATCGTAAGCATCGGGCGGTGCGTACCAGGATGCCGCGGGCTCGAGCGCAGTGGCCGGATCCGTGGGATCGACGGGCTCGCCGTCGACGAGGACGGTCGGGGAGACGTCGTATGCGTGCGCTGCTCCGGCGAGATCCCCGGCGAAGAGCCAAGTTCGGCCTCCCAGAGTCGCGCTGCGCACCGCGACCGCGTTGCCGAGCGCCGCGGGCGGACCGAAGAGAATGCGCACGAGGCGTGGCGCGTTCTCTGCGTCGACGTGGGTCACCTCGTACACGAGCAGGGAGGCTCGATTCTGGTGCGCGTCCCAGGGCGCGCGCGTCGTCGGAACGACCCAGCCCGTCGCGATGGCCAGGTACGCGCGACGCTCTCCCGCGACTTCCATGGCGAACGGCTCGCCCCGCCACGTCAAGGCCTGCGAAGCATCGTCGCTTGGCTCGAGTTCGTAGTGCGTCGTCAGCACGTGCATCCAGGACGGTTCGATTCGTTGACCGCGGCCGCGTGCTTCAGGACAGGTGCCCAATGCACTCTGCACGACTTCGTCCGCGGAGCACACGAGGTAGCCCTCGCGGATCACGCCGCGGAAGAGGTGCAAGAGCCGCGGCGACCCATCCACTCCGGGATCGATCACGGATCCGAAGTAGTTGCGTCCCGTGCGACCGAACGCATTCTCCGGCGACGCGATCGACCAGAACTCGAGGTCCATCGCCGATCCGCCCGCGGAAGCAGCGCCGCTGTCGAGCCGCACGATCTCCCAGCCCGGCGGGCGGCCGTCGCTCGAGGGCGCATCGCCTTCCTCGAGCCACGGATCGAGGCACCACGCGTCGGTCCACGCGCACGGATCGACGGCGCACTGTCGCGAGACACGCGACTTGCCCGACGCGAACCACTCGCGTCCGGGATCCGTCGCGTCGATCCAAGCCGCTCCGCCCGCCAGACCGTTCGACCACGGATTGGGCGGGATCACGGCGGTCTCGGCCGAATTGCAGAACTGCGTGTCGCCCGTCTCGCACAGCGCCTTCGTGTCGGTCATGGGTTCGAGCACGCCGAGCGTCCGGTCGAAACGCAGGGCGCCGATCGGACGCGCGGAGATGCCGTCGACGCCGAAGTAGAGGAAGCCCGCGTCGAATGCGCTCGCTGTGCCGTCGATGCTCGATGCGCCGGGTCCGGCCCAAGGCGGATCCGCGAGCGGAACTGCGATCGAGGCGGACGTCCACACGTTCGCCGGGAATTCGCTCGCGCGCGCTCCATCGAAGCGCTGTTCGAAGAGCACGACCCCCTCGCCGCGCGGGATTAGCGCGATCGAGCGCGAGTTCAAGTTGCGACACGCGGCACCGATCATGGAGACGGTGCGCGCCGGTCCGGGCGCGCCGGGCTCGCCGCGCAGGAGGAAAGTCCTCTGCGTGCAACTGGTCAGTCCGATGCCGGGCAGTTCGAGCTCGAGATCGAACCGCCAGCGTCCGAGGACCGAGAACGGGCCGCTCTCCACGCGCTCGGCCGCCGCGTCGTTCGTCGCCAGTGCGACGAGCACGCGGCCGTCAGCGCGCGCGATCGCCGCGACCCGGAACGCGTAGGGTATGCCGACGGGTCCGCACTGCGCATCGCACTCGAGGGTCGGGCGCGCGGTCGCCATGCTCGGCCCGAAGTCGCCGTCATCCGTCACGTCGACCTGCGCCAGGCCTCCGGAGTCGATGGCCGCGAACAGGATGGTGCGATCTCCGGCGCGCACGCAAGCGATGTCCCGCGCGGCGGCGGGCCCACCGCCCAGCTGCTCGGAAGGCAGGTCGAAGATCGGACCGCGCACGACGACTGGAAGCGCGAGGTCCGCGAGGTCCACGCGCCAGATGCCGGCCGATCCCATCGCCACGTAAAGCACGCTCGAATCGATCGGGTCCGCCGCCAGCGCGTAGGCCTTCGCGCCCGCCGCCTGCGTCTCCGGCACCAGCGGGATGCGCGCGCGGAGCGCGTGCGGTGCTGCGCGGTTCACCACGACGAGCTCAGAGGTTCCGAAGCCGACGCGCGCGCTGGTCACGGCCGCGACGAACTCTCCCGCTGGATGGTTCGCGAGCAACGCGACGTCGAGGAATGCCGCGCCGTCCGCGTCGAGGATGCGGACATCCGCGCTCCAACGACCGTCGACCGTCCCGACCGTGTCGCCGTCGGCGATCGTCACGCGCCACAAACCCTCCGTCCCTCCCGCGATGAAGACGTCCGGTCCGTCACACACGAGTGCGTACGGCGCGGCCGTGGTCGGCGCGCGCGCCAGGACGGTCACGGCCCCGCCCGCAGCGAGCGAAGCGCTGTCCAGGACGGCGATCGAGGCGCCCTCGGCCGCGACGAACAAGGAGCCGTCCGCCGACGGCGCACCACACAGCGCGTCTCCGTACGTGAAGTCCGCGGCGAGCGTCAGCTGCGCGCGCGACTCGGCCGGAGGCGTGAACGACGCGTCCGAGCTGGACGAGTCGCACGCCGCGGCGGCGGTCGTCGCGAGGACGACGAACCAGCTCAGCGCGCGCTGGCGGCCGACAACGAGAGGATGAGCGCGCTGCGGAGGAGTCGATTGCACGAGTTGATTCCTTGATCCGCGTGAACGCACTCTGCATCCGCTCCGGAGGTAACGGACGATCATGCGAGCCCCGTGCCAGGACAGGGCCGATGCTCAGGGGGTCGCGTCTACCTTGTCCGGTGGGTGCGCTCGGGTGGCCGCATCGCGCATCAAGTCCACCAGCACATCCGGATCGAGCGGTTTCACGACATGGCGATCGAAACCGGCGCGGGCCGTCGCTTCCCGGTCCGCCTCGGCGCCGAAGCCCGTCAGGGCCACGAGCAAGGCTCGATCCCCGCCCTTCAGCGCGCGCAAGCTCCGGGCGACCTCGTAACCGCTCATGTCGGGCATGCGGATGTCGCACAGGACGAGTTCGGGCGCGAAGCGCACGTACTCGCGCAGGCCCTCGTCGCCTCGGAAGGCCACGCGCACGTTGTGACCGCTGATGCGCAGGAGCATCGACAGGCTCTCCGCCGAATCCTCGTTGTCATCGACGACCAGGACCCGCACGGCGCGCGTAGCCGGTCGCGCGGGCGCGGGCAACGCGGGGACTACGGTGACCGGAGGCGCGGCGACGGGAAGGCGCACGGAGAACTCGCTGCCGGCGCCCACGCCCTCGCTTTGCACGTCCACGGAACCGTTGTGCAGCTCGACGAGGCGCTTCACGAGCGTGAGGCCGATGCCGAGCCCGCCCTCGATGCGCTCCACGCGCCCGCCGCCCTGCAGGAAGAGGTCCCAGATCCGCGGTCGCATATCCGTCGCGATGCCCTGCCCGGTGTCGCGCACGTTGACGACGTGGGTGTGCCCCTCGCGCTCGGCTGTCAGCCAGATGCCGGATTCCTCGCCGCTGTATTTGACGGCGTTGTTCAACAGGTTCATCACGACCTGGGTGAGGCGCACGGGGTCACCGTCCACCCACAACGGCGCGCTCGGCAGCGAAACTGCCAGGACTTGCCGCTTCGCCTGCGCGGCGGGCCGAACCGCTTCGACCGACTGGCGCAGGACCTCGCGCAGGTCGAGTTTCTCGAGCCGCAGGTCGAGCTTCCCCTGACTGATGCGGCTCACGTCGAGCAGGTCGTCGATCAGGCGCACCATGTGGCGGACCTGGCGGTCCATCATCTCGAGCGCACGGTGCGATTCGTTCTGCGGTCCGGACTTCAGGACTTCGATCCCGTTGCGAAGAGGCGCGAGCGGATTGCGGATCTCGTGCGCGAGCAGCGCGATGAACTCGTCCTTGCGCCGGTTCGCGTTGCGCTCGATGTCCTCGGACTGCTTGCGCTCGTGGACGTCGCGGTTCATCCCGACCCACTCGCGAACCTTGCCGTCGGGTACGACGACGGGAACGGCGCGCGCCAGCGACCAGCGGTACGAACCGTCCGCCATCTTCAAGCGATACTCGGCCGAGAACGGCTGCTTGGACTGGATGCATTCGCGCCACTGGTGGATCACGCGCGCGCGATCCTCGGGGTGGATCGCGTCGAACGCGCCCTCGCCCTGCCACTGCTCGTAGGTCTGACCGGTCAGCTGCCGCCAACTGACGGAGTCCTCGCGGATCTGACCCGTGTGGTCCGTGGTCCACACGACCTGCGCTGTCGCCAGCACGAGCGAGCGGAATCGTTCGTTGCTGCGCGCGAGCTCGCGCTCGCGCTCGCGGCGCTGGCTGACGTCCCGGAGGACCAGCACGGCGCCCTGCTTCTCGCCGTTCTGCCCGAGGATGCTCGCCGCCGTCGCGTCGACCGGGATGCGACTACCGTCGGCGCGTCGAATCGCGACGTCGCCGAGCGTGCGGTGGACGCCTCCCTCGGCCAGCGCGCGGCGGTAGATCCACTCGCGCTCTTCCCCGGTCGAATCCGAGACCGAGGCGACGATGTCGTCGAGTAAGCCCCCGATCCGATCGTTGTCGATTCCGAGCATCGACCGGCAGCCCTCGTTGCAGAACGCGACACGGCCCTGCGGGTCGACGACGAGGACGGCGTCGCCGATGCTCCCGAGCGCGACTTGGAACCGCTCGCGCGCATTGGCCATCTCGCGCTCGCTGCTCGAGCGCAGGCGTTCGAATCGCCGCACGAGGTTGTAGACGAGCACGACCAGGAAGATCACCGAGAGCCCCAGCGCCACACCGGTCGTCTTGGCCGTGGTGAAGCTGCTGCGAACCAGGGCCTCACGTTCGAGGAGCAGTGCCCCCTGGGCGGCCTCGATCTGCTCGACGACTTCGCGCACGTCGTCCATGAGCTCGCGGCCCTCGTTCGTGGCCGCGATCCGCGCAGCGGGGTCGAGGATGCCGACCCGGCCGGACTCGACGAGGCGCGCGAGTTCTGCCCGGCGCAGTTCCACCCGCATTTTCAGGGTGCCTGCGGAGGAACTCTCCCCGGGGTAAGTCTCCGTCGCCGCCAGCAATTCGTCGAGTTGGGCGTCGAGACGCACCAGGGCCGCGTCGTACGTGCCGAGTGGCTCCTCGGAGCCGGTCAAGAGATAGGCCCGCGCGGACGATTCCGCCGTGACGAGTTCCGTCAGCGACGCGCGCACCACCCCGAGGACCTCGTGCGTGCGCGCGACGTACGCCCCGTTCTCGAGCACGAGGTTCGTGTGACGGTGATTCAGCCAGGCCGAAATCGAGACGAGGACGACGATCAGCAGGAACCCGACCTGGATCGACAAGTCGAGGCCCGACTGCGAGCGCGCACCGATCCTCCGCACGTCGAAGAGGTCGAGGAAGCGCGGGTCGTTCGTATACGGCATGGCGGGCGCTCAGCGATTCGACGCGCGCGGAGCCGCGGCTCTCGAAACGTCGATCACGGACTCTAGCACCACGGCCCCGGCGCAGGGCCGTCGGCAGATCGCGCGCGTCCATGCCGGAGCCCCAGCGCGTCGCAAGACGCTGATCCTGCTCGTTCTTCGCGGCCACACGTGGGGGGAGTGCGCACTACCAACCCGACGCAGATCGGGCGTGGACGGGCTTGGGTTTCGGGTGAGCCGGCCGATCGACGACCTGCGTCAGCCGGGGACGGCGTGGAACGCTCGCGGGAGCCAGCGCGATGGGGACGCCGTCGCGAGCGGCCGAGCGGTGCAGGGCCTCGATGACGCGCACGTCGGCCAGCCCTTCCTCGCCCGTCGCGGACGGCGCACGGCCGTGGAGCACCCAGTCGGACATGGCCATGAGTTCCGGCGCGAACTGGTCGCGCGCCGCGAATCGACGCGTGCGCGTCTGGCCCTTCGTCGTGACGTGGTAAGCGAGCCCTTCGGAGTACTCGTACGCCGGCTCGACGCGGATGGAGCCCTGCGTGCCCACCACGCGGTACTCGGAGACTTCTCCGGCGCCGAAGCTGCAGGTGAACGTCGCCAGGCGATCGCCCGGGAAACGCAAAACGCACGAGGCCGTCTCCTCGACCTCGTGAAAGCGCGGGTCCTTCGTCGAGATCTGGAAGCACGCAACTCGCTCTGGTTCAGCGCGAAAAACGGCCCGTGCGGCGTTCAGGCAGTACACGCCGAGGTCGTAGAGCGGTCCACCTGCGCGTGCACCCGACAGGCGGATGTTCTCGCGATCCTGGATCTGCATCGTGAAGACAGATTCGAAGATGCGCGCTTCACCGATGCGTCCAGCTTGAAGGAGCGCGAGCACTTCGAGGTTCGCGCGCTCGAAGTGCAGACGATAGGCCGTCATCAGGCGCGCGCGGTGCGTGTGCGCGGCGTGCACGAGCTCGCGGCACTCCTTCGCGGTCGGCGCGAGTGGCTTCTCGCACAGGACGTGCACGCCGGCGCGCAGCGCGCGCAGTGCGTACTCGTGGTGCATGTCGTTCGGAAGCCCGATGTAGACCGCGTCCACTTCGCCGCTGGCGAGCATCTCGTCGTAGCCGCTGTAGCCCCACGAGAGGCGCGCCCCATAGCGACGTCGCACCGACGCGATCTTGCGCACGTCGCCCGACACGACGCCGACGAGCTCCGAGTTGCGGCGCGCCCCAGCGAACGCCGGAAGGAGGGCGACCTGGGTGATGTGCCCCAACCCGACGGCCGCGTAGCGCACGCGCTTTTGGGACTTGGAGCGCTTCGATGCCTGGCTCTTCTTCTTCATGGTCTGCGGTGGGCGGTCGGGTGACTCTCGGCCTCGGGCGAAGCACCGATCTTTTCCTCCGGCGCTTGGACGCGTTCGAGTCCCTGCGTCGCCGGACCATTCAGCACGGCGCCGTGAACGTCGAAGCGCGAGCCGTGGCAAGGACAGTCCCAGCTCGACTCGGCTTGGTTGAAGTCGACGATGCAACCCATGTGCGGGCAGATCGGCGAGTAGGCGTGCAGTTCGCCCGCCGCGTCGCGATACACGGCGACCTTGCGCAGCGCGCGGCTCATGAAGAGCTGTCCCTGACCGCGCGGCAGCTTCTCGATCTGCGTCGACTCGGAGCTCAGCCGGTCGCCGAAGAAATGCCACGGGAACGCGGCGTTTTCCTGAATGTAGCGCTTCGCGCTGGCGATCGGCGTGACGCGCGTCGCGGCGAGAGTCTCGGCGAGCGGGTGCACGATGCCGCGCACCGTGTCGGTCAGGATGCGGGCGGCCAGAGCGCCGTACGCCCAGCCCGTGCCCGAGAAACCGGTGGCCTCGTAGACGTTGCGCTCGAGCGAGTTGCGACCGACGTACGGTAGTCCGTCGACGGGCTCGAGGATCTGGCCCGACCAGCGCTGCACGACGGTCGAGCCGGGCAGGCGCTCGAGTGCCCAGCGCTCGAGCTCGACGTGTCGATCGGTCGTGTGGTGGTCCTGCCCCGTGCGATGGTCTTCGCCGCCGACGATCACGAGTCGGCGACCGCCGACCTCGGCCGAGCGCAGGTAGTGATAGGGCTCGGCGTCGTCCCAGTAGAGCCCGTCCGGGAGATCGAGCGGCGTGTGCAACGCGACCGCATAGGAACGGTAGTGCGCGATCTTCGTCTGCAGCAGCAGACGATTGTTGAACGGTGCGTGGGTCGCGACGATCACGTGCCTGCCTCGGACGAGGCCGTTCGTCGTCACCACGACCGGCTCGGGCTCGTCGCGGATCTCGAGGGCGCGCGTGTGCTCGTGGACGTGCGAGCCGTCGCCGTCGATCGCGCGCGCGAGGGCCTCGACGAACGGACCCGGATGGAGCTGTGCCTGCTCGTCGCAGCGCAGCGCGCCGACGGTGTGCCACGGGAGCGCTAGTCCATTCTCTACGAATTCGAGCGGGATTCCGGCCGTCGCTGCCGCCTGGGCCTCGTCGCGCAGGGCCTTCAAGCCGCGCTCGTCCTCCGTGAAACGCCAGCCCGAAAGTCGGCGCCATCCGCACTGGACCTGCAGAGTCTGGACGAGCGACTCGAGCGTGTGGATCCCGACCATCGCCTCGGTCCACAAGAGTCGCGTCAGCCCGGGACCGATGTCACCGACGATCTTGCTCCAGCCGACGTCGAGTTGGGCGGTCACGTGCGCGGTCGTGCGCAGTGTCTCGCCCGATCCGACGTGCCCGGCTTCGAGGACGACGACGCGCAAGCCGGCCTGCTTGCATTCGTAGGCCGTGAGCAAGCCGACGATCCCGCCGCCGACCACGACGACGTCGACGTGCTCATCGCTGGCCAGCGGCCGAAACGGACGCGGCTCGGTCGCGGGCGCCCACACGGGCACCGACCCGGCTTCGTTCGGCTCCGCGGGCTCCACGCGCTCGGTCAGGCGCTCTACTCGTTCCGTGGTCGTTTCCATCGTGGTTCCTCCAGTGGGTTCGTGTCGCGAGCAGCGAGCACGAGGCCAAGTCCCCGGCTCAGCGTGAGCGAGCGAGTCCGGCTCCTCAGGACGTAAGCGCGGAAAGGACCGGCGCCGAGGGTCAGGAGGCGCGGCGAGCATCGCCGTGGGACCCTTCCGGCCTCTCGGGATCGACGTCGGAGTGCCGTTCACCTACGGCCGGCGAGCGCTCGCTGCCTTCGCGGACGGCGCGTGGAACATCCTCCGGGGATGCGGGATCGCCATCGGCGTCGAGAGCCGGCGGGCGGAAGTCGCTGGGGACCTCGGGCATCTCGCCCGGGGGCGTGTCCGCATACCCGCGGTGCTGCTCACCCTGCACTCCTTGGATGGAGCGGGCGTCGTCGCGCTCGCGCGTCCGGTCGCGCCGCTCGGCGTCGTCGCTCGGAACGGCCTGGCCCGGATTCGCACCCGCGCTCTTCCGCGCCTCGCTGGGTCGCGGAGTGGATTCGGTGCCGCTCATGGTGGTTCCTCGCGTGAGTGTGGGCCGAGATGGTTCGACGCGGGCTCGGATCGCAATCCGGCGGAGGCGCGCAGACGAGGGGCCGGGCAAGTGCCGTTCCAGGGAAGGCACGCGCTCGTCCTACCCGCGCGTCCGCGATCGGCCCTGAACCGCCTCGGCCGAGATCAGCCCGTCAGCGGTATGCGCAGGCGCATCCCCGAGCCCAGGCCGGGACGGCCGTACACCTGCAGGTCCCCCCCCAGGGAGACCAGGAGGTCCTGCGCGAGCTTCAGCCCCAGCGAGGTCTCCAGGCGATCCGCGCCGCCGTTGTGCCGCAGGAACTGCGTCAGCTCGAGCTCCCCCGCATCGAAGTTCGGGCCCGTGGTGGAATCGGCTGCCCCGCGCGGTCCGTGCGTGCTGACGTCGATCTGCACGTGACCCGACTCCTTCCGCACCAACAGATCGACATCCGCGGGGGACTTGCCGCGCGCGTCGTGCTCGAGGGCAGCGTACGCACGCAGCGCGAACCCGAGAACCTCCGGGTCCACCTCGGTCAGCGTGTCCTGCGATGAAGCGCCGGGGCGCGCTCTCCCCTGAACGCCGGTGTCCGTCAGGACGGCTTGCGCCAAGGCCACGACGTCCGTGGAGGCCGCACGCAGCGGTCGGCTCGCGAGCCCCATGCCCCCGGCCAAGAGTTGGATCATGCGCGACGCGCGCTGGGCATTGCTGCGGATGCGGCGCCCGAGATCGCGCACGTCCTCGGACTCGGCGCCCGCCTTGGACTCGAGGACGGCCGCGTAGTTCACGATGGAACCGAGTGGCGTGCGCAAATCGTGTGAGAAAGCCGCCCGCACGCGATCCAGGAAGCGGGCTATCGGGGCCTCGCCCTCTACCAGACGGTCACGGCGCGAAAGCATGGGTGCGGTACAAGTGCGTGGAACGGCGACGGAATCGGACCGTGCGGTTCGGAGGATAGAAGATATCCGAACTCGCAAGGATGGCGGCTCGATCGAACTCGAGCGCGCGCCGAGGCGACTGAGCCGGGCGCAGCGGAGTACGGGGCTGCGACCGGCTTGCGTCCTTCGGCCTCAGTGATCACGGAACCATGGTTTTCTTGCCCGAGACCAAGCTGACGATCAGCGAAATGACGAAGAGCACGACGAAGACCCAGAACAGGGTCGAGGCGATGCCCGATGCGGTGCCGGCGATGCCGCCGAATCCGAGGACTCCAGCGATCAGCGCGACGACGAGGAAGATGAGTGCCCAGCGGAGCATGTTGCCCTCCAAGGGGGTCGAGAAAGACTTTGTGCTGCAGCGCTGGTGCGCCGCCATCACACAAGGAAGGCACACAGCGTGCCAGGGCGTGCACGCGGTCATCGATCCGCCCTCGCCGAAAGAATCGACCTGAATGCGGCTCGTCCAGCCCACGTTCCGTGGTGCGGCAGGCCAAGCGCGTGGCAATTCCACAATGTACAACCCGCACTTCCATAACGGATCGCTAGATCCGTTCAGCCGATTGCACCCGCGATCTCGGGTCGCGCTGCGCCGCCGCGGGAATGCGAGGACCCGCCGAAGCGTGCCCCGAGGACTCGACGCGCAGCGCGGTCGCGGCAGCGGGACAGGTCGTGGGATGGGTTCCCTCACGCGACCTCGAGGCCTTGGATGAACTCGGGTGACATGCCGTGGAAGCGGCATCACTCGCTGTGAGAGCGCGAAGGCTCGATCTCTTCACGCGCTGTCAGTGCCCGGCGGCCTCGTAGACGTTCAGCCGGTTGTAGAGCGTCTTGACGCTGATCCCGAGGATCCGGGCCGCGGACTGCTTGTCGCCCTCGACGTGCTCCAGGGTCGCCAGGATCAGCACACGTTCGAGATCCGCGATGGACGAGCCGACCTGCACCGCGATCCCGCCCGCAGGACCGGGCGTCGCGGCGACGCGTTCGACGCCCGCGACCGCGTCTTCGGCGCGCAGCATGTCGTCGGTCAGGATGTAGGCGCGCTGCACCGCGTTCCGCAACTCGCGCGCGTTGCCGCGCCACTCCTTGCGTTCGAGGGCCGCGAGCGCGCCCGGTTGCCAGCGCTTGTCGGTTCCGTTGGTCTGGTTGTGCCCGTCGAGGAAGTGCTGCGCCAGGAGCGCGATGTCGCCCTCGCGTTCGCGCAGCGGCGGCAGTCGGATCGGAAACACCGCCAGCCGGAAGAACAGGTCCTCGCGCAGCTTGCCGGCCTGAATCGCCTCCGCGGGCTCGCGGTTCGTCGCGGCCAACACGCGCACGTCGGTCTGGATGGGCGTCGAGCCGCCGACGCGTTGCACGCGCCCGGTCTCGAGCACGCGCAGGAGCTTCACCTGCAGCTGCAGAGGCATCTCGGTGATCTCGTCGAGGAACAGCGTCCCGCCGTCGGCGCGTTCGAAGAATCCACGGTGCTGTCGGTCCGCGCCGGTGAAGCTGCCCTTCTCGTGCCCGAAGAGCTCGCTCTCGATCAGGCTCTCGGGGATCGCGCCGCAGTTCACGGCCACCAGCGGCGATTGCTTGCGCAAGCTCAGCTCGTGGAGTGCCTGGGCGACGACTTCCTTGCCGGTCCCGCTTTCGCCCTGGATCAGGACGCTCGCGTCGGTCGGGGCGACCCGCTGGATCATGTCGAACACCGGCTGCATGGCGCGCGATCGCCCCACGATCGGGCCGAGGCGGCCGCGATCGCGCAGCGCGTCGCGCAGGTTCTCGACCTCGCGCCGCAGCGCGCAGACGCGCGCCAGCCGCGTCAGGGTCGCCTGCAGGAGTTCGGGGTCGGTGGGTTTCGTCAAGTAGTCGGCCGCGCCGCGCCGGAGCGCGTCGACCGCCGAGCTGACCGAGGCGTGGCCGGTCACGATCACGACTTCGGTGGACGTGGATCGGACGGGGTCGTGGAGCAGATCGCTGCCGATTCCGTCGGGCAGTTCCTGGTCGACGAAAACGGCGTCGAAGGTGCGCGCGGACAGGGCGGCGCGGGCGCCGGTCAGGTCGCCGGCGCAAGTGACCTCGCACCTCTCGCGTGTCAGGAGACGCTGGAGGCTGTCACGGAAATCCTCGTCGTCGTCGACGACGAGCAAGCTGAGTTGGAGTTTGGCGGTCGTCATCGAGCGGGATCCAAGGGCGTGTCAGGGTAGCGAGCGGGCCCGAAGCACGGGCTCTCCGGTGACACGCAAAGCTGGCTTGCAAGCGCAGGGCCAACTTTGGAAGCAGTCTGCAGAATTCGCAGCGAGCCCGCTCGGGTTTCGCCTGGACTCCCAAGCGAGACGGCGGCACAGGCCTTGCCCGGCCCTAGGTCGTATGTCCCGCAGCGGATCTCCCGCACGTCGGGTCTCGATCGGGATGTCAGGCAGGTCGGATGCGGACTCGGTCGCGGACTGAGACGCGCGACCCGCGGCCCCGAAGCGCCACGCATTCCCGGCAGCGGGTTCCTCCCCCGCCGCCGGTGTCGCACCACTCCCTCTCCTCAGGCACGACCATGAACTTCCACGCAGCGCTCCTTGCGGTCGCTTTGACGACGACGGGGACCTTCACGCGCGCACAGAACTCGGACAGTGAGTTCCCGGCCATCGCTCAAGAAGGCCTTCTGCTCGCTCGCTCGGACAAGGTGCTGAACCTCCCCCTCCTCGACGAGGTGGACAAGCTCTTGGGCGAGCTCGGCGACATCCTCGTGGACGCACGGACGGGCGAGCTGCGGTATGCCGTCCTGGAAGTCGGCGGCTTCCTCGGGATCGGCGAGGATCAGCGCGTGGTGCCCTGGAGCTTCATCCAGATCGAGTCCGACCTGCGCGACGTCGAGAAGTACCACGCGCGCACGAATTTGACCGAAGCGCAGATCCGCGCAGCGCCGAAGTCCAAGCGCGGTCAGCGCTACGACGCCGAGCTCGACCGACGCATCGAGGCCACCTTCGGTGCCGACGATGCGTGGGTCTACGCCGGCGCGGGCCAACCCGAGTTTGCCTGGCTGAGTCAGATGACCGGCGTCCCGGTGGCCAACGAGGGCGGAGAAGCCGGGACCATCCGCGCTCTCGTCCTCGCGCCGCGGAACGGTTGCACCGCGTACCTCGTGCTCGAGACGACAGCCCAGGTGGGCGGGCACCAGATCGCCGTCCCGTGGTCGAAGGTCGAGCTCGCGTACGACCGCAACGATCAGCTCTTCGCAGCTACGGCGCTCGATGCCGAACGACTGGCCGGTGCACCCAGTTACGAAGCCAAGGACTGGAAGCGTATGGCGAGCGCGCCGTGGGTGATCGAACTCACGCGCTACTTCGGTGGCGAGCCGTTCTGGAAAACGAGCCGCTTCGCGCTGCAGCGTCCGCTGCCGGCCCGCCGCCCGTGAGCCGCGGCTTCTGCATGGTCTGATCGAGCACGCGCTGAACGGAAGCGGGCCCAGCGATGCGGTGACTCCACTCCTGCTCGGCGAAGCCTCGGATCCCGATGCACCCCTAGAGCTTTGTAGAAAATAGCCCGGTGCTTCCAGCCGCGGGCGGCACTCACGCTCGACGCGCCGCTGGAACGCAGCTTGCTTCCACTCTATCTCCGAGACGCGCCCGTTGAGCCGTTCGGACGCCCGACACCCTCACAGCACAGGACACCCTCATGGCCGCCACGAACGAATCCACCCACAACATCGAGACCGCAACGCGCGCCCGCCCCAACACGCTCGGCGAACAGACCGGCAAAATTGCCGAGGACGTGCGCGAACTCGGCAACATGGCACTCGCCGGTGCTGGTGACGCGCTGAAGACGGTCAAGGAGCGCGGCAGCGAGACCGTCGAGCGCGTGCGCGAGCGCGGGCACGAGGCGCTCGAGAAGGGCCGCGAGCGGATGAGTGAGGCTCGCGACGGCTTCGAAGGCTACGTCATGGAGAACCCCTTCAAGACGGTGCTGATCGCCGCCGGCATCGGCGCGTTGATCGGCTACAGCCTGCGCAACCGCAGCTGATCGATCTTGGGTCCACGAAAGCAGGCCGGTAGCTCGGCGTCGTCCACACACATTCTCATGAACACGAACCACGAGCATCCGACCGCCCCGCGGACACCGCTGAGAAACGGAACCGAAAACGGCCCCGCAAACAGCCTGAACCATGGCATCGATCAGGGCCTGGACCGCAGCACGAAGCAGAGTGGCGCCAGCGCTGCCCCGGAGAACGCTCCCGCGGCCGATCCGTTCCTCGAGGCAACGGATCGGCTGAGCGGCGAGTTCACGAAAGCCTACTCCGCCCTGAAGCGCAGCCTCTACGTCCAACGCCAGGCCCTCCGCCTGA
>Ga0105049_10002192_pt1 | contig 23053 bp, 19 predicted proteins | sample MAT06_FD_78087 | JGI IMG/M metagenome (GOLD analysis project Ga0105049, IMG submission 78087) | Freshwater microbial communities from Lake Fryxell liftoff mats and glacier meltwater in Antarctica - MAT-06 | ecosystem: Environmental > Aquatic > Freshwater > Ice > Liftoff microbial mat | place...
GCGGCAGTCTTGCCCAAAAGATCATCCTGCGCGCGCAATCGCAGGCCGGCACCGGACGCCATCACCAGGGCGATGGTCGTCACCACGAGTACGACGATGAGTGAGAGCAGGTAGACCATGCCGGAACGAGAACGTCCGATGTCCGATGTCGGATGTCCGATGTCCGATGTCGGATGTCCGATGTCGTCGACTACTGGAATCGGTTGAGCCTGCCCACGTCGGCAGGCGGCGTGACATCGGACATCGGACATCGGACATCGGACAGGATTCATGTCCCACCATTTTGCAACGGATCGAGCGCAACCTGCGGCAGGTCGATCACCACTTGGCGTTTGGGCCCGGGTTCACCGTTTTCGTCGAGCAAGGCGTAGGTGATGCGCACGGCCAGCGGCAGCACCTGCCCCTGGTCGTCGCTGTCGTAGGAATCACTCCAGGTGGTGCCGGTCAGGGTTTCGACCGTCAATTCGGCGAGATGCTCCAGCAGGATTTCCGCCGCTGGTTCCGGCGCGGTTCCGGTAGCGAGCAGGTTGGCACGACGGCTGCGCGTCCATGCCAGACCGCGGCCGTCATCTGCCGCCTGGGTCTTCCACGTGACCAGCGCTTGGCCCAATTCCGGCGCACGTTTGGCGATGCGCGGTGGCAGTGCTGGCGGCGCAGCACTGAACAGCGTCACGATATCGCCACGCCGACCATCGACCGACGCGGTAACAACGGTGAAGGCTTCCGCCACCGAACCATTGGGCATCGGCGCGGCGAGCAGGTCGTCGCGTAGCATGGCGAAGGCGACCTGTTCCTGTGCCAGCGGTTCGAGCACGCGACGGGCCTGCCGTTCGGCGCGCAGCGTACCGATCAACGCCGGCGCGATCGCCGCCAACACCATCGCGACGATGGCGAGCGCGAGGATGACTTCGAGCAGGCTGAAGGCACCCGTCCGATGTCCGATGTCCGATGTCCGATGTCCGACACCCATGCGACGTTGATGGGCGTGCTGATCGTTACGGTATCGGCGACACCGGACATCGGACATCGGACATCGGACATCAATGCTCATATATCCCCCGTCAGCGGCGGCATCACCAACGTGGTGAGCGTGACGCTGCGCGGATTCGTCGTTGTACCCCAGGACACGGTGAATTTGAGCGTGCGTACAGTCTGATCGCGCCAGGTCCCGACGGTCATCTGCCAGCGCATACCGTCGGTGTCTTCGCCATCGGTACGTGGATCGCAGGCGCCGGACGAACCGCTGCTTTGCCACGAACCGTCCGCTACCAACAGGGCAAGGCGCGATTGCGCGACACGCAGGGCGACGTCCTGCTTGCTGATGGCGCTGGCACCTTGCAGAGAAGCCGTCACGGCGGCCAACGCGACCGGCAGCACGACTGCGACCAGGACGATGGCGACGAGCGCTTCGATAAGGGTGAAACCGGCGCGCCTCATGGCGTCACCTGCGTCTCGGCTACCAACGCCGGCAGACGTGCGCCAGCAGACAACCGCACAGAGACACTGCGGCTGCGCGAGCTGATGGTGATGATGCCCGCCGGATCACAGCGTTGATCCGGCGTGAACAGCAAATCGATGGTGCTTTCTTCCTTGCCGTTCTTCGTGCCGTTTTGCACCGCGTCGCCGCGGGCAAAGGTGACGGTCAGATCATCAACGCTCTGGGCCAGACTGACGGAACCGGATTCGCCGTCGGTTGGTTCACGTTCCTGCGCACCATCCAGGAGCGCGATGTGCAACTCGCGCTGCGTCAGGTCCAAACGCAGACGCACCGCTTGACCGCTGGTCACAGCAAGGTGCTGGCAACGCCTGGCCTGATCGACCAATGACTGCGCCGCCATATCGACGCCGACAGTGCCGCGCATGCCGCTGAGTCGCGCCGCAGCGAGCGACGCGCCCAGGCCGACGACCATCAGGACGAGGATGAGTTCGAGCAGGGTGAACGCACGTCGTGAGAGAAGCGGCGAGCGGCGAGCTGCGAGCTGCGAGTCGACGACCGGACAACCGCCAGTGATGCCAGGGCGGTCGACCTCGTAGCTCGTAGCTCGTAGCTCGCAGCTCATTTCGTCCAGTTGGCGATATCGTCGCTACCACCCTCGGCGCCATCCGGGCCGTTCGACCACAGGTCGAAACCTTCGGGTCGCTTCTGGCCGGGCAGGCGGTAATTCCAGGCATTTTCCCACTGATCCTTGGGCACGGCATCGCCGTCAAGGTACGGGCCCTGCCAGGCCTTGGTGTTCTGCCCGCCCGGTCGCTCGACCAGTACGCGCAGGCCTTCGCTCGATGTCGGGTAACGGCCCATGTCGATCTCGTAGCGACTGAGCGCCAGCTTGAAGTTCTCCAACTGGGTCGTCGCCGCTTTGATCTTCGCCGACTGGCTCTGGCCGACGAAGCGCGAGCCGACGATGCCAGCGAGCACCGCGAGGATGACCAGAACGAGCAAGAGTTCCAGGATGGTGAAGGCACTGCGGGATCCGCGTCCGATGTCCGATGTCCGATGTCCGATGTCTCGTGTACCACGGTGACCGTGATTGGCTGATGCCGTCGATCTGCCACAGCGAATCGTTGACGTGGTCGGCGCTGACGTACCAAGCGACATCGGACATCGGACATCGGACATCGGACGTTGAACGAGCGTAGCGAGTGATTGATGGTTCATTTGATCGCACTCCAGAGGTCAAAGATGGGTAACAGCATGCCGATCACGATGGTGCCGACCAGGGCAGCCATCACGAGCAGCAGTAAGGGTTCGGCGAGCGACACCAGTGTGCGCAGGCGGCGGTCGAGATCGCGTTCGCTGGTATCAGCCAGACGCAGCAGTTCCTGCGGCAGCCGTCCGCTGCTTTCCGCGACGGCCAGCGCTTCGAGTGCGGTTGGCGGCAACATTTGCCCCAGGCCAGCGAGCGCACCAGTGAGCGATTCGCCCTGCCGGACTTTTTCCGTGGCGACGATCAACGCCTGCGACAACACCGGATTGCCAACCGCTTCGCGCGACACCGTCAGCGCGGTCATCAGCGGCACGCCGGCTTTGAGCAAGGTGCCCAGGATGCGGCAGAAACGCACGCGTGCGAGGGTCGCCTTGACCGCGCCGATCGCCGGCAACTTGAGCTGAGTCGCTTCCCACCACGCCGCACCAGCCGGCATCGCGAGCAAGGCCTTGCCGCCGATGAATCCGCCGATCGCGAGCACGACCAGGATCCACCCGTGGTGCACCAGCAGTTCGCTGGCGTGCTGGATCATGCGCGTCAGGAACGGCAGCTCGCGGTTGAACGAAGCGAACAAGGTGGCGAAGCGCGGGATGAACCACACCAGCAAGAAGCCCACCACGCTGCCGGCGATGATGAGCAGCAGCGCTGGGTAGATCAACGCTGACGTGACGCGCCCAATCAGTTCTCGCGTCCGTTCCAAGTAGTCGGCAACTTGCTCCAGCACTAGGTCCAGAAAGCCGCCGGCCTCGCCCGCGCGTACCATCGCGACAAACACCGGCGGGAACAACGCGCCCTGTTCCCTCATGGCATCGGCCAATGATGCGCCGTCACGCACGCGCGCATGGATCTGCGACCATGCGGCCTTCGCACCCGGATGACCCGCTTCGCGTTCGATCACGGTCAGCGCCCGCGACAACGGCACGCCGGCCGCGATGAGACCGCCGAGCGAGCGAGCGAAAGCGAGAACCTGCGCCTGCGGGATACGTGAGCCAAGCATGCCGCCGGTGCTGGCGGGTTTCACTTCCGTCGGCACCAGACCCTGCGCTTCGATCGCACGCTGTGCGGCCACGGCATCGTCGGCGTCGACGGTTCCGCTGCGGTTGTGGCCGTCGGCGGAAAGGGCGGTGTAGGAGAAGCTGGGCATGGTTAATGGCCCCTGGCTTCGAGCTGCGCGCTTCGAGCTGCGCGCTTCGAGCTGCGCGCTTCGAGCTGCGCGCTAGAAAACGAGACCGAGGACGAATAGGAGGTCTTTCGGGCGCGCAGCTCGCCGCGCACAGCTCGCCGCGCACAGCTCGCCGCGCGCAGCTCGTAGCCATGTCTTCCCATGAGCATCATCTACCCAACGTGCCCGAATGCGTATTGCGCAGCACCTCAATCACCGAGGTCTTGCCTTCACGCGCCAAACGCAGTCCATCATCACGCAGAGACACCAGACCTTCGCCATCAGCGACTTCGCGCAGCGCCTGACTTGAGGTGTTTTCCCCCGCCGCGTGGCGGAGCGTCGGACTCATCGCCATCGATTCAAAGATGCCGGAACGCCCGCTGTAACCCGTGCCATTGCACTCACGGCAACCAACCGGGCCGTAGAGCGAACCGTTGTGGCCGGGCAACACCGCGAGCGCATCGACGCGCTCGGCATCAGTAAGTTCGCGTTTGCAGTGCGTGCAGAGCAGACGCACCAGACGCTGAGCAACCACCAGTTCGATGGTCGAGGCGACGAGGTACGGTTCGATGCCCATGTCGACCAGACGCGTGATCGCCCCAGGAGCATCGTTGGTGTGCAACGTCGACAACACCAGGTGACCAGTGAGCGAAGCCTGCACCGCGATCTCCGCCGTTTCACGATCGCGAATTTCACCGATCAACACCACGTCCGGGTCGTGACGCAGGATCGCGCGCAGGCCCTTGGCGAAGGTCAGGCCGGTCTTGCCGTCGACCTGGATCTGATTGATGCCATCAAGTTGGTATTCGACCGGATCTTCGATGGTGACGATTTTCAGATCCGGCGTGTTGATGCGCGACAAGCCAGCATAGAGCGAGGTAGTCTTGCCGCTGCCGGTGGGACCGGTGACCAGCACGATGCCGTGCGGCAGATCGAGCGCGTGCTGGAACATCGTCAGATCGCGTCCACCCATCCCAGTGCCGGGTAGGCCTACCAGCGCGGCGGAACGATCAAGCAGACGCAGCACCACCGCCTCGCCGTGCAACATCGGGATGATGCTGACGCGCACGTCGACCTCGCGGCCGCCTAAACGCAACTTGATGCGACCGTCCTGCGGCAGGCGTTTTTCAGCGATATCGAGCGAAGCGAGAATCTTCAGGCGTGACACGATCGCGGCCTGCAGACGACGCACTTCCGCAGGAAGTTTGGCTTCCACCAGCACGCCATCGACGCGGTAGCGCACGGCGTACCGGCCTTCGAACGGTTCAAAATGGACGTCCGTGGCGCGCCGTTCGAGCGCTTCCTGCAGCACCTGATTGACCAAGCGGATGATGCTGGCGTCTTCCGCCGCATCGGCGAGATCGACCTCGACGCGGGCTTCTTCGCCTTTGCCTTCGACCAAGCTCTGCACGGTGTCGGCACCCACACCGAGGTGTTCGCGCAGGGCGACGAGCAAGAGTCGACGCGGAGCAACAACGACTTCCGGCAGCACACCACCACTCGCGACGCGCACCGCGTCAAGCGCGGCGGAGTCGAGCGGATCGGCGATCGCGACCGCCATGACCTCGGGATTGTCAGTTCCGTCGCCACCTTTTAGCGGCAACGCTCGCGCCGCCGCCCACACGCGTAGGGGGACGCGGCTGAGCCACGCAGGTTCAGGAATCAGTTCGAGCGGTGTCGATGCCAAGCGCAGACCAAGCACGGTGGCGAAGGCGTGGGCCACCGCCTCGTCATCTCCGACATCAAGTAACGCCTGCGCCACCGCCGTGCCACCCGCCACACGGCCATCGACCGCCGCTCGGCTGGTGGGGTCGAGGGCGAGTTCGTCGCAGAGACGGTCGATCAGCGTGGGCATAGGGGATCACTTGGCGCGAACGGGAGAACGGGCAAGCGGACGAACAGCGAATGACGTCGAAGGCGATACCCGGACGCGTGATGCGCGCTCTTGGCGCGATAGCCCAACGTTAGTCGAGCGTACCGTTGTCGACCACGATGGCTTCCTGCTGTGGGGTCAGCACCGTGCGTAGTTCTTCCTGCGCCTTGGCGAACACCGCGTCGAAACCCTGGCGCGCTTTGCGCAGCTTGGCGACGGCGCTGGCCAGTTCAGTGGCGTTGGCCTGCTTGTCACCGACCAGCGCCTTGAGCGCCTTGCCGGAATCCTGGATCTCCTGCACCGTCGGATCGAGTTGGGTGTCGCCCAGTAACGTCTGCGGGTTGAAGAAGTTATTACGACCACCGCGCTGACCACCGGGACCGCCGCGACCCATGCCCGCAGGACGCCCGACATTGTCGATCAGACCCTTCTGCATGCGCAGGTTTTCGACCCGCAGCAACAGCGGCTTGATCGCATCAAATTCTTCCGGCGCCATGCCGAGCGCCTTGTTCAGTTCGGCGTGCTGCGCGGCTTGGTTCTCGGCCATGCGCTGACGGATGCGCGGGGCCTCGGCCTCCATGCGTTTCGCCATGATCACGCGGACTTTCTCCTGACCTTCCGGAGATTGCAGATCGACACCCTGGAGTTCCGGGTTTTCCTCGACCATGCGGCGCATGAAGCCGTCACGGCGGTTGTTGTCGCCACCGTCAGCACCCGGCGGACGTGGCTGGTCGCCAGCCGGCGGCGCGTCCCCGGCAAAGCTGGCGGGCAGAGCAAGAACAGCAGCAGCGAGCAGAGTCAGCAATTTGTTCATGGCGGGTTCCTAGTCAGGGCAGGTGGTGGCGCTGTGGTGATGGTGCAGTGGTGACGCAGCGGTCACGCAGCGGTCACGCCGTGCGCGCAGATGCCGGACGACACCACCAGCGCACACCCCTTCTATACCGGCACACCCCCCAGGGTCTGCGACCGGACGCGTCAGGTGCCTGTCAGGGGTGGGAAGCGAGGTTCAGCCGACCCTGGTTGAGAAGCGCTCTAGAATGCCCTGATTGAACCAGGGGATCGCCGTTCCACCGCCGGCCGCAAGATTTCCGGAAGATACTTTTTCGAGCCGGTGACCAGGAAGTCCTGTGCCAGGATCGCCGTCGCTTCGTCGACCGGCACACCGATGGTCAGCAAGTACGCGTGCAGCAGTTCATACTGCCGCACCTGGCTCAGCGCATGTTCCTGCGTCGTCGTCGCCCACATCCAATCAGCGAAGGCCAGCAGCGCAGCGAACGCGGAGGACTGCGTGGCGATCAGTCGCGCGATCCCACCACGAAACTTGCCGCTGTTGACGAACACTTCGTGGTAACGCGCAAAGCGTTTGAAGCGCTGCATGGTGGCGAAGTCGAAGTCGCGGCTGGCGAGCAGGTCGTAAGGTGGCTCGGGATTGAAGCGCATCGCGAACGGTTCGCGGTGGCGCACCAGCGGCGTGCCCTTGAGCAGTTTGAGGATGCCGACCTGGATCTCTTGCGGATCGAGGTGGTGCAACGCGTCGTAGCTTTCCGCAAAGGTCGCCGGCGTTTCCCCAGGCAGCCCGATGATGAGGTCCGCGTGGATGTGCACGCCGCTGGCGGAGCGCAGCCATTTGAAGTTCGCTTCCGTGCGGCCGCGGTCCATCCGTCGGCTGATCAACTCGCCGACGACTGGAGAGAAACTCTGGATGCCGATCTCGAACTGCACCGCGTCGGCGGGAAATTTGGCAATCAGCGCTTTGAGGGCGTCGGGCAAACGATCGGGCACCAACTCGAAATGCAGGAACAGGCCGTCGCGCCAATGAGTGATGAAGAATTCCAGGATCGCTGCCGACGTGCGCGGGCTGAGGTTGAACGTGCGGTCGACAAACTTGAAGGTCTTGCAACCGCGCGTCAGCAGGTCGTCCATCGCTTGCAGGAACTGGTCGAGCGGAAATGAACGCACGCCGTCTTCGATGGACGACAGGCAGAACTCACAAGTGAACGGGCAGCCGCGACTGGCCTCGACGTAGATGATGCGGTGGGCGAGATCGTCGTCGGTGTAAAGGTGGTACGGCAGCACCACCTTAGCCAGATCCGGCTTGGGACTGTCGACTACCTTGGCCACCGGGCGTCCAGCGAGCAGATCATCGCACACGGTTTTGAACGTCAGGTCCGCTTCGCCGGTGATGAGCACATCGCAGGCGGCAGCTAACGGTTCGTTGGCGTGTTCATGGGTGACCTCCGGGCCACCGATGACAATGCGGATGTCCGGCGCGACCTGACGCAGGATGCCAACCACGCGGCGAGTTTCGATCAGGTTCCAGATGTAGATGCCGAAGGCGATGATGCGTGGGGATTCCGCCAGCAACTTCTCAACGATGCGCGCCGGCGGATCGTGGATGGTGAATTCACGAATCGCCGCGCGCGGTTGCAGCTCGCCGAGATTCGCCAGCAGGTAGCGCAGTCCCATGGCCGCATGGCTGTACCGTGCATTGAGCGTGCAGAGCAGGATGTCGGTCGCGGGCATGGCGGCGCACGGTAGGCGGTGCCGCACGCGGGGGAACCATGCACCACCCCCTGGGAGCAGCGAGTCTCAGGGGTATCAGTTACCTGACGGAGGTGGGCTTTCTTTCCCCAGTGGCCGTTCGCCTTCGCTCACCGCCACCAGGACAGCACCAACGGTGTCGCTCAGGACGTTCACGGTGGTGCGGCACATGTCGAGGATGCGGTCGGTGATCAGCACCAGTGCTAGGCCTTCGATCGGGACGCCGGCGTTCTGCAGGATGATGATGATCGCCACCAGGCTCGCCGCCGGGACGCCGGCCACGCCGACCGAGGTCAGCAGCGCCAGCATCAACATGCTGAACTGCTGGGCGAACCCGAGGTCGATGCCGTAACACTGGGCGACAAACAGCGCGGCGGCACATTCATAGAGCGCGGTGCCGTCCATGTTCACCGTCGCGCCCAGTGGCAGGGTGAACGAGGCCACACGGTTACTGACGCCCACACCGTGCTCCAGGCGGTCGATGGTTACCGGCAGGGTCGCGGCGGAACTGGCGGAGGAAAACGCGGTCAGCAGTGCGGGGAACATAGCGCGGAAATGCCGCCGCGGATCGACCCTGGCGATTAGCAGCAGCGCGAGCGGCAACACCACCAACGCATGCAGTAGCAGACCGCCGATCACGGTGACGGCGAACCACGCGATGGCGCCGATGAACACACCGATGCGCGCATCGCCCGCCAGGTTCGCGTACTGCTCGGCGACGGTGGTGGCCATCAGTCCGAAGACGCCGATGGGTGCGACGACCAGCACTAGGCCGGTGATGCCGAGCATGACTTGGTACACGCCATCAATGAAACTGCGCACGCTGGCAGCGGCGGCGTTCTCCAGGCGGCCCAGCACCAGACCGAAGAGGATGCTGAACGTCACCAAGCCAAGCAGCGCGCCCTCGACGCCGGCCTTCAGGATATTGGCCGGGATCAGATCGCGGATCACGCCCAGCCAATCACCCGCCGTGCGGTTGCCGCCTGCGACCGAGTTGACCCGCTCGGCTTCCGACGCGAGGACCGGTGCCACATCGAGTGTCAACAGCGGTCGTCCATCGCTGGTCGCTCCCGGCTGGATCAGGTTGCTCAAGCCGATGCCAATGAGGATCGCGATCAGGCTGCTGACCGCGTAGTACAATACGATTTTCCCACCCATGCGGGCGAAGCCGGCTTGGCGTCCGGCCGCCGCCACCGCGGTGATGATCGCCGACACCACCAACGGCACGACCAGCATGCGCAGGGCGTCCATGAATAAGCCGCCGAGCAGCCCCATCACGCGGTGGTCCCAACGTTCGGCAAGCACGGCTGAGGCCTTCGCGCCGGCCTTCACCTCGGGCAGGATGGCTGCGCCGATCAGACCCCCGATCAGCGTGCCTACCCCAAGCCCAAGCAGGATCTGGAAGGCCAGCGGCCAGCGCCATACCTGCCACCAGTGTCGTGGTTTCACCTGGGGAGCGGTGCTCATGCCGCGTCGTAGTCGCCAACGTGCTCAGACGCAACGCTGTCTTACCGATCAGCGAACTGCCACGCATGATCGGCTTCGCCATCAAACGACACCACCCACGTCCGAAGGACGCGGGTGGTGGACGAATCCGACGCGCGTGGGCGTCGCATCAGTTCTGCGGCTTGTTCTTCTCGCGCTCTTCGCGGCGCTTCTGCATCTCTTCCTTGGCCTTGGCCAGCTCTTCCTTGCTCAGCGCGCCGTCCATGTCGGCGTCGGACTTGAGCAGGTAGCCGCGCATACGCTCGGGGACTGCTTCGAGTTCGGCCTTCGACAGCGCACCGTCTTTGTCGGTGTCGAATTCTTCGATGTTCGGGCGCTTGGGCTTTTCATCGGCAGCGAAGAGCGGCGCGGAGCTGAAACCGATGGCGACGCCGAGGATGGCGATCGTGCGGATGACGTTCATGGATGGATCCTTTGTGTCCCGGAAGGGGGTGGGTGATGCGGCGATGCAGGTGCATCGTTCCGGGTCCGCTTCATCGTATGATGCGACCAAGGTCGACGCCGCTTGCCCCGTTCCTGTCAGCCAGCGGTCAGAGCGTTGTCAGGCGGACGTCAGCGGAATGTCAGGAGTGATAGAGGGGAGGGATCGCAGGCTTAAGACTTAAGACTTAAGTCTTAAGGCTTGAGGCTTAAGGTCATCTGTTCGCGTGATTCCCCTCAAGCCTCAAGCCTTTCAAAACTTCCCCATCTCCCACGTCCAGGCGCCTTCACCGACCTTGCTGGTCCAGAATACGCGAATGCCCTGCGTGGTGGTGACGGTCTTGGGATGTGCGACCTGCGTGTCGACTTCCGATAGGCGCTGAGGCAAACCCCACGACATGCCACCATCGTCAGAGATCTGCGACCACACCCCGGCACCACTGCCGTCATCGGCGGTGCAGGTCACCACCACACGATCACCGTCGCCAGTCACACTTGCCTGACGCGCACGCGGAATGGGAAACGGATGTGGTGCTGACCACGTGCGTCCGCCATCGCTGGTCATCAGGTGGTGTACGCCGGCGACGCCGTCGGCTCCGGTCCAGACCACCGCGTGCAGCATACGTTTGGTCTGCGGGCCGGACCAGCCGAGGCCGCCACCGACGTGCGGGCAGCCCTCAATCGCCCAGTTAAAAGCGCCAGCGGCGAAACCGTCATTCCACGTCGCGCCACGATCATGTGAGAAGATCAGGCGCATGTCGCGTGGGGCGAAGGCGCGGTACAACACCGCGACCGAATCACCGTCGCTGATGACGGTGTTCCAGCAACATTCGCACGTGCGTGCGTCAAGCACGCGATTGGGCCGCCAACTGCGACCGTTGTCCTCACTGGCGGAGGTGATCAGTCCTTGTTTGCCACTGCGGCCGTCGAGCCACACCGCGTGCAGTCGACCGGCGCCGTCGGCGGTGACATCGACGAAGGAATGCCCCTTGTCGTTGCCGTCATCCGCGGGATTGGCACCGCGACTCCACGTCCGACCGCCGTCGTGGCTGACGGCGGTCACCAGTGGACCCGAACCCATGAAGCCGCTGCCGCTGGTGCTCCAGGTCGCCAGCACCTGTTCCGAACGGGCAGCGATTTGCAGATCGTTATGCCGCGCAGGCGCCTTTGGCAACGCGCCGACATCGATGACTACGGGCGCGCTCCACGTCGCGCCGCCGTCAGTGGAACTGCGGTGTTCGACACGCGCGGGTTGGTTTGGTGCGATGACTGCCAGCAAGAGGTGGGTGGTCACGCCGTCGACGCACACGTCGAGCGAGGCCACCCCAGCGGTGGCACCCACGGGATGTTTGTGCTCACCCGCGGCAAGTGTCGTGCCGACGAGCAGCAAGATGAGCAGGTGACGCATCAGTACCTCCACTCTACGCCACCGTAGACGCTCAGGCCGTCGCCAGGGAACAGCAGGGCTTGGTTGTTGATTGGAGTGGCCGAGGCGGGATTCGCCAGGCTGGTGGTCGGTACATGCGCTTCGTCGGTGAGATTGCGCCCCTCGACGAACACCGCGAGTCCGCGTGCCGCACGGTATCCTGCGCGTGCCCCGAGCAGCGTGTACCCGTCATTGTCGGTGGTGTTGGCGAAATCGAGCGGGTAGCCGCTCTGCCATTCCATATTCGGCCCAACGAACCAGCCATCCCAGGTCCACAGCAGTTCTGCGCGGTAGACGTGTTCCGGCATGCCGGGGAGCTGGTTGCTGTCGTAGACGGCATCGTCGTCGAAGCGGAAGCGGCCCCAGGTGTAGACCTGCCGCAGCAGCAGGCCGTCGCCCTTGGCCACGACGTCGCGCAGCAGCGTGACGTCGAGTCCAGCCTCGATGCCAAGGTGGATGGTCTGGTCGGCGTTGATGGTGCGCTGATTGCCACCGCCGATGTCGTAAGAGAGCAGCTCATCTTTGACCCACGCGTGGTAGACCGTCAGTTCCCACGCGGCGTCTGGGCAGGATCCGCGGGTGCCGAGTTCTGCGGTCCAGGCGGACTGCGCATCAATGTCCGTGGGGAAGGCGGTGGTCGGCCCTACCGGCGTGGGGAACAGTCCGAGTTCTCCGAAGCTCGGTGGTTCATAGCTGCGACTGACATTGCCATAGATCTGCGACTCCTTGCTCACCTGCCACAACACGCCGACCTTGGGATTCGCCGCTTCATAGTCGGCCGAGCCCGATTGATCGCCATTGCCGAGGAACTCGTCGTCGTATTCACGCTTCGACTGGGTGACTTGAAGGCCGACAATCACGGCGACATCAGGCACCACGTGGAACTGGTCTTCGGCATAGAGGTCGACGTTGGTCGCGGTGAGTTCGGCATCGGCGACCTTGGCGCCTTTCTGCCCACCGACGTTGGTGAAACGCTGATCGTTGGTCAGGCCAACGGCACCATTGAGGCCGACGCTGAAGCGGTTGGTGAAACCAGCGAGCGGCGCCGTGCTGGAGAAGCGCACCATGCCGGCGTAGTCGTTCGAATACTGGTCGATGACCTGGAAGATCGGATGGAAGAGATCCTTGTTGGTCCATGAGACTCCGGCTTCCAGCCGTTCACTACCCCAGGTCACCGCCATCACGTCGGCAATGCGGTAGAGCGGGTAGTCGCGTTTCTGATCACCAGTGAGATTCCCAGGCGCGGCCTGTTCCGGATGGTCTTCGAACTGTGCCCGCGTCAGCGCGCCCGGCAGTTCGGAATCGCTGTCGCTCGCTGAGAGGTACAGACGATTTTCAACGTTGTCGGCCAAACGATAGCCGACGTTGGCGGTGCCGCGCACGTTGCGCTGTTCGCTGTGTTCGCGGTAACCCTCCTGCTGGTAGCCGCTCGCCGCGACGTACCAGTCGAGGTCACCACGCTGGCCACCGGTCGCCACCAGACCGCGCACGTAGCCGAAGCTGCCGCCCTCCAAACGCAGTTCGGCGAGCGGTGCGGTGCGTCCAGTCGGGCTGACGAAGTTGATCGCGCCGCCGAGGGTCGCCGCGCCGTAGCGCAGCGCGTTGCCGCCGCGATAGACCTCGACGTGGTCGAGGGTGGTCGGCTCGATGCTTTGGAAATCACCGGCACCATCGGCTTGATTGAGCGCGAAGCCGTCCTGCAGCAGCGTGATGCCACGCAGGTGGAACGTGCGCTGGATGCCGGAGCCACGAATCGACAGGCGCGCTTCCTCTGCGCCGAAGCGCGGCTGTACCACCACGCCCGGCGCCCAACCGAGCAGATCGCGTTGCGTGCTGGATTTGCCGCTGAGCCAGGATTCCGCATCGATCACCGTGGCGCCACCGGCAACGCGCCCGAGTTCGGCCGTGGCTGCGGCAGTGTCGTTGCTGGTCAGCGCCGGATCGCGGTTGGCTTCGACCTGGAGCGTGTCGGGTCTTGGCGGTGCGACCGTCGCTGGTTGTTCGACGGCATAGGTGGGTGAAACCAACGTCGCCAAGGTGACGACGAGGAATGGCAGACGGACGTGGCGCAGCGCCACAGTCAGGGAGTTTGTGGTGTTCAAGGGAGCCTGAGGGGGAATTTGGGTGGGTCCGGCGGCCACAGCGGCCGACCGGCAAGGACGGCAGACGCCGTCCAGACGACGACGGCAGCACGCGGCGCACATGCGCCGACGGCAGTCCGTCGTCAGATCAGCCCAGCATCCGCGGCGGACGTCGCCGTGGTTCCCAATCGATTCCTTTGCCCAGCGCTGATTGGCGTGGTGCCGGCAGTTCGTCTGAGGTCGGCATCGGTGACATCAGGACCACTGTCGTCGCCGTTGCCGTCACCATCGCATCCAGTTTCACCGTTTTGATCAGTTTGCCCGGCGCTTTGCGCTCGTCGGTTCCCAGGTCGGCGGCGATGCCGCGTTCGACTTTTTTGCAAATCGCGCAGGGGTGTTCGCCATCGAAGGTTTTGCACCACGCCTCGGCGAAGGTCGCGTCGCGGCTGTAGTCGATCAGCATACCTGTCCAGGCGACTACTTGCAGCATGCCCCAATGGCCGCCGATGAGCATCAGCAGCATCAGCCAGGTCAGGATGCGGGCGGGAGGGGGCATGGCAGGCACGGTGATACGGAATGATTCCCGAGCCGCTGCCATGTCGGCAGCGCTGGCCACGCATGTGTGTGGCGATGGCTGGGGATGCCAACGCAGCATGGGCTGTCGGCTTTTTCGCGGAGCGCCGAGTTGGTGCTCGGCGCTCCCGGGTCACTTCAGCGCGTCGTCCCACACCTTCGCGTCGTAGCCCACCACACCATTGCGGCCGATGAACGCGAACGGTCGCCGCACCAGGTTGCCGTTGCTCGCCAACAACGTCAGCGCCTCGGCCTCGCTCATTTGCGGCAGTTGGTCTTTGAGGTTCAGCGCGCGGTAGTCCTGGCCGCTGCGGTTGAACAACGCCTTCACGTCGCCGTCGAGCGCCTTGAGCATGCGCTTCAATTCCTCCACCGTCGGCGGGATGTCGCGGATGGGAATCTCTTCGAAATCCTGGCCGGCGTTTTTCAGATGCGCGACGGCCTTGCGGCAGGTGGAGCAGTTTTTGTAGGTGTAGATCTTCATGTCCGATGTCCGATGTCTGATGTCTGATGTCCGATGTCCGATGTCAAAGGCACGTCGCACGTCGCATCAGCGAGCGACCACACGGTTACGACTCCGTACGTTTCCACATACCGGTGTGCCGTTCGGTGGGACGATAGCGGGCAAGGAAGCGCGCCTCGGCATCTTCATCACCGACCAGCAGTAGGTCACCATCTCCTGGCAGTGGCTGATCCGGAGGCGGCAGCGCTTGCGTGCCGGCGGGCGTGTCGATCGCCACGACCAAACAACCAGTCTGGGCGCGTACATTGGCGTCTCTGAGCGTGCGGCCGACAAGTTCCGGCGGAATCTTCACTCGTATCAGATTGAGGCCTTCGGTGAGCATCAGCACGTTGGTGTGGCGCAGGTGGTTGCTGATCGCGTTGGCGCCGAGCGAGGCATACGACAACACGCAGTCGGCCCCGGCACGGTCGATGGTATTGACGTTACGATCACTGGTGACGCGGCTGATGATCTGGATGTCGGGTCGCAGCGAACGGCAGAGGATGGTAAGGAAGATATTAGTGTCGTCATCGTGCGTGGTGATCAGCACTGTTGGCGCTTGCATGATGCCGGCACGTTCGAGCACGGTGCGATCGGTGGCATTGCCAGCGATCATGTAGGCGGGATCGATCGCCCGCTGCGGCTCGGTATCGATCACGCGGTAGGCGATGCGCCGCGTGGTCAGGTGTTCGATCGCCGCACGACCGACACGCCCACTGCCGATCACCAGCACCGGATCAGGATTGGCGTTGTAGATGCAGAAGGTCTCGTCCCAGGCATCGAGCTGGGCGCGGGTCGCGACCAACACCAGGATGGTGTGTTCCTCAATGCGGGTGTCGGGGCCGGCGGTCTGCATGTGGCCGCGTTCCCACACGCAGGCGATCGCTACACCGAGGTGTTCGCGTAGGCGCGCTTCGCGCAGGGTCTTGCCCACCAGCGGCGTGCGGTGCACCGCGGCCTCGGCCACCAGCAGCTCACCGAAAGAGCCGACCACGTGCGCGAGGTTGTCACCGCCATGTGTGCGGCGGGCCATGCCCAGGCCAAGCATGCGCCCGAGGCGTAACACCTGAGTGTCACCAGCACGGTGCAGAACCTCCTCGGCGGTATCGCTGCGCGCGGTGGCGAAGATCGGCACCTGCTCGCTGATTTCGCGCACGGTGAAGGCGATGTTGGTGTTGACCAGTTCGCTGCCCAGGGTCGCCACCAATGACGCGCGATCGGCGCCAGCATTGCGGTAGGTCTGCGGATCGTCGATCATGCCGTGCAACACGGAGATGCCGAGGTCGTGCAGGCGGAGCGCATCCGCCAGTTCAGGAACGATCAGCACGTAGGGCACCTGTTGCCCGGTGAGCTGTTCGATCAGGGTTTCGGCTACCGGGCCATGGTTGACGATGATGACGTGGCCACGCAGGTGGGGTGGGACCTCGCGTGGCGCGCGGGCGTTTGACTGCGCCTTCATCCACGGCGCATAGAGAAACTCGATGAAGGTGAACGGCAGCATCACCAGCAGCAGAAAGACACCGGTGAGCATCACGATCATCGAATAGATGCGCCCGATGTCGCTTTTGAAGGTGATGTCACCGAAGCCGAGCGTGGTCATGGTGGTGACCACCCAGTACATCCCGGAAATCCAGCTGTGATCTTGCTCTTCCCACATCATCAGGATGTGGAACAGGACGGTGTAGAGCACCATCACCACCAGCAGCAAGGTGCAGAAGCGCAGCAGCATCCACAGATTGCCGCGACTGCCGCGATCCATGAGCAGAGTGACGAGAATGGCGGGCAGGAACTTCATCTGCGCGTCAGCGTGCCAGCGCGGCGAGCGCCTGGTAGAGCTGTTCACGCAATTTGTCCGCCCAGGCGATGCCGGACGAATTGGCGCGGTTCAAGAGAATGGCAAAGGCATATTGTTTGCCGCTCGCCGCGTGGAGGTAACCCGCCAACGCGCGGGCTTCGTTGTGGGTGCCGGTCTTGACGAAACCACGCACGGCGCCGGCGGGCTTCTCCTTGAGTGAGTCATGGTACACCGCGCTGAATTCACTGCGATGCATCGCGTCGAGCAGATTGACCAGGTAGGACGCGCTGGCCTCGTTGCCGTAGCTGAGTCCGCAACCGTCGAGCAACGTCAACGGTCCCATGCCGGTACCGAACTTGCCTTGCAGGACTTCAACCGCCGCAGTGCGCCCAGCGGTGATCGAACCCTCGCCGGCTTTTGCGGCGCCCAGCAGGCGCAGGAACTGTTCAGCATAAAAATTCTGACTGCGTTGGTTGCAAATGTTGATCGCCGGCACCAGCGGCTGGTGGAGGTCGACCAGCAGTGGACCTGCGGCCGGATCGACCACGCCGATACGCACGGAACCGCTGACAGGAATGCCGGCGTCCGTCAGCAACGCTTTGAAGTGATCACCGATCAGCAGGTCGGGATCACTTTCGATGGCGAGGGGGAACCACGCGGTGGTCCGTCCGCAGGTACCGCTGACCACCACGGTGTTGCTGTCGAGCGAGCGTGAGATGGCATTTTTCCCCGCACCGTTCGCCAACGAGCGCGTCTGATTGATCACCTTGATGCGCGGCGATCGCGGGCGCGTTTCGATGGTGCATGGTTGGCCGACTGCGCCTGGGACGATGCGCACCTCAATGCAGTTGTCGTTCCAGGCGAAGGCTGCCGCCGGCGCACTGAACCAGCGTTGCAGATTTGCTTGGTCCGCCGGCCAAGTGTCGGGGCGGATCGGTCCGCTGAACAACCGCGTATCGATCACCAGGTCGCCGGTGATGCGGCGCACACCCTGACGTTTCAGTTCGGCAGCAAAGCCACGCAGGACGTTGTCGGGATCACGGCCTTCGGCGAAGTGTTCATCGAAACACGGACTGCCGCCGCCGATCACGCCCAGCCCAGGCAGCGCACCATCTGGTGCCAAGGGGCCGAGTCCCACCAGCCGCGTACGGAACTTGTAGTCGGCGCCGAGGCCGATCAGGGTCGCCGCGGTGGTGACCAACTTGGTGGTCGACGCCAGGCTGAGCGACTGGTCGGCATTGCGCCGCACCACCCATTGGCGCTGATCGAGTTCCGCCATCGCCACGCCGGCCACGCCGCCCGCCGGGACGCTGGCCAACAAGGTGTCGACGCTCACAGCATCCCCGGCCCTAACCTGGGCAAAGCACCCCAGGATCAGTGTGGTCAGCAGGATACGCATAGTCCGCAACATCCGCGGCAGCATGGTTCGCGGCGCATCACGGTCCAGTCAGCGGCTACTTTCAGCAACCCGCTGGACGCCGGCAGCAGCCTGCTGGACGCCGGGCCGGCCCGCCGGAACATCCCGCCCATGCCTGAGACCCTGTCGTGTCCCACGTGTGGTCGCCCGCTGCTTAGCGCAGGCCAGGACCGCCCACGGGAGTTCCCCTTCTGTTCGAGCCGTTGCCGCGACCGCGACCTGGGCGCGTGGTTCGCTGGACGCTACACGGTTGCGGGCAGCGACCTGGATCAGCTCGATACCGCCCGCGGCGTCGACCGGGCCACGGAATGAACCAGAGAATGAACCAGAGAATGAGCCAGAGAATGAGCCAGAGAATGAACCAGAGAATGAACCTGTGATCGGATTGCGCGTGATGCATCTGGCCACCTCTCCAGGGGCCGCTGCCGGTGGGGATGTGCTGACCACCATGAACTGGTTGACCACCAATGGTCATGCGGTGGCGCTGGCCGCGGGTGGCGACGGCGAGATCCCCGGCGTGGAGATGATCCGCTTCCGTTCCGGCGCCGCGTCGTGGTGGTTGGGTGGCAAACGCTCGTTGATTGATCAGGTACAGGCGTGGAAACCTGACCTGCTGCACCTACACGGCTCCGAGGCCATGGCGGCGGCGCGTGCACTCGGCAGCGGCCTGGAACTGCCGGTGGTGGTATCTGTCGATCAGATCCTGCCTGCCACCCGTGCCCGTGCGCTGCGTGATGCGATGGTCAGTTGGGTGCTGGTGCCGACCGAAGCTCACCGCGCGCACTACATCGGTCGCGCCAAGCTCGCACGTGATTGCGTATCGGTGCTGCCCTTCGCCATCGATGTCGAACACATGGCCGCGGTCGGTGCCGATATGGTCGGTGATGCGCTGACCATCGGGATCGAGGCGCACGTCGATGATCCTGCCCTGCTGCCATTGGTAGCTGCGATCGTCAAGCTACGTGCGGGTGGCGCCGTGGTGAAGCTTGCCATCGGTGTCGGCACCGGCGCCAAACGCGAAGACCTGATCAACACCCTGGCCGATCATCAAACCGATGGTTGGTGCGAGGTGCTGAACGCCCGTGGCCACGATGCGCTGATCACGCGCTGCGATGTGCTGGTGCAACCAAGCGGCGACGAACGCGGTGTCGCGCCGGTGATCGTCGCGATGGCTGCCGGTCGCGCGGTGGTCGCTGCGGCCAACACCGGCATGGATGAACTGCTGAACGACGGCGTAACCGGTTTATTGGTCGGCATGGGCGATCAGGCGGCGCTTGATGCCGCGGTCGCCCGGCTGGTTCAGGACGCTGCGCTGCGTCGTCGTCTGGGCGATGCGGCGCAGGTCCATGCGCGCTCGCGCTACGCCATCAGCGTGGTCGGGCCGGCGTTGGTCGAGCTCTACCAACTGGCAGTCAGTGCCCTGCAGAATCCTGGATCAAAAGGTGACGGCAGCCGCGCGTACAAACGCCGCGTCACTACGCGCATCGATCAGCCGGGCGCGGGCGGCTAACGTCGGACATCGCCGGGGTTCGACTCGGTAGCCGCAGAGACGCAGAGTACCGCAGAGGGCGGCAGAGCAGAATAAGAAAGGGCTGATCAGAGGTTCATCTCTGCGGCCCTCCTCGTACCTCGGCGTCTCTGCGGCTGGTTGTTTGCTCTCGTCGTCAGCGCAAACGTGCGGGCAGAATCACCATCGTCCGTCCAACCCAATGCAGACGTTTCTGTACGGCGTTTGCCGTGTTGTTGTGCAACAGCCAATGATACCAGCGTTCGCGTTGGAAGATGATCTTGCCGGCGAAGAACGTCGACCGCGGGAACTCCTTGGCCACGTCGAGGCAGAGCGTCTCCGCTTCATCGATTGCATCGGTGCCGATCGCCAGGCGGTACGTCGACGGCACGCCAAGACCATTGGCTAGCTCGACGTACTTCACCAGGTTCTCTTGCGTGCGTTCCCGCAGCTGATCGACGGTGTCCTGACCTTTGAACGCGCCGGAGTCGACCACGCCGACCGAGATGAACACCAGGTTCTTGTACACGTGCGGGAAGGTCTTGAAGACGTTGAGCACGGTGTGGATGCCCAGGCCGCCGTAGCCGCCCACCAGCACCACGGCGGTGTGGGCTTTGGGATCGAAGGCGGTTTTCGGCGGCGTGGCGGAACGCGGCTGGTTGCCGAGTTCGGCGTAGAGTTTGCGCAGCTTGGCGATGGTCAGGCGGTAGTGCGCGTGGATCAGCATACACAGCGCAGCAAGCAGACCGGTGGCGATCAGCGCGACCGCACCGCCACGACCGAACTCCTGCCAGGCGGTGACGCTGAGGATGGTGGCGCAGATGACGAAGCCGGAACTGAACAGGGCCAAGCGCCGGGCTTTCACTGACGCCGCGTCCTTGGCGCGCCACCACCAGCGGATCATCCCAAGCATGGTCAGCGAGAACGACAGGAACACATTGATGGCATACATCACCACCAACATGGTGATGTCGCCGTTGCTCAGCCACAGGCCGCCGAGCGCCAGCACGCCCATGATGACGATGCCGTTCTCGGTGTTGAGGCGCTCCGACAAGGCAGCGAAACGATGCGGCATCCACGAGTCCACCGCCAGGTTCGCCAGCACGCGCGGACCACCGATGAAACCAGCTTGTGCCGCGACCACCAACAGCAGCGCCTCGGTCACTAGCACCGAGATGACGAAGCCTTCGCTCCACGGCAGGTAGGCGCCAACCTGCTCGGCGAGCACGGCATTGGAGGTTTTCCCAGGAACATCGGGAATGTCCCACAGTAAGTAGCACAACACCAGGCCGGCGGCGGTGACCGCGAGTGAGATCGCCAAGTACATCATCGTGCGTTTGGCGGTCGCCACGCGGGGTTCACGCAACAACGGCAACGCGTTCGATACCGCCTCGATGCCGGTGTAGGTACCGCCGCCAAGTGAGTACGCCTTCAGCAGCAGCATGATCATGCCGAGCACGCCGATGCCGGCCATGTCGGTGTTGAAGCCATCCGCCACCCGCTCGGCCACCACGCCGACTTCGTTCAGGTGCAGCACCAGTCCGCCACCGATCAGCACCACGTGCACCAACAAAAAAAGCAGGAAGATTGGCGTCAGCCAGAGGATCGACTCCTTCACCCCACGCAGGTTGAGTCCGATCAGGCCGATGATGAGTGCCGCCTCGCCGGGGAACTTCCACGCAAGCAGGCTCGCCGGCAGAAAACTAAACAACGCGGCGCCGACTGCCGCAATCGACACGGTGATGGTCAGCACGTAGTCGATCAGCAGCGCGCAACCGCTGACCACGCCGATGCGCGGTCCGAGCATGCGCGACGCGACGCCGTAGCCGCCACCATTGGGAAAAACTTCTATCAGCCGGCTATAGGCGGAGGAGATCAAGAACACCGTGCCGGCGGTCAGCACCGCTAGGGCAAGTGCCAGGTGCGGATGGTCGCGCACCACCCGGTAGCCTTCCTGCGGACCGTACGCCGACGATGACAGCGCATCAGCGCCAAGGCCGACCCACGCCAGCACCGACACCAGGGTGAGCGAATGGAACAGCCTGCGGTCGCGTAGGTCGCGTGGTCCGCCGAGCAGCAGACGCGTGGTGCGCTCGACCAACGTCGGCGCTTCTGCCACCGGCAGCAGGCCGCTGCTGGCGTGTGGACGTGGTCCACTCGCGGGTGAGGCGGGCGTCGCGGGAGGAGTTGGCGGAGTGCCGCCGGAATCAGGAGTGGGCTGGGTCATCAGTTCCACGCTGCCGAGGGCGGTAGGCGCGGAGGGGCCATGTTAGGAGCCTCACGGGTTCCGCAATCCAGTGCGGTCAAACCGTTGCAATCGTCTGTGCTCAGACGCTTTGGGCCGTTGGCGCGGGGAGCGCGTCAAGCACCGCGCGCCACGCTTGCGGAGATTGTTTCGATGCCGTGGGGATCTCCACCACGTGGATGCTGCCACGGCCACGTGGCTGCCACGCCACCGGGAACGCCGGATCGCTGTGGCCGGTGAACGCCACCGTCACGGCCACTCCCAATGCGCCGGCGAGGTGGTGACCGACGCTGTCGTAACTCAGCGCATGCCCACAGGTGGCAAGCGCCGCGGCCCAGCCGCTGATCGAACCGTGGAAACGGATGAGTGGTGCATCGGCCAATGAGCCGGGAGTCAGTTCACCCACTGCGCGTCCCAGACCCTTGCCGCTGTCATCGATATCGACCGCTGCCCAGCCGAGTTCCGCCAGCAGTGCGTCGCTGTTGGCCAGTTCGTCGGCACCGAACCCACGATCGAGCAGGATGCGCCAACCGAGTTCGCGTAGACGACGCAGGATCAGCACTTCTGCCGCCTTGGGCAGCGCCTTCGCCGGATTGCCACCGTGGTCAAGTTTCACCGCGGCAAGTGGCGCCGGGCCGAACGCGGCACGCAGGCGTCCGCGGATGATGTCAGCGGCGGGATCGAGTGCGACCCGTGGCGCGACGGTTGGTGATGCGGGCAATGCGAGCGTACGCGCCAACCACCCATCAAGCAGCACGGCCAGACTCTGCGGCGCGGCACCTTCGCCCTGAAGGTTTTCCCACAGCAGGTAACGCGCATCGTCGCCGACCGGCAGCAGGCCGAGTTGGTCGAGGCGCGAATCCGGCGCGACGACCAGATCGGCTTTTTCCTCCGTCACTGCCGCGACCACGTTCTGCCAACTCACTAGGCGTTCACGCAGCGGCCCACGGCGGGCGTAACTGATCGGACGTACGCGCACCTTGGGCAGACCGGCGAACAAGCCCTGGAGTTTGCCGTCGCCCAACAACACCAACTCCGCCTGCGGAAAACGTTGGTGCAAACGTTGGAGCACCACGCTGGAGAGCAAAATGTCGGCACCAATAGTCACGCGGCTGAGCACCACGATGCGCCGCACGTCAGCAGGCGTCGTCGTGGTGTTCGCCCGGATGCGCGCATGGCGCGCCAACAACGCGGCTTCGCTGGTGATGCCAGCCGCAGCGAGTGCGGTCAGCAAAGTCGGCGTGCGCGACGCAACCCGCCAGACGATCCGCCCGAAGAACCGGGCATAGGCCGCGCGTCC
>Ga0105049_10002194_pt1 | contig 23040 bp, 24 predicted proteins | sample MAT06_FD_78087 | JGI IMG/M metagenome (GOLD analysis project Ga0105049, IMG submission 78087) | Freshwater microbial communities from Lake Fryxell liftoff mats and glacier meltwater in Antarctica - MAT-06 | ecosystem: Environmental > Aquatic > Freshwater > Ice > Liftoff microbial mat | place...
CGACCGCCCGCGCTGGCGAGCCTTCGCGAACCGGATGCACGACCTGCTGGTCGCGCGGCAGTGGATACACTACCTGCCGCTGGAAAAGGCGCTCGAATGGGCGCGGGCGGCAGGCTGCTCGATTGTCGAACGTGCGGCCGTCGACATGCTCTGGTACGGTCACGAACTGGTGGTTTTCCGCGCACCGGGATCGCGCGATGCAGTCGCGGAATCGCAGTCGTCGCCATAAGCGGAAACACCGGCGCGCGGTTTCGAAGCCGCTCCCAATTTCACCGACAGGGTTCTTCAACAATGGCACATGTGCAGACGAAAACGATCCTGATTACCGGGGGGGCGGGTTTCATCGGCTCGCACCTTTGCAAGGCCTTGCTTGACCGAGTGTTACGTCGGTCGAACTCCTGGGCGCTCAAAGCCCGGCTGTCCCGTGATCATTGGGCGTTGGGCGGCGTCAATTATCTTGTCCGGTGAAGCGAGGCAGTTTTTTCATCGGCCGGATCAGTTCGAATTCATCGACGGCATTTTCGACCTGTGCCGCCATGCCCGCGACCTGGGCTACCTGATCGTGGTGGTCACCAACCAGGCCGGTATCGGGCGTGGCCTCTATACCGAACAGGCGTTTCACGCACTCACCGCGTGGATGAAGCAGCAGTTTGCGGAGCAGGGCATCGACATCGCTGCGGTGTATTTCTGCCCGCACCATGCCCTGCATGGCATAGGGGAGTACAAGCGCCTGTGCGAGCGGCGCAAGCCCAATCCGGGCATGCTGCTAGCTGCCGCGCGCGAGCTTGGCATCGATCTGGGTGCATCAATGCTGATTGGCGACAAGGAGTCGGATATCGAGGCCGGGCGGCGGGCCGGGCTGGGCCGCGTGGTGCGATTCGGCAACTGCGATTCCACTCACGCGGATTTGGTGATCAAAAACCTCTTTCAGGGCTACACCCTGCTGGTTGAAACAAACGTTGCATCAGCAGGGGCTCAATGAAACCCGTTGCCGGCCAATGCGTCTACACCCCTTTGAATTTTGCGTGCGATCCGCTGCATCGCGATCGGCTTGGGCGTCGAGGCCGACAATTGAGCGATCCAGGTGGCCTGCCGGATGAACCCAAGACTTCAAGGTAACAATGGGTTTCACCACCAAAGCGGTAGCCTTTACTCTCTGCTTTCAGCGGAATCGTTCGATCAGACAAGGCACGCAGACGTGATACGTGACGATCCAAGGGCAAACCGGTATTCGATGCGCGAGCAAGTGACCGATGCCGCGATGCACGATTCAACGGTAAGCTTTTCTCCATGACAGTTAAGGCCGATCCACAACAGGATGTTTCCTGTGGCGCTAAGCGCCCTGGCGCACCGGCACCGGGTCAGCGCATTGTGATGGTTCGGATGCTCAGTGAGAACGATGCATGCGTACGTTTGCAGAGCGACGCGATCGTACGCGGCCTGGCCGATACGCCCGCCTTCGAATGCGGGACCTACAAGCCGGGAGCAGCGGAATTCGGAGACCGCAAGATTGATTGCATCGGTTTTCACTACAACGATGTCGAGGCCGTGCGATTCTTGCGATCGCATCGGCATCTCGCGCCAAATGCACTGATTGCTTGCTTTGGTGCCGATATCTATTCCTACGAGTCCTACACGCAACTGCATGAACTGGCGGATCTTTACGTCGTCCCTACCGAACTACACCGGAGCGTGCTCGCAGCGCAACTCGAGGCACCGGTTTACGCGTTGCCCGAACCAGTTGACCCGCTGGCAATTGCGCCGGACTTCGACTGGAATTTCCCGCTCAAGCGAACACGCCGTCTAGGATGGTTTGGTTATCCGGAGAGCTTTTACAAGGGAATGCTGTCGCTAATGCCGGTGATCCAGCGTCATCTTGAAGCCGGCACCGTGGATGACTTCGCGCTGCTCACGGACCAAAAGCGATTTCCCAACGACTGGAATCTGAAACTCAAGCCCTTCTCCCGCGAGACATTCATCACCGACCTGCGCGCTTTTGATTACGTCGTGGTAAGTCACTTCCCACTCGATCTGCATGTCAACTCACTGATCAAGTCTGCCAACAAGGCGGTCACCGCGCTGGTTGCCGGCACCATACCGATCGCCACGGATACGCCAAGTTACCGCGAACTATTCGCAAGCCTCGGACTTGAGCGATTTCTGGTCACCTCGCCTCGCGACCTCGACCGTGTCTTGGGCGGACTCGACCCGCATTCGGATTCCGCTTTGATACGTCGTAGCGGCGCTCTGGATGCAATCAAGCATCGGCTTAGCGACACCAACACCGCCCGCGCTTTTGTTGACATCCTGGCCGCATGTCGCGATTCGGCCGCACAGGGGAGCCATCGGGCGGTTGGCGCTCGAAAAACATCGGTCAGCTATGCGCAGTTCTCGACAGAACGCGTAAAGCTGGCACCCCGCCTGGCGCGGGCAATCGGCAACCGTCTGCCGTGGTTAGCTGCGAAACGTGCGGCCGAATAGCGAGCGTTGGGTCAAAATGCCAAGGAAGCGGATAAGCCATCTGTTAAAGCAACAAGACTCAATGCGGCCAGTGAAGCCAATTCATGGATGTAAGGAAGCGATTCATTGCAACGAACCACCATTCCCCGAATATCTTGGCCATGACGGCGCGGTACCGATGCGCCTTAACAGCATTTTCCCGATCGATCCAAGCACTTATGGCTCGCGTTCCCAACTCCCAAGGCTCAGGCAAGCTGCCGGATGGCAATTTTGCTTCCTTGATTCCGACAAACAACAAGTCGTAAAAACTCCAGTTCACCCAGAACCGATGCGCACCAAATCCGGCCATAGCAGTATCAAATGCCCGTCGGAAATCTCTCTCGGTCAGATTTTTGTAATAGTTCCAACCGAGTTCAACGGTCAACGGCGAAGCATCAGGTGTGGTGCGAGCGGTTCCATGCTCAGGACGCCCGGTCGTAGCGCATGTCATCACAACCAAGCCCCCCGGTCGGCAAAGCCGGATCATGTTGCGAAATGTCTCGACCCAATATGGGTTGTGCTCCATGGCTTCACAAGAAATGACGACATCGAAACTGTCGTCAGGCGCATCGTACTTTTGCCCCTCGCAAACCACGTCCACACCGTCGCCATCGGCGACATCGAGTCCAACGTAGTCACAGTTATGGAAAAAGCTGCGGATCGACCCGTTGATGTCCAGCGAACCAATCTCGAGAACGCGACAATTGTGGAAGAATTCCGGCAGAGTCTCAGCGAGCAGTCGCACGTATTGCAACTGCGTTCTATGTGCCATGCGAAAACCTTTGGAATGAAGGACTTCAGAATGCTAACAGAGGAATACCGGATTGCGAAAGACCGACAACCTGCGGAACGTGGGCGCATGCGGGATACGACTTCTCGCGTGAAATGCTCAACCTGACAGCTTGCCTGTCCGTGTTGGTTTTTGGATTGCCTCGGGCCGCACCTGGACGATGTCACGGCAATGCGGACACGTTTCATGCTGAGGCCATTGCGCCAACGCATGCAGAGTTACACGGGTACTTGAAACCGAAACATCGAAGATGCGCCAATGCCACACAGAACTCTTGACCATGGAGAATGGTGAGTATGGCCGCTGAAGCGCGCTTGCCGCCGATCGCGGCACGCGACTACTGGCTCGCCGCAGCCCTCGGCTTGGCGGTGGCCGGTTTTCACTATGCGCAAGGTCAACCGCTTGCCACCAGCGTTTTGCTCAAGTCGTTCAACTGGGTCTTCGATTTCGATTCGTCGCGCTTCTTGGGCGGATGGTGCACACCCGGAGCCGACGTGGCCAGGGATCTGGGTTTGTCTTTCGTCGCCCGCCATGCATTGAGCATCACCACACGCCCCTTGTGCCTTGGCCTCACGCAACTGGTCGGCGATCCTGGCCTGGCCCTGATGGCCTTGACTGCGCTGTGTGCCGGGTTGACGGCGGCGATCGCCTACCTGTTTGCGGCTGTATTCTGCAGCGCGTGGATTGATCGCCTGATACTGGCGACCGGATTCGCCATATCGGCGCAACCCCTGTTGCTCGGGGTGATACCCGAGACCTTCGGCTTCGCACTCGCAGGCATCGCTTTCCACTTTCTGCTGGTGGCGAGACGACTCGATACGCCAGCTACGACCAGCCCATTGTCGGTAGTGTCGTTCGCGATCAATGCCGGCGTGACGGTGACCAATGGCGTGCTCAATGTGGTGTCGTCGATCGTTCTGGCGTGGCACCGTTTGCCGTGGCGCCGCTGGCTCGCAACCGAAGCCCGCACCTGGTTCCTGGGTGGCCTGCTTCTCGCCCTGCTTGTGATACCACTGGCCACCGTGTTCGCGCCAGCAGTGTTGTCGGAATCAGGGAGTGCTCCCAAGGCCGTTTGGTGGGTGATCAACATCAATCGCGGCGAAGCAGCCGGGCTGGGCCAGGTTGTAGCCTCGTTCATCCTCTACGGATTCGTGGCGCCGGAATTGACCGTGGTGAACCTGCCGCCACCCGATTCGCACCCGATGCTCGACTTTCGCGCGTTGCGCTACGGCCCGTGGGGCGTTGCGGCGCTGGCCATGTGGTGTGCGGCGATGGTCGCCAGCGTCGCCCTGGTCTGGCGCGAGGACAGGTCGCGCCGGATGCTGGCAATCGTTGCGATCTGGCTGCTGATCAATATCGTCCTGCACTGGTTCTGGCAATACCGCGGCAGCGTGTACTTGTATGGCGCGCATACCGCGTTTCCGCTGTTTGCGGTACTGGTGATGGGTTATGCGGCGGCGCTACGCCACGTCGACGCCGCTGTGGTTCGGGCTTATGCCATGGTCACTGTCGCGATCTCGGCTATGAACAATTTCGGGCTATACCACGCCGTGATCGACTTTCTTGCAAGCCAGCCGCGGTGAATGTGAGGCGTTTGTGGCCACCCGTCGTGCAGCTTTACGCGCCAATTGTTGAAACGCCTGGCTACGGAACGGCGCGTCTCCCGACTTGCGAGGATTCGCAATTCGCAGCCACCGCTTGTGCCCACTGCCCCGCTTACGCCACCAGCGCATGAACCCGCGCCCATATTCAGCCAATCAAGATGAACGCAGACAAGCCAAGCCTAAAGGACCGGTTTTTGCGCCTGATCTTCCGTCGCTACTATCGCTGGCGACTGCAGCAATTCGTTGCGCCCCGCTACCTGCTTTTGCTGGAGTACTGGCCAAAGCTGGAATCGCGCTACGGCGAAGGCCGGCCACCGCTCACACGGCTTGCGCCCCTGTTCGCCGCCGGTGACCTGCGGTTTGAGGAAACCTTGCGTTCGCTCACACCATTTTGCAGCCACCTGCAACGTATCGCCGAGACAGCGCCGCAATCAGCAGCTGCGCCCTTCTGGCAAAACACCTGGCTCACAGGGCTCGATGCGATCGCGCTGTATGGGCTGCTGGCACTGCACCGACCGGCCCGCTACCTGGAAGTGGGATCCGGCAATTCGACCAAGTTCGCCCGGCGCGTGATTCAGGACCAGCAGTTGCCCACGCTCATCGTTTCGGTGGATCCCGATCCGCGCGCCGAGATCGACGCACTGTGCGACGAGGTGATACGCAAACGTCTCGAAGATGTCGACCTCGCCTTGTTCGACCGTCTCGAAGCCAGCGACATGTTGTTCATCGACAACTCGCACCGGGTATTCCAGGGCAGTGACGTGACGGTCTTTTTCCTGGAGGTGCTGCCACGCCTGAAGCCGGGGGTGCTGGTGCATGTGCACGACATCTTTCTGCCGTTCGACTATCCGCTGATCTGGAAGGAGCGACACTATTCGGAACAGTACATGCTGGCCGCCTACCTGCTGGGCGGAAGTCGTAATCTGGAGTTACTGCTGCCTGTGCCGTACGTCGAAAAGCACGCTGCGTTAGGCCCGCTGATCGACGACGCCTGGCGGGACGACGTTTTCCAGCGCGCCTTTGCATTGAATCGCAAGGTGGCGGGTTACATCGGTACCTCCTGTTGGTTCAGGACAAAATAAGTGCACCGGATTGCGCACTTCGCGGCAGTGCTGCTGCCGTCGAACAGGCTGCGTGCCACACAGCGGAACGCGGGAGGGCCACTTGGGCGCTTGAAAAACGCCCCTCCCAGCGCATCGTCAACCCCGGCGCCGAGGCGGCGATGAGGGTCTCCTTTATTGTTCCGGTCTTCAACACCGGCCCGTACCTGCGCGAAGCGATCGATTCGATCCACGCCAACGCGTCACCCGCGACGACAATTGAAATCCTGCTCGTCGACGACGGCTCGACCGATGAGGAAACGCTTGAACTTCTGCGTCAAGCTTCAATCGAACCCGGCGTACGGGTTCTGACACTGCTTTGTAACCGTGGTCCTTCGGCGGCACGCAACGCCGGGATTCGTGCGGCACAGGGCGAGTGGATCGCGTTTCTCGACGCCGACGACCTTCTCGCGCCGGGCGCATTGCAAGCGCGTCTTGCCGTGATTGATGCGCAACCCCAGGCACGCTGGATCATGGGCACACTGCTGGTCATGACCGCACCCGGCCAAAACCAGAGTGGCTATTTTCCGGATCTCGCAGCGTTTGGCACGGCAATACTGCCAGGAGTGCTCGCAATTCGCGACCCGGCGCGCATGCTGCTTGCGCGATTCAAGATTCCCCAGGTGGGTACCGCCATGCTTCGCCGCGACCTTGTGGAACAGATCGGTGGCTTCAACGAGTCGCTGAAATACTGGGAAGACTGGTACTTCTGGCTGCGGGCGGCTTGTCACGCGGACCTGCTCTGGATTGAACAGCCGTTGTTGCACTTGCGGCGATACCACACGTCGTTGTCGAAGAACCTGCTGGTAGCCGCACGCGAAGTGCCACGTGCAGCCCAAGCGGCGCTGCGCGATCCGCGCTTTCGAGCACAGCGAAAAATGCTGCGCTGGTGCCTGGCGGCTGAGCTAAGAACGTCGGCGGCGATTTATCTTGATCACGGCAAGCAGGTGCATGCAATTATGTGTGCGCTTCGGGCGGTTGCGTGGTCACCGACTGACAGGCGCAGCTACGCCTCGCTGTTCAGCGCTCTCGCCTGGACGCGTGGCCCTTTGCGCTAGTCGGCGATTCATCCGCTTGAATTCGAAGGCGGGAAGTTCGCGCCCGATTAGAGACCTGGGTCGCGACAGTTGAGCCTTTTCTGCTGGCTGGACATGGCTGGTTTCAATGAAACATGCTGGCACGCAGTTGGCCGCCGCTGGCACCTCGGTCAATCAATCAGTCCGAAGCTCGAAACACACGATAACCATCGCAGGCGAAGGCAACATTTCGAAAAATGCCTTCCGGCCAGGCCACCGCGCTCTGAGGATGCAACAAGTACCAATCAATCCTGTGCAATGCCAAGTAGGATCTCCATTCTCCGGCGCTGCGCACGAGCTTGAAATCGCGCAAGCTCTCAAGGCGTTCCTGATGACCGGAAACCCTTCCACCGAATAGAGTCGCGCTGGCGAAAAGCTGTCTCTCGGTCAATGCGCTGAGAATGAAGCGGGGATCGTTCTCCGAGTCTTGAACGATATCGCCTTGACTACCGTGCTGCCTGATGAACTGCGCCGCCTTGAACAGGCAGCGCGGAATCGCGTTGAATTTTTCGTAGCTTTCATGGCCTTTTCTTGTTGGGAAGGTTTGGAGATTCGGCCCAAATATCAAGGGACCGGCAACACCGCATGTCACGAGAGCAAGTAAAACCACGCCCTGCCTGCGAGTGGGAGGCGCATGCGCGCCGAACGCAAGGTAGTAGGCGCCACCGACACTCCAGCATACGACGCAGAAATAGGCCCATACAAGTGGCCGATTCAGCAATTCGTCGGGAGTGCCGTGGCCGCGAGTGTCGATAGCCAATCCGAGGGACATCACAAAGTAATTTACAAGAATGATCAGCGGAAACCACAGTAACGCCGGCGAAATCCGTTTCTTTGCCAGAATCGCTACGGCCGCAACCGCAAGGAGCCACAGACCAAAAGTTGAAAGTGAGAGCAGCGCAACTGCGTAAAGTCCATCAACTATCACTGAATGCCGCTCTCGAACGAGTACACGACTAAAAAATTCCTTGATCGCCCCATCGTCGTAGTCCTTGAGCAATTGCATCACGTACCATGCAGCCCCGCTTCCATCCAGGCGCATTACGGGAACTCGATCCATGCCTTGCGACCATGCGATGACAGCGGCGAAACCGGCAGTGCAAGCCAGCGTGAAGATGATGCGCCTTCCTGCCCGCAAGCCGGAAAAAAACAGGCACGTAAACAGTAGTGCGACAAATGCACTGGCAACGAAGATATGCGCCTTGTATGTGAGACATAAAGATAGAAAAAAATATCCGACCAGAATTGCGCGATAACTCCCGCGCGAGCAGCCATCAAAGATAAAGGTCCAGGCCAAGGCAGCGCAAGCCAGTCCATACAGCATTCCAAGATTCGCCTGCGCAAGAAAGTTGTAGCTCAGGTATCTGTTGGCGAAGCCTTGCTGATACGCATCAGGTAGAAGCAGCAAGGCCGCGGATGCGGCGAATGCCGGCCATGGTCCCCACATGCAAGCGACCAGAGTGAATGCTGCCAGCCCTGTCAGCAGAATGCCCAACGGCAACTGCACCGCAGAATAGCTCTCGACTGCGGTGCTGGACGTCATGACGGCAATCGCGGCCGCAGGCAGATAGCTGGCGAAATGATAGATTCGCGCCGCCGTACCAGCCATGTTCAGTTCCTGAATGGTGGCCAAGCCATGCGCTTGTGAAAACACACTTATCTGCCGGGCGTGGATAAACGCATCTCTCCAGGTGCGCCACACGATCTCGGAGCCGTCGCTGAGAAGAGGAACCTGGGCTTCGGAACACCACAACGTCGTTGCCGTTCCGGCAAGGAGAATGCATAGCAGGCTCGGTAGCTCATCACAACGATCGATGGTTTTGCCAACTAGTCTGCCGGTGAAAGCGTCCAACCCGAGCGCGACGGCAGTCAACAACGAAATATTGACGACCATCCCGAGTGGCGAAATCAGCGCCAACGCAAAAAGCAATGTGTTGAATGCAAAGAAGCCGCCCAGAAATTGATAGGACAGTCCTGCTTTGCTTAGCGCCAGATGTCTTGTGGCCAGAATGAAAGTCCGGCCGTAGATCAGGCAGAGCCAGACGTACAACGCAAACGATGCGACAGTTATCCAGGAAAACCGGCCGGTCGCCCGCATGTGCCAGACCACCGCGAACACCACCAGTGCGCCACCAGCGATGTACCTGTACAGACGGTTGGAAAACGGCGATCCTGATTTAAAGATGCTCGTACGTCCGCCGCAGGCGTCATCGCGACCAGGTTCCTGCAGTTCCGACATACTGGGCCGCCGGGTGGTATCGGAGATTTCACTTTCGATCATCGCAATGCCATCGATTCAAAAGCCAATCGATTTCGCCGTGAAGTTCCGCGCGTTTCAATAGAGGAACCGCTTTCCCAGCCTAAGCGCCAGCTTCCAGCGCTTGTGGGGAATGGTGTTCGGGTCAAGATCAAAGACTGCGCGGCGGGCGGCACGCAAGAGGCAATTTGCCCACAAGTTGGAGTCATGGCGGAGTTGTGCTACGCACTCCTCAAAAAACGCCAGATGGCGATGCTTTGCCGAGAGTCCACCGCCTTTGTAATTGGCCAGCACTGGTACGCGCGATTCGAATTGCTTTGGGCTGGCCATGAACAGCCTTAACCATATGTCATAGTCAGACGCAATGCGATACGCAGTGTCAAAACCGCGCAGGTTGACCAACGCGGCGCGCGGTGCCAGCACGCCCGGCGTCGGTACGCTCATTCCATCGAGCATGCGCGTTGGCTCCGGGTTCCAGATCCAGCCACCCGATTGCATGTTGACCGCAAAACACAAGACGCGGTTCAAACCCTGATTGACCGCCATTTCAAGCGGCTCTCGCAATGTTGCGAGCGTCGCCTGCTCCGCAGTGTCGCCGGCGTTCAGGTACCAAATGTAGGAGCCCGTAGCAAGCGCGAGAGCCTTGTTGTAGGCGTAATAAACCCCTGGGTCGGGTTCGGACACATGTCGGGTCACGCGCGCATCCGAGGTGACCGCTTCATACGTTCCATCGGTGGACCCGCCGTCGACTACGATCCACTCGATCCAGTCCGGAAGCAGCGCCGGCAGGCTCAGTGCGGTCTCGACAAAATCATCGCGCGCGTTCAAGACGCAGGTCGCTATCGAAAGAAGGGGTTTGGGGGCATTTTCCATTGGTCTGCCGGAGGGTCGATGCAAATAACTACATGTCAGTCAATACAGTTCAGCACGGCAAGCACATTGCAGGAACCATCAACAGACTTTGCGCCGATTCCCATTGCAGCCGCCGCTTGTACGTGCTCGGAGCAACGCCATTGGTTTCATTTTTCCGCGCTGGCCGCGCTGGGTCGTGCGCCGTCGTGGTTGCTCGGTAACGCTGTGCTTGGTTGTCTGCATGGGGGCAAAGCATTGCCAGAATTCAGCGCAATTGCAAGTTAGCGATGCGCGAACGTGCGCCAGATAGCCGCAACACAGCCTCGCCACGCGTTCTTTTGCCTTTCGGTGAAACTCGCAACAAGAAATACCAAAGCCATCGTACCGGCCAAGCCAATGACGCGGCTCCGCGAATCGTCACCTGGCCACGGCATGCAGGCAAACAAGAAAGTCACAATCGGATAGTGCAAGAGGTACAGACTGAACGATGCGCCAGCCAGCCATCGTACCGGAACTGCGATACGCGACAGCAGTGGCGTCATCCGGCGCGCTGCGGCATTGAACCCGACTAAATGAACAACGAAAACCGCTGCGACGAAGTAATCCTGCGCAAGGGTCGCGCGCTTGACAAGAAATGTTACAGAATTCGACGGTCGTCCGAATTTCCAGGCAATCGCTTCGTACGTCAACCATGCGCCAACCGAAGCACAGAGAAGCATGAGTCCGGCACGCTGGCCGACAAGTTCACGCTTGCAGCAATGATAGGCGGCGACGCCGGCGAGCCAGATCGGCAACAGCAGCAGGATCGAAGGTCCGACCGCCAGCAACGCGAGCGAGACTGCGGCGATGCGCCAAGGCCCTGTGGCAAAGATCGCCAAGCCAAAGATCAGATAGAAGGGAACTTCGTAACCGAGCGACCAGAAAGGTACGTTCGATCCTTGACGAACATGCAGTCCCCAGAATTCGTTGGTGAAGCTGAGGCCTGAAAAAAGGCGCCACAAAGAAAGATCGCCGTTGAAACCCCAGGTTCCAGCACTGTAGTGCGTGGGAAACAGGCGATTTCCCACCAGGTCCAGCACCGCAGTCAACGCCAACGCCGGCAACACTACCGAATAGATGCGCGCCGCCCGACTGATGCAGTAGTCCGCCGCCGTAGTCTGGCGCCCGTGCGTGGCATGCGCGATCACGAAGCCGGACAAGACAAAGAAAACGATGACGGCTTCATCGGCATACGGCTGGACTTGCCACAACAGACCGGCACTCAGGTGTTGCAGGGAGTAGTGAGAAATAAATACGGTCAATGCGGCCACAAAACGGATCGCATCGAGATAAATCGACACATGGTCTTTCAAGACCGCCTTCTTTCAGAATACTGCACCGAATCAAGCTGCGCGGGCTGGACAGTGGGCGGAATCAAAGGCACCAGTCGACGCCCAAGTCTGCGTGCAACGCCGGGAAGCTGCCGGCAGCATGACCGCGCCATGTAAACTATAACGTCAACATAACAGCGGCCGTGGTTATTATCTCGCGCGGCGATTTGCGGCCCGCTGCCGTCATCTTTCATGTCATTAGAAGAATCGCATGGATTTCTCGATCATTATCGCCTCGCGCAACCGGCCCGTACTCGTTCGCGAGGCCATCCAGTCAGTGCTCGCGCAGACCCATCCCTCGTTCGAGATCATACTGGTCAACGATGGGTCGGACGGCGAACATGCCGCCGCCTACGCCGCAATCCGGCAAGAACTCCCGGCAACCGCCAGCTTTTTCGACATCCAACATACGCGCAAGGGCCATGGCCAGAGCTACGCATTGAACCGCGGCGCGGAACTGGCCCACGGCACCTTCCTCTGCTTCCTTGACGACGATGATTTCTGGACCGATCCAGGGCACCTAGCCCGCGCCTGGGCGGCCTTTGCGGCAGCAGGCTCTCAGACCGAGGTGTACCTGGCCAACCAGAAGGCCTATCTGTCCGGTGTGCTCATCAACGAGCCGCTGTGGCTGGAAACCCTGGAGCAACACCTCAAGGCCAGGAGCGCCCCGGCCCACGACGGCGTGTATGCCGTAAGCGTCGAGGACCTCATGGCGTGCACGGGCTTCGGCCACCTCAACACCTCGATCGTCAAACGCGGGCTTTTCGAGCGCATCGGCGGCCTGGACGAAAACATCCGCTACGAGAACGATCGGGATTTTTTTCTCAGGCATGTCGATCAGGCGCGCGGCATCCTGTATTCCCCGCGCTTCGTCTCACACCACAACGCGCCGGACCCGAGCAAAGCGCTGAACATGTCGACGACCGTCTCCTACCTTGAAAAGACGCTGTTCCGGACCTATGTTTGGAACAAGGCGCGACTATTCTGCGCTTCGCCGGCGATTCGCAAGGTAGCCATCCGCGGCAAGGGCGACACCCTGCGCCAGATCGCAATCCGCCTGCTCGCAGACGGGCGCCCGGCCGCAGCCTTCCACTTCGCGCTCGAAGCCCTCGGTGCCCGGTTTTCATTCAAGTGGCTTGCCTATTGCGGCTACCTCGCCTTGCGGGCCGCAGTCGGCGGCCAGCAACACTGAAGCACAAGCACAGCGCAAGGTATAAGGTGCGGGCAGTGGACCAGGCGCACACGGAATTTCAAGGAAAACCAGGTGAACCCGCGCCGACACTGTCGGTGGTGATACCGACTTTCGGCGTGCGTTCAACGACACTGCTCAGGCGCACCCTGACGAGCCTGTCGCAGGAACAGCGCCCCCCCGGCTTGAGGGGAGTCTTCGTTGTAGAGAACGGGCCGCGGGCCGACGCACAAGCCGTATGCGCGGAGTTTGCCGAAGGCCTTCGGCCCGTATACCTGTATTCGCCGATCACCGGTGTATCGCATGCGCGCAATCTTGGGGCCCGCCATGCCAAGGGCGAAATGCTGCTCTTCCTTGACAACGACATTCGCCTGTCCGGCACTACCCTTGCAGCATATGCCAGTGCATTCGCAAATTTCGGCACCGGATGTTTTTTTGGCGGGCCGGTCCACATCGACTACGAAACCGCCCCCGCTCCGGAGCTGCTTCCTTTCATGCCCGACTCAGTGCGAGGATTCGCCCTCGCGCCGAGGCAGGCACAAGCGGTTGCGTCGAACCAACGTTTTCTCGGAGCCAACCACGCGATACCCAAATGGGCTTTCGATCGCCTTGACGGGTTCGACCTACAAGGTGCGACGGGATCAAACGATGGCGGCATCGGTGAAGAAACTCGCCTGCAGGATCGCCTGTTCCAGATCGGCCTGCAGGGCATATACGTACCGCAGGCCGCCGTCTGGCATTTCGTACCGGCGCACGCTTGCGACCTTGCCTGGTTAAAGCAGCGCTATGTGCGGTATGGCAAAACCGAGGCGCTGTTAGCCCTTGCCGCCGAACCGGTAGCGCCGGCGTTGCTGGGCGTACCGCGCTGGCTGGTGCGCGCGTGCATCGAGAACCTGTTGCTTCGCCTGCGCCTCGCGCTATGCCGCGCACCGCGCGCCGCGGGTATTGGCGCTGCGCTCGATGCGCAACGTCTGGCCGGCAAAGTAAGTGTCTATCGAAACCGACAGCGCGCCGGTTAGCGAGGTGAACCGGGTGTCCGGAAACCTAGTACCGGCTGACATCTTTTCAACCACTGCCCGCCCTTCACGGATGCCGCCGCTCGATCATTTGTGTCACACGCCGCGCCATCTGCGCCGGCAGAATGTTCTTGAGCAAGACCGGCAATTCTTCAGTCACCGGATGGCGCAGGCCAATCACGCAAGCCGTCCACAGCAGGCCCTCAGCCAGACCGACCAGAAGCAGGCGCAGGAACAGCGGCCACTCGAATGGCATGAGCAGATGCAGCAGCATTGCCAGCGCAAGGCATGCGCCACCGGCGACGAGGCTTTGCGCATGCGCGGCCGCCGCCAGGCGCAAGGTAAATCCGAGATACCTGGCTAGCAGCACGATCGCCACCGGAAAGGTGACGATGTCGGCAATGCAGATGGCGATCGCAAAGGTCATCAGGTCGTCGGCCCCCAACAGCAGCACCAGCACGACGCGCACCAGCAACGAACTGCCCGACACCAGCGCCGAAAGATAGGGGCGGCCCACCGCCATCAGGGCCGGCGACGTCAACGCGTAACCGACGCGCACGGCGCTATGAATGCAGATCACCAGTACCAGAGGCGCAGCCTCGACCCAGGTGGCGCCGTACAGCAGGCGAATCACCTCCTCGGCAAATACCGCAATGACCGCGTACACCGGCCAGGCCAGCACGGTCAAGTAGCTGGCTGACTTGGCCAGCATCGGACCCAGGGGCACGTTGGCATGGTGATTCCGCGCGATATACGGCAAGGCGTTGTAGCTGATGGTCGGGCTGATGATCTGCGAAAGAACGCCGACCAGGCCGTTGGCGCGACTGTACAAACCCACCTGGTATGGGCCGGCCAATTTGCCCAGCATCAGATCGGGCAGGGCTACATTGGCCATCATCGCCAAGTCACCAACCATGGCACCGCTGCCGAAGCGCATCAGACGGCGCCAACCGCGAAACGAGGGCAAAAGGGGTATGTGGTCGGGTCGCAGATACAGATAGGCCGCGATCGAGAAAATCAGGTTTGCCACATTGGCCCACGCCAGCGACATGTAGCTATGGCCATGCAGCGCCATCCCGATACAGGTGCTCGCATGCACCACGGTACCCACGATATTGACCATCGCCTGAGTACCGGCCTGCAGGTCACGTGCCAAGAGGGAGTGAAAATAGGAGGCGAAGGGCACCAGCGCGAAGCTGATGGACAACACGCGCAGCACCGCGCCGATGCCCGGCTGGTTGTAAAACGCCGCCAGGGTATCGCTCACCAAATACAACAACAGTGCCAGACACCAGCCGGTGGTGATCAGCAAGCCCAGGCCGGAGCGTTTGGTTTCACGCGTCAAGTCCTTTTCCTGGCGCAGGTAACTGGAAACGCCGAAATCGCGAAAAACCGCCGCGATATTCACAAACACCACGGTAATCGAGAAGATCCCGACTTCCGCCGGTGTCAAAAGCCTTGACAGCACCACGATTACACCAAACCCGACCACGGTGGTGAAATTGGTCGACAGGAAGGTGACAAAAAGCGATTTGCGTAGCTGCACTGTGCGGAATTCGTAGCGAAGGTGGGGGCAAGCGACTAAAGCGCCGGTTTATACTACACATCATGACGTTAAACGCCATCGATGAAGCGACGATCAGCCTGGTGATTCCGTCTTATAACCGGGCGCAGTTGATCGGCGAGACCATCGATGCCGCGCTTTGCCAAACCCGCCCTTTCGCGGAAATTCTCGTCATCGATGACGGCTCTACCGACAACTCCCTTGACGAACTCGAAAAATTCGCCGGTTGCATCCGCGTCATGTCCACCGCCAACCAGGGCGTGCAAGCCGCGCGCAACGCGGGGGCCATGGCGGCACGTGGCAGGTACCTTGCATTTTGCGATTCAGACGACATTCTTGAACCAGGGTTCGCGCAAACATTTGCACTGGCGCTCGAAGCTGTTCCCCAACTTGACATTTTTTACTGCAATTTCGTTGAATTCGGACCTCTTGCCGACCGCCGCGATCGCTTTTCCCTGGCGCCGCCCGGCTATTTCGATGGCGCATGCGATAGCGCCGGTCTGCTCACAGATATACCCGATCTGTACCTGCGCTCGGCCATGTTCCAGACCCTGTACGCAAGCGGCATGACTGTCCGCAAGGCCTTCTTTGACCGCCTCGGTGGCTTCGACCCCGCGTTTCGCGGCGTCGGCTCCGAAGACTGGGAATTCACGCTGCGCGCGATTTCACAGGGGCGCCACGTGGTATGCCGGCGCGCCCTGGCGCGTGTGCGCAAGCATCCTGCCAACCAGTCGCGCGATTCCCTGCGCCAGTTTTCCGGTGAGGCGCGGGTTCTTGAGCATGGCTTGCGGCATCATCCGGGTGCCGGCAAATACAGGGATGCGATTGAAGACGCCATCCAGAATCGACGCCTGCATAGCTTCAACCTGGCTTTCGCGCGCGGTAATTTTCCGCTTGCACGCGAACTCGCCCGCGGCCTGCCCCGTGTGCCTCATGGCTTCAATTTCCGGCTCAAGTACATGATCGCCAGCCTGCCCGGTTTTTTTCGCACTCCATTGTGGCGTTTGAGCCAGCAGAAGTTCGTGCGCAGTGATCGCCATAACCGCGAGGCAGCCTGATGGTTGCTTTACGCGACAGGCTGGTTGTGCGCGACACGGGCCTGCGGGCATGTCATCCAATGATCGGCGGCCATCGCGCCGCGCCTGCGCCCGGGGATGCCGTTGCCGGTTGACCGCAAAGCGCTGGTCGTAGGCGACGACACGCGCAGTTTTTTGGCTACCTTGCGTTCGCTGGGACGGCAGGGCATCGAAGTGCATGTGGCACCCTACGACCACAGCGCGCCGGCCTTGCGTTCCCGCTACATCGTAAAAGTCCACGCGATCCCGTATTACCTGGGGGATGGCAAGGCCTGGCTTGAAGCCATGCGCGCCCTCCTGGCGGCCGAGCGTTTCGACCTGATCATTCCATGCGAAGAACGCAGCCTGCTGCCGCTCATGCGCCACCGGGCAATGTTCGAGCCGGCATGCCGGCTGGCGATCCCGGACGAGGCCGGCATGGCGGCGTTTTTCGACAAATTTGCCACGCGCGAACTGGCACAGGCCTGCGGGGTCGCGGTAGCTCCCGGCAGGTTGCTTGCCACCAACGACAGCGCACAATCCCTGTGCGCGGCGTTTTCGCTACCGCTGGTGCTCAAGTACAGGAAGTCGTATTCCTGGGAAAACCTGTACGTGCGCAAGGCCGCGTTCGTGATCCATACCCTGCCGGAACTGGAGCGCTGGCTCGAAACCAATCCGCGTGCGCCCGGCGAGGTATTTGTCGAAGGCTTTTTCCCGGGCTTGGGCGGCGGTGTTTCGGTGCTGTGCGACCAGGGTCGGGTGCTGCAGGCCTTCGAGCACCAACGGGCACACGAGGTTGCGGGCAGCAGCTATTACCGGCGCAGCGTGACGCTCGATCAGGCCCGGCTTGCGGCGGTGGCCGCGATGGTTGACCGCGTCCGCTATACCGGCCTGGCGATGTTCGAATACAAACTCGACACGTCGAGCGGCGCCTGGTGCCTGCTCGAAGTCAATGCCAGACCATGGGGTTCAATGCCGCTGCCGGTTGCGCTGGGCGTGGATTTCCCCTATTTCCTGTACCGCCTGTTAGTCGATGGCGTAGCCCTGCCGCAGGCTGTCTACCACCCCGACATTTATGGCCGCAATTTCATTCCTGACCTGTGGCAACTTCGGTCTGCACTAGCCGCTCAGGCACGACATCCACTTTCTGCCTTGCGGCATCTGGGCGCATGGCTGGGCGAGTTCGCCCGCGTCCTTACAGGCCGCGAAAAGCAGGACCTGTGGGTGCGCGATGATCCAAGGCCTGCGCGCGCCGAACTCTACCAGTTCGTGCGCGATCGCCTGCAGTCCTTGCGCCTGGTGTGCTGGATCAGCGGCATGGTGGGCGCGCGCAGGGACTGGCAGCGGGTGAGCGCGCTGGCGCAATCCCCGCTACAAAAGCCCAGCGTGACGCTCCTGTGCCAGGGCAACATTTGCCGCAGCCCGTATGCGGAAATGCGGCTCCGGGAACTGATGCCAGGCACAGGGCGATTCGACATCGATTCCGCCGGCCTGTTGCCGCGCAATCCACGCCCCAGCCCCGGCGTCGCTCTCGTGGCCGCCCGCGCCCGCGGCATCGATCTTGCGCCCCACCAGTCGCGGCATGCCTGGCGCGACACGCTCGAGAAGGCCTCGCTGATCGTCATTTTCGACGATGTCAACTTGCGCCATCTTGCCGCGCGCCACCCTGATCTGTGCGCACGCGCGGTGTATCTGGGCAGCCTCGACCCGCACGGAGGAGCGCGCGAGATTCACGATCCCGACGGCAAGCCCGAGGCGGTATTCGCTGAAACCTATGCGCGCATCGATCGCTGCCTCGAAAGCCTGGCGCGCCTGCTCGGAACCACGCGTGCTTGACAGCGCGACCCACCGGCCGGCGCGCCTGCCCGGCGGCCATCCGCCGGTGCTGGCGGTGGTTATCGACACTGAGGAAGAATTCGACTGGACCCGGCCGTTTTCACGCGACAGCACTGCCACTGGCGCGATCGCCGCACAGCCGCTGGCGCATGCACGCGTGTTCGATCGGCTGGGCATCGTGCCCACCTACGTGATCGATTGGCCTGTCGCCACCAGCAAACCGGCTTATACGGTACTCAAGGCGCTGATGGACGCCGACCGTTGTGAAATCGGTACCCACCTGCATCCCTGGGTTTCGCCGCCGCACCTCGAGGAAGTCAGCGTACACAACTCCTATGCCGGCAACCTGCCGGCGGACCTCGAACTGGAAAAGCTGCGCCTGCTGACGCAGGCGATTGCCGAGAACTTCGGGCGCCGCCCGAGGGTGTTCAAGGCAGGGCGCTATGGCCTGGGCCGCAGCACCGGAGCGGCCCTGGCCCAAATGGGTTACTTGGTCGATGCCAGCATCGTGCCGCACACCTCCTTTGGTGCCGACGGCGGCCCCGACTTCACCGGCTTCACCAACGATCCGTTCTGGTTCGGCCCGCGCGCCACACCCCTGCTCGAACTACCGGTGACCACCGCATTCTGCGGCTGGCTGCGCCACCAGGGCCGCTGGCTGCACCCGGCGCTGGCGACATCTGCTGCACGCGGCCTGCGACTGGGCGGCATCGCGGCGCGCACCCGAGCGCTGGAACGCATCCGCCTTTCGCCTGAAGGCTGCGATGCTGCCGCCATGATTCGCCTGGCCCGCTCGCTGATGCGGGCCGGCAATCAGGTGTTCACCCTTACCTATCACAGCCCTTCGCTGGTACCGGGCCACACACCCTACGTTCGCACACAAGCTGACCTTGACGCTTTCTTGAGCGCAATCGCAGACGTATGCGCTTATTTTCGCGATGAATTGGGCGGTGTTTTCATGAGTGCCTCGAAGATTCGGGAAGCCATGATCAGGCATCATGGCTAAACGCCCGCGTTGTTCGGATTTCCCTTTCGCATGCATGCCCTGACCACCAGCCCTTTCGAGTCGCACGCCGCCGCAGCCGACAGGGCCGTGCCGATCGTGGTCGACCTGGACGGTACGCTGACGCCCACCGATACCCTGGTGGAGTCTGTATTGCTGGCGGTCAAGCACCAGCCTGCGACCCTGCTGCTGCTTCCCCTATGGCTGCTGCAAGGGCGCAGCGCGTTCAAGACACGCGTCGCGGAGCGTGCCGTCAATCTCACCACAGGCGACGCCTGGCCCTACCGCCAGGACTTGCTTGAATACCTGCAAGAAGAAAAAGCCCTTGGTCGACGCCTCGTGCTCGCCACAGCCGCGCATCGCAGTATCGCCGAACCGGTGGCCGCGCATCTCGGCTTGTTCGACGCAGTGCTCGCCACCGACTCGATACACAATCTCAAGGGCAGCGCCAAGCTGGCGGCGATTCAGGAGCAGGTGGGAAGGGACTTCATCTACGCCGGCGACAGCAGCGCCGACCTGCCCATTTGGCAGGCCTCCAAGGGCGCGATCCTGGTTGACGTATCGGCGGCAGTGAAACGCCAGGTCAAGGCCGACGACGTGCCGATCACGCATGAATTCAGCCGGGCCGCACCCGGCATGCGCGACTGGCTGCGCGCGCTACGGGTTCACCAGTGGCTCAAGAACCTGCTGATTTTCGTGCCGCTCCTGACCGCCTTCGCCTTCACCAACTTGCACTCGGTGGCGTTGGTGGTCGCGGCGTTCGTGGCGTTCTCGCTGGCGGCCTCGGCCACGTACATAGGCAACGACCTGTGGGACCTGCAGGCCGACCGGCGCCATCCGCGCAAGCGCACGCGCCCGTTCGCCAGCGGCAGAATCGCCATCCCGGCCGGCCTCGCCGCTGCCACCATGCTGATGCTTGCTGCGCTGGCACTGGCACTGCTGCTGCCGCGCAGCTTCTTGGCGCTGCTGGTGGTTTATGTGGGCCTGACCAGCGCCTATAGCTGGGTATTGAAGAGCTATGTGTTGATCGACGTGCTGATGCTGGCGCTGCTGTATACGCTGCGCATCGTTGCCGGCGGCGCTGCCAGCGGCATCACCGTGAGCCTGTGGCTGCTTGGCTTCTCGGTCTTCATCTTCTTGAGCCTGGCGCTGATCAAGCGCTGTGCGGAGCTGGTTTCGATGGCGCAGAGCGGCGTGGAATCGGTCAAGGGGCGTGACTACCGCGTTGGCGATCTGGTGGTGCTGTGGCCGACCGGCGTGGGTTCGGGCTTGTGCGCGGTGGTGGTATTTGCCCTGTTCGCCAGCGCACCCGAAGTAGCCACGCGTTACGCCACGCCCGCCATGTTGTGGCTGGTAGCCGTGGGCCTGATTTACTGGCTGGCGCGTCTGTGGATCAAGACCGCGCGCGGCGAAATGGACGACGATCCGGTGGTGTACGCGATTCGCGATCGCGGCAGCCGCGTTTCGATCGCGCTGATGCTGGTAGCCGTGCTGGCGGCGCGCTACCTGCACATCGGATGAGGAGCGTACCCGAATGAAGACCGTCTCGCGCGCGAACTTTGAGGAATCAGCATGAAATGGCAAACCCTGGCACTGATTTTCATCAGCGTCGCGCTCTCGGCCTTCGCACAGATCGCCTTGAAACACGGCATGTCTTCGGCACAGGCGCAGCGTGCGGTCGCCAGCAGCGAGGTTTCCGGCCTGGCCGCCATTGCGACCAACCCGTATATCGTTCTGGGTTTCGCCTTGTACGGCCTGGGCGCGATCCTGTGGCTGGGCGTGCTGGCGAAAATCGACGTCGGTCAGGCCTATCCGTTCGTGGGGCTGGGCTTCGTGCTCACCATGGGCTTCGGCATCCTGTTCCTGGGCGAAGCTTTCAGCCTGATGCGCGCGGCCGGCACCCTCCTGGTGATTGGCGGGGTGGTGCTGGTGGCGCACTCTTCGTGAGGGTCCGGCAATGTGCACTCACCGGTGCGCGGGGCGGCTGCGCGTTTTCGCAACACCAATGAGCGCGGCCAATTGAGTTACCTCGCCTGGTTGATGGAGTCAGTGCGCTTGCCATAGGCATGCTGGCTGGCCTCGCCTGGATTGCGGGACCGCTGCGGCTGACCATGTTCATCGCCGGTATCCTGCTGTTTGAAGCGCTACGCACAAACGCCGCCTGGGCCCCGGGCGACGCTGTCGCACTAGGTGCCCTGCTGATGGGCCTGGCGGCGATGCTGTTGCAGATCGGCAGAGCGGCCGGCTACATGCTCAAGGCAGCGCTGGTGTTTCTGGGTTTCTTCCTGCTATGCATGACCTGCTTCGCACGCGCACGCGAACCGCTCGCGCGCGCCTTCGGGTAGTCGCCTTTACGCTGGCTGGGCAACATGAGTTATTCCTATTACCTGCTGCACGGCCTGGCCTTGAAAGGCCTGGCGCTGCTGCTGGCACATCTGTTTCCGCCGGCAGCCGGGACCCAGGCGTTTTTCTGGTTGTTCATGCCGATCGGGTTCTTGTTGACCCTGGTTCCGACCGCGGGACTGTTGCTCCTGGTGGAACGTCCGTTCTCCATGCAGCCTGCGGCTGCGCCCCACGCGGCACCAGCCCACGGCGCCTCATCGCCCGCAAGTTGACAGTACAGAAATCAGTCGGCCACCTGTACGCCCCTACAACCGGACTTGCGGCGAAAGCACGAAGATCGAAGTCATGATCGAAAGCTGCTCGGTGGACATGGCCGCATAGGGCGCGACCAGCGGCAACTGCGAAGCAATGCGCCGAGTGGGTTCATGAATCTCTGCAGTTTCGTGCAGGACATCGTATCCCGCAGCGCTGAACAACGCTTGGTACTGGTGATGCCGCAAGCGATTCTCGCCTTCGCACATGAGCCAGTTGATCACCGCATGCTTGCTCGAAGACCAGGTCAGGAAGTTGATTCTCGAGATCGACTTGTCGGAGTGCTCGAGATGGTCTGAATGATCAACCAGATGAACCATCAATCCCCCGGGGGCAAGCTTGCGACGCAGGCTGGCCAGCAGGCGTTTGAGGTCGGATTCTGGAATGTGCTCAAGCACCGTGCGCGAGATCACGAAGTCAAGACTGCCATCAGGGATCTGATCAGCATCGAACGGCGCAAGGTAAGTCACCGGAAGGTCCGCAAGCCGGTTCATGGCCTGCAAATGCCGGTCTTCGGGAAACGTGGTTTTCAGGAACGCCACGGTCGCCCCGAACGTAATCTCGTCCATGTGCGGCACCAGATCAGAGGTGTAGATGCGCCGTGCACCACCCAGCGAGAGCATGATCGGAATGGTGGGAAACCACCCCGACCCAAGTTCCAGAATGGTCGCGCCCTCGAAGGCGCGGCCGGCCACCGCAAGTGCGGCCTTCATCTGCGCCAGATTGGCCAGCGTGCCACGCAGGTTGTGGGCGTCGGGCGGATAGCCGAACCACCGGCGTCGGAGGTTGCGTATGGCGTTGTTGAACGGCACCCGCGAGAATGCCGCACGCTTGAGTACCATCAATTGCCAACGCATTTCAGCTCCACTTTTTCAGCGAACGGAACAACTCGTGCGATCCATGTATGACCGCACCCGACAAATGCCATAGAGGCGACATCAATCCTGATGCGAGGGGCCTTGCAGCACCGCGTCCTTGGCATCGAGACTAAAATAAACGATGCCCTTCGCGGTGTAACGGCAGTAGAGACCGAAGCTCACGAGAATCGTTGAAAAGAATGAAAAGAGAGACATCTCTATATCTCGACGTGGTGCGGCTATTGGCGGCGATGACCGTCTTCATGGGCCATTTTTCGACCCAACGCCTAAGCGGCTCCTTCATGTGGCCGATTAAC
>Ga0105049_10002195_pt1 | contig 23039 bp, 18 predicted proteins | sample MAT06_FD_78087 | JGI IMG/M metagenome (GOLD analysis project Ga0105049, IMG submission 78087) | Freshwater microbial communities from Lake Fryxell liftoff mats and glacier meltwater in Antarctica - MAT-06 | ecosystem: Environmental > Aquatic > Freshwater > Ice > Liftoff microbial mat | place...
CATCGTAAACTCAACCATCGCCATCGCTGACCGGTCTTGGTCCTGCCCCAAGTCATTTCCCATGTAAGTGTGCGGGCGCGCCGCCACCGGTGCCGCTGGCAATGTATGTTTCAATGGCGTGGTGAAGAAATCCGGCAACGTCGGATCCACACACGCCCGCACCACCGTCTCCGGAAACGCCGCCGTTGGGGGTTGCGCGAATTCACACAAATACTCGCGCGCAAACTTGTCCGGCGCAAAAGTGCTCTTCGCCTCCTCAATCATATCTGCCGAAATGCGCGGACAATCATACGCCGTCACCTTCCACCTACTCCAGTTATTCGCCCTGCTCTCCCACAAACGGTGAAAGAAACCCACCGGCTGCGACGGCGTTGACATCAGCCATAGCCACCCTCCGCCCGGCGCCGCGTTCAACATCGGAAACACCGCGTCCCAAATCTCCTCCGGTAAGTAAGCCGCCTCGTCCACCACTAACAACTGCGCCGAGTAACCCCGAATCGTCACCGGCTGATTCGGCAGCGCTAAAATGCGCGCCTGGTTGTCCAACGAAACCCGTTCCTTCGAAAACGTGGCCGGCACTTCTAACTTTCTAAGAATATTCGATGCAATTCCGAGTAACTCCTCGCTCTGCCGCGCCGACGGCGCCACCACTAACACCGTCGCCCCCGGTGTGGTCGCCGCAAAGTGCGCCGCCTTCAGGGCAATCATCGTCGATTTGCCCCATTTCCGGCAGCAATTCAAAATGCCCCGCCGAATCTGCGGATCCAGAATCGCGCGCTGGGTTTCGTCTAACTCGTAGCCCAGCAACCCCGCCCAGTCGCTTAACTCGCCACTGGGCGGGGCGGGGCCGGCTGGCAATGGGAATTGCTTCAGCCACTCGCCTATTTCGCCGTTCATCGCCTATGCTCCCCGTGGGTCCGCCACGTTCACCGCGGCGGGCCCGTCAGCCCGTAACTCGATTAGGTGCCGGTAGGCGCGTTGATACGCCCGCGCATAGGACGCTTCGTGCTGCCGCAACGTCGTCAACAATTGCCCGTCATCCTGCGCCGACAAAAATGCCTCCAGCGATCGTTCTGCCGGCTCCCGCACCGCCGGCTCCGCATCCTCCTCCGGCTCCTCCAAACCCATGGGCCAGCCCTGCGGCTCTTTCTTGGCGTTCTTTTCCGACTCCTGCTGTAAGTGGAAATTCCCCGCCGCCGTTTCCAGGCTCACCACCCGGCGCAGCCGCCACTTTGCCATCGCCATCTCTTCGATACACAAAAACTCCACATCGTTCGTCGGCGCGAACTGCTCCAGTAATGCCACTAACAATCGCTGGAATTGCTCCGGATCCTCGTTCTTCCAACAAGCCATCCGGGCCGTCAGTCCATGTTTCAACGCATTCGAGCGAATGCGATCTTTCCCCATCGCCGTCACCGGGCCGCGGGATTTCTGTCCATTGATTCGAGAGGTTATCATCTGTTTTTCACTTCTCATATTTGAAGCCTAACACCCACCTACCTAATTCGAGACCCCCCGAAATTGAGTAACTCACTCCACCCAAAGCACTTAAAAATCTTGAAAACGCTGTGAACGCCCCTCCCGGCAAACCCGCTTTTTCGCCTCCCCACAACTTGCCGCTCCGTCCCTCCCCTCCACCCAGGCCACATATCCGTCACATCGAATCTCACTTTTTTATCTCCTCATTCCACAACCACTTAGCCGAAAATACCCCATTTTCGCTAACTGCCCGAATGCTACTCTCATCGTCGGAGGCCCTCATGGAAAAACCCTATACTGACATCGATTACGACTCATTCCCCGTCGCCGATTTAAACGCCGACCTGCACTGGATCTTTCTCCCCGCTTCTCGCTGGGACCCCATCTACCGAAAAATGTGCGAAGCACGCGAGCAAAAGCGACTGGCCGCCTTGCCCAAAGAACACAAAATCATCCTCGTGCCGGCTGACCCTACTTACTCCCCCACCCAAGTCGAACTCTGGCCCATCCTGAACGAAACGATTCAGCAGGTGATTGCCGGTCATCCCGAAGTCCAGAAGGAGGTCCACCAAGCCCTGATCGCCGCCATCGCGGAACATCGTGGTTGGCGCAACCCCTTCCCCGCCCGCCAGCCCGCCAACACCAGGAAAAAATAAAATATCCGAAAACAAACCCGGCGATCTCTTTCAAAACAAACATTTCGCCCGCTTGGGTTCCTTGGGTTCTGTTTACAGCCCGGCGTTGGTTTCGGCCGGAGGTTTTCAGAGGCCCGCTGTTCTTTGAAAATTGCATCCGCGTCACCCGCCCCCGCGCGCCTTCACTCCTCCGGCCCCGCCCCCCGGGCCGGAGTAATTCCATAGCCGCCGCACGAGATAAATTCTAAAACCGCCGACGTTGCGGGATTCATCGCTCTCCACTGGCGGGGCCATAGGACATTTGGAGACCTGTTGCCTGTGCCGACCTCAATCAGTTTGGCTACGGCTTCGACGGCAATCAAGGTGGTGCCGGCACCGGTGCGGTTGGCGTTGCGCAGGCGCATGTTGGCGAGCCATACGACGAGCTTGGCACGCAGTTCGGGGGGCAGGTCGCTGGGCGATGACGAACTCGGGACAAAGGCGCCAAAGAGAAGACCTACACCATCTTCATCTACGGCCGCTTCTCCGTCCCATCCGGCAACGCTTAGAAGAGGAATCGCAGGCCCAGCTGCATTTGCCGGTTCGAACGGGCCGTTCCGCCTACGGTGCCGAAAGCCGGGTTGCCCAGAGTCGCGTTCGGGTTGCCGAACTGCGGGGTATTGAAGAGGTTGAAGGCCTCCGCGCGGAATTCGAGGCGAGACCTGTCGGTTAGCTTCAAGGCGAAGTTGCGCTGCAGCGAGAGATCTGTCGACAGGAAGCCCGGGCCGGTCATGATGTTGCGGCCGGCGTTGCCAAACGTAAATGGGGCGGGAAAGGCGAACGCGGCGGTGTCGATCCAGTTGTTGATGCTTTGGTTGGCGGGTACGCCGCGGCCGACCCGGTTCGGCCAGTTCGTCGTTCCGGTGTTGGCGTTGTCGAAATTCAGCGTCAACGTGATCGGCTGGCCCGTTTGCATCGTCGAGATACCGCTCAGCGCCCAGCCGCGCACTAAGTGTCCCGCCAAGCCGGGCGCCCCAAAGGGCAACTCATAGAGGCCGCTCATGACAAAGCGATGGGCAATGTGATGATCGGCGAGCCCGTAATTGAGACGGCGGTTACGCGTGTCCGGTACCGAGCCGAAACCGCTGGAGCCGACGCAATCCTGACATAGGTCCAGGTTCGATTGAGTGTCGAGCGCCCGGCCAAAGGTGTACACGGCGAGAAAGCTGAGCCCCTGGGCGAAGCGCTTTTCGAGGCGCGACGACATTCCGTGGTAGGTCGCATTCACCCAAGGCTCCACGCGCAGCAGCGAGGCGCGGGTCAAGGCGGCCAGCGGTCGGCGGTCGTTCACGGAACCCGTGCCGGGGAAGGGTTGGTTGCCTTCGTAACCGCCGAATAACTTCACGCCCCGGTTGCCCACATAGTTGATTTCCCACACTAAGGTCTTCGTTATTTCCTTTTGGATACTCAGGTTCCATTGAGCCACGTAAGGCAGCGTAAATCGGCTGGACCAACTGCGTAATTGCACCGTGCTGCGCGGATCGAGCTTGAAGTTACTCGGATCCGCCGCCGCCGGACGCGCCGGCAGCGGCGAACTCAACGGAATGGTCGAGGAGATATTTACTTGGTCACTCACTAAGCCGAGACCACCGAACCCGACAAAAGGCGGGTTATTGGTAATGCGCTGACTCACTCCCACCGCTTCGTCCTGCGCAAAGAAGATCCCGGCTCCGCCACGAACCACCATGCCCTTCACCGGCGGCCGCCAAGCGAAACCCAACCGGGGCGCGATGTTATTCTTGTCCGTCTCCATCAGCGACCGCGGCAGCCGCGAGTCGCCCGCCAGCACATACTGGCCGTAAAGCGGATGGCCGGCGTCGAGCACCAGGTTCGCCAGCCGGTTGTTCTTATCCCAGAAGGGCCGGGTTAATTCGTAGCGGATGCCCACGTTCAAGGTCAAAGTGGGCGTCACCGTCCAATCGTCCTGGAAGTAGAAATAGAGGTTATTTGCGCGCTCATTCGCTTCGGAGGGGGTACCGGTGGTGATGGAGTTTGGCAGACCCAGGAGTAAGTCAGCCACGCCGGAGCCGGAGCCCGGCCGCCGCTGAGGATTCTGAGTAAATACGCCCGTGAAACCGAAGCTGCCGCGGCCGTTCAGTGTGGCGAAGGTCGGAATATCGAGAATCTGGAAGTCCACCCCCATTTTCATCGTGTGCTTCCGGCGCACGAGTGACAAGTTATCGGAGAAATTCCAGACTTTTGAGCTCTTATAGAGCGGCACGTTGCTAAAACCCGCCGGTTGATCGCCCAGGGTCGCATAGCCGGCGAGCCCAAAAGTGGGAAAGGCCGAAGTGACTTTCGGATCGAGCGACCCGGGGATCAAATTCTCGAGCGGCTGCGTGCCGTCCTGATTCACCGCGACAAAGTTATAAGCGAAACGGACTTCATTCACCGCCGCCGGACTCAGAATGCGCGTGTAACCCACGCCATAGGACCGGGCCGGCGTATCCCGGTTCGTCCCCGTCTGCGCGCCCAAAGGAAGCGCGGGTAAGCGCCGGTAATGGCCGTCGTCGAGCGAGAAGCGAAAGAAGACCGAGTCCTTGTCGGACACCCGCAGATCGGCCCGGCCGGTAGCGTTGTTGGATCGCGTAGCTTGCAAGGGGTTACTTACATAGTTACGGGCCACGCCGGGTAAATTGGGAGCCGGGTAGCGATCGACCAGCGGTTTTCCCAGGCGGTCCATTCGTGCAGCCGGAATAGTATTCGCTGGAAAGAGGTCGCGAATCGACCCGGCGCCGTCGGGGTTGGCGCGCGTGGTGGCGGGGTCGTAAATGGGCACCGCATAGATGCCGGCCTTCTCCAAAGCGAGGGGGACGGTGGAAATCGTGGTCTCGCCTTCACTAATGTGGGTGCGCTGAAACGCACCCTGCCACCAGGCACGGTTCTTAATGAACGGACCGCCCAGGGAACCGCCAAATTGATGCTGAATATACAGCGGCTGCTTCGCCGTGGCCGGCAGAAAGAAGTCGCGGGCATCCATCTTGTTATTGCGCAGAAACTCGAAGGCCGAACCGTGAATCTCGTTCGAACCCGACTTAGTCACCACATTAATGATCGAACCCGCCGAAGCGCCGTACTCAGCCGAGTAATTCGACGTCTGGACCTTGAACTCGGCGATCGCCTCTAATTGCGGACGCATGGCATCGCGCTGGCGATTGTCGAGGCCGCGCAAGTAACTCTGGTTCCGCGCGCCATCCAGCAGGAAGGCATTCTGCAAGCCCCGGTTCCCGTAGGCCGAAATCGTCCGGTCGCGCGACCGGCTGGGCACCGCGCCGGCGGCGAGCGACCCCAGTTGTAGATAATTACGGCCATTTAATGGCAGTTGTTGCATCGTCTTTTCGTCGATTACTTGCCCCACCGCATTCGAGCGCTCTTCGAGCAGTTCCGCCGAAGCCGCTACGTTGATGGAATCCGTCGTCGCGCCCGGATCGAGCGTCAGCCGCAGCGATAAAGTATCGTCCACCCGTAGGACGATGCTCGTGCGGCGCAGCGTCCTGAATCCCTGCGCCGACGCTTCGATCGTGTAAGTGCTGGGCCGTAGTAAGGGCGCAGCGAAGCTGCCCGTGCCATCGGTCGTCAGTGTGCGCACCAGGTCGCCGGTCTCCGTACCCAGCAGGCGGATCTTCGCCCCGGGGATCACCGCCCCGGAGGGGTCGAGCACGGTGCCCGATAGCGAGCCGGAGGACGTCTGTGCGAAAGCGGCCACTGCCGTTAGAAGAGAAAGAGCGAAAAGACCATTCATGGCCAATGATTCTATATCAGAGGGCGAGAGTCGCGCCTGAATTCGGGCGAGTCAAAGCGTCCTGGCGACTAAGAAAGCTTCTCGCGTTTCAATAGCGCCGCACATTTTGCTTGCCCTGCAACACTGGCCGGAGTCGCTACATAGTAGATGCGGATAGCATCCAAACCGGTCACTAGCCAAGATCGCAATCCGGTGATCGAGCCCTGGAAGACCGTGCCGAGGTAGGGGTTAATCTTCAATCCCTCTACGCTGGTCTAACGGCGCATCCTGAGTTACCAGATAGTAGCGGAACTGATGGAGGATGTCGGCCTCCGCACGCGGGAGAATCTCAACCTGCACGAAAGTTACTTATGTACCACGTGAGTCGGCTGCCATCTGGCCGGTTTCTCTCCTCAAGGTCTCCCAGAAGAGCTCGCCTGCCGCCAGCGCAGCTTCAATCGCCTCGCCGGTCGAACGGTACGCTCCCGTCGCAACGATCGCCTGGATGCGCTGCTCTTGTTCTAATGTGAGTTGGATAGCCATGTGATCGGTTACGCTCTCATCTCAGTACCCGATCCGAGAACCGCTGCCACGGGTTGGCGATCCGCGCAGCAACTCTGAGATGTTGGCGCAAAGACGAACCCGCCCGCCCTTAACCCGCCCGCTGCGTGTACTCGATCTCGGGTTTCAGTTCGCCCTTCTCGAGATGGCGGATCGTGGTGGCGTACTCGGCTGCGTGGCGGTCGTGCGTCACCATGATGATCGTTTTGCCGAAGTCCTGATTGAGCTTCTGCAACATCACCATGACGTCCTTGGCGGACTGGGCGTCGAGGTTGCCGGTGGGCTCGTCGGCGATGATCAGGTCAGGGTCGGTGGCGATGGCGCGGGCGATGGCGACGCGCTGCTCCTGCCCGCCGGATAGCTGGCGGGGGAAGTGCGTCAAGCGGTCGCCGAGGCCGACGAGCTTGAGCGCCGTCTCGGCTTGCTTCTGCCGCTCACTCGACTTCAGATTCGTCAGCTTCAGCGGCAACTCGACATTCTCGAGCGCGGTGAGCACCGGAATCAGGTTGAACTGCTGGAAGATGAAGCCGATGTGGCGATTGCGCCAGCGGGCGAGTTCGGCGTCGTCGAGTTTCGAGAGGTCCTCGCCAAGGACGGCGATCTTGCCCGAAGTAGCCCGGTCCATGGCGGCGATCAGGTGCATCAGGGTCGACTTGCCGGAGCCCGACGGACCCATCAGCGCCACGAAGTCGCCTTTGTTGATCTCGATATCGCAGTTGTCGAGCGCCCGCACCTCGAACTCGTCCCGCTTGTATACCTTGCTCAGCTTGCGCGCTTCAATCACCACTTCGCTCATCACTTACTCCTTACCGGCGCGCCGGTCTTCAAGTTGGCGGGCGGCTCGATAATCAACGTTTCGCCGCCGGTGAGGCCTTCGAGACGCACGCCGGCCGAGTTCTCACCCTTGGCGCGCACCATCCGCTGTTGGGCTTTGCCGTTTTCGATAATCCAGACGACCCCATTGCGGAGGGCGGCTTTGGGCACCACGACGATAGGCAGGCCCGCCGGGGCGCCGTCCGTAGCGCCCTCGCGCTTGGCATCGTCTTCAAACTGCACCGTGGCGTTCATCTCCGGACGCAGGTAGTCGTCCGGGTTCAGGATCTTCACCTTCACCTGCACGGTGGCCTTTTGGCGGTTGGCCTCGGGCGAGATCTCGGTGATGGAGCCTTTATACTTGCGATCCGGATAGGCGTCGGTAAAGACGATGGCTTTGTGACCGAAGTGCAGCTTGGCGAAGTCGGACTGGTTGATGTCGAGCTCCACTTCGATGTCACTGAGATCCGCTAGCGAAACCACGAAGCCCTTGGGACCATTGGCGCCCGAAAAGCCAGTCGTCACAAACTCGCCCTTTTCGACATTGCGTTCCAGGATGGTGCCGGTCACCGGGGCGCGGATCACCGTGTTGTTCAACTGCGTCTGCGCATATTCCAGGCGGCCCTGGGACTCGCGGATGCTGCCCTGTATCGCGGCGATGGCCTCTGGGCGCGGACCCAGCGTCGCCAGCTTCAGCGTGCGGTCTAGGCTTTTGACGCGGCCTTCGAAGCTGTCCATGCGCGCCACGGCGTCGTCGAGGGCTTGCCGGGCGAGCACGCCTTGCTCCACCAACTGGCGCGTGCGGTTGAGGCTGATCTGGGCGTTCTGACGGTCGGCCTTGGCCTGGTCAAGGTCGGCTTGCGCGCGCTGCACCTCTTCGGGGCGGGAGCCGTTTTGCGCCTCAAGCAGCCGGGCTTTGAGCGATTCGAGTTGGCCCAAGGCCTGATTCAGACTGGCCCGGTACTCTTCGTCTTCAAGGCGTACGATGGTCTGGCCTTCCTTCACACGGTTGCCCTTGTCGACGCCGATCCAGGCCACTTTACCGATCACCTTGGAGGCGACTTCGATCTTGTGGGCGGCGACAATGTAGCCGGTGGCGTCGAGCACGCTGCCGACGCCAGCACCGGCACCAGCAGCGAGCGGCGGCGGCGCGAGCACAGTGCTTACCACCACGGGGGCGTTCAATAGCTGGTAGCCGAAGTTGGCGGCACCTGCCAAAGCGAACAGCAGCACGCCCCCGATGATCCAGCGTTTGGCCCAGTTGCCGCCCTTTGTGGTCTGGTTGCGGTCAATCTTGAGGCTCTTGAGTTCGGCGTCCATGCTCACGGTGTTTTAGATGTCCCTCACGTCAGATGTCCCTGAGTGCGTCAAGTATCTGTTTTCTGGCGGCGGAAGCGGCGGGCAGCAAGCCGCCCAGCGCGCCCATGAAGAGCGCGAAGAGCAGGCCGGAGAGCATCACCTCCGGAGTGATCTTGAAGCTGAAAGCGACCTCGGAAAACGTGGTGAGGCTGCCAATGCCGGTGGTGAAGCCGTTGAGCGGCAGCACCAGCAGGCAACCCAGCACGCCGCCGATTGAGGCCAGCACCAGGCTTTCGAGGAAGAAGCTCAACAGCACGCTTAACTTCGAGAAGCCGAGGACGCGCAAGGTGCCGATTTCGCGCGACCGCCTCGCCACCGCCGCGTACATCGTGTTCATCGCCGCAAACGAGCTACCCACGGCCATCACAATGGCGATGAAGATGCCCAAGAACTGAATCGGCGCAGCGGAACTGGTCTGCTGCTCGTAGTACCTCTTTTCGGTCATCGCGCCCAGCGACAGTCGCTGATCGTCCTTAAGGCCTTTGATGAACGGCTCCACATTCGAGATGGGCTCGACGCGGACCAGCGCGGAACTCAGCGTGTCGCAGCGATTGTCGTCGGAGCAGATCTGGTCGAGATCGCCCCAGATCTCGCTGTTGGCGGCGGACTCGCCCGCGTCGAAGATACCGACCACGCGCCAAGTAGCTTTGCCGAAGCTGAGGTCCTGGCCGAGGGCAGCTTCGGGATTCCGCTTGGCGACGTTCTTGCCAACGGTGACCTCGCGCTTGCCCGCCGCGAACCAACGCCCCGCCGCAAGCTTGATCTCCGACCGCAGCTTCAAGCCGGGGTCCGGCTTCAGGCCGCGGATGGAGATGTTGATGCCAGAGTCATAATCGATGCTCTTGAGCTGCACGGTGCTCACCACCTCGAGCGATGCCAAGGGCTGCCCGGACGCGTCTCGCTTGATGCCGGGGCGGAGTTTCAAGTCCTGAAACTGGGTGCGGGTGAGGTTGCTGCTCAATTCGGACTCGGCGCTCTGCCGCATCACCAACACGTTGCCTTCGACGCCGGTGCTCGAGAAGGCGGACTGGAGGCCGGTCACCAAGGCGAGAATCGACAGCAGCACGGCCACCGTCAAGGCGATGCCCAGCGCGGTCATCAAGGTGGTCGTCTTGCGGACCCACAGGTTGCGCAGGTTGTAAGAGAAGGGGAGCTTCATGGGGTTAACCGGAGTACCGCATGGCGTCGATGATGTTGGTGCGCGAAGCGCCGAACGCGGGCAGGATGGCGGCGATGGTACCCATCACCACGGCCGCGCCGATCACCGCGGCCCACATCCATGGCACCAGTGCCATGCCCTCCAGATTCGCGAATCCGCCAGAGGCACTGGCAACGCCACGGCACAGTACCCAGGCAATACAGCAGCCGAGGATCCCACCGAGGAACGAAATGACGGTGGCTTCGCCCAGAATCATGCCCAGCACTTCGCTATTCGTGAAGCCGAGCGTCTTCATGATGCCCACCTCGCGCACGCGTTCGCGGACACTCATCGCGATCGTATTGCCGCATACCAGCATGATGGTGAAGGTGATGGCCGCCGAGATCGCGAACAGATAGAGCTTCACGTTGCCCAGGAAATTGACGAAGCTGGCGGCGAAGGCGCTCTCGCTTTCGGTCTTCGTCTTCACTTGCGCGTTGCGGAAGAGGCTGTCCACCTGTTGGGCGATCGCTGGGGCGGCTTCGGGCGTTTGGGCCAGCATCAGGTAGGTGCCGGCAAAGTCGCGGCGATCGGCGGGCAGGCTCTTCCACAGGTAGTCGATGTTGAACCACATGGTCTCTTCGTTCTTGGGCGCGTCGAAGAGGCCGCGGACGTTGAACTCGAGGTCGACGGGAAAGATGTCGCCCTTGAGCGTGATCTTGTCGCCGACCTTGATCTTGAACTTATTGGCTAAGTCCCGGCCAAGGATGGTACCGGCGCGGTCGGCGATAAAGGCCTTCTTCTCGGCGTCGCTCAGCTCATAGTCGGGGTAGATCTTGAAGAGCTGTTCGGGCTCGCAAGCGAAGCGGGCGAAGAAGTTCTTGGGTTCCTTGTAAACGCCGCCGAACCATTGGTAGGCCATGATGGACTCGACACCGGGTACCTGCCGGATCTTGGCCTCATAGCTGATCGGCATCACTTGGGTAAGCGAAATGCGATTGCGCGTTACCAGGCGGCGGGCGCCGGCGGGGCTGTCGTCAGTGCTAAGGAACAGGGCGACATAAATGGCCAGCAGCACACCCAGTAAGCAGAAAGACGCGGCAATGCTGAATACTGTCAACAAGCTCCTGCGCTTATTACGGATGGCGTTTTTCCAAACCAACGAACCGAATTTCCCCATGCAAATCTCCGTTTGGATGTACCGGCCCAAAGCGCGCGGCAACCTATTACTAGGTTAACCCGGATTCATGAGCGGCCCGCCTGAGCAAGCATGATAATTTGGCCGGCCCCCCCGCCCTCAACCGATCGATCAATCTTTATAAGACTGACAATCAATCGTAACTCCTTATTAACCTGGACTTCCCACAATGGAGCTATGTGGTCTCTCGCGCTTCTCTTCACCAGTTCTCTCCTTGCACAATCCACTCCGGCAGTGCCGCCCTGCGGGGTTCCGTGCTGGATGCCAGTACTAGCGGCGTGCCCTCGGCACTTGTGAAGGCGACCCAGCAGGAGACCGGCTATCAGCGTACGGTGACCGCGGGCGCCGATGGGCGGTACTTCATTCCGGTGCTCCCAGTGGGCCCTTTCCAGGTGGAGGTGACCGCCAAGGGCTCTCAAACGGCAATCTATGAGCCGGTGAACCTGGTACTGAGCGATGCGACGAACCTCAATGTCCGCCTGAAAGTGGCCGAGACCTCCGAGGCGGTCACCGTCACTGCCGACGCGTCCGCCGTGGACCCGGAAACGACCGCCACCGCGACGACCATCAACGAGAAGGCTATCGACTCGCTACCCTTACGCGGACGGAACTTTGTCGAGTTCGTCCAACTGACGCCGGGTGTGATGCAGGAGTCGGACCGCTCTGGCCTGGTGATCGCCGGGCAGCGCTCCATCAACAGCAACGTGTCAATCGACGGCGCGGACTTTAACGATCCGCTGCAAGGCAACCAACGTGGCGGCAACCAGTCGACGTTCTTCTTCCCGCAGTCGGCCGTGCGCGAGTTTCAGGTGGTGCGCTCCGGCGCCAGCGCCGAGATCGGCCGCACCAGCGCGGGCTTTGTGAACGTCGTCACTTCTGTTTACAGTCTGGTCGGGAGCGATGACCGAATGTCGAGGCTAAGGTAAATGGTGTCTATCACTTACGGGGAAACCCAGGGATGCGCGTGGATGCCCCCGATTGGGAGTAAGTCTTTTATTTTGTTAATCTTATAGACATGGGGTCAACCTGGGGTCAACATGGGGTCGACATGGGGTCAAATGGCGTCAAAGAGGAAGAGCCACAACATCGCTTCCGCCTGGCCGATCGTCGCGCTTGGCTTCAACTTACCCGCTAACTGATGATTTCTCATAAACCTCGTTTTCCACCGTCACCCTCCGGCCCATGGCCCGGTCGACACCGCCAAAATGCTTCCGCGCGAAGCCCTCGGAAATGACGGCGAGCGGTGTCTTCTCGGCGGCGCAGAGCCAGCGCCCGGCCAGAGGCGCCGCGGTGATCACGCGGCCATACTCGCCCCGCACCAGCGACACGCCGGTGAACTCCACCTGCCCAGCCACCTGCACCCCGATGTTGCCACCGGCGGGCATCATCCACGCCTCGAGCGATGTGGTGGACTACTCGAGATCCAGCCAATCGCCGCCAATCGCTTCTCCGCGATTGGCTGTCCGCTTGCGGGACGAGGGTGAACACGGGCGAACACCTAACGGAACAACAGCGGCGTCAAAGCGGTAAGGTTCCGGCGCCAGACGGGCCAAGTGTGGGCGCCTTCGGTTTCGTTCCAGGAGTAAGTTACTTTCTTATCCTTCAGCATGTTCAGGAAGGCCAGATTTCGCTTGAAAAGAAAGTCATCCTTGCCGCAGGCGATCCAGAGTAACTTCACCTTCTTATTGACGCCCTCGTCCAGGCCGGCGAGCAACTCGGTCTCTGGCGTAGCGCCGGAGAAGCTGGCGACGTAGGAAAAGGCGTAGGGGGCAGTAAGTCCGGAGTAAAGGCTTTCGCCGCCGCCCATCGAAAGGCCGGCGATCGCCCGATTGGCGGGGTCGGTCTTGACGCGATAGGCTTTTTCCACCTGAGGAATCACTTCCTGCAACAAGGTGTCTTTATGCTTGGTGACATTGAGGCGATTCATGCCGGGGTCGCGCGCGCCGCGCAGGACGGCGGGTTCGCCATAACCTAAGGGCATCACCACCAGCATCGGGACGGCCTTCTGGTCAGCGATGAGGTTATCGAGGATCACATGGGCACGGCCCACGATGCTCCAACCATCGGAACCGTCACTGAAGCCGTGCAGCAGGTAGAGGACCGGATACTTCTTACCGGCGCGTGCATCGTAACCGGGCGGCGTGTAGACAAAGAAGCTGCGGCGGTCGCTGGCGACCTTCGATTCATAGAAGTGCTCGGTGAGGGTGCCATGAGCCACGTCGCGCGGGTCCCAGCTTTGCTGGCCAGGTACATGGACGGCGCTGGTGGGACCCAGGAGGTTGGTCTTCATCATGGGGTTCACCGGATCCATCATGCCGACGCCGTCGACGAAGAAGCGGTAGCCGTAGATGTCGGGCGTGAGCGGGTCGGTGGTGAGGGTCCAAACGCCGTCATCGCCTTTCACCATGGGAGTGCGTTTGCTGGTCTCGCGGTCCACAAAGACCTCGGCCGCTTTCGGAGCGCGGAGGCGGAAGGTGACCCGTTGATCGGCGAGCACCTCCGGCGAACGAATGGGAGCCGGTGGAGGGGTGGGCGGAGCTTGGGCATACAGAACCGCGGTGAGCAGGAACGTGAGGGTAAGTTGCATACGCGTTCGCTAGTCTATCGAATATAATGGGCCGCAGCTATGAACCTAAGAGCGCTGTCCACTTTTCTTTTCCTCGGTTTTGCCGTGCAGGCCCAAAACCCAACCCAGGCCGGTAAGTTCACGGTGGAGCATCCGACGCTCCAGAATCTGGGCTTTGAATGGGCCCTTGCGGGCGATGAGAACCGCAATGCCACGGTGGCGGTGCAATACCGACCGGTGGGTGAATCGGCTTGGCGCATTGCGCTGCCCCTGTTGCGGATTGGCGGTGAGAACGTCTACCGGCGCCGCGAAAACCTGGACTACACCGTGCCGCAAGGCTTTGCCGGCAGCATTCTCAACTTACAACCGGGCACGGAGTATGAGTGCCAATTCAAGCTGACCGATCCCGATGGCACCACGGGCCAAACCGACTATACCGTGAAGGTCCGCACGCGCACCGAGCCCATGGCCTCAAAGGAAGGGCGCACCTTGCACGTCTACGCGCCGGACTATCAGGGCCCCAAGCAGGAGCCGAGTTTTTCGAGCATTCTGCAGGCTTACTACGGCGCCGGGCTCGGCGATTGGAGTGTGGTGTGGGAGCGACGGGCGCGGCCGGGCGATACGATCCTGGTGCACGTCGGCCTGTACCGGCCGGAGCGGCTGAACTATGTGGATCCGATGATGACGCCCTTCGATGGCATGGCCTCACTGACTTTGAAGGGCACCCAGGAGTTACCGATTACGATCAAGTCAGCGGGCGACGGCGAGGTGATCTTCGATGGCGCCGGCAATCATACGCTCTTCGACGTCAGCGCTTCCGCCCACCATATCTTCGAAGGACTTACTTTTCGTAACACCGATATCGCCATTATGGCTGGGCAGAAAGAAGTGATCGGCGCCGTGGCGTTAACCGTGAAGGATTGCCGCTTTGAGAACATCGGTTTTGGCGTGTGGACCGAGTGGGCCGGCTCAAGCGACTTCTATATCGCCCATAATTTATTCCTGGGTCGCGACGATCGTTTCCGTTTGGTTGGCTGGACCGGCTTTATGTGGGCCAGCGCCGGCCCCTTCGGGTCGCACTTACTGACGAGTTACTACGCCGTGAAGATCTATGGGCCGGGGCATGTGATCGCGCATAATTCGATTGCTTATTTTCACGATGCCATCGGAATCTCCACTTACGGCACTCCGGAGAAGGATCCCGATCGGCGAGCCTCATCGATCGATATTCACAACAATGATTTCCATATGCTGAACGACGACTTTGTCGAAACCGACGGCGGCGTACACAACGTGCGGGTATTTAATAACCGCGGCGTGAATGCGGCGCAGGGTGGATATAGCTCGCAGCCAGTGTTTGGCGGGCCCGTGTACTTTATCCGGAACATCCTCTATCACGTACCCAGCGGGGTAGCCTTTAAGTTCTCCGCTAAGCCTGCGGGCCTGGTCGTCTATCACAATACGATTCTTGGCGAGTGTGTCATCTCGGACCCTTCGTCGAATATGCATTTCCGGAATAACTTATTCCTGGGCCGTGACACTCCGGACCGCGGCATTATGACCTGGGCCAATGCGACCGACGCTTACAGCACCGATTACAATGGCTTCCGGCCTAATAAAGGCGCTGGCGCGCAGTATCGATGGCTGGGTCCGCGGAAGGGGCAGCGACTTTATGAGCCGAAGCCGGACGACTGGAAGTCGTTCGGTACGCTGGCGGAACTGAAAGCGGCCACGGGACAAGAGGCGCATGGGATCGAGGTCGATTTCGATATCTTTGAAAAGATGATTCCGCCGGACCATACCAAGCGGCACGCCGTTTATCATGCGATGGACCTGAATTTTCATCTGAAGGCCGGCAGCAAAGCCGTCGACGCGGGCATCGTAATTCCCACCGTCAACGAAGGCTTTGCGGGCCGCGCGCCCGACTTGGGGGCGCTTGAGGTGGGTAAGCCGGATCTGAAGTATGGTCCACGCTGGTTAACATGGCAACCTTTTTATCGCTAATACCCCTTGCATTTGGAGCGCAGAGGGCATATATAAAAGGGCCAGGAGGCACTAAGCCTATGTTGTATGGTTTCTTGCTCTGGATCGCCCTTACCCTGGTGGTAATGGGCATGGTTGCTTATCGTTACATGGTCTCGCGCCGCGAAGACGATGTACTGCATCTGGCGGATTCCGAAGCGCCGATGATCGCGGAACAGCAGATGCTGTCGATGCGGTTAAGCCGGCTGGACGAGTGGAAGCGACGCCTGACGTGGGTGGATGTCGTCTTCGGCCTGGGCTTGGGGCTGCTGTTCGCCCGCGACGCGCTCAAAACTTCTGGCCTGCTCTAATCCATTCATGGAATACTGGGGAGCGTGATTCGACTTATCGCGCCTCTCCTCACTTCCCTGCTACTGGCCCAAAACAATTGGACCGAGCCCTTCGCCCCGCATCGCGTGGTGGATAATGTCTACTATGTCGGCAGCGCTGGCTTGGCGTCGTATCTGATTACTTCGCCGCAAGGCCATATCCTCATCAATAGCAGCCTGGAATCGTCGGTGCCGCTGATCAAAGCCAGCATCGAAAAACTGGGCTTTCAGTACCGTGACGTGAAGATCCTACTGATTAGTCACGCCCATTGGGACCATTGCGCCGGCAGTTGGCTGATTAAGGAACAGACCGGCGCCAGGTACATGGTGATGGATGCCGACTTGCCTGAAATCGAGAATGGCGGCAAGACGAATTTCCAATATGGCGCGGACGCGCAGTCGCATTACAAGCCGCTGAAGGTTGACCGTATGCTCCACGATGGCGACCAGGTGAAGCTTGGGGGCAATGTCCTTACCGCGCACCTGACGCCGGGACACACCAAGGGATGCACGACTTGGACTTGGAAGACGAAGGAAAACGGCAAGGAGCTGAACGTGGTGGTGGTAGGAAGCCCGAATGTGAACACCGGTTACCAGCTGGTCAAAAACGCGGCGTACCCGACAATCGCCGAAGATTACGAGCGAACGTTCCGGACCTTGAAGCAGTTGCCCTGCGACATCTTCCTCGGGGCGCACGGCGACTATTACGGCATGGCGGGCAAAGTGAAAAAGGGCGGCCCGAATCAGTTCCTGGATCCGGACGGTTACCAGGCTTACATTGCCGACCGCGAGCGGGCTTTCCGAACGGAGTTGGCAAAGCAGCGGCGCTAGGTAGAGCTGCGACCGCGTGAGAAAGTACTAATTTACCCCACAGCTTACTCTGTGGGCTAGCGAAAGGCCGGGACACACGTGGTCAGAACGCTAGTGCCCTAACCGCTTGATTTAGTACTTATGACGAATCAATTGAAACTAGCCCATCGCGTAAGCGATGGGTCACCCGGGCCCTCTAGAAAAGAAGTAAACGCTGGAGTTTGCTGCCACCTAGTGCACATCTGTCCTACCCGGACGATTCTAGATTCTGAAGCAGGCTAAAGAGCCGGGAGCCATCCGCGTGGTCATTGCCGTAGCGGACCTGGTAGTACAAGCGCGTGAGTTCAGAGACCGGACCTGCGTAGGGCGTTTCGCGCAGCATGTCGGCGAACTCCTCGGGAGTTACCCAGGCCGGCTTTTCGTAGCCGCGTTGGCGCAGATAGTCGAGCATGCGGACGTAGACAATGGTGGCGTCGCGCCCTTTGCTTTTCCCCGCCCCAAAACGGCGCGCCTGCGTGCGCGTATGCCACCACCAGGCGAGGCGCGGCACCCAGTAATTGCCGGTGATGGCGACGAAGGCCAGAAAGCCCATCACGGCGAAGTAGCGCGCATCGAGATTAGTCGCCCAGCGGATCCAGGCTTTCAGCGTCTCGGCCCATTCGCGGAGCCAATCGAGGTGGATGCCACGACGGGCCTGGTCGGCCTGGAGGGCGAGGCCCACTTGCTGCTCCATGTCGTAGGAGAGCACCCAGTCCTGCCAGAAGGTTTCGAGGGCGTCGAAGTACTGGCTGGCCTTATTCATTAAGGTGGCGATGTCGTTGGACTCGGTGGCGGCAGGAGTAGGGTCGAGCGTGATCCAGCCTTTACCCTCAATAAAGGCCTCCACCCAACTATGGGCATCGGAGGCGCGGACGACGTAGAGGCCGCTAATGGGGTTCAATTGCCCGGTTTGAAAGCCGGTGATGACGCGCGACGGGATGCCATCCACCCGCAGCATGACGGCGAGTGCGGAGGCGAAGTACTCGCAGTGGCCTTTGCCGCGGTCGAAGAGGAAGTAGGCGAGCGGATCGGGCACTTCGCGCTCCAGCAGGTCGATCGAGTACTTGTAGGAGCTGCGCAAACGGCGGTCGAGTTCATGCGCGCGCACCTCGTCGGTGGCGCCTTCTTCCGCCGAGCCCACGGCATCGGCCCACTCGTGGGCGAGGGCCGTGATGCGGGGGTCGAGCGAAGGAAGTTGCAGATAGACGCGGCTATCGGCGGGGGCGTCGCCCGGGGCGAGGTCGCCTTTGAGGTAACTGCGAGCGCTATAGCGGACCACGCGGGAGGCAAGCGAAGAGCTGAAGAGGCTGGCGGTGGCGGTGCGATAGATGGGTCCGTTGAACTCGAGGAACTCAGGCTGCCCGGCGACAAAGACCGTGTCGGCGCCGGTGGGCCGAAGCTGGACCTCATAGGCGATGCGGCGGCCGAGACGGCGGAGTTGGCTCGAGTCAGCCAACTGCGCGACGCCGTTTGAGGTGGGGAGTCGCTTACGATCGTTACCCTTGGTTTGCCAAGCCCGGCCGTTAAATTCCACCAGGGCCGCGCCCCGCCACTTAATGCCTTCGAGCGAGTCGTTGCCCTCGACGCGGACGTGCATCACCGGCTCATGGCGCAATCGGATTTCGCCGATCTGACCGAGCACCACTTGGTTGGAAAAGCCGCTCAGGTGATAGCGCGGATCGATCCAGGCTTGGAGCGCCGCCCGCGTGGTGCGCGGCAGGACGAAGAACAGCGCCACGGCTAAAAGCAGCACGCTCGCGGCAACCAGGAGCGTGGCGCGGGTAAGCCGCCAACCGAAACCGCTAAGCGCGCTGCGCACCAATTGTTTCTCCCCTTGCGCCGAGCGCCGCACCTCCGAGGTGGCAAAAGTGGCAATACCAAAGAGCAGGAAGATGGCGAGCCAGAAGAAGAAGTTGAGGCTGACGCTCATCACGGCGGCGGCCAGCAGTTCGAGGAAGGCCAGCACCTTCAGGTAAAGGTAGTCGCGTTCCGTAGAGGCGGTAAGGATCTTGATGACGGCCAGGAAGAAGACCAGATGGATGGTGGCTTTGACGAAGTCGCGTTGGGAGAAGTAGAGGTAGTCGACCGGATAGAGCAGGATGTAGCCGAAGGTGGCCCAGCTGATCCAGCGGGCGGGGATGGTCCAGCGGAGGCCGCCAAGCACTTGCAGCAGGCGCCACAGCAGGCCGGCGGCGGTGAGGCTGGCCGTGAGTGGGTCGAGCGTGCCGGAGCCGGCCACGGCGAAGTAGCCGCTGGCGATCATGCCGAGCAGGCTGATCTCGAAGACGCGCTCAAGCGTAGGGATGGTGCTCATGGCAGTTGTTTCTCGAAGGCGGTGAGGAAAGCGTTGAGCGCGGCGGGGTCCAGCTTTTCGCTTTGGGCGACGATGAAGTAGCGGCCCGCGTGGGTGGCTAACTTCCCGTCCTGGGCGCGCAATTGCTGCAAGGCTTCGAAGGCGACCGAGGATCCCGTCGTTTCGCAGACCACCACTTGGATCGGGTTAGAGCCCTGGTAGGTCAGTTGCACGGCGCGTACCAGGCCCGGTACCGGGACGTAGGTCGTACTCGTCAGCACTTGTTCGCTTTGCAGCGTGAGCCCGCCCACCGATCGCGGGTAGACCGGAACGGCCGGAGAGCCGCCGCAACCCGCCATAAGCAGGACCGCCAAGATCAATCGCCGCATCTTCTTCAGTTTGACACTCTCTTGCGACCGATGCTGTACTAGAAGCAAGGCCGGTGTAGCTCAGTTGGTAGAGCTCCCGATTTGTAATCGGAAGGTCCTCGGTTCGATCCCGAGCGCCGGCTCCAGTGTTTCTTGACGTTTGCGGCTCCATTTTGTGTCGCTCTGGGCCTACTTTGCTAAATTTCTTTGCTAATTTGCGCGATTCTGCTTCTGCGCCGGCCTCGTAGCCGCCGCCCTCGCTCCTACGCAGTGCCGGGCACCCATATTTACCCCGGGCCGCATATTTCCCTGGAGATGGGCCTAGAACAACCGGCGGTCGCTGAATGATTTGCGCTTGGTCAGGCCACCTTTGGTTCAAGGCTTCTCACGTCAGCAGCTTGGCCAGGTGGTCGCGCGTGCCGCACAGTCTTCACCAGCTCTAATACCAACATCGGAATGGCGCCAATGGCGAGCAGAACGAAGCAATCACTCAGTGGTATAAACGGTGTCTTCAGGAAACCGCCTAACGTCGAGTTGTTTTGACTCCATACTTGGAGACCGAAGGAGCAGGCGACCACGATGACGAGGCCGCGATTGGAAAAGAAGGGTATCTGCCAGATCGGCTTCGTTTCGCTGCGAACGCCAAAGGATCGTAACAGTTCGGCAAACACCAACACGGTGAAGGCGTAAGCCCGGGCCATTTCCAGGTTTAGCGTCTGTAGGATATAGAAGTAGACCGCGAACGAAACGGCAGCGGTCAGGAAACCTGTTAGAAACATTTCGCGAAGAAAGGCCCCGTCCGTAATGCTGTCGGAACGCCGACGCGGGAGGCGTTTCATTACGTCGGGGTCGATAGGGTCGCCGGCCAGGCACAGGGCGGGAATGCCGTCGGTGACCAGATTGATCCAAAGAAGATGGATCGGCAGGAGCGGCGAGGGTAAGCCGACGGCGACGGCGACCGTCATCAGCAGCAACTCCCCGGTGTTTCCCGCCAGCAGGAACGCTAGAGTTTTTCGAATGTTGCTGTAGATTCCCCGGCCTTCCTCGACTGCGGCGACGATGGTGGCGAAGTTGTCATCGGTGATGATCATGTCCGCCGCCTGCTTGGTGACTTCGGTTCCCGTTTTCCCCATCGCTATGCCGATGTCGGCCCCTTTAATGGCCGGGGCGTCGTTGACTCCATCGCCGGTCATCGCAACTACGGCGTCATTACCTTTCAAGGCGCGCACAATGCGGAGTTTGTGCTCGGCGGTGACGCGGGCGTAGACTGCGATTTCGGGAGCGCGCCGCTGTAGTTCCGCATCGTCAATCTTTTCCAGTTCCAGTCCGGTTACCGCGGGTGCGCCCGACCCGATCGCTAGCTCCTTCGCAATGGCCACCGCAGTGTGAGGATGGTCGCCGGTGATCATCACGACACGGATACCGGCCGAATGGCAGGTTTCGATCGCCACCTTGACCTCGGGCCGTGGCGGATCGTACATTCCAGTCAACCCTACAAACACCAGATCACGCTCTACGGTATCCGCGGTGAAGTGGGCCGACGATTGATCCAAGTCACGATAGGCCGAGCCGAGTACACGCAGCGCCTGAGTTGCCATCGCGGAAGTTTGCGTCAGGATATTCTGCCTGTCTTCATCCGCAATCGGTTGGATTCCTGTACTCGTGTGTACGTGAGTGCAACGCTCCAACAGCGAGTCAGGCGCGCCATTGATGAAGGCCCGCAAGTTTCCCACCGGCATTCTGCGGATGACGGTACTGCGCTTGCGATCGGAGTCGAAAGGAAGTTCCTGGTGTTTCGGCCATTCTTTCTCAATCCGCGTTCGGTCTCCGCCCGCTTTGGCCGCCGCCGACAATAAGGCACCCTCGGTGGGGTCTCCCAGCACCTTCCACTTCCCATCTTCCTCAACCACGTGCGCGTTGTTGCAGCTTATCAGGACGCTCGCCAGTTCGAGTAGGGGCGCGGCGTGCGGCCCTTCGGCTTTGCTGCCTTCGATTCTTACTTCGCCATGCGGAGCGTATCCCTCACCCGTTACCTCATAGCTGCGGCCAGCGACAAAGAGGGCGCGAGCGGTCATCTCGCCGGCCGTTAAGGTGCCGGTTTTGTCGGTGCAGATGACGCTGGTGGAGCCTAGCGTCTCGACAGCGGCGAGCTTCCTAATTAGCGCACTGCGGCGCGCCATTCGCGAAACGCCAAGGGAAAGGGAGACGGTGACCGCTGCGGGAAGCCCTTCCGGCACGGCCGCCACTGCCAGGCTCACCGAGGTCATGAATAGTTCGAACAGTTCGGTTCCGCGAAGCAACCCCAGCACGAAGACCAGTGCAACCATTCCCAACGCGGCCCAAACCAGGTTCCGCCCCACCGCGTTGAGTTTCTGCTGAAGTGGCGTATCCTGATCTGTCGATGCCTTCTCAATCAGTCCCGCAATTCGGCCCAACTCCGTCCTCATCCCTGTGGCGACGACCACCGCCTGTCCTGTGCCAGCGGCAACGGCCGTACCAGTGAAGACCATGTTCTCGCGGTCGCCGAGGGGGACATCGGTTTGACCCAATGTGCCGGCATTCTTCGAGACGGCCTCTGACTCACCGGTGAGTGAAGCCTCCATGCACTTCAACGCGGCTGCCTCCAGAATCCGCGCATCCGCGGCAACCAGATCGCCAGTTTCGAGAACCAGGATGTCGCCCGCGACGACTTCGGAAGCTGGAATCGAACCGATCTGCCCGTCGCGTCTTACCTTCGCATGCGGCGCGGTCATTTTCTTAAGGGCGGCGATCGATTCCTCCGCGCGAAATTCCTGATAGAACCCAATGACAGCGTTGAGCAGGACAACTGCGAAAATCGCTACTGCGTCCACCACATCGCCTAGCGCGCCCGAGAGTACTCCAGCGGCGATAAGAATCCAGACGATGAGACTTTTGAATTGGCCGAGGAAGACCCAAAGCAGGCTGATACGCCCGCTTTCCTGCAACTCGTTTGGGCCGTCGGCTTTGATACGCTGCTGTGCATCCTGGGTGGTCAGTCCGGTGGCTGAGGAACTGAGTTGAGCCAGCACCTCAATTGCGGAACGATTGTGCCACTGAGTGTCGCTGGCGATCGCCGTCGGTTTGGTTTCCGGAATCAAACCGTCACCTCACCGGCCACTGGGACGAACGACTTTCGCCGGTTGCGCGCGCCCTGAATGATCAGGAACTCACCGAGATTCTCAGCGGTCAGCAGTCCGACCAGCTTCCGATCCCGGAGTACGGGGAGCGTCGGACAAGCGGACGTCTGAAGCTGTTGGAGGGCTTTTTCCAGCATGTCGGAAGCATCGGTGAGAATGACATCCCGGTGCATGATCTCACTTACTACTGGATCATCTTTTTGCGCAAGGGCTTTTAGAAGAGCGTCTCGAGTGACAACGCCAACGACCTGGTCGCCGTTCAGGACTGGAAAATCCTGTTGGGCGCCGTTCAGAACTAAGCGCGACACGTGTTCCAAGGTATCTCCGGGCGTGACGGTTTCGAATGCCGTCATCATTGCCGCACTCACCGGTATTCCGCCCAAGGCGGATTTCATCAGCACCATACTCGATTCCTGGGCGGCGCCGATCCACACGAAGAGAGCGATGAACATCAGCATGGGATTGTAGAAAAATCCGACGAGGCCAAATAGGAGCGCCATGCCCTGTCCCA
>Ga0105049_10002197_pt1 | contig 23035 bp, 16 predicted proteins | sample MAT06_FD_78087 | JGI IMG/M metagenome (GOLD analysis project Ga0105049, IMG submission 78087) | Freshwater microbial communities from Lake Fryxell liftoff mats and glacier meltwater in Antarctica - MAT-06 | ecosystem: Environmental > Aquatic > Freshwater > Ice > Liftoff microbial mat | place...
ATCAGGTCAGCGTAATCATTCGGATAGGCATAGCCGACGGTGTCGGGAATGTTCACCGTGCGCGCGCCGGCTTCGATGACGGCTTGCACGACTTCAGCCAGAAACTCTGGCTCGGTGCGCGACGCGTCCTCGGGGCTGAACTCGATGTCGTCGATCAGGGTTTTGGCGTAGGCCACCGCTTCACGCGCCTGTTTGAGGATTTCCTCCTTCACCTTGTTCAGTTTGAACTGCCGGTGGATGGCGCTGGTGGCCAGGAAAATATGCACGCGTGCACGACTGCCGGCGGGTTTCACCGCTTCGGCGGCCCGGTCGATGTCGCCTTTGAGCGCCCGGGCCAGGCCACAGATGCGTGCGCGCGTCGATTGTTCAGCGACGGCCTTCACCGCCGCGAAGTCGTCAGGCGAGGCGATGGGAAAACCGGCTTCGATGATGTCGACGCCCAACGCTTCCAGCGTGCGCGCGACTTCCAGCTTCTCGGCCAGGTTCATCGATGCGCCAGGCGATTGCTCGCCGTCACGGAGCGTGGTGTCGAAGATCAGCACCCGTTCGGTGCCTGCGGGAGTGGACGTCTGGGAAGCGTAGCCGGCACGAGGTTCGGCAACGCGAGTAGTATCTGAAGGAGTCATTGGTTAGGTCCTGCCACGGCCATCGGCCATGTGCTTGCTGAATGGTTTGATTGAGAGGGCATCTGGTGGGGCGGGCAACAAGCCCATTTCCCCACTGTAGTGCTCCAAAAAAGTGCTCCACAAAAGTGGAGCGGGGGGTTCGACTCGCCAAGGTCATTAAGACCGGGCGAGGAACCCCGGCGTAAGTCGCGCAACAAGCAGCAGGATGTTCTGCGGACGACACATGATGTGCGGGACTATGGTGGCAAGCCACCAAGGTCAATCGTTTGGACCAGTGCTGTTCGGCAGGTCATGAAGACCTCGACAGGGGATTGGACATGGAGAACCGGAGAAACGGAGCAATGCGATCCTGAACTTTCCTCTCCGGTCCTCCGGTCCTCCATGTCCGATCCGGCTGCCCTGCTTTCCTCAGCGGAAACCTGGGACCACTAACAGCCCCCTCCTTGCCCCGCACCCGCAAAGCGGTTACACGCCAGGGATGGAACTCGTCCAACTCAGTGCCGGCACCGTTGAAGGCGTCGATGGCTATCTCGTCCAGGTCGAGGTCAGCCGCAGCGAACCCAGCACCGGCACCGGCCGCACGACGGTCGTGGGGCTGCCGGACGCGGCGGTACGCGAATCGATCGATCGGGTGACGCCGGCATTGTTTTCCAGCGGACTGCGCCATCGGCCGGCCGATCACCTGGTGATCAACCTCGCGCCCGCCGACCGGCGCAAAGAAGGTCCGGCCTTCGACCTCGCCATCGCCATCGGTCTGGCCAGCACCATGCCCGAGAACAAGTTGCCGCCACCGCCAATCGATACGGTGTTCCTCGCCGAGTTGGCGCTCGACGGGACGCTGCGTCCGTGCCGTGGGGTGTTGGCCTGCGCTATCGCAGCACGCGATGCCGGCCTCAAACGCATGGTGGTGGCAGCCGGCAATGCCGGTGAAGCTTCCGTCGTCGCCGGACTCACCGTCTACGCGCCCACCACGTTGACGGATCTGGTGGGGTGGTTGCGCAACGGACTCGCCAGCGCACCGATCGCTGTGCCGGAAACGGTGATGCACGTCGCGCCGGAGATCCCAGATCTGGCCGATGTGCGCGGACAGGAATTCGCCAAACGCGCGCTGCTCATTTCCGCGAGTGGTGGTCATAATCTGCTGATGATCGGGCCACCAGGTTCGGGCAAGACCATGCTCGCGCGCCGACTTCCTGGACTATTGCCGGAACTGACCCTCGACGAAGCGCTTGATGTCACGCGCGTCCATTCGGTATCTGGACTGTTGCCCGCAGGCATCGGCCTGCTGCGCACGCGACCGTTTCGCAGTCCGCATCATAATGTCTCCAGCGTCGGACTGATCGGTGGCGGTTCGGTGCCACGTCCGGGTGAGGTCTCATTGGCTCATCATGGAATTTTATTTTTGGATGAGTTGCCGGAGTTCAACCGCGCCACCTTGGAAACCCTGCGCCAACCACTGGAAGACGGCCACCTGACCATCAGCCGTGGCGGCGGACGCCTGAAATTCCCTAGCCGTTGCATGCTGGTCGCAGCGATGAATCCGTGCCCCTGCGGGTACCTGGGCCATCCGACGCGCCGCTGCACCGACAACGCTGATGCCATCCATCGCTACCGCGGACGAATCAGCGGGCCGCTTTTGGATCGCATCGATCTGCACGTCGAAGTCCCAGCACAGAAACCAGAACTGTTGAGCAAAGGTCCCGATGGCGAGTCCACCGCTCAGGCGCGCCCGCGGGTGGTCGCCGCGCGCGAACGCATGCTCGCCCGCCAGGGCCGCGCCAACGCCGCACTCGATCCACGTGGCCTGCGCAAACACCTGCATGCCGCAGCGGATGCGATCGTCCTGCTTGATCAGGCGGTGAACGATCTCGGTTTCAGTGCCCGGGCCTACGACCGCATCCTGAAGGTCGCGCGCACCATCGCCGATCTGGATGCACGCGATGACGTGACGCTCGATGATGTCAGCGAAGCGATCGGCTACCGCGTGCTGGATCGACCGGTGGGATAGCTGCGAGCTGCGAGCTGCGAGCTGCGAGCTACGAGCTACGAGTTACGAGTTACGAGTTACGAGTTTCGAAACTCGCAGCTCGTAACTCGCAGCTCGTAGCTCGCAGCTCGCAGCTCGTAGCTCGTAGCTCGCAGCTCGCAGCTCGCAGCTACTGCGCAACAGTAACCACCGGCGCTCCACCCTGTGGCGTTCCATCTTCCCGACCGATACGCGCCAGACCCTGACGGGCTACTGTGACGAAGCCGCTGCCTTCGACCAACAACATCCGGTAGATCTCCGCGGCGTCGTCGATGTTGCCGCGGGTCTCGGCGATCCAGCCGGAAATCGCGGTCAGCGGCAGGGCTTCGATGCCTTCCTGGACCTTGCTCAGGCCGTCGACCATGAGGTCCCACGGGAGGTAACCGAGACCGTAACAGCCCATGCGTGCGGCGTAGAGCATGACCAGCGACGTGCGTTCGATCTCCACCAAGTCCGTCAGGCGGAAACACCATTCGAGGTCCTGCTTCGACAGCTCCGGCTGGTTGTTGCGGCTCCACAACCCTGCACGCAGCAAGCGTTCGATCGGCGTGACATCCTCACCATTGAGCGCCGCCAGCAGCTGTTCCTCGCAGCCGAGCGACAGCAGCACAAAGAAATCGCGCACGTAGTCGTAGAGCAGGAACGGATCGTCGTCTGCGCGCCCGATATAGAGCACGGTCTCCGACGGATCGTTGACCGACATCAGGTGGCGCGCGAGCGCGAGGTCGTCGGCCTGCGTGCGGGGATCACGCAGGTTGAGCTTGAAGCCGAGCGCACGGCAACGCTGCACCGCCGCGCGGAATGCCGCGATGTGGGCGTTATCGTTGTGGTCGTAAAGATGGCTCAGGTACATGCACAGACGCAGTGAGATCGTCTGGGCGTAGGATCCCAGGATCACCTGTTCGTCCGGCGAACCACGGATGAGTTGCTTGATCAGTTCGAGCGCACGTTCGAGGTTGGGCGACAGGCCGTCATACCGCGCCGCGTCTTCGAGCTGCGGCAACAACCACAGGCAGAAGCGGCTGCGTACGTAGTCGCCGGATTCCTGGTACGACAGGATCTCGCGCACCGCGCGTTCCAGACCGTCGGGGCCGGACAATGCACGCAGTCGTGCCAACTCGAATATCGCATCCTGCGCCAGCGGATGATCCAGATGGTGCGACAGGAACTGACGCATCTCGGCTTCGGCAGCGCTGGTGAGCCCCGCGCGCTGGTAGGCGAGGCACAGCATAAAGTGCGCTTCGGCCGCTTCGACCGCATCGGCGTGTTCGGTCATGAACCGCCGGTAGGCATCGATCGCCAGCGTGTGCATGCCCTGGCGCAGCAGTTCGTTGGCCACCGCGTGGCTGGGGATCATCAGCGGCGAACGTCGACGTTCGATTGAGAGTTTGCGCACCACCAGTTGGGTCTTCCAGGTGGCCAAGGCGATCTGCGACGACGCGCTGCCCGAGGGCACCAGCACGTCCTGGAACACCAGCGGTTCCTCGTTGCCGATGGTCAGCGCCAGACGTGAACCGATGACCTCGACGGTGATGTCTCGCACGCGCTCGTTGACGATCTCGCGCGAGGTCGTGCCGCTGACGCGCATCGGCCGCATGGTCAGCCATTCCGGCCACAGCACTTCGCCATCGTTGCCCTGACCACGAGCGATGGCCATCCATTTGCCGTCGTAGGACCCGATGCGGAACTGATAAGCCTGCCCAGGCGGCAGACCACGGACGAAGATCCAGAACTCGGTGCCACGCACCACTTCGACCGAGAACCGGACGCGCAGATCCTCGGCCAACGGTGCGTTAAAGGGATAGATCTGCAGACCGTTGCCGCCGACCAGCAGGCCACCCAACTCTGGATGCATGACCTGGCCGACCACATCGCCCAGGATGGCGAACGACGGCAGGGCAAACGGACCGAGGTCCGGCGTCGCAGCGAAATCCCAACTGCCCGCCGGCAACCAGGCGCCTTCGCGCTCCTTGGCCAGACGCTGACGTTCGATTTCACTGAACGAGGCCGAGAGCTGCGACAACAACGTGCGCAGTTCGCCAGCAAAGACTTCGCAATCGGGATAACGGTCCTGCGGATCAAGGGCCAGGGCCCATTCGCTGATGACGTGCACTGCCTGCGGGGCATCGGGCCAGTAATCGCCAAGTTTGCTGCGTTCGCCCAGCTGCACCCGTTTGATGAACTGCAGGACGTTATCCGTCGGGCCCATCTCGCAGGGCGTGTGCAGGGTCAGCAGTTCAAAGAGAATGACGCCGAGCGAATAAATGTCGGTGCGCTTGTCCGCCGCGCCGGCGTTGCCGCGGGCCTGTTCGGGCGACATGTAGGCCGGCGAGCCAAGCACCTGACCGAACTGGGTGCTGCGCACCAGGCGTTGGCTGCTGGACGACTTGTTGGCCAGCGGCTGGTAGGTTTCACTGGTCTTGCGCTGGGCAGCGCGGATGCGCGAGGAATCATCGCGACGGTCCTGATCACGGCGTTCCTGCTCCCGACGCTGGACGATGGTGGTGGAGATCCCCTTGGGCTCGTTTTTAGTCGGGGGATCCTGCCCCGGAATCCCCGCCGCGGTACCCATGATGACGGTGGCGGCCTCCGGACGATGGGTTTCGTCGAAGATCTCGTCGTAGGTGCGCTCCATCTCGACTGGCATTGGTGTCGAAGGCTGATCTTCGCGCAGACTCCGGGCCAGGCCCCAATCGAGCACCCACACCTCACCGTAGCTACCGAGCATGATGTTGGCGGGCTTGAGGTCGCGGTGAACGATGTCCTGACTGTGCGCGTAGGAGATGACTTCGAGCAGCTTGAGGAACAACGTCAGGCGTTCGATCAACGCGAAGTGCCGCCAGTGATCGGGCGAGCTCTTAAGCTTGTCGATATGCGCTTCGAGGCTCGTACCACGGGCCAAGCTCATGAAGTAGCAGCTGGCGCCATCGGGCATGCGCCCGGCTTCGAACATCGCGACGATGCCAGGGTGGTTCAGTCGGGCGGTGAAGCGGATCTCTTGCTTGAAACGCGTGGCGATCTCCTGGTCATCGGCCAGGCTCTGATCCAGGATCTTGACCGCCACTTCGCGTTCGAGCGCATGGTCCCAGGCGGCGAACACCCGGCCCGTGGAGCCCCGCCCGATCTCACGCAACAAGGCGTACCGGCCGTTGATCAACTTTGAGTCAGAATCTGCGGACATCAGGAATGTGAACGTACTTCGGGGCAGCCTCGGTAGCAACCGCGGCAACTGCCCCAAGTGGCCCAGCGGCTGAGGGTTGCTGCCACACTGGTGTGCCAGGGCGGAGACATGGGGACGACCACGGTCCGATGTCCGATGTCCGATGTCCGATGCCCGATGTCCGGGGTGTGGTGCCTGACATCGCTGATGAATTCGTTCAGCCGATACGACACGACTGAAGTCTCACATGAAGCAAAGCACCGTTAACGTGAAGGAAACGACTCCGGACATCGGACATCGGACATCGGACATCGGACCGCGACCTTCCCCTTCCCCGCCTTGCGAGTCTGCGGTGAAGGCGAAGCTGCCCCCATGATCGACGCCGCCCGTTTCAGCCTTGTCACCAGCCAGCCAGTGCCCGCTCTGGGTGTTACGCTTGAAACGTGGCGCCATCCCTGTGGTGCCGTCCATCACCACTTGGCTTGTGACGACGACCACCGCGCGTTCGTGGTCGGGTTCCGTACGGTGCCGGAGGATTCGACCGGACTGCCGCACATCCTGGAGCACACCACGCTGTGCGGCTCCAAGCGTTTCCCGGTGCGCGATCCGTTCTTTCAAATGCTGCGGCGCTCGCTGCAGACCTTCATGAACGCCATGACCTTCCCGGACATGACGGCCTACCCCTTCGCCAGCCAAGTGGCCAAGGACTACGACAACCTCACCGGCGTGTACCTCGACGCGGTCTTCGCCCCCCTGCTCAACCCCCTCGACTTTGCGCAGGAGGGCCACCGCCTCGAACTGAGCGGTACGAGCGGCGAACGCAAAGGTGTGGTCTTCAATGAAATGAAAGGCGCAATGGACGGCACCGGCGAACAGGTGTCGATGGCCACCGCCCGCGCCCTGCTACCCGCGACCTGCTACCGGCACAATTACGGCGGCGACCCGAGCGACATCCCGGCCCTGACGCATCAGGATCTGCTCGACTTCCACCGCCGCTGCTACCGACCGGCCAACGCCTGCTTCATCACCTATGGCAACCAGCCGGCCAGCGACCTGCATGCGCGTCTGACCGACTACTTAGCAGGCGATCCTGGACAGGCGCTGGCGTCACCCGCGGTGCAGACCACGCAGGGCACACCCGTCACGCTCGATGTGCCGGTGCCGTTCGGCGCTGGGCAGGACATTCTTGATGTCTCGGCGGTGGCGCTCACCTGGGTGTGGGGCGACGTTGCCAATCTCGACGAAGTGCTGACCGCGGAACTGCTCGACCGCGTGCTGCTCGGCCACGCCGGCGCACCACTGCGTCTGGCGCTGGAAAATAGCGGCCTGGGACGCTCGATCAGCGGCAGCGGCTTCAGCGCCGGGTATCGGAGCGGCCTGTTCACCGCCGAGCTGTCGGGCATCGATCCCGCCGATTATCCCAAGTTCGAGCCGTTGCTGTTCGATACGTTGAAATCCATCGCCGACAAAGGCGTGCCACAAGCGGAGCTCGACGCTGCGCTGCATCAACTCGAACTCGCCCGCCGCGAGATCACCGGCGACCACTACCCCTACGGCCTGGAGCTGTGTTTCCGCCTGCTCGCGCCGTGGAACTACGGTGTCGAACCGCTGCCGTTCCTCGACCAATCACAGGCCATCGGGCACCTGCGGCATCGCGCCGGCGCAGCCAACTTCATCCAAAACGAGGTCCGCCGTCGCCTGCTCGACCATGGTCACCGGGCGTTGCTGCTGGCACGTCCCGATCGCGAATTCTACCCGCGCGCACAACAGACCGAAAAACTACAGGTCGAACGCGAACTCGCCGCACTTGATGCCAGCGGGCACGAGCACTTGGCCACCCAGGCACAGGACCTGGCCAAACGCCAGGCGAGCGTCGACGATCCGGAGGTCCTGCCCGACCTCGCGCTCAGCGACGTGCCGCTCGAACGCCGCTTCCCCACCGGAACCGATCAGCAGGGCGTGACGATTTTCACCGCCGGAACCAATGGCTTGCTGCACCATCTGGCGGCGATCCCGTTGCCGGAACTCGACGACCAGGAACTGGATCTGCTCCCGCTGTTGGCGCAGACCATCGGCAGCCTCGGTGTCGGCAAACAGGATTACACCGCGCGTTCAGCTGCGCTCAATGCACGCTGTGGCGGCTTGTACGCCTGGACCGATCTGAGCGCCGACATCGATGACCTCGCGCGCCTGCATGGTCTGCTGTTCATTGAGGTCAAAGGTCTCGGCAGCCGCCATGCGGAATTCACCGACCTCATCGCCGAGACCCTGCGCGATCAGCGTTTCGACGAACACGATCGTCTCCGCGAATTGGTGGAGCAAAGCGTCCAGCGTCTGAGCGATCGTGTGTCGAGCGCCGGCAATGCCTTCGCCTCCCGCGCCGCCACTCGTGGCATGGGCGGCGCCGCGGCGATCGGCCATCGTCTGAGCGGCCTTGGCCGACTGACCTGGCTCAAACGCCTCGCCGCCAGCATCGGCGAAGATGCCACCGGCGCCGATGCCGCGTTGGAGAAACTCGGTGCCGCACTCGATACGCTACGCGCACGCCTGGTGAACCAACCACGTCAACTCGGATTGATCGGCGACACGGTGAGCGACGCGGCGGTGCAACAGCACGTCCACAGCGGGTGGGACGCGCTCGGTCAACCGACCGGAGCACGCCAACCCTTCCGTTCGCCGCTCGCCCGCAGCGAACCACCGACCGCGTACACCACTTCCACCGCGGTGAACTACTGCGCGTTGGCGTTCCCCGCCGTGCCGGTCGGCCACGCCGACGCGCCTGGGCTCGCCGTCGCTGGCCGTTTACTGGTGAATAACGTGCTGCATCCAAAGATCCGCGAACGCGGCGGCGCCTACGGCTCGGGCGCAAGTTTCGCGCCGGCGACCGGCACCTTCACGTTGTCCAGTTACCGCGATCCACGTCTGACCGGGACCTATGATGATTTCCGCGAGAGCTTGCGCTGGCTGAGCGACTGCCCGAACGACCAACGGCTGCTGAAAGAAGCGATCCTTGGTGTCATCGCCGGCCTCGATTCCCCAGGCAGCCCCGCGGGCGAAGCGCGTTCACGTTTCACCGGCGACATTAAGGGCTCGTCGCCCAAACGCTTGAATGCCTTCCGCGCTCGCATCCTGGCGACCACCATCACTGACGTGCGGCGCGTGGCGAACGCGTGGTTGCCGGCAGACGGCGGCATTCCGGCGGTAGTGACCGGCATCGACCAGTTCACCGCCAGCGGTCTGGGCTGGGCGACGGAAGCGGTTTAGAGCAGGCCACAGACTACGGGCTACAGACCACCGGTTCGAGAGACGGATGGCCTCTGCTTCCCTCTGCTTCACTGACACACGTGCCTGCGCACGGTGGTCTGTAGCCTGTAGCCGCTAGCCATTCCCAGCTACGACTTCGCCCCAACCCGCGAGGTCTACATGCCCAGCCGCACACCCGCTTCGTTCACCCGCCGCACGGTCATCGGACTCGGCGCGCTCGCGCTTGGCCTTGGCCTGTCCGCCTGTGGCAGTAGCGACACGACGACAGCCAAACCAACCGTGGCGGTGAGCAACGCCAAAACCATCGTCATCGCGGTGATCCCCAAAGGCACTACGCACGAATTCTGGAAGACCGTGCATGCCGGCGTGATCAAGGCCGAACGTGAACTGAACGCCGCTGGCACGCCGGTGAAGGCGATCTGGAAAGGTCCGCTCAAAGAAGACGACCGTACCTCGCAGATCAGCACGGTGCAGAACTTCATCGCACAAGGCGTGCAGGGCATCGTGCTGATGCCGCTCGATCGCACTGCGCTGGTCGCGCCAGTGGAACTGGCGATCAGTTCGAACATCCCGGTGGTGATCGCCGACTCGGCGCTCGAATCGGACAAACCCGCGAGCTACATCGCGACCAACAATAAAGAAGGCGGTCGCATCGGCGGCAAACACCTGGGCACGCTGCTTGGTGGCAAAGGCAAGGTCATCCTGCTGCGCTACATGGAAGGTTCGGCCAGCACCGAGGAACGCGAAGCCGGCTTCATGGAGGCGATCAAGACCTTCCCCGACATCACCGTGATCAGCAGCGACGTGCACGCCGGCGCCACGCACGAAACCGCGCTCAAAGCCAGCCAGAATCTCATCAACCGCTTCAAGGACGAGCTCCAGGGTGTGTTCTGCCCCTGCGAACCGGTGACCACCGCCATCACCCAGGCGCTCACCGAACAGGGCATCAACAAAAAGGTCACGGTCGTCGGCTTCGACAACACCCCGCGCCTGGTCGAGTGGCTGAAGGCCGGCGACATCCACGGCCTGGTGCTGCAGGATCCGCTCAACATGGGCTACCTAGCGGTGAAGGCCGCGGTCGCCGCCGCACAGGGCAAGCCAGTCGACAAGCGCAACGACATGGCGCCCAGACTCGTTACGGCGGAGAACATGGATCAGCCGGAGTTCAAGGCGTTGCTGAATCCGCCATTGGCGGAATTTCTTGGGAAGTAAGTGCGCCGTGCCGCAGGAGCAGTGCGAGGTGCGAGGTGCGAGGTGCGAGGTTTTCGCCTCGTCATCGATCATTGGTATCCAGGTAGCGCAACCGATTCATGAGTTTTCTTCGGGGCGTCCCGTTGGGGCTCGCGCCCACCGATCACTGTCGGTCGTGGAAAAATCTCGCACCGCGCACCGCGCACCGCGCACCGCGCACCGCGCACTGCGCACCGTTTTCTTCACATGACCACGCGCCTCACTGTCACCGGCATCGCCAAATCCTTCGGCGCAACGAAGGCGTTGATCGGCGTCGATCTGTCGGTGAACGCCGGTGAATGCCTCGCGCTCATCGGCGAAAACGGCGCTGGCAAATCGACGTTGATGAAGGTGCTGACCGGCGCGCATCGCGCCGATGCCGGCACCATGACATTGGATGGTCAACCGTACGATCCCAGCGGTCCACTCGACGCGCGTTCGCGTGGTGTGGCGATCGTCTATCAGGAACTGACCCTCGCGCGTCACCTGGGCGTGGCGGAGAACATCCTGCTTGGCAACCAGCCGAGCCGTTTCGGCGTGATCGATCGTCGCCGTCAACACGCCATCGCACGCGAGGCGTTGGAACAACTCGGCCTCGGTGATCTCGATCTCGACCGGCCTGCCGGTTCGTTGCCGATCGCCCAGCAGCAACTGGTGGAAATCGCCCGGGCGTTGACCGCCAAGCCGCGTCTGCTCATCCTTGATGAACCGACCTCGTCGCTCACCGCCGCCGATGTCGAGCACCTCTTTTCCGTCATCCGTCGGCTGAAGACCCAGGGCGTCAGCGTCATCTACATCAGCCACTTCCTGGAGGAGTGCCGTGCCGTCGCGGAATCGTTCGCCGTGCTGCGTGACGGCGCGAGCGTTACCGCCGGAGCGATGGCCGTCGCTAGCGAAGCGGACCTCATTCGCCACATGGTCGGCCGCGATGTGGCCGACATCTATCCGCGCATCCCGCATGACATCGGTGATACGGTGCTGGAACTGCGTGGCGTCGCCGGCGCAGCCAAGCCCACGGACGCCACGCTGGCGCTGCGTCGCGGTGAAATCCTCGGCCTGTTCGGTCTGGTCGGTTCCGGTCGTTCGGAAACGCTGCGTGCCTTGTTCGGCCTGGATCGCATCACTCGTGGCACGGTGCTGATTGGCGGCCAACCACAGACCCATCGCAGTCCGCGCCAACGATTGCTCGGTGGCATTGGCCTGGTGAGCGAGGATCGCAAAAGCGAAGGCCTACTGCTCAATCTACCGATCGCCGACAACCTGACGCTCACCTGCCTGGGACCGTTCACCACCGCCGGGCTGATCAACCGTGGACGGCAGGAGGCCTCCGCCCGTTCGTTGATGGAGCGCATGCTGGTGAAAGCAGAGGGGCCAGCGCAAGCGGTCGGCGAACTCAGCGGCGGTAACCAGCAGAAAGTCGCCATCGGTCGCCTGCTGCATCATGGCTGCGACATCCTGCTGCTTGATGAACCGACGCGCGGCATCGATGTCGGCGCCAAGGCGCACATCTACCGGCTGATCGGCGAGCTCGCGGCGCAGGGAAAATCGGTGATCGTGGTCAGTTCGTACATCCCTGAACTGCTCGGCATCTGCGACGCCATCGCGGTCATGTGCCGTGGCGTGTTGTCGCCAGCACGACCGGTGGCGGAGTGGGACAGCCACACCATCCTCACCGCCGCGATCGGCGCGGAGGCCGCAGCAACTCCATGAGTACCACTGCCACCGACCAGCCCAACCGGGCGCTGCGCCTGTTGTCCAAGCTCGGGCCCTTCATCGCGCTCATCGCCTTGCTGGTGATCTTCCGCATTGCCCTGGGGATCGGCGACTCGCCATCGGACTTCTGGTCAGCGACCAACCTGCGCATCATCCTGGTACAGACCAGCATCGTGGCGATCGCTGCGTGCGGCATGACCATGATCATCGTCTCCGGCGGTATTGATCTGAGCGTCGGCTCAGTCATCGCGTTGTCGTCGGTGGTTGCCGGACTGACGTTGCACCACGGTGGCGATCCGTTGCTCGCCATCGCCGCGGCGATCGCTGCCGGCATGGTCGCTGGTGCGCTGAACGGTTCACTGATCGCCGCCTTCGGACTGGCGCCGTTCATTGTCACGCTCGGCATGATGGGCGTCGCCCGCGGCGCGGCCAAACTGTTCGCCGACAGCAGCACCGTCAGCTTCCCAACCAACTGGCTGGGGAAGCTCATGCAGCCCATCCCCTTTCCGGGCGATCCGACGATCATAAAGGCGCTGGTGGTCGCCCCAGGCGTCTGGCTGGCAGCACTGACGGCCGTCGGCATGGCGCTGCTGATGCACAAGTCGGTATTCGGCCGCAATGCCTACGCCATCGGCTCGAACGAAGCCGCTGCGCGACTGTGCGGCGTGCGCGTGCGGACCAACAAGATCGCGATCTATGCCCTGGCTGGTGCCTTGTTCGGTCTGGCTGGGCTGCTCATGACCTCGCAGCAGGGCCAGGGCAATCCGACCATCGCACTTGGCATGGAACTCGACGTCATCGCCGCGGTGGTGATCGGTGGCGCATCGCTCAGCGGCGGAACCGGCACCGTGCTCGGCACCATCATCGGTGCGCTAATCATGAGCGTGCTGCGCAGTGGCACTGATCAGCTTGGTTGGCCGACCGCCTGGCAGGAGATCCTTATCGGCGCGATCATCGTGCTCGCGGTCGGCATCGATCGTCTGCGCAATCGCCGCGCAGGCTGAACGCCCTACCGCTTATTTCAGATCGATGGTCAACCGGCTGCGTCCCAGGCTGGCGATGGCGGCGTCAAAGGCCGCTCTCCAGGCGACCATACCTTCTTCGCTGCTCGAACAGGTGATGCAGATCCCGGTGCCATTGATGACCGTGGCGTAGAGTTCCTGCGCGAAGGTGAATTGCCCGACCTGCATGCGGTAGGGCTGCTTGCGCCACGACCACCCGCCCAGGACCAGATCCTCGGCAGTGCCAAGTTTCAGGCCGGTGACGGTCCGCTCCAGATCAAGGCGACAACGAATGGCGAATGCCAGCGGCCCTTCGTCCTTCACTGGTTGCAGCACCACCGCGATGATGCCGCGCGCACGTTCCGCAGCATCACCTGTGCCCCCGGCAAGCAGACCGCTGCGCAGGACCACGGTGGCGCCCGCGTGATCGCCCAGCGCGATCCATTCCGCAGGAGCGACCACCGCCAGCTGGGTTCCAGGGATAAGCCAGGAGCGCGTAGCGGCCTCCTCCGCCCACACGACGACCAGCGATAGCAGCAGGACCAACAGCACGCGCATGGACAAAACCTAGGACCTCTCACCGCCGACGGAATGGCCAGTCCTGCGGCGCGGACTCATCGCCCATTGACGGTCCGGGTGATCACCTCGCCCACGGCGCGCGCAGCGGGAAGATCACTGAAGGCGAAACCCCGCGCGATGAACAGCGGATGGACCGCGATGCTCGCGTCCGCTTTCAACACGGTGCGATCCACGCCAACCGCCAAGTGGGGCGCCCAGCCAGCGGCGAGTTGGTCGAGCCGACGATGGATCGCATGACCATGCCAACGATGGAAGAGTTCGAGCGCGACGTTCTTGCCGTCGACCACCACCTGAAGATCGGGCACCACCACCTCGCCATCGGGATGCGGCAGCAGCTGAGGATCCTGCCAGGTCCAGGTGGGGAAACGCTCACGCAACGTATTGTGCAGGGTCTGGAGTTCTTCCGGAACGAAACCAAGGAAGGCGTTGTCTCCAGGAAGCGCATCTTCGTCACTGAGCAATAAGCGCGCCGGACCACCACGCGGTAAAGCCAGCGCGATCTCTGCTTTCCAGGAACGACAACACGCCAACGCCGGCAGGAACAACGCGAGGTGCATGCCGTAGCGGCTGTGCTGATCAAGCACGCTGCCGGGTCCGGAGATCTCCAGCGTCAGCGCTTGGCGATCGTCCCCCCGGATGTCGGCCAGCAGACGACGGAAACGTAGTGCCTTGAGCAAGCGCCGACGCAGGCCGATGTCGGCATCGGCAACGGTGACGGTAAGCGAACGGGCGAACAGCAGCAGGCCCTGGGTCAGCGCCAGATTGTAGCGCGGGATGAGGTGCGTCGCGGTCCAGGCCGGCACGGTTTCGAGCGCCGCTTGATCCGGATGATCCGCATAGAGCCGGTCGCGCACGTCGTCGCCGTGCAGGCCCAGACGATCCGCTACCGCGCTGCGATGATCGTCACTGGTGCGTGCCGGTGCGGTCAACAAGGCTGCCGACACGGCAAAGGCTTCCTCGCGCAAGGTCGCCGCTGACGGTGGCTCAGCGAAGGTGCAGGCGTCGAGGATGAGTTTCTGTAACCCACGTCCGACCACCAGCGAGCGGCTGCGATGCAGAATCGGTATCGCCGCGTCTTCCAGATCGCCCAGGCGGCCACCGACACCCCCCTGCCAATGGGCAAGCAAGGACTCGGTCAGATCACGGATCGCCGGCGTCACTTTCAGGAACGACGGTTTCACCACGTCGCCATCGATGCGGTAACGCAGCAGGTCACGAGTCAGCATGCTGACCGTCCATTCCTGCCTCGGTTTCGAAAATCTCCTGCTCGCCACCGAACGCGACGTGACTGCGCCGACGTTCCGAGGTGTAGGCCTCCGCGGTATTGGCCGAGAGTATCTCATACAACACCGCGACCTTACCCGCACCAGGACGCAGCAGACGACCGAGACGTTGCACGTGCTCGCGCACGCTGCCGCTGCCGCTGACGATGATGCCGACGGCGACCTCGGGCACGTCGACACCTTCATTGAGCACTTTGCTGGTGATCAGCACCGGCCAGGCGCCGGAACGAAAACGGTCGAGCATGCGTTTGCGCTCGGGCCCCTTGGTGTGGTGCGTCATCACCGGCGCGACGAAGCGGCGACCGATCTCATAGGCGGTGTCGTTGTCTTCGGTGAACACCAGACAGCGCTCACCCGCGTGCTCGCGTACCAGATCCCACACCGCTCGCAGTTTGGCGCGGCTCGCGCGCGACAGACGTTTCTGTTCGCGGTAACAGCGCATCGCCGCGCGCCCTTCCGGATCACGCGCCGCAGCACTGATAAACTGCTGCCAACCATCCGGTTTGCTGAAATCGACGCCCGATTTGCGCGCGAAGGCAAGGTACTCCTTGCGGTTGGTGGTGTACGACTCCTGCTCGTCCGGATCGAGCGCGACGTGCAACACCTCGACCTGATAGTTGGCGAGGAAGTTGCCTTCCAGTTCGCTGATCTGCGAACGATGGACTTCCGGACCGAGTAGTTCATCCAAGCGCGCATGCATGCCATCGGTGCGCTCCGGCGTCGCGGTCAGTCCTAACCGGAACGGCGCGAGGCACGCTTCCGCCACGCTGCTGGTGACACCGGCGGGCAGGTGATGGCACTCATCGCAGATCAGCAGGCCGAACTTGTCGCCGTGCCACGGCATGATCAGCACGCCGGAATCATAGGTCGCCACGGTGATGGGCTTCAGATCCTTGTCGCCACCGCCGTAACGGCCGATCGGACAACCAAGGCGCGCCTCCAGATCGGATGCCCACTGCTGCACCAGGTCGATGGTCGGGGCCAACACCAGCGTCGAGCGCTGCGTCGCCAGAATGCATTTCAGCGCGACGTAGCTTTTTCCAGCGCCGGTCGGCAGCACCACCACGCCGCGTTTTTTTGCCGCCAGCCAAGCCTCGATCGCCTGGGTCTGGTAGGGCCGCAGCGCTCGTGCATCGCGCTCGACCACATTGAGCACCTCGTACTTCTTGGCTTCGTCAGCGTACTCGACCTTGCCATGCAGCCGACGAAGGATCTCGGCGTACGCACAGGCCTTGGCGCGATGACGTTTCACCCGGCCATCGAACACCACCAGACCATCGAGCAGCGCGGCGTGCTCGCCGAGGTCGTCCACCGTCAAAGTTCCATCAGCAAAACGCAGGGTGAGCACGGGGCCGGATCATGGGATGGATGGCAAGTACGGAAGGTGCGAAGGCATCCACATCCGTGGCATGGGCGTCTCGCCCGTGTTCGGATTTGCCACCTCACGGGCGGGACGCGCGGGACGCCCGTGCCACATGACAGCCCCTCCCCTTGCCCCGTTCGCCGAACCCCCACGCTCCCGCGCTCCATGCCGCCCTCGCCCCACGATCTGGTCAACCGCTTCGGTTCACCGCTTTACGTCTACGACCTCGCGCTGGTGCGCGCCCGCGCGCGTGCGCTGAAGGACGCCATCACCTGGCGACCGTTCCAGCCGCTCTACGCGGTGAAGGCCAATCCCTGCCCCGCAGTGGTGAAGACCATCGCGGCGGAAGGTTTCGGCATCGACGCGGTGAGTCCTGGTGAAGTCGCACTGGCGCTGCGCTGCGGCGTGCCGGCGGCGAAAGTGCTCTACACCGAAAACAACATGACCGACGCCGAACAGGCGGAGGCGTTGGCGCAAGGCGTGCTGATCAACTGCGGCAGCCTCGACCGCCTGGAGCGCGTCGGTCGTGCCGGCGGAAAGGAAGCCTCGGTACGTTTCAATCCTGACGTTGGCGCAGGTGCGCATGAAAAGATCTACACCGCCGGCCCGTTGACCAAGTTCGGCGTGCACTATACGCAGGTCGATCAGGTGCTGGCGATTGAACGTGCCACCGGCATCACGGTCGTCGGCTGCCACATGCACATCGGCTCGGGCATCCTTGACGCTGACGTCTATGCCAAAGCCATGACGGTGATCTTCGCGGTTGCGGCGAAGCTGCCGAATCTGCGTTTCGTCGATGTCGGCGGCGGCATCGGCATTCCATACCGCAGCGAACAACGCCATGTCGATCTGCGCGCGCTGGGCGCCAAGGCGTCGGAGTTGATGAGCGCGTTTTGTAAAAAATACGGACGTGAGATCGAACTGCGGCTGGAACCAGGACGTTTCCTGGTCGCCGAGGCCGGCACCTTGCTGACCACCGTCACCAGCGTGAAGACCAATCCGGACACGGCAGAAGCCAAGGGCCGCACCTACGTCGGCTGCGACACTGGCTTCAATCACTTGGTGCGCGTCGCGATGTACGATGCTTACCACCACATCGACAACCTCACGCACCCAGATGCCGCGCCGCGTGAAGTCGACGTCGTCGGCAACATCTGCGAAAGCGGCGACGTCTTCGCCCGCGCGCGCACGTTGCCCATGCCGCAGCTCGGTGACCTGCTGGCGCTGCGCGATGCCGGTGCCTACGGCATGGCGATGGCGTCGACCTACAACACCCGCCCGCTGCCCGCCGAGGTCGTCATCGATGGCGAGGACGTGCGCGTGGCACGCCCGCGCACCAGCGTCGATGCGCTGCTCGACGCGTACGTCTGGTGAACCAGAATCCGCGCCAACTCACCCGATTGGAGTCCCCATGCGTTCCTTCCTCGCCTGCCTCCTCCCCCTCCTGCTCCTGGTGCTGACCATGGTGCCCGCACATGCCGCCGATGGTGATGAACGCTGCTGGGAAATGCGCACCTACGTTACGCCAGCAGGCAAGCTGCCAGCGCTGCTGGCGCGCTTCCGCGACCATACCTGCAAGCTGTTCGAGAAACACGGCATGACGCTCATCGGCTTCTGGACGCCGACCGATGGCGAGGCCGCCAGCAACACGCTGATCTACGTGCTGTCGCACAAGAGCCGCGAGGCGGCCACCGAGTCGTGGAAGAATTTCCGCGCCGATCCGATCTGGGTCGAAGCAAAGAAGGCGTCTGAGGTGGACGGCTCACTGACCACTTCAGTGGTGTCGGTGTTCATGAAGCCGACGGATTTCAGCAAGCTGAAGTGATCGGTGTTCACTCCCTGGGATCACCGGCGTCTCGCTGGCGATCCCAGGGAGCGACAACCCTGAACGTCGGTCTTTGCCACGCGCACGTCTTCGTGTTCGTGTCGCAACCACGACCATGGAGAACTCCGACGAAGCGATGGATCGCCGCACGCTGACCGTAGCGTTTCTCGTGTAATCACATGAGGAACCCGCCATGACCATCCGACCGCCGGTGACCTCGGCGATGCTGGCCAACCAGCTGGGCGTGTCGCGCGCCACGGTGTCGATCGTGCTCAATGGCCATGGGCCGAAGCGAAAAATTTCGCCGACCACCATCCAACGCGTGCTCGACGCCGCGCGTGATCAAGGCTACGCACCCAACCGCACGGCGCGCAACTTGCGCCTGCAACGCAGCGGGGTGATCGGCGTGGTGCTGGCGGACTTCCGCATGGACTGGGCCGAACGCGTGATGCGCGGCATGGGCGAAGTCTTCGATCCAGGTGAATACACTCCGTTGGTGGCGACCCATCGCTGGGACGCCGTGCGCCATCGCAAAGAACTGATGGCCGCATTGCAGCGCCGCGATGAAGCGGTGATCGTGCAGCCGCTCCCAGGTCAGGAAGCGGTCTACCAACAGTTCATGGCCGTCGGCATCCCACTGGTGTTCCTGGGCGATCGTCCACCAATCACGCCAACATCCACGCCGCTCGCTGCGAGTTTCGCCGGCTGGGACAGCGCCGCCGCGACGCGCACCGCCGTGCGCCACCTGATCGACCGCGGTTACCGCCGCATCGGCCACCTTGGGTTCCACCATCCCATGCACATGACGCAGGAACGCACCGCGGCGTACCGTCGGGTCTTGGCAGAAGCGAATCTTCCGGTGAACGAAGCGTGGATCTCACTCCCGCACGCTGGCGGCGCGGTCGAAGGCACCATCGCCACTGAGATCGCCCGCATGTTCGCGCCCGGCATCGAACACCCAGATGCGTTGTTCGTGCTCAACGATGGCCTCGCCCTGCAACTGCTAGATATCCTCGATCAACGCGACATCCGCGTGCCGCAGGACGTGGCGATCATCGGCATGGGCGACCTGCCGCTCACTGGGCATAGCGGCATCAGCCTGTCGACGGTGCGGGAACCGTGTGAGGAGATGGGACGTGCGGCAGCACATGCAGCGTTGTCGTTGATCGCAGAGCCGGAGAGAGCGCCGATCGTCTCGCTGATTCCAGGGAATGAATTGCGGGCGCGGCGGACGACCGGCGCCTGATCATTTGCCGACTGGTGTTTCAGGGGGTTTGGTGCGATCACGTGCTTGTCTGACCACGTTCGCAAGCGCTTCGACCTGATTTCCGTAGGAGGGATGAACGTTCCACTTCTTGGTCTTCACATTGATCGCCTTGTGGATCTTCCATTCATCCAGATCTGTCAGAGGAACATTCCATTCGACTTGGACGCCAGCAAATGGCGTTACTCCAACCTCGTCCCAGCCGCGCGGCCAGCGCCCGCTGACTTTGATGAACTCGCCTATTTCGTTCATAAGCCCGATCGTCCGGTATTCGGCGCTCACGTTGCCAAAATGCACATACAGGGTCCCGGTGGCGAAAGATAAAAACGCCAGCAAGCAAAGGCCAAGGGTTATGAGCACTGGTTTCATGCCTGAAGCCTAGCTCAGCCGTCATTCCGATACCATGTCATCAGCAGGGTGTTCAATTCCCCATCTGAGCCACTGGTCCCGGCCATGAAGTGATTTGCCACGAGTCCTTGAGGAACTGCCATTACGTTGCACTTTCTCAAGCCCCCAACGGGGGCGACGTAACGCCAGCCCGGTGCTTCAGCACCGGGAATCGCGCATGAATACCATGCCAAGCCCCCAACGGGGGCGACGCGTGGACGCAATGAATCGGAGGACTTCCGTCTTTTTTATTATGCGTCGTCCCTTTTGGGACTTTCCTGAACAACAACATCCGTTGCCCAGGGGCTGAAGCCCCTGGCTGGCGTTACGTCGCCCCCGTTGGGGGCTTCCAACCTCCATGAACCTTACCTGTCCTCATTCACTCTCGAACAACAACCTCTGCATCTCGTCGATCGATGCAGCAAACAACGTGACCTCTTCGAATTCATGTTCGATCGCTTCGTCGATGCCACCGCACTCGCCCTGGTCGATGCGGGCGAGTGCGGGCGAGCAACGGCCGTTACCCAGATCTCACATCCACATACAACGGGAGAACTCACGCCGCTCGACAGACCTGGACCAGCAGTCCTGCGATGATATGCGGGTTACTTGGCCGCTAACGCCTTCACCACCGGTTCCTTGGCAGCGATGCCTTCCGCCCAGGTCTGCCAGGTGGCGATCATCGCCTTACGTGCGGCCTTGTCGGCGTCGGGTTTGTAGTCGCTGGTCTGGTAGGGCTTGAGCACGGCGAAGGAGTGTCGCGCACCATCGGCGGGTGGCTCGGCGTATCCTTGAGGCCATCAGAAAGGTGCAAACAGAGGCAATCACACCAGCTAACATGCTGGGCTCTAAAACGCTCTAAAACGGGGTGATGGCAGTGGGAATGTTGATGGGGGTAGCAGACCATGGCAGGAGATCTGCGCCTGACGATGCCAGTGCACCGGCTGCGAATGAGACCTACGCCCGAAGGTCGCAGATATTGCCACAGCTTTTCTCCGACGGCTGAGGCATGCTCACTCGTAGCGAGGCCCACCATGAATGTCACATCCCTGCCCGGCGTTTCGGGCGGCAATAGTTTGGCCCGTACCGCCGCTGCCATCGGCACCGCCCAGGGCCGTTTCGATGACGCCGCGTCGCAGGTGGTCGCCGACACCATGACCGACGCCAACGCGGCACCGGCCTCCAGCGACCTGGCGGGCGATGTGGTCTTGATGAAGACTGAGCAGATCACCAACAGCATCCTCTACACCCTGTTCCAGCGTCAGAGTGAGCAGCAGCAAGATATGTTGAAGGCCATCACGCCCACGAACGGCACCTGACCCGCCGACCACCGCCGCGCACCAACGACAACGCCCCGCGTGGAAATCCACGCGGGGCGTTGTCGTGTTGCCGGGGAGGCCGGAAACCGTTGCCGGATTACTTCGCCAGCTCAGTGGTGACGTCGTCGAAGTACTTCACCATCACCTTCAGGTCATTGAGCAATTCCTGGCCCTTCTTGCCGGCTTCGTATTCGAGCGACAGCGGGCCGCGGAAGCCCTGGGCTTTGAAGGCGGCGAGTTGGTCCTTCACCGATTTGCTGGCGGCGCTGGTGCCGTAGACGATGTCACGTGCGCCCTGGCCGATCTTGTCGGTTTCTTTGAGGTGCGACGAGACGATGCGCTTGCCGAGTTGGTTGATCGCTTCGACCGGGTCGAGACCCGAGCGCGGCCAGTGGCCGGTGTCGGCGCAGGCGGCGATACGCTCATCACGCGACGAGACTACCGCGAGCACGCTCTCCGGGCTCCAGTACTTCGAGGGCTTCGGGTGGTCGTGCAGGCCGACCTTGATGTCGAACTCCTTCACCAGCTTTTCGATGGTGTCGAAGGCATCAGCGTTCGGCTCGCTGTTGATCACCTGGATACCCATGGCCTTGGCGAATTCGAAGACCTTGCGCGACTTGGCTTCATCCTTGTCGAGGCCGACCACACCGTAAGCGATGGGCTTGATGCCGGCTTCGGTCAGGCGCGCGAGCACCTTGGCGCGCACGTCGGCACCGCTGTTGTGGTCGAACTTGCCCTCGATGCCGCCGCCAATGGTCTGGCCGGGGTAGAGCTCGATGTACTTGAGGCCGACCGTCTGGGCGATGTCGATGGTTTCCCACAGGCTGGTGTGGTGCGCGGTCCACGCTTGGAGCGCGAGTTTGAAGCCGAGGTGTTCGGCCCCTTTATCATTGCGCTCGGCAGCGGAGAGGGCGCACGACAGCGTGAACGCTGCGAGCAGGGCGAGAGAACGGAGGGACATGTGGATCCTTTCGGGTGGGTTCATGGATTGGAAACGGTTATTTCAGCGACTGCATATAGGCCATCACATCGCGCAGTTCCGTGGCCGACAGGATTGCTCCCATCGGCAGCATCGGCGAGACTGGCGGGGTGACTTGGTCGATCTGGTCCTTGGCGATGGTGACTTCTTTGCCGTCGGCAAGTTTCACCACTGCGCCCTTGTCGTCTTGCTTGAGCAGCGAACCAGCGACCGTGCTGCCATCTTTCAGCGTGACGGTGGCGAGGCCGAAGCCGGGCACCACGACGGCGCCTGGGACGATCAGCGATTCCAGCATTTTCTCCTGGTTCAGGCGCTTGCCCACACCCGCCAGATCCGGACCGGCGTTGCCACCTTCGTGGTTGACGCTGTGGCACTTGATGCACTGGGCGAGGTGGAACTGGAAAACCTGACGACCCTTTGTCGCGTCACCGCCGTACATCGACGTGCGGTAGGTGGCGAGCGGGTCCTTGGCATCCAAGCCGTCGCGCCAGGCCTTGAGCTTAGCCGCGATGGCGGGTTCCTTGCGCGCACCCGCAGCAGTCACCAGTTCGAGTTGCGCGTCGCCGAGCGCCTTGCCAGCGGTCAAACGGTCGAGCCACTCGCCCAGCACCCCTGCGCTCTGCGCATCATCGAGCGTGCCGAAGCTGGCGAGCACGTGCTGCTTAAGCGCGATGGTCGCCGGACTGCGCGGACGTTTGATCGGCGGCAGTTCAACACCGGTGGGGAACACGTCGATGCGACCGACAAAGGTACCGGCTTTACGTTCCGCGTGCTGCCACAGCAACCAACGCGCAGTGCCGATGGCACCGCCGAGACCCAAGACGCTGCTGCCGTGTTTGCCACCATCACCCAGGGCCTTGGTGTCGACCGCGGCAACGCGGCGCCAACCGGCACCGCCAAGATCCTTGGCTGACGCATCCGGGGACTTGTCGGCGTCGGATGCCCACAACACGAATTGCTGCGGCGCCCGTTCGGCCTTGTGCCATGAGAACGTGTTGATGCGCGCGATGCCGACC
>Ga0105049_10002198_pt1 | contig 23032 bp, 14 predicted proteins | sample MAT06_FD_78087 | JGI IMG/M metagenome (GOLD analysis project Ga0105049, IMG submission 78087) | Freshwater microbial communities from Lake Fryxell liftoff mats and glacier meltwater in Antarctica - MAT-06 | ecosystem: Environmental > Aquatic > Freshwater > Ice > Liftoff microbial mat | place...
AGAGCCTGCCGAGCGACCGGGCCCGTCCCGCCGCACCGAGCACGCGCGGCGCCCACTGCGGCACGGAGCTGCCCGCGGAGCTGTCGCACGCACTGCTCGCGACGGGCCGCCGCGAGCGCTGCACACCGTTCGTGCTGTTCCTGGCCGCGATGGCGGCCGTGCTCTCCCAGCACAGCGGCGAGCAGGACGTGGTCGTCGGGGCCCCGGTGAGCGAGCGCGACCGGACCGACCTGGAACGGTCGGTCGGATTCTACGTGAACACGCTGCCGTTCCGGGCCGACCTCGCGGGCGACCCGACCCTGCGCGGGCTGCTGCGCCAGGTGCGGGCCACGCTGCTCGAGGCCTTGGCGCACCAGACCGTGCCGTTCGACGAGATCGTCCGTGCGGCCGGGGTCTCCGGCGACCCGGCGCGCAACCCGCTGTTCCAGACCATGCTCGTCATGGGCCACGACGTCCCGGGGTCGCCCGCCGACGACCTGGCGGGCGAGGTGTGGCCGCTGCCCGCGCCGACGTCGCGGCTGGACCTGACGCTCGTGGTGGCCCTGGGCGAGCGCATCGGCCTCTACTGCGACTACGCCGCGGACCTGTTCGCGCCGGGACAGGTGGAGCGCTTCCGCGACCACGTCGTCCGGATGCTGGAGGCGATGACGTCCGACCTGGAGCAGCGCGTCTCGCAGGTGCCGATCCTCGACCCCGCCGAGCGCGCCGCGCTCCTCGGCAGCGGGGACCCGACCCCGGCCGGACCCCCCGTCCTCGATCTCTGGACCGGCCTCGTCGGCGCGCAGCCGGACGCCCCGGCCCTCGTGGCCGCCGGCCGCACTTTGACCTACGGCGAGCTCGACCGGCTGGCCGAGGGTGTCGCAGCGCGGCTGCCGCACGCGTCGCTCGTCGGGATCGTGCTCCCGACCGGGATCGACGCGGTCGCCGCCGTTCTCGGGGCACTCCGGGCGGGCGCGGCGTACCTGCCGCTGAGCCCGGACGACCCGCCCGCCCGCACCGAGGAGCTGCTCCGCACGGCCGGGGCCGACCACGTGGTGACCGCGCAGGGGGTCGCGCGCCGCACGGACGCGCACACCGACCGCCCGGACGGGCTCGCGTACGTGATCTTCACGTCCGGCTCCACCGGGCGCCCCAAGGGCGTGCTGGTCGGGCACCACAGCCTGGCGTCGTTCACCGCGAGCTTCCGCGACGCGCACCGGTTCGGGCCCGGCGACCGGATCCTCATGCTGCCGCCGCTGACCTTCGACGCCTCGGTCGGCGACCTCTTCCCCGCGCTGACGTCGGGGGCCGCGCTGGTGCTGCACCCCGAGCCCGCCCGGCTCGACGCGGCGGAGCTGGTCGCCTTCTGCGCGCGGCACGGGGTGACCGCCGTCGACGCGCCCGTCGCGCTGTGGCGCCGGTGGGTCGCCGACCTGGCCTCCGGCTCGGTGGTCGTGCCCGGGGACTGGCCGGTGCGGATGATGATGGTCGGCGGCGAGCGGGTGGCGACGGAGGCGGTACGCGACTGGGCGCGCGCGACCGGCGAGCGCATCGCGTTCGTCAACCACTACGGCCCCACCGAGGCGACGGTGTGCGCGACCGTGCACGAGACCGTCGACGGGGACGGCGCGGACCCGCACCTGCCCGTCGGACGCCCGCTGCCGCACGTGCGCGCGTACATCCTCGACGCCGCAGGCCGGCTCGCCCCCGCGGGCGCGCCCGGGGACCTGTTCCTGGCCGGGGACTGCCTGGCGCTGGGCTACCTGGGCGAGCCCGCCGCGACCGACGCCGCGTTCGGGCCCGACCCGTTCCACAGCGGGCGCACGTACCGGACGGGCGACCTGGCCCGGTGGCGGGCCGACGGCACACTGGAGTTCCTCGGCCGCGCCGACCGGCAGGTCAAGGTCCGCGGCCACCGGATCGAGCCGGGCGAGGTCGAGTTCGCGCTGACGGCGCACCCGGGGGTCCGCGACGCCGTCGCGGTCGCGGCGGGCGAGCGCCTGGTCGCCTACGCCGCCACCACGACGACCACTCCGGCGGAGCTGCGCCGCTTCGCCCGCGAGCGGCTCCCCCGGCACCTGGTGCCCGACCTGGTCGTGGTGGTCGACCGCATCCCGCGCACCGCGCACGAGAAGGTCGACCTGGGCGCCCTGCCGCCGGCCACGGCCGAACCCGAGGTGCACGTTCCTCCGCAGGGGCCGGTGGAGACCGTGATCGCCGCGGTCTGGGCGCAGGTCCTCGCCGTGGCGCGGGTCGGACGCACCGACGACTTCTTCGCCCTGGGCGGCTCGTCCCTCGTGGCCGCCCGGGTCGCCGCGGCGATCGAGGTCGCGCTGCACCGACCGGTGCCGATCGGCGCGCTGTTCGAGGCCGAGGACCTCGCCGGGCTCGCCCGGGCCCTGGAGGCGTCCCCCGCCCCCGGTCCGGACCTCCGTGCCGACCGGCTGCCGACGGGGCTCGTCCCGCACGTGCCACGGCAGGCACCGGTCCGCACCGCGCTGGTCACCGGCGCCACCGGGTTCCTCGGCGTGCACGTGGTCGCGGCGCTGCTGGCGCGCACTGGCGTGACCGCGGCCTGCCTGGTGCGGGCCGGCTCGGCGGAGCAGGCCCGCGACCGGGTCCTGCACGCCCTGCAGGCACACGGGCTGGAGGGCGACCCGGCCCGGATCGTCGGCGTGCCGGGTGATCTGGCCCTGCCCCGATTCGGGCTCACCGAGCCCGCATGGCGGGAGCTGGCCCAGCGGTGCGATGTCGTCTGCCACAACGGTGGCGTCGTGCACTTCGCCGCGCCGTACGAGCGGTTGCACCCGGCGAACGTCGGCGGCACCGTCGAGGCGCTGCGGCTGGCGGCGCTGGCGGGGGCACCGCTGCACGCGGTGTCGACGCTGGGTGTGTTCCTCGGCACCGCGCACCGCGGCACCCGCGTGACCGAGCGGGACGCGCCGGGCTCCCCCGACGGGCTGCCCGGCGCGTACGAGCAGACGAAGTGGGTGGCCGACCGGCTCTGCCGCGAGGCGCGCGAGGCCGGGACGGCGGTGTCGCTGCACCGGCCTGCCCGGATCGGCGGGCACAGCGTCACCGGGCGCGCCAACCCGGACGACTACTTCAGCAGGCTGCTCACCACGTTCGTCCAGACCGGGTGCGTGCCCGACCTGGCCCACACCGAGGACGTCTTCCCGGTCGACCACGTGGCGGGCGGCATCGCGCGGCTGCTCGTGGCGCCCGCCGGGGCCGACCGCCACTACTTCAACTCCGCGACCGTCTCCTACCCCGAGCTCGCGGCGGCGCTCACCGACCGCGGCCACCCCGTGGACCTCGTGCCGTGGTCGCGCTGGCGGGAGGCCGTCGGCGCTAGGCTCGCGTCCGGGGCTCCGCTGGCCCTCGCCCCGTTCCTCGGCGCGCTGCCCGAGCGCGCGCCGGAGTTCCCGCGGCCCGAGTTCGACTGCACCGCCACCGAGGCCGTCCTCGGGGCGCCGCCGCCCGCCGACCGCGCGCTCATCGGGCGTTACCTCGACGCCCTCGTCCCGGCGGGGGTCCCGGCCGGAGGGGTGCGCGCATGAGGTCGGACGTCGCCCGGTTCGCCGCGGTCTGGGCCGCCTCGCTCGTCTCCGGGGTCGGGTCGGCGCTCTCCGGGTTCGTCCTCGGGGTGTGGGTGCTGCAGACGCAGGGCTCGGTCACGGCGTTCGCACTGGTGATGCTCGCCGGCATGCTGCCACCGGTGCTGCTGGGGCCGGTCGCGGGCGTGGTGGTCGACCGGTTCGACCGGCGCGCCGTGCTCGTCATCGCCGACGCCCTCAGTGCGCTCGTGACCAGCACCACGGCATTGCTCACCCTGGCCGGCTCGCTGGGGATCGCACAGGTCTACCTCGCCACGGCGCTCACCTCCGTGTGCGGCGTGTTCCACTTCACCGCCTACCAGGCGATCACCCCCCTGCTCGTCCCCCAGCGCCACCTCGGCCGGGCGAACGGGCTGATGCAGATCTCCATGGCGATGCAGATCGCCGCGCCCGCGGTGGCCGGTGCGCTGCTGCCCGCCCTCGGGCTCGCGGGCGTGCTGCTCATCGACCTCGTGACCTTCGGCATCGCGATGGTCGTGCTGCTCGCCGTCCGGCTGCCCCGGTCGCTGCTCCGCCCGGAGGAAAAGGCGGAGCGTCCATCGGTGCGGGCCGACCTGGGCCACGGCTGGCGGTACCTGCGGGCGCGGCCGGCGCTGCTGGCGCTCACGCTCGTCTCCACCGCCTACAACGTCGTGTTCGCGCTGGCCGGGGTGCTGATCCAGCCGCTGATCCTGTCGTTCGGCTCGCCCACGACGCTCGGGCTGCTGATGCTGGCCGGCGGCAGCGGACTGTTCGCCGGGAGCCTGCTGATGGGTGCCTGGGGCGGACCGCGGCACCGGACGGCCGGCATCTCGGCGTTCACCGCGCTCGGCGGGGTGGCGCTGGCGCTGCACGCACCGAGCCCGTCCGTGCTGCTCGTCGCGCTCGCCGCGCCGCTGTTCCTGTTCACGCTGCCGGTGGTGCAGGGCTGCGCGCGCGCGATCGTCCAGAGCAAGGTGGGGACCGCCTCCCTGGGCCGGGTGCTGGGCACGACGCAGGCGCTCGGGCAGGCCGGGCAGCCCCTCGCCTACCTCGCGGCGGGCCCGCTCGTGGAGCGGCTCGCCGAACCGGCCCTGCAGCCCGGCGGGGCGTTGGCGGGCAGTGTCGGCCTGCTCGTCGGCACCGGTCCCGGGCGCGGCATCGCCGCGGTGTTCCTGCTGGCCGCGCTCCTCATGCTGGCCCTCGCGGCCGTGACCGCGCTGCACCCCCGCCTGCGCACGGTCGAGACCGACCTGCCCGACGCCCGGCCCGACATGGAGCCCGCCCGTGCCACCTGACCCGGCTGACCGCGGGCCGTCGGTGCTGGCCGACCTCGTCGGGCTCATGACCTGCCACACCGTCGCCGCCGCGCTGCGGCTCGGGGTGTTCGACGTGCTCGCCGGCGGCCCGCTCCCGGTCGCCGAGCTGGCCGCCCGCACCGGTACCGATCCCGATGCGCTGGACGTGCTGCTCGCCCCGTTGACGCATGCGGGCTACCTCGACCGAATCGGCGACGCGTACGCGGCCACCCCCGTAGCCGTGCGCGACCTCGCCGAGGACGGGCACTGGGCCACCGTGCTCCCGCTCTGGCTCGCCATGGTCGGCGCGCAGTGGCCCGACCTGGATACCGCGGCCCGCACGGGCGTCCCGCCCGCCGGGTTCTACCCGTGGCTCGACCGGAACCCGGCCGAGCGCGAGCTGTTCCACACCCTGCAGCACCGCCTGGCCACCGGGCTCGCCGCCGAGGTCGTCGAGGTCGTCGACCTGCCGCCGGGCGCGCGGGCGCTGCTCGACGTCGGGGGCGGCGAGGGGGCGTTCGGGATCGCCTTCTGCGCCCCGCACCCCGCGCTCACCGCAACCGTGCTCGACCGCCCGTCCGTCGTGGGCGCGGGGCGGGAGCGCATCACGGCCGCCGGCCTGGCCGACCGGATGACGATGCGTGCCGCCGACCTGGCCGGGGAGCTCCACGAGCGGGACCAGGACGTCGTGCTGCTCTGCAACGTCGTCCACGGCTTCGCCGCCGACCGCGCCCGCGCGCTGGTCGCCGAGTGCGCCCGGGCCCTGCGTCCCGGCGGCATCCTGCTCGTCCTGGAGACCGCCGACCGACCCGGCGACGATCCGGCACCGGGCGCCGAGCGGGCCTTCACCGGCTTCTTCGACCTGCACCTGTGGCACTCCCAGGGCGGCCGCATCCATCCCGTGCCCACGCTCGTCGACTGGCTCACCGGGGCCGGCTGCCACGTGCGGCGGGCGCCCCTTCCCCGGCACCCGGGCCACGCCCTCCTCGTGGCGACCCGGGTGCCGCCGTCCTGAACCCCGCGGCCCACCTGCCGTGGACGGTGACCCTGTCGGGTTCCAAAACCCGGCTACTGCCGCTGAGCTGCGGTTTTAGGCGGTGCGTTCGTACTCGTTGAGCAGGCCACCCAGGACGGGTCGGCGCTTGATCCGTTGGTGGGCGAGGTCCGGGGTGGGATGATCTGGGTGGGGCGGGAGAAGCCGCAGAGCTCGATGGGGCCGTCGCCCGTTGTAGTGGGTGCTGTATTGGGCGAGGACGGTCCACAAGTGGCGTTCACCGAAGATCAGGATGCGGTCGGTGAGCTCGGTCCTGGCGGTGAGGACGAAGCGTTCGGCGAAGCAGTTCGCTCGCGGACAGCGTGGCGGGATCTTCACGGTGTCGATCCCTGCGCCGGCCAGGACGGCGTCGAACGCGGTGGTGAACTGTCCGGCGCGGTCGCGGACGAGGAACCGGAAGGCGTTACCGCTGTCGTCGAGGTCCATCAGCAGGTTGCGGGCCTGCTTGGGTGGTCCATGCTCCGGTCGGATGGGTGGTCGTCCCCAGGATGTGCACGTAGCGGTTGGGGACTTCCAGGGCGAAGAACACGTAGATCCGCTTGAGGGTGAGCGCGCAGTCGACGTGGAAGAAGTCCGCGGCGAGCATGGTCGAGGCCTGTGCGCGGAGGAACTGTCGCCATGAGGTGTCGGTCGCTCGCAGCGGTGCCGGCGGTATACGTCGGTGTTTGAGGATCCTGCGGATCGTGGAGGCACTCACGCGGTGGCCGAGCTTGAGCAGTTCGCCTTGCACGCGCTGGTATCCCCAGGTCGGGTTCTCCTGGGCGAGCCGTTCGATCAGGGCGGCGATGACGTCGTCTATGGGCGGACGGCCGCCGGTGTTCGGGTAGGTCCACTTCTTGGTCACCAGGCGGTGGTGCCAGCGCAGGACCGTGGCCGGGGTGATCAGGCGGTGCCCGCGCAGGTTCAGGGGTAGGCGTCGGATCAGCGCGGCGAACAGGGCTCGGTCGGCCCAGTCCAGGCGCGGCTTTGGTTGGTTCTGCGTAGTACGGCGACCTCGTGGCGCAGTGTCGCCAGTTCAATCAGAACAGACATGCCGGTGCCGGACAGCTCCGGCGGCGAGCCGGTTTCTGGGCTGGCCGCCGGAGCGGACCTCCGGGCGGTGGCCCGGGGTGTCAGCGCAGGGAGCGGGCGGCGGCGACGAGGTTGCGCAACGTGGCCACGGTCTCCGGTTCGCCGCGGGTCTTGAGCCCGCAGTCGGGGTTGACCCAGAGCCGATTCCGCGGCACCCACTGCTGCGCGGCGGTCACGAGGTCGCGGATCTCGTCGCCGCCGGGCACCTGCGGGGAGTGCACGTCGTACACACCGGGCCCGAGCCCGCGGGGCACCCCGGGCCCGAGCTCGGCGAGGATCTCCATCTTCGACCGGGCCGCCTCCACCGTGGTGACGTCGGCATCCAGCGCGTCGATGGCCCCGATGACGTCGGCGAACTCCGAGTAGCACAGGTGGGTGTGGACCTGGGTGGAGTCCGCGACCCCGCCGACGGCAAGCCGGAAGGAGTCGACCGCCCAGTCCAGGTAGGCGGGGCGGTCGGCGGCGCGCAGCGGCAGAAGCTCGCGCAGCGCGGGCTCGTCCACCTGGATCACCCGCATCCCGGCAGCTTCCAGGTCGGCCACCTCGTCGCGCAGGGCCAGCCCGACCTGGCGGGCGGTGTCGCGCAGCGGCTGGTCGCCGCGCACGAATGACCAGGCCAGGATCGTGACCGGCCCGGTGAGCATGCCCTTCATCGGCCGCTCGGTGAGCGACTGGGCGTAGCTGCTCCAGCCCACGGTGATCGGCGCCGGACGCGAGACGTCACCGTGCAGGATCGGTGGGCGGACACACCGGCTGCCGTAGGACTGCACCCACCCGAGCTCGGTGGTCGCGAACCCGTCGAGGTGCTCGGCGAAGTACTGCACCATGTCGTTGCGTTCGGGTTCGCCGTGCACCAGGACGTCGAGCCCGATGTCCTCCTGCAGCGCCACCACCCGCGCGATCTCCGCCCGCATCCGCTGCTCGTAGGCGGCGTCGTCGAGGCGCCCGGCGCGGTGCGCGGCCCGGTCCGAGCGGATCTGGCTGGTCTGCGGGAACGAGCCGATTGTGGTGGTCGGCAGGTCGGGCAGCGCCAGGTGTTCGCGCTGTACGTCCTCCCGGTCGGCGAACAGGCCGCGCTGGTAGTGGTCGGGGCCCAGCGCGTCGAGCCGGGCCCGGACCCGGTCGTCGCGGCGCGGCGCGCCCGGCGCCGAGACCGCCGGGAGGGAGCCGCCGCCGTGCAGCGCCCGCCCCAGGGTCACCACCTCAGCGACCTTCTGCCGGGCGAACGCGAGCCGGGCCGCGACGTCGCGGTCGATGCGGGGCTCGACGGCGAGGTCGTAGGGCACGTGCAGCAGCGAGCACGACGTCGAGATCTCCACCGCGGCCGCCGAACCGAGCAGTGTCACCGCCCTCCCGAGCGCGGCAGGCAGGTCGGTACGCCACACGTTGCGCCCGTCGACCACCCCGGCCAGCACCGTCTTATCCCGCAGCCCGGGCAGCGACGCGGCGGCGTCGAGGTCTGCCGCGCCGGCCACCAGGTCGAGCGCGATGGCCTCGACGGGGGCGGCAGCCAGCACTGGCAGGGCCGCACCCAGGCTCCCGTAGTAGCCCGTGACCAGCAGTGACGGCCGAGGCCGCCCGTTCAGGTCGCCGGTGTCGCCGAGCCGGGCGTAGGCGCGGCGCAGCGCGTCCAGCTCGGCCCGGGACCGGTCGGCGGCGAACGCGGGCTCGTCGAGCTGCACCCAGTCCGCCCCGGCCGCGGCCAGCTCGGCGAGCAGCTCGGCGTAGACCTCCAGCAGCGGGTCCAGCACGTCGAGCGGTGTGAACGACGCGGGCGCCCCGGCCGCGGCCTTGGCCAGCAGCAGGAACGTGACCGGACCGAGCAGCACCGGACGCGTCGCGATCCCGAGCGCGAGCGCCTCACGGACCTCGTCGACCGGCGTGCGGTCGATCAGCGCGAACCGGGTGCCGGGCCCGATCTCGGGCACCAGGTAGTGGTAGTTCGTGTCGAACCACTTGGTCAGCTCCAGCGCCGGGACGCCGTCGCGGCCACGGGCCATCGCGAACATTTCGGCCAGCGGGTCCAGGCCCAGCGCGGTGAACCGGTCCGGCACCGCGCCGAGGATCTGGGCGGTGTCGAGCACGTGGTCGTAGAAGGAGAACGTGTGCGACGGCACCGAGTCCAGCCCGGCGTCGCGCAGCTCCCGCCAGGTGCGGTGGCGCAGCCCGGCGGCGATCCCCCGGAGTCCGGCGGCGTCCAGCGTGCCGGCCCAGTGCTGCTCCAGGGCCGTCTTCAGCTCCCGGCGCGGCCCGATGCGGGGGTAACCCAGAACGGTGGTGCCGGGGGTGTTCGATCTGGGGGTGGTCGGTGAGGTCACGGCTCTCTCCTCGCGAGCGTGTCGGAGGACCCACGGCGACACGGCACCCGGCGAGAACCGCACGGTGACCCCGTTCGGTGTCCGCACCAGCCCGCCCAAGCGGCCGCGGATCGACGCACGCCGGTGGCGCGTGCCACCGACGGCAGGTCTTCGGACTCGCGGGCACACGCCTTCCGGCGCTCCTACTGGCCGTCGCTTCCCGGGCTCGCACCCAGTGCTGTGTGACGGCGGTCGTTCCCACTCACCGCTGCGGGGCAGTCCCGGATTCCCACCGGGTTCCCTCTTGCCCCGGACCACCCCGTGAAGGCAGCGGCCCGGACCGTCGGTATCCGGAACCATAGCCCCCGCGCACTCGCTCCGTGGTGTGAGAATCTGTTCATATTTCGATACCGTCTGACGTACTCGACCGGTATCTGCCTTCCACCACGGCCGTGCACGTCGGGCCGGCCTCGGGGGTCCTGGGCTCTCGTGGCGGCTCGTCCACGATCGGCGGCACGGCGCGCGAGGGCGTGTTGGCAGGACGCTGCGCTCGGACAGCCCACGGGCCCGCGCGCCCACCACGTTGCCGCGTTCGTGCTGGCCGGCGAACTCGCCCCGTCGCTGCGCGCCGCTGACCGGCGGCATCAGCGACCGGTTCGACCTGTGCCCGGTGATGATCGGATGCGAGGTCGTCCAGGGCAGCGCGGTGCTGGCGATCGCCGCACACCTCCCGCCGCTGCCATTGCTGCTTGCCCTCGTGGCAGCACGTGCGATCGCCGCGCAGGTGTTCCAGCCCGCATCCCGCTCGGCCGTTCCCGCGGATGCGACGGCACCACCTCGCCGCCGGCAGACCTTCGGCGTTCAGGTGTCGGGGCGATGGAATCGGAGGACGGCGAGGTGGCCGGGGATGCTGTCGGTGCCTCCTCCACGACGCATGGGGACGGTGGCGATCCGGGCGCCGTAGTCGGTGAACACGCGGTCCCAGTCGGCCGGGGGGAATGCCTCGTCGAGTTCTGGTTCCCCGAAGGACGAGGGCCGGGGCAGTCCAGCGGCGACGGCTCGCGCGAGCGGCCGGGGCAGTCCGGACGGGCCCGCGCCGAGGCTCTCCAGGTAGCCCAGCAGTGGCCCCGGGTAGTTGGTCTCGGCGATCAGCACAGTGCCACGCGGGCCGAGCAGATCAGTCACGTTCGACACCAGCCGGCGCCGCACCGTGGTGCCGAGGGCGTGCAGGACACCGCGGACGAACACGTTGCAGTCACCAAGCTCCGCGGCCAGCTGCGCACCGGCGCCGGGCACGGTCATGTCCGCGGAGCGGAAGTCGAGGTTCGGTGTGGGTGCTGCCTCCAGACGGGCTCGTGCGACGGCGGACGCGGACAGGTCCACCCCGACCGCCCGGGAGAAGCGGGTAGCGAGAGCGCGGGTGAACCGGCCGTTGCCACAGCCGACGTCGACGACGGGCAGCTCCGGATCGGCGTGGGCGGTCAACAAGTCGAGGTAGTCCTGTGCCTCATCCGAGCTGCTTGAGTCCCACAGGACGTCCCCGTCGTCGCCCGTGGTCTCGACGTCGGCCCAGTAGCGGTCCCAGCGGGTGGTCACATCGCGGGGTGCCCGCCAGCTCAACCGAATGACGTGGGGGACCAGCAACGCCCTGCTCCACCTCATCCGCGCCTCCGTTTCGGAGGGTAGCGGAGCGGGACCGGCAGAGCATCCGGCATTCAGACGCAGGACCCACCTCTGTTCGGCGTAATCACGGCGGGTGATCTACTTTCTGCGTAGCCGAATGACTACAATTAGACATTGAGTGACGTAACCGTCTCGATGATCGGACAGGAGTGCCTCCGTCCATGCCGTCACAGACTGTTCCCGAATCATGGTTCGATCTCCAACATCCCGAGCTCTACCTGCACCCGCACGCCCTGTTGCGCGAGATGCGGGAGAACGCGCCGGTCTACTTCAGCCCGGAGCTGGACTCCTGGATGATCACCCGTTACGACGACGTCAGCGCCGCGTTGCGGGATCAACGTTTCCACGCGGTCGAGGAGCACAAGAAGGTTGACGCGCTCCCACCGGCGACCCGGCAGGAGCTGGCGGCACTGAGACGAATCTTCACCGAGTGGGGCGGCCGCAATGATCCCGTGGCGCACGAGATCTTCCTGCGGGCGATGAAGAAACACTTCACCCCCCGCCGGGTGATGGGCCAGCTGCCGGTGATCGAACAGATCATGGACGACCTGCTCTCCACTGCGATGGCCGGCGGTGGTTGCGTCGACGTGGTGAACGACATCGCGCACCCGCTGTCCATGTCGGTGGTGTGCCACCTCCTCGGTATTCCGCGGGAGGATGTCGACATGGGTCTGATGCTGAGTGCGTCGAACTCGATCTCCCAGCTCCTGGAGATGGGGGAGCTCGACCAGCTCCGTCGGTCCCAGGAGGGGATGCTGGCCATGGGGGCGTTCCTCGCTCCCCACGTGGACGCTGCGAGGAGGGGAGCGGGATCCGGGCTCCTCGCAGTGATGGCGGGGCCTGACACTCCCGTGCGCTACACCGACTCCGAGGTGGTGTCCCAGGGGATCATGTTCACCGTCGTCGGGTACCACACCACGGCGAACCTCCTGGCCAACGGCATCCAGCTGCTGTTCGACCACCCGGACCAGCGTCGGCAGCTGATCGAGGGAGGCCTGTCGGCCCTCCCCGCGGCGTTCGACGAGATGATGAGATACCACGGACCGGTGTCCACCATCCGGCGGATGGTGCTGGAGGACGTCCCGATCCGGGAGAAGGTGATCCGGAAGGGCGACACGGTGATGCTCGCCCTTCTCGCCGCGAACCGCGATCCCGCGGTGTTCGACGATCCGGACGAGTTCGTCGTCGGCCGGGCGAATGCCCACAGGCACCTCGGATTCACCGTCGGGCCCTACAGCTGTATGGGTCAGGCGCTGGCCCGGCTGGAGGGTGAGGTGTTCTTCCGCACCATGCTCACCCGCTGCCCGGACATGACCCCCGCGGATCCCACCCCGGACTGGACCGTGTTCCGCCCCCTCGGGCGGGAACTGCGGACCCTCCGCATGCGGACGGACGGGCGCATACGGACGGACGGGCGCGTCCGGACTGAAGGCGAGGTGTAGGCGTGGAGCAGGTGCTGGCCGCGATCGACCGGGGGCGGACGAGGATCGACCGCCATCCGCTCTACCGCTGGATGGGGAGCGACGAGGCGCCGCTCGAGCAGCGGTTCGTGTTCGCCCCGCTGTTCGCGAACTTCATCCTCGGCTTCCGGGACATGAACCGGTGGTTCATGCGGTACCCGGAACCGGGGAACGCCTTCGAGGAGGCGATCAACCGCCACACGCAGGAGGACGAGACCCACTCCGCGCTCTTCCTCGACGACTGGCGCGAGCTGGGTCTGGACGACCACCTGGGCTGGGGGGTCGAGGACACCATGGCCTGGTATTACGCGGCGCCGGAGACCGAGGTGTTCCGGCGGTACGCGATGCGGATCGTGCAGATGTGTGTCGACACCCCGGACGCGCTGGTCCGGTTCGGTTTCATGGAGGCGATCGAGGCCTGCGGTCACGTCTTCTTCGGTCACACGGCGCCGCTGGCGGAGAAGCTGGCGGCCCGGACAGGCACCGCTCTGAGGTACTTCGGGCCCTACCACCTCGGCCGGGAGACCGGCACCCTGATCGATGCCGACGACCTGTTCGAGTCGGCGGTCCTGACGAGGACGCAGCGCGAGGAGTCGCTGCGGCTGGTCGACGAGGTGTTCGACATGTTCACCGTGAAGAACGACCATCTCCTCGCCTACGCCCGACGGATCACTGCGAGCCGTACCGTGCCCAGCCCGGCGGCGGCGCTGCGCCGCCACGCCGCTGCGGCGGTGCCGGCAGCCACACCGCGGAAGCAGACCGACACCGAGCCGCCGTCCGCGGGCCACCAGCCGATCGCGGAACGGCTCGGGGTGCGGATGGACCGGTTGCGGGCGCACCCGTTCCCGGCCTGGATCTCCGGGGGCGAGGGGACTCCCGCGGAGCGGTTGACGACGTTCCTCCCGCTGTGGATCCCGGACATCATGGGCTACTCCGACCTCATGACCTACGCGCTCACGTTCCCCGACCCCTCGGGTCCGGAGGAGCGGGCGCTGAACCGGCGCGTGGGGCTGCTCGCGTCCCACCACCGACTGTTCGCCCATGACGCCGCTGCACTGCACCTGGACGAGCGGCTCAACCTGACCGCGGGGGAGACGCTGCGACTACTCGGCTACGCACCGCGGACCGATCTCCAACGCAGGAGCATGGCCGCGTTCGTGGACGCCGCCTTCCGGTACCCCACCCCGGTGATCCGGTACTGGCTGGTGGAAGCGCTGCAGGGCAGCGGTGAGGCGTTCTTCCACCACGGGAGCATGCTCGCCGAGGACGTGGAGGCCCGCGACGGCGTCCGGCTCGACTACCTCGCCGACCGGCACCCGCTCGCCCACCCGGATCTGGACCCCGATCCTGAGGCGGACGCGGTGGCGTTCACCCGGCTCCCGGTGACGGCCGACGAACGGGACATCGCGATCCGTGTCGTCGACACCGTCTTCGACCAGTTGGAGATGCAGTTCGACCAGTCCTTGCACCTGGTCGGCCGCGGCCTGCCGAGGCCGGCTCATGTCTCGGACGGGGCCGCCGAGGCCAGGAGAAGGGCGGTCATGGCGTCCGCGGGGACCGGTCTGCCCCAGTGGTAGCCCTGCCCGTAGCGGCAGCCCAGCGCGCGGAGCCGCTCGGCCTGCCCGGCGGTCTCGACTCCTTCGGCGACGGCCTCCAACCCGAAGGCGTCGACGATCGCGAGGATCGCGGCTGCGACCCGGTGCTGGTGCCGGTCGGTGTCGAGACCGGTGATCAAGGACCGGTCGATCTTGACGACGTCGAGGAACATCCGGCGCAGGTAGCCGATGGAGGAGTACCCCGTCCCGAAGTCGTCGATCGCCATGCCGATCCCGGCTGCCCGCAGCGCTTCGAGTGCCGCCACGGTCTGGGCGTCCTCGCCCATCAGCTGGGTCTCGGTCACCTCCAGCATCAGGTCGGTGGCGCTCACCCCGTGGCGGTCGAGACATTGGACGACGTCGTCGGCGAACCGGGGTGTGCGGAGCTCGACGGGGGAGATGTTGACGTGCAACACGAACTTCCCTGCGCCCAGTGCCGTGGCCCGCCAGGTTGCCAGCTGGGCCACCGCGGTGTGGAGCACCCAGCGGTCCAGTGCCGTGATCAGACCGGTGTCCTCGGCGACGCCGATGAAGTCGGACGGCACGAGCAGCCCGCGGGTCGGGTGCCGCCACCGGACCAGTGCCTCGACCCCCGTCGTGAGTCCCGAGACCAGGTCGACGATCGACTGGTAGTGCACGACGAGCTGACCTCCCGTGATCGCACCGTGCAGCTCCTCGGCCAGGCGCACGCGCGACAACGCCGCCGTGTGCATCGCGGTCTCGTAGATCTGCACCGTGCCTCGAACGCCGTTCTTCGCGGCGTACATCGCGGTGTCGGCGTCGCGTAGCAACGTGTCCGCGTCCTGGCCCCGCTGTGCGAAGCACACGCCGATGCTCGCGCCCACCCAGCAGGACCGCTCCCCGACCTGGACCGGGGTCTGCAACGCCGCGCGGATCCGTTCGGCCGTGGCGAGGACCTGCTCGTTCGTGGCGTCGAGGACGACCAGCGCGAACTCGTCCCCACCGAGGCGCGCGACGGTATCGGTGTCCCGGACGACCCCCGTGAGGCGGTGGGCGACCTCGACCAGCAGCAGGTCTCCCACGGTGTGGCCGAAGCTGTCGTTGACCGACTTGAACCCGTCGAGGTCGAGCAACAGCACGGCAGGCGGAGCCGCGCCCCGGTCGGCGCGGGCCAGGGCCCGGTTGATGCGGTCACCGAGCAGCGTCCGGTTCGCCAGCCCCGTCAACGGGTCGTACAGAGCGAGGCGCTCGAGCTGGAGCTGAGCCTGCTCCAGCTGGACGGTCCGCTCGGCCACCCGCCCTTCGAGGTCAACGTTGAGCGCCTGCAGCTCCTCGGCCAACATGTTCACGCCCACGATCACCGCGTCGATCCCGTCCGAGGCCGGGGACGGGGCCATCCGGGCCCCTCCGTCCCCCGACGCGATCTCGACGACCAGCTGCACGAGCTGGTCGAGCCGGTCCTCGCGCTCCTCAGGTGTTGGTGTCGCCATCGCGCAACCACGCCACGGCGGCAAGCTGGGAGGTGAAGAACCGGGTCGGCACCGGGACGGAGCTCGTTCCCATCGCGAAGTTCGCGATGACCCGGTCCACGGGAGATCGTCCGAGCAGCGCGATCCTCGACGCCGAGCACCTGCGCGTGAACGCTCTTCGGGCGTCCCGGGTCAGCGTCGCCGTCCCGGTCATGTCGACCAGCAGGGGCCGCTTGCGGTCGGCGTTGGTCTCGTCGACGAGAGCCATCGCGTCCTGGGCGAGCTGCTCGGTGATCCGCAGTCCTCGCGCCCAGCTGAGCCGGACGATGCCCAACGGGTCGACACCGACCACCATGACAGGGTCGGGCCCTGCCGAACCGCTCACAGAAGCGGACACGAGACGATCCTCTCGGACGTCGAAGTGGTCCGGATAGCCGAGAGCGGACCGCCCGAACACTCGCCGCAACCGTCGCGGCCCAACTAGGCCTTCGAGGCCCGGTGTCGCACTGTTACCGACCGTCGAAACGATCCACCCGATCGAGGTTTGCCGGCCCCTCGGGGTCACGCCCCGGGAACGGGTGAACCGCCCGGCGTGTCCGGCGACGAGCTCACCGCCGCGGATGATCGGGCGGCGGCGCAGCACACGGCGTCGTCCCGACGGGCGTGGTGCGAACCGGCCGGCCGGCCACGTCGTGTGGCGCTGCGAAGTGGCGCCGGCCGATCCGGGCCCGGCTCGGTCAGCGCCGTTCCGGCGAGGCCCACCGGCCTCGCCCACATCCCCACCCGGATGAGAATCCAGCTACGGGTCAGCTGGCGCGGGGCCTGCGAGGTCCTGTTCCTCGCAAGATGTCAGCGTGCCCGGCATGCTGGGCGACCTCGCGCAGGACGTGCAGATAGAGCGCCCACACCGGACTCGCCGCAGCCGTCCACGAGGCTATCGAGAGCCAGGTGATCCCCGGACGGGACGGATCGCATCATCCCAGCTCAGGGGCACTCTTCTCTGTCACGACACGCTCAAGCCAAGATCACGGCGAATACCGAAGGCTCGTGCCTGCGGAACCGACACGAGCAGCAGAGGCGGCGAGGCGGTATCAGCCGACGGCGGTACCCTCGAACTCGACCATCTGGCCGGGGATCGCCAGCCGTGTCACTCCGAGCATCGTGGTGGTCGGTGCCACCCTGGCGGCGCCCAACCGCGCTGCCAGCACGCCGTAGTGCTGGAAGAGGAGATCGACGTCGGTGGTGTAGACGTTGAGCCGGATGAGGTTCGCGAGGGACATGCCGGCCTCGCCGAGCACGGCCTCGAGGTTGTCGAGGCTCAGCGCCACCTGCGCCGCCATGTCACCGTCATGCTCGGGCTTGCCTTCGACGCTCATCGCGGTCTGCCCGGAGCAGTACAGGGTCCGGGTGTGCCCGGAGACGACTTCACCCTGGTTGAAGCCCATTTCCACCGACCAGGTCACCGGGTTGACCGCAGTTCGTTCCACTATCACTTCTGCTCCATCCGATCATCGGGAGTCCGTACGACCAGGACTCTCCCACAGAATCATGACACCCTTAGTCGTGTATTCCGGTAGACTTCTCGCATGCGCGCCGACCGGTTGGTATCGCTGGTGCTGCTGCTGCGCCAGCGCGGTCGGCTGACCGCGCCCACCCTGGCCCGCGAGCTGGAGGTATCCACCCGCACCGTGCTGCGCGACATCGAGGCGCTGTCCGCGGCTGGAGTCCCGGTTTACGCCGAGCGCGGCCGGAACGGCGGGTTCGTGTTATCGCCCGGCTTCGGGACCGAGCTCACCGGACTGAACCACGACGAGGCTCTTGCCCTACTGGTCGCCGGATCAGGGCGCAGCGAGCAGGTGTTCGGCCTCGGCTCGGCGCTCGCTTCGGCCGTGCGCAAGGTGGTCGACGCCCTGCCCGAGAGCCATCGGGCCACCGCGGCCGACGCGGCCCAACGATTGCTCATCAACCCGGAGACCGACCTCCTCTCGCGCAGGCTGGTCGCCAAGGAAGCGCCTTACACCGTAGTGACCGAGGTCCGGCGCGCGGTGCTCGCCGGACACAAGCTGCGCATCCACTACGCGGCTGTGGAACAGATCCCGAAGTGGCGCACGGTGGACCCGATCGGCCTGGTCACCGTACGCGGCCAGGGCTATTTGCTGGCCACGAGATCTGGCGCGGACCGCACCTACCGGCTGTCGCGGGTGTTGGCCGCCGAGGAACTCCCCGAACCGGCACAGCGACCGGACCGGGTCGATCTGGACCGGGTCTGGCGGGAACGCTGCGCGCAGCTTCTGTCCGGCGGCGACGAAGTCACCGCGCTCGTACGGGTGAACCCGGCGCGACGGGGGGACCTGGTGAGCTCCGCGCTGGCAGTCCGCGCCGAGGAGCCCGACGCGGACGGCTGGCTGCGGCTGGAGGTGACCTTCGAAAACTCACGACACGCTGAATGGGCGCTGTGGCAACTCGCCACCGACGCGGAAGCCTTGGCCCCGCGGTCGTTGTGCACCTCTCTGCGTGAGCGCGCCGCCGCGGTTGCCGCCCGCTATGGAGCGTTCCCGTCCCTCGTCGCTGACGGATCCAATCAGCGGGCACTGATCGTTCCTGGTGAGGCGCAGATGAGTAGCTGGCTGCCTTCGCGTGGCTCAAGAAATGGCGTCGCTGGCCAGGAAGAGACCGAGCAGGAAGAGCACCCAAGCGAGTGTCTCGTTCGCGTTGAGCGTCATCCAGGTCTCGATGCGTTGCAGGAACGGGGTGATGCGCTTGTCCAGCGCGAGTCTGACTGCGAGCAGCAGCAGCGCCGGCAGCACCATGATCGCGCAGTAGCCGGCGAGGACCAGGGCGGTCTGCGGCAGTGACGACCCTGAGGTGACGAGCGGGCCGATGGCGGCCAGGTAAGGAACCATGGAGGCCGCTTCGACGGCCGCGGCGGTGACGGCCAGGGCAACTATCGAACCCGTGGAGCGGCCGTCGCTGACGGCCCTGGCTCGCCAACGGGTCAGTCGACCCGGTCCGCGGGTGGCCTCTCGCGCGGCCCGACGCGCGACACGTCGTGCCTTGCCGGCCTTGGTCCACGGCTCGATGGTCGCCCCGAGGGCCATCAGGATCATCCCGGCGACGGGTGGCCGCCAGTGTGCTGGGCATCTGCACACCAGCGCTGCTTCACCCGGATGCTGTCCGGCGCCCGCGATGCCGGCGCCGCCATGTCGGTCCTCTACGCGGTGCCCCGGCTGGTGTTCACGCAGGTGGTCGCCGGCCACTGGGCGGCCGCGAGCAGCTCGGCGAGCGAAGCGCTCACCCTGAGCATCAGTTCCGGGCAGCGACCGATGGCCGCAACCCCGCTCGCCTGGCTCACGGTCCTCGCCGCCCTTCGAGGCAGCCCTGAGTTCGATGCGCTGCTCGCGGACGCCGAGGACGTCGCGCCCGGCCAGCCACCGGGCATCATGACCAACCCGGCGCACGACCTCATCCGCTGCGCCAAGGGGTCGCGTGCGGCCCAGCGCGGCGACGTCCACGCCGCCTTCCACCACTTCGGCCGGCCCACGGTGCCGGCCATCGCCCGCACCGCCGCGCTCGACCGCATCGAGTCCGCCGTCCGCGTCGACGACCGCGCGCAGGCCGCAGCGTGGGTCGGGCAGCTGGCGTCCTTCGCCGATGGCACCGGCTGGCCGTGGGCACTCGCCGCCGTGGAGCACGGGCGCGCCCTAATCGCCGAGCCCACCAGGGCGCCCGAACATTTCGGCCCTGCGCTGGCTCATCACACCCGCGGTAGGCGGCCCTACGACCGGGCCCGGACGCACCTCGCCCACGGGGAGCTCCTGCGACGATCGCAGCGCCGGATCGACGCGCGCACCCACCTGCGCGGCGCCTTGGAGATCTTCGAGGACCTGCACGTCGCCCCGCTGATAACCCGGGCGTCCCAGGAGCTGCGGGCATCGGGCGAGACGGCCCGCAGGCGCGACCCGTCGACCGCGGTCGACCTCACGCCGATGGAGCGGCAGGTCGCGCAGTCCGTCAGCACGGGAATGTCGACAAGGAGGTTGCCGCGCAGTGCTGGATCTCCCCCCGCACCGTTGCGTTCCACCTCCGGAACTGCTTCACCAAGACGGGCGTCACGTCACGCGGCGAGCTCGCACAGCTCGACCTCGCGTAGTGCAATATCGTCAGCGACGGCACGCACGTCGGACACGGTTGTGCGCTGTGGAATGGGGATCCCATGGCACGGCCGGTGATCGCGACCAAGCTGTTCGTCCCGACGTTGCGACGCGGTCTGGTGACACGCCCAAGACTGAGTGAGCGTCTGCGTCGCGGAGCTGAGTCGAGGCTGACGCTGGTGTCGGCTCCGGCCGGGTTCGGCAAGACGACGCTGCTCGCCGCGTGGCTGTGCGAGAGCGAGGACCGCTGCGTGGCGTGGGTCTCGCTCGACCCGGCGGATAGCGAGCCCGCGTCGTTCTGGACCTACGTCCTGACCGCCCTCCACACGGCGGTGCCCGGCGTCGGCTCGGGTGCGCGGGAGCTCAGCGCGTCCTCCCCTCTGCCGACCGAGCTCGTCCTCACCATGGTGGTGAACGAGCTTGCCGCGGCACCGGGCGAGGTGTGGCTGGTGCTCGACGACTACCACATGGTCGACAGTCACGATGTCGACGACGGGATGGCCTTCCTGCTGGAGCACCTCCCGCGACACGTGCACGTGGTGATCAGCACCCGCGCGGACCCCGATCTGCCACTGTCGCGATGGCGGGTCCGCGGGGAGCTGGTCGAGATCCGTGCTGCGGACCTGCGCTTCACCTCCGACGAGGCTGTCGCCTACCTCAACGAGGTGGCGGGCCTGGGCCTCGCCGCGGAGGACGTCGCGGCGCTGGAGGAGCGGACGGAGGGGTGGATCGCCGCGCTTCAGCTGGCTGCGGTCTCGATGCAGGGCCGCGAGGACGTCGGCGGCTTCATCGCCCGGTTCGCCGGGAATGACCGGTACATCGTCGACTATCTGGTCGAGGAGGTGCTGGCGCACCAACCTGACCCGGTTCGCGGTTTCCTGCTGCAGTCGGCGGTTCTCGACCGGCTCACGGGCCCGCTGTGTGACGCCGTCACCGGCCACGACGACGGCAGCCGGATGCTCGTGGCGTTGGAGCGCGCCAACCTGTTCCTCGTCCCCCTTGACGATCGGCGGGAGTGGTACCGCTACCACCACCTGTTCGCCGAGGTGCTGCGGGCGCGGCTGCTCAGCGACCAGCCCGAGCAGGTTCCGCTGCTGCATCAGCGTGCCAGCCGGTGGTACGAGTTCCACGATCTGGGCGAGGACGCGGTCCGGCACGCGTTGGCCGCCCGGGACGTCGACCGTGCGGTGCACCTCATGGAGCTGGCCTTGCCGACGGTCCGACGCAACCGGCAGGACGCGGTGCTGATCGGTTGGCTGAAGGCACTGCCCGACGACGCCGTCCGGCGCAGCCCGGTGCTCAGTGTCATCTCCGGATGGAGCCTCATGGTCTCCGGTGAGCTCGACGCGGCCGAGCCCCGGTTCGACGACGCCGAACGCGCACTGGCCGGCGTTCCGGACGGGTCGACTCCCCACTGGGCGGAGAGCGAGGAGGTCCGCACGTTGCCGGCGACCATCGCCATCCACCGGGCCGCGCTCGCGCAGGCACGGGGGGATGTGGCGGGCACGGCGGAACACGCTCGGCGCGCCCTCGACCTGGCCGGCCCGGGTGACCATCTCGCGAGGGGCGGCGCGGCCGGGTTTCTCGGGCTGGCGGCGTGGTCGGCGGGGGACGTGTCGAGCGCGCTGTCGACGTTCACGCAGGCCGTGGCGAGCCTGCACGCCGCCGGTAACCTGGTCGACGAGCTCAGCAGCACGGTCGTGCTCGCCGACATGTGGCTCGCGGCGGGTCGACCCAGCAAGGCGCGTCAGCTCTACCAGCGTGTGATGCGGTTGGCCGCGGCACAGGGTGAACCCACGCCACAGGGCACCGCCGATCTCCACGTGGGGCTGAGCGAGATCGACCGCGAGGTCGGAGACCTCCTGAGTGCCAAGGGACACCTGGAGACCGCCGCGGCGTTCGGCGAGCGTGCGTCGACGCCCCACAACCGCTACCGGTGGTTCGTGGCGATGGGACGGGTCGCCGATGCCGAGGGCGACCCGGATCGGGCCGTCACCCTCCTGGACCAGGCGGAGCGGCTCTACCTGCGGGGCGTCCTCCCGGAGGTGCGTCCGATCGCGGCGATGAAGGCCCGGATCTGGATCACGCAGGGCCTGCTGGCCGACGCCGCCGGCTGGGCACGCGACCGAGGTGTTTCCGCCACCGACGATGTCGGCCATCTGAGCGAGTTCGACCACCTCACCCTGGTGCGCCTGCACATCGCGCGACACCGGGCACACCCCGACGCCCGCGCGATCGACCAGGCAGCCGGCCTGTTGGACCGGCTGCTCGACGCCGCCGAGACGTCCGATCGCGCCGGAAGCCTCGTCGAGATCCGCATGCTGCAGGCCCTCGCACACGACGCACAGGGAGACCGGCCGCGGGCCCGCGAAGCGCTCGGCCGGGCCCTGGCCGAGGCGCCCGAACCGGACGGCTACGCGCGGCTGTTCCTGGACGAGGGCGCCCGCCTGACGGCGCTGCTGCGCGACGCCGAGCACCACGGTGTCGCGGGCGACCACGCGCGTCGCCTGCTCGGCTTCGGTGCACCCGAGTCGGGCCACAGCCCGGCGCCGTCGTCTGCAGGCCCGTTGACCGATCGGGAGCTACAGGTACTGAGGCTGCTCGACAGTGAGCTGACTGGGCCGCAGATCGCCCGCGAGCTGTACGTCTCGCACAACACGCTGCGCACGCACACCAAGCACATCTTCGCCAAGCTCGAGGTCACCACCCGCCGGGCGGCCGTCCGCCGGGCGCGCGAACGCGGCCTGCTGTAGCCGGTCGGAGATCTCACCCAGTCGGTCACATCATGTGGTGACGCCGGGTCACCCCAGCGGTTCCTAGCGTCGGGTCATCCCGCGGCGCCGCCGCGGACACTCGGAACGAGGAGCCGGACATGGCCGTCACCACCACCACCCTCACCCGCGCGGCCGGCCTGGCCGCCGTCGCGGGGGGCCTGCTGTTCATCGGCGTCCAGATCAACCACCCCCACCTGGACACCGCCTTCGTCACCACCACCGAATACGCGGTCCGCGAAACCATGAAGATTCTCTTCGCGGTCCTGTCGCTCGCCGGCATCACCGGCATGTACCTGCGGCAGGTGAAGCAGACCGGCGTGCTCGGCCTGCTCGGGTACCTCCTGTTCGGCGCTGGCTTCCTCCTCATCCTGAGCATCCAGGTCGTCGCTGTCGGCGCCCTCCCGTCCCTCGCCGACAGTGCACCGGGCTTCGTCAACGACGTTTTCGCCGTCGCCACCGGCGGCCACGCGACCGGCGACATCGGCCTGCTGCAGACCATCAGCACGATCTCCGGCATCACCTACATCGGCGGCGGCCTCCTGTTCGGCATCGCCCTGTTCCGCGCCGACATCCTCGCCCGGTGGGCAGCAGCACTTCTCGCCGCCGGCACCGTCGCATCCCTCGCCTTCCCCCTGCTGCCGCAGATCAACTTCAGGCTGTTCGCC
>Ga0105049_10002199_pt1 | contig 23032 bp, 16 predicted proteins | sample MAT06_FD_78087 | JGI IMG/M metagenome (GOLD analysis project Ga0105049, IMG submission 78087) | Freshwater microbial communities from Lake Fryxell liftoff mats and glacier meltwater in Antarctica - MAT-06 | ecosystem: Environmental > Aquatic > Freshwater > Ice > Liftoff microbial mat | place...
ACGAACCGGAGGCCGACGGCGCTCCCAGGAAGCATTCTCGTGGCGATGATCGAGACGATCAACCTGACCAAGCGCTACGGCGAGCTCGTCGCGCTCAACAACCTGAACCTCACGATCAACGAGGGGGATTGCTTCGGGTTCATCGGCCCCAACGGGGCGGGGAAGACGACGACCATCAAGATCCTGGCGACGCTCCTCAAGCCCAGCAGCGGGCAGGCGAACGTGGCGGGGCTGACGGTCGGGTACCAGAACCGGCAGATCCGCCCGCTGATCGGGTACGTGCCGGACTTCATGGGCGCGTACGAGGACATGGTGGTGACGGAGTACCTGGAGTTCTTCGCCGCGGCGTACAACCTGCACGGGCAGCAGCGGAAGAAGATGGTCCACGACGTGCTCGAGCTGACCGACCTCGGGTACAAGGCGACGGCGGAGGTCAACTCGCTCTCGCGGGGGATGCAGCAGCGGCTGAGCGTGGCGCGGGTGCTGCTGCACGATCCCAAGGTGCTTCTGATGGACGAGCCCGCCTCGGGGCTGGACCCCCGGGCCCGGATCGAGATGCGGGAGCTGCTCAAGGAGCTGCGGCGGATGGGGAAGACCATCCTCATCAGCAGCCACATCCTGCCCGAGCTGGCCGAGCTGTGCAACGTCGTGGGGATCATCGAGCGCGGGACGCTGCTCTTCAGCGGCACGGTCGAGGAGATCCTGCGGCGGGCCAAGGTGGGGCACGTGCTGCACGTGGGCGTCGCCGACCGGCCGGAGGAGGCGGGAAAGCTCCTGCTCAAGATGCCCGGGGTCAAGAAGGTTGCCTTGGCGAACGACGAGGCGCCGGTGGGGGCGAACGGGAAGGCGGGAAAGGTCCTGCACGTCCATTACGACGACACGGCGGGGCACGCCGTCTCGGACCTGCCCAGCGCGCTGGTGACGGCGGGATACCGGATCACGAAGTTCGCGGAGGAGCCGGTGAACCTGGAGACGGCGTTCATGCGGCTGACGAAGGGGCTTGTGCAGTAGCGTTCCCGGGGCGGGGCGCCCGTCGCCGACGGACGCGGCTTCCCGGCGCATCCCTCTCTAGGTAGAATCTCGCGGCGGGCCCTTCCGGCCCGTTCTCGTCACCCTCGGAGCCCCGCGCATGCGTCATCGCGCCCTCGCGTTCGCCCTCTCGGCACTCCCCGCCGTCGCCCTCGCCGCGTCGCCGTACCCGCCCACGGAGCGGAGGCCGGTGACGGACGTGGTGCACGGGGAGGACTTGGTGGACTCCTACCGCTGGCTGGAGGGGGATAACTCCGATCCGGCGCGGATGGGGACGCTCACGCCCGAGATCGACGCGTGGACGGACGCCCAGAACGCGTACACGCGGTCGGTGCTCGACGCCGTTCCCGGACGCAAGGCCGTGGAGGCGCGGCTGACGGAGCTCATGCAGGTCGGGGGCGTGTCGGCCCCGGCGATGCGGGCGAACCGGTACTTCTACTCCAAGCGAGAGGGGACGCAGAACCAGGCGCGGGTGTATGTTCGCGACGGGTACAAGGGCGAGCCGAAGCTGCTGCTCGACCCCGAGGCGCTCGACGCGTCGGGGCTGGTGACGGTGGCGTGGTACCGCCCGTCCGCGGACGGCAAGCTCCTGGCCTACGGCACCTACCGCGCCGGGGACGAGAACGCCAAGCTCAACCTGCTCGACGTCGACACGCTCGAGAAGCTGCCCACGGAGGTGCCCAACAAGGTGAGCGGCGTCTCGTGGCTCCCCGATGGCTCGGGCTTCGTCTACCGCAACCTCGCCGACGCGGCGAACCCGTACTCCGGTCAGGTCAAGTTCCACAAGGTGGGGCGCGACCTCTCGAAGGACGAGACGCTGCTTCGCCAGTTCACAAAGGAGGAAGACGAGAAGCTCGCCACCACCTACGGACCTAACGGGGGCATCAGCGACGACGGCAAGTGGCTGATTTTCTCGTACGCGACGGGAACGCGCGAGAACGACCTGTGGGTCGCGCCGGCCGAGCCCTTCTTCAAGAGCGGCAAGGTCGAACGCCGCGACGTGCTGATCGGCAAGGACGCGTCCGCCGGGGGCGAGGTCGTGGGCGACACGATGTTCATGCAGACCAGCTACGGCGCCCCGAATGGGCGTGTGATCGCGGTGAACCTCAACCACCCCGAGGAGAGCGCCTGGACGGTGGTCGTCCCCGAGCGGAAGGACGCGACAATCCAGGGCGTCTCGATCGCCAAGGGGATCATGGCGGTCAACTACCTCAAGAACGCCTCCAGCACGATCGAGCTCTTCGACCACGCCGGGAAGGCGCTCGCGAACCTGAAACTGCCGGGGATCGGCTCGGCGGGGCTCTCGACCGAGCAGGACCGGACCGAGGCGTACCTGACGTTCACCAGTTTCAACTATCCCTCGTCGATCTTCCGCGTCGACCTCGCGAAGCCCGACGCGACGCCCGAACTGTGGGAGCGGCCCGCCGTGCCCGTCGACCCCGACTCGGTCGAGGTCAAGCAGGAGTGGTACTCCTCAAAGGACGGCACCAAGGTCTCGATGTTCATCGTCCACCGCAAGGGCGTGAAGCCCGACGGGAACAACCCGACGATCCTGTACGGCTACGGCGGCTTCAACATCTCGCAGACGCCCGCCTTCAGCGCCCCGATGTTCCAGTGGTACGAGTCCGGCGGCGTGCTGGCGGTGGCGAATCTGCGAGGCGGCGGCGAGTACGGCGAGGCGTGGCACAAGTCGGGCCAGCTCGAGAAGAAGCAGAACACCCACGACGACTTCATCGCCGCGGCGGAGTACCTGATCCGCGCGGGATACACGAATCCCAAGCGCCTCGCCATCCGGGGCGGGTCGCAGGGGGGCCTGCTGACCGGGGCGTTCCTGACGCAGCGGCCGGACCTGGTCGCGGCGGTGCTCTGCGCCGTGCCGCTGCTGGACATGGTGCGGTACCAGGACTTCCTGATGGCCCGCTACTGGGTGCCCGAGTACGGCTCGAGCGAGGACGAGGCCCAGTTCGCGTTCATCCGCAAGTACTCCCCTTACCAGAACGTGAAGAAGGGGACTGCCTACCCGGCGGTGCTGTTCACCGCGGGCGAGCGTGACGCGCGGGTGCACCCGATGCACGCTCGGAAGATGGCCGCGGCGGTGCGGGAGGCGACGAGCTCGGACCCGGTCGCCATGCCGATCCTCTTCTGGGCGGACCGCGACTCGGGGCACGGGCAGGGGAAGCCGCTGAACCTCCGCGTGCGGGACGCGGCGGACGAGCGGATGTTCTTCATGTGGCAGTTGGGGATGCTGCCGAAGAAGTGATGGGCGTGGCCGGTCGGCCGGAGCGAGCGGCGACAGGTACGGGCAGTCGGGCCTCCGATCCGTGCTGGCCGGATCTCGCTGGAATGATTGATTCAGGGCGTGAGACGCACCGAGGTGGTCGCGCCGGTCAGCCCGTTGACGACGGTGAACGTGGCGTCGGGGCCGAGCGCGAGCTGGTTCGCCGCGTCGAGGAGCTCGAGGCCGTAGAGCGTGCCGTCGGGCGCGAGGTCGATGTTGAGGTCGTCGCCGACCCGGATCGTCTCGACCTGAGCGGTCTTCTCACGGAGGGCGATGTACGCGATGTTGTGCGTGGGGTCGTAGGTAAGGCGCATTGGTCGCTCCTCAGAAGAACTTGACGATCACGGTCAGCACCAACCACGCCCCGTGCTCGATGACCGCGATGGCCTCTACCTGCTTGGTCGCGTACGGGCGGCCACGCCACTCCTGATCGTACGCGAAGTTCCGACGGAAGCAGGTTCTGCCGCGCTTAACGCCGAACCGTTCGCCGTCGGCGACCGTGGCCACGACCTCGGCGACAGTGGCACCGCGTTCCTCGATGCGGACCACCGCGTGGGGGTGGAGCTGGACGGGCCTCGCGTCACCCACCCGCGCTGCCCTCGCCACCGGGCAGCGTCATGCTCCACGGGTCGAGGTAGGCGTCGATGTCGGCGCGGGTGATCGTCTTCCCCGCGGCGTCCTTCTTCCCGACGGCGGTCTCGTGGGCGAGTTGGCGGACGGTCTTGCCCTGCTTGAACGCCTCCTTGGCGAGCGCGGCGGAGGCGTCGTAGCCCAGGATCGGGACGAGCGAGGTACACATGGCGAGCGAGCCCTCGATGAGGGCCTGGCAGCGGGCCTCATCAGGCCTGAGGCCTGCGAGGAGGTTCTGCGTAAAGACCTCGCTGCCCCGGGAAAGGAGGGTGATCGAGTCGAGGGTGTTCGCCGCGATCAGCGGCATGGCGACGTTGAGGTCGAGGAGGGAACCGACGCCGCCGAGGCCGCCGAGCGTGACCGCCGCGTCGTTGCCGATGACCTGGCAGCAGACCATGATCAGGGCCTCGGCGATGACGGGATTGGTCTTGCCGGGCATGATGCTGGAGCCCGGCTGAACCGCGGGGAGGATGAGCTCGCCGATTCCGCAACGGGGTCCCGAACCGAGCCAGCGGACATCGTTGGCGATCTTGCTGAGGCTGACTGCGATCGTCTTGAGGTGGCCGCTGGTCTCGACCAGGGCGTCCTTGGCGTGCTGGGCTTCGAAGTGGTTCTGGCACTCGCGGAAGTGGACGCCGGTGGCGCGGGTCAGCTCCGCGGCGACGCGCCGGCCGAACTCCTCGTGGGCGTTGATGCCCGTGCCCACGGCGGTGCCGCCGATGGGAAGTTCCGAGAGCGTGTGCAGGGCGCGGTGGCAGCGCTCCTGCGCGTGGCGGACCTGCGAGGCGTAGCCGGAGAACTCCTGGCCGAGGCGGATGGGGGTGGCGTCCTGGAGATGGGTGCGGCCGATCTTGACGACCTTGTCCCACGCCGCGGCGTGCGATTCGAGCTGGATGGCCATGGCCTCCAGCGCGGGGAGGAGTTGGTTCTGGATGGCGGTCGCGGCGGCGACATGGACGGCCGTGGGGAAGGTGTCGTTGGAGGACTGACCCATGTTGACGTGGTCGTTGGGATGGACGCCCCCGGCCTTGATGTAGGCGGGGTCCTTGGAGAGGCCGATGGGCTTGTGGTTGCGGAGGCAGACGAGGTTGGCGATGACCTCGTTGAGGTTCATGTTGGTGGAGGTGCCGCTGCCGGTCTGGAAGGTGTCGACGGGGAAGTGGCGGGGGAGGCCGCCCAGGGCAGGGAGTCCGTCGTGGATCTCCGAGCAGGCCTCGAGGATGGCGTCGGCCCGGGGGCGGTCGAGCCGCTTCAGGGCGAGGTTGACGCGGGCGCAGGCGGCCTTGAGCGTGGCATAGGCGAGGATGACCGCCTCGGGGACCGGCCGGCCGGAGATGGGGAAGTTGAGGACGGCGCGCTGCGTGGAAGCGCCGTAGAGGACGTCGGCGGGGACCTGCATCTCGCCCATGCTGTCGCGCTCGACGCGGGTGGGGGGAGTGGCGCGGGCGGAGGCGGGAGACGGCTTCGAGGCGGGCCGGGACACGGTCTTCGACGCGGGTTTCGGGGCGGGAGCGGGGCGCTTGGGGGAAGACTTGGAGGGGCGCGTGGGCGGGGTCTTGGCCATGGGCGGAGTGTAGTTTGCGGGGCGAGGACGTGGCGGGGAACCGGACCGCGCGGGGGTCGTCATAGGAGAGGGTGGCGGTCGTCGCTTCAGAGCCTCCGGCGCGAGCCGCGGGGCGATGGTGGAGCTCCTCGGCTGGCGGCTGCTCGAGCTCCGCCGTCTCGGAGCGATCGCATACGATTTCAGACAGGAGAACGGCGAATGGCGAAAGGGCGCGGCGGGCTTCTCGGCGTGGTTGTGGCGATGGCGGGTCTGGCGGGCGGGATCCCCGGCGTGGCGGAGGCATGGGCGCAGCCGGCTGAGACGGCACCCGCCCAGCCGCGTCGCCCGCGACGGACGCCCCCCCCGGCGCAGCCCGTGCCCGCTCCCTCGCCCGCCCCGGCGGACCCCGCGGTCCCCGCGGTGCCCGCGGCCCCATCGCCCGCTCCCACCACATCCGTAAGCCCGACGGTGGCGCCGGCGCGTCCCGCGGCGAGGGCCCCGGCTCGTGAGGATCCGGAACTCGGGCCATACCTGACGCTGGCGCGCCCCTCGGACATGACCCTGACGGTCCGCGTGGTGCTCAACTCCGACAACGCGGGAATGAAGCAGCGGTTCCGCGATCCCAACACCAAGCGGACCGTGGACATGCCCAAGGCGACGCCCTTCGAGTTCACCTCGCTGGGGGTCGTCTTTCCGATGGTGCCGTTGACGGCGTCGAGCGAGCTGGACACGCGCGGATACGCCGGGGTCCTGACGGTCGGGGACGCGCTCGTGGACGATCAGGTGCAGGTGCTGCGGGGGTATCCGGCGGGGACGCAGCTGGGGCGATGGGACGCGGGGAACGGGAAGGACCGAATCACCACGCGGAACGTCGAGCTGACCGTGACGATGCCGATGCGGTGCTCGCAGACCGTGTACGACGAGCCGGCGGCGCTCCGGGTGCCGTGGCCGAGCGGGGCGTGGCCTCGGGAGGCGGCGTCGGCGCTCGAGCCGCAGTTGTACGTGGAACTCGGCGTGGTGGAGGGAAAGATCGCGGCGTACGACGACGCCACGGTGGTGAAGGCGCTCGAGGTCTGGCTCAAGGAGGCGAAGGTCAAGGGGCCGCGCGAGGTCCCGCCCGCGTACCTGGCGAAGGTGCTCGCGGCGAAGGTCTGGGGCAACGTGCAGCCCAGCGGGGACGGGCTGGCGATGAAGGCGCGGACGGGTGAGCTGGCGGGGATCGCACTGCAGACGCCCACCGAGACGCTTAAGAAGCTGCGGGGGAGCGAGCACGACATGGCGGTGCTGCTGGCGGCGCTCTATCGCAAGGCTGGGCTCCCGTGCCGCACGGTGATCGGGTGGGACGTGGGGGAGCGGAACGAGGACTTCCTGGACAACAATCCCAAGCAGAACAAGCTCAGGACGTGGGTCGAGTTCTGCCTGTACGACGAGGAGCGGAACGTCCAGAACTGGGTGCCCGTGGACGTCGCGCGGCTTCGGGGAACGAGCAACCGGCCGCCGGCGCAGTACGACCGGCCGTGGCGGTTCTTCGGCACGCACGACGAGCTCGACCGGGTGCTGCCCTTCGCCCTGCACTTCCACCCGCCGACGGACGTCGTGTCGTACGGCTCTCCGGGGTTCTGGGGGTGGTTCGTGACGCCCACCGCGCCGGATCACGCCGATCAGTCCCTGTCGTTCCTGGGCATGCAGACCGCGCGGGGGGCGGGGATGCCCGCGGCTCCGGAGCAGCCGCGCCGCCGCGGCTACGGCAAGTGACCCGGCGCGCGAAGGGGCGGACGCCCGCGTCTAGGGAAGGAACGTGTAGTCGCGGGTCGTGTTCGCCGGGGGGGAAGCGGGGTCCGCGGCGGGGACGTGGGCCCGGAGGCGCACGTGCAGGTCGACGAAGAGCAGGTTCGCCTCGACGCGGGCGGGGGTGAACCAGCGCATCCCCCGATCGCCGCCCTCCTGGGAGTTGTAGATGGAGTGGGTGGCCAACGCCCACGTGGCCGCGGGGTTCGACACCGGCGGCATCCGCCCGCCGCCTGCTGGAACGAGCGTCGCGAACGCGTCGCCGTCTAGGGTGTGGTCGTTGAGGGTGTAACTGCTTCCCAGGAAGTCATACATCGACGGCGTGGAATCGAGGCCCGGGATGGGGACCCCCGTCGCGGTGCTGCCCTTGTCGGCGGGCGACCGAAAGATGGGAAGTTCCGAGTTGCCCCCCGCGGCGTCGGGCTCGACGGCGGCGTCGGAGACGTAGCGATTGAGCGGCCGAAGTTCCGGGCCGATGGCATCGATCCCGTAGAAGGGAAGGATTCCCTTCTTGCCGCCGAAGAGGGCGCCGATGACGGCTTCGCCGCCCCCGGGGAGCGGACCGGAGCGCTGGGGAAGAGTGTCGGGGAAGTCGGAGAGGTACAGCGTCAGGGCGATGGCGAGCTGGTGGAGGTTGCCGCCGCAGGCGACGGTGCGGCCGGCGACGCGGGCTTGGCCCAAGGCGGGGAGCAGAAGGCCGATCAGGACCGCGATCGTGGCGATGACCACGAGCAGTTCGATGAGTGTGAAGGCTTGGCGGGTTCGGCGCACACCGGAGGGTATGGAATCCCGCGCGATGCGGGCGGCGGTGCTTCGAGGGGTGTCGCTCAGGCCGCAGCACTTACGCCCGAGCGCGGGAGGCCTTGGGACGAGGTGCGGCTTTGGCGGTGGCGGGAAGGACGTGGGCCGGGTGGACGCCGTTGGACTGGACCGGGTCGGGGATGGGCTCGCCCGTGACGGGGTTGTTGAAGTGGATCTCCTGGACCGGGACGACGCACTCGAGGATGTGCTCCAGCACGCGTCCGGGTGAGCCCATGGCGTTGACCGTCTGGATGATGCTCTTTGGATAGTACTTGAGCACGGGGAAGGTCTCGCGCTCGTACGTGTCCCAGCGCTTGCGGATCACCTCCTCGCGGGCGTCGTCGACGCGGTTCTCCTTGAGGGCGCGGCGGTGGAGGCGTTTGACCATCTCCTCCTTGTCGGGGCAGACGAGGTGGATGACCTGAAGGACGCTGATGTACTTCTCGAGGATCTCGGCCTGGTTGACGTTGCGGGGGATGCCGTCGAGAACGAGCAGGTCGACGTGGGGCTTGTAGTCCGACAGCACGGTGCGGGCGTGCATGTTCTTGTGCCACATCTTGATGGTGGGCTCATCCGGGACGAGCTGCCCCTTGGAGGAGTGCTTGATGAAGGTCTTGCCCAGCTCGGTGGAGGTGTCGATGTTGCGGAAGACCTCGCCGCAGGAAAGGTGGTAGAAGCCGGGGATCTCGCCCAGGATCTTGCCTTGGGTGCCCTTGCCCGCGCCGGGGGCGCCGAAGAGGAGGATCGTCTGGTAGCGGCTGGCCATGGGGGGTTCCGTTCTCGCGGGGGGGGGACGGTGAGCGACGGGTGGTCCGGCGGGGCAGTATGACCGTAAACCGCGGGCGGGGGAAGGGCAAGTGATCGGAAAGGGACGGGCTGATTTCCCGGAGGATGGAAGCGTTTACGCGGGGTGCGGGCCGCTCTTCGCGGAGGCTGGGTTCGGCCGCGTGCCGAGTTTGGCGATCGGCAGGAGCCCGACGCCCGACCCCGCAAGGGGGCCGCGGCACGGGGCGGGGTCGTGCGGGATCGGGGAGGGAGCGGCGCCGCTCAGCCGTGGCGAGGCGGGTCGACGGCGCGGGGAACGGCGGGATCGGGCGGTCTCGGCACGGCCTCAGGGCCGGGGGCCGCGGCAGCCGGCCGGGCGAGGTGGACGATGAGCATGTCATCCTGCGGCGGGCCGGCGCGCAGGCGTTGGACTGCGGCGAGGAGCGCGGCGGCGCGGGTGTCCGTGGACGCGTCGGGCGCGTCGGGCGCGTCAGGCATGGCGGCGAGGGATTCGAGGCCGGCGATGCCGAGCATGCGGCCGCCGGCGATGCGGGCCTCGGTCGCGCCGTCGGAATAGGCGAGGACGGCGTCGCCCGGACGGAAGGGGACGATGGCCTCGTCGGCGGCGAACGCGTCGCCGTCGACGGCGCCCAGGACGAAGGTGGTCGAGTCGAGGCGACGGGGCACGGTGGCGTCGCCGCCGGAGAGGAACGGCGGAGGGTGGCCGGCGTTGGCGTAGGCGAGCGTGTTGGCGGCGGTGTCGGCGCGGAGGCAGACGGCGGTGGCGAAGACGCCCTCGGCGGCGAGGGTGAGGCAGACGTAGGAGTTGAGCGCGGTGATGACGGCGCCGGGCGCGGCGGAGGGGTCGACGCCGTAAATGCGATTGAGTTCGGCGTGGAGGCGGTTGACGGCGAGCGCGGCGGCGATGCCGTGGCCGGTGACGTCGATGAGGAGGAGGTCGAGCGGGGCTTCCGGCCCGCCGGGCGGGGCGCGGCGGACGTAGAGGACGTCGCCGCCGATCTGACGCATCGGCTCGTAGGCGAACTCGACGCGGAGGGGTCCGTCGCGGACGGGGGCGGGGAAGAGGCGGTCGTGGATGCGGCGAGCCGTCGAGAGCTCGGCGGACAGCTCGCCGTATCGCTCGCGGACGGCGCGGTTGGTGAAGGACTCGTTGAACCGCGACTGTCGCCACCACGCGACGGCGAGTCCGGGGAGGCCCACCCCGAGGATCATCGGCAGGGCCACGACGAGCATCGACGCGGATTCGTTGCGGAAGAGGAGCGGGGCGGTGACGGTGGCGATCGTGAAGAGGACGAGGAACGGGATGAGTGGACGGAAGCTCTCGCGGGGGGTGAGAGGCAGGTAGAGCGCCGCGGACAAATGGACGTTGAGAGTCAGGAGCAGGAGGGGGATGAGCGGGCCGATGCTCGCGTTGGGGCCGATCGATCCGGCGTCTCGGAGCGCGGAGGTGAGGACCGCGGCGAGCGGGGCGGCGGGGATGAACTGGATGAGGAGGGATGCGGTCACGACGCGGGAGATGAGGCGGACGAGGTCCGCGCGCGAGGGCGGGGCCGGGGCGCGGAGGACGCGGAAGAAGGGGACGAGGAAGACGGCCGCGTCGAGGGCGAGCGCGAGCGTGGCAAGCACCATGAGCGAGCGGGACACGTCCCCGGCGACGGGGCTCCAGAGGAGGAACGCGGCGAGGGCGCTGGCGAGGGTGCCGGAGATGCCGGTGTACCAGAGGAAGCCGCGGCGGAGGCGGGCGAGGCGTTCGGCCTCGTACTGCTGCCGGAAGTCGGCGAGGATGGCCGGGGTGGGGGGCGTGGCGCGGGACACGGGGCGAGTCTACTGGGGAAAATGAACGAGGCCCGGGCTGGGGGCCCGGGCCTCGGTGGGTGCTGGGGTTGCGTGCGGGGGTTACTTCTTGGCCTTGCCGCCCTGCTGCTCCTCGAGGACGGCCTTCATCATGCTGGCGGGCATGGGGCGATACTCGAGGAATTCCATGGTGGAGGAAGCGCGGCCCTGGGACATGCCTCGGAGGGAGGTGGTGTAGCCGAACATCTCGGAGAGGGGGACCTCGCAGGAGACGATCTTGACGACGCCGCGGTCCTCGGAGTCGAGGACCATGCCGCGGCGGGAGTTGATGTCGCCGGTGACGTTGCCGAGGTAGTCGTTGGGGACGGTGACGACGACCTTCATGATGGGCTCGAGGAGGACGGGGCCGGCCTTCTCGGTGGCCTCGATGACGGCGAGGCGGCCGGCCTGCTCGAAGGCGACCTGGGAGGAGTCGACGGCGTGGTAGGAGCCGTCGACGATGGTGGCCTTGACGTTGATCATGGGGTAGCCGAACTTGACGCCGGTGACGCAGGTCTGGCGGATGCCGTACTCGACGGAGGAGATGAACTCCTTGGGAATGGAGCCGCCGACGACGTCGTTGACGACGGCGATGTTGTCCTCGAACTTGACCTCGTCCTCGGCGGCCTGGGCGGCGGTGTAGGGCTCGAGATGGATGGTGCAGTCGCCGAACTGGCCGCGGCCGCCGGTCTGCTTCTTGAAGAGGCCGCGGACGTACTCGGCCTTCTTGGTGATGGCCTCGCGGTAGGAGACGCGGGGCTTGCCGACCTCGACGTTGACCTTCATGTCGCGGACGAGCTTGTTCTTGATGATCTCGAGGTGGAGCTCGCCCATGCCCGAGATGATGGTCTGGCCGGTCTCCTCGTCGAAGTTGGAGCGGAAGGAGGGGTCCTCGCGGCGGATGACGCCCAGGGCCTCGGAGAGCTTGCGCTTGTCCTCGGAGCTCTTGGGCTCGATGGACATGGCGATGACGGGCTCGGGGAAGAACATGCGCTCGAGGAGGATGGGGTCGTCGGCGTCGCAGAGGGTGTCGCCGGTGTAGGAGTCCTTGATGCCCACGACGGCGACGATGTTGCCGGCGCTGGTCTCGTCGAGGGGGATGCGGTTCTGGGCGTGCATCTCGAAGATGCGGGAGGCGTTCTCCTTCTTGCCGTTGCCCGGGTTGAGGAGGCGGGTGCCCTTGGTGAGGGTGCCCGAGTAGACGCGGATGTAGGTGAGGTCGCCGTGCTGGTCGCTGACGACCTTGAAGACCAGGGCGGAGAAGGGGGCCTTGGCGCTGTGGGGGCGGGAGAGCTTGGTGTCGAAGTCGCGGGGGTCGGTCCCCTCGACATCGGGCTTCTCGGTGGGGGCGGGGAGGTAGTCGACGACGGCGTCGAGGAGCATCTGGACGCCGATGTTGCGGAGGGCCGCGCCGCAGAGGACGGGGTAGCAGGTGCGCTCGACCACGCCCTTGCGCAGGCCGGTCTTGATCTGCTCGATGGAGGGCTCGGTGCCCTCGAGGTAGAGGGCCATGAGGGCGTCGTCGACCTCGGCGACCTTCTCGATCATCTCGGTGCGCCACTTGGCGACGGTCTCGACGAGGTCCTCGGGGATGTCCTTCTCGATCACGACCTCGCCCTTGTCGCCCTCGAAGAAGAAGGCCCGCTGGGTGAGCAGGTCGATGATGCCCTTGTGGTCGTGGCCGGTGCCGATGGGGTACTGGATGGCGATGCCGTTGGCGCCCAGGCGGGACTTGATGGTGGCGAAGGAGAAGTCGAAGCTGGCGCCGATCTTGTCCATCTTGTTGACGAAGCAGAGGCGGGGGACCTTGTAGCGGTCGGCCTGACGCCAGACGGTCTCGGACTGGGCCTCGACGCCCTCCTTGCCGTCGAAGACGGCGACGGCGCCGTCCAGGACGCGAAGGGAGCGCTCGACCTCGATCGTGAAGTCGACGTGGCCGGGAGTGTCGATGAGATTGAGCTTGTACTCCTGGCCGCTGCGCGTCCAGATGCAGGTGGTGGCGGCGGACTGGATGGTGATGCCCCGCTCCTGCTCTTCCTGCAGGAAGTCCATGGTGGCGGTGCCCTCGTGCACCTCGCCGATCTTGTAGTTCTTGCCGGTGTAGTAGAGGATGCGCTCGGAGACGGTGGTCTTGCCGGCGTCGATGTGGGCGCAGATGCCGAAGTTGCGGACGTAAAGCAGGTCGGAACCGGTCGCGGCGGCTGACATGGTGGAACCTCTGTGGCTGGCCGGGCGTTCTCGCGCCTGGCGGTGCTATCCCAGGCGCTGGCGGGCCGGGCGGGGACGGGGCGGAATCGGGCGATGCTCGCGGGCGTCGGCCGGCCGAGGGGCCGGACGGGGACGCGCGATTGATTCGTGAGGGTCGGGCGGGACGGAACGAGGGATCGCGACGCGATGGGACGCGTCAGGCGGCGGGATCGGGATCGATCTCTTCTTCCTCTTCCATGATGCTGGACCGAAAGGACTTACGAGCGAAGGGCGACGGGCGGAGGCGTTCCAAAGCGACATCGGCCGGGATGCCGACGGCGGAGCGGGGACACGCCACGCGGGAAGGGGAATCCTAACGGGGTGCGGGGGTGAATCAAGGGGTGCCGGGGGCGGGGGGCGGCGTCGCGCGACGTTCCAGGCGGACCCGGTCGGCGGGGGCGAACTGCTTGAGGGGGTCGAGACGGAGCGCGGCGTCGAGGTCGAGGGCCCGCCGCGCCCAGCGGGCGGCGGCGACGTGGTCGGCGCGGGCTTCGGCGAGGTCGGAGAGGGTGGCGGGAAACCCCGGTTCCCGGGGGGCGGCGGCGGCTGCTTGGGCGAATGCCTCCAAAACCGCTTCCGGGTGGGCCGCGGCGGGGTCGATCTCGTCGCGGGCCCGCCGGGCGGAAGCGAGCCACGCGAAGGCGCCGGCCCGCGGCGGCCCGAGGAGGGCCAAGGCCTCGGCGTCTCGCACGGCAGTTTGGGCCAGAAGGGTCGCGGCGGCGGGATCGGCGTGGCGGAGGGAGACGGCGGCGTCGAGCTGGACGCGGCCCAGGGAGCGGGCGGTGGGCAGGTGGGTGGGGAAGGCGACCGCGGCGGGGCGGAGGAGGTTGGGGAGGGCGACGAGGGCGCGGGTCCGGGCGGCGTCCAGCGCGGCGTCGAGGCCGCGGGCGGAAGGCGGGAACGCGGTCCCGCCGAGCGCGTTTGCCTCGGCGACGAGCGATGCAAGGGTTTCGCCCGACGACGTGCGTCCGGATGAGGAGCCTTCGACATCGGCCCGGCGTTGGACAAGGGTCGCGATCGGGATGGCTCGGTCGTACGCCCGGCGGAGGGCGGCTTCCCACGCGCCGACGCGGGGAAGGGCGAAGGCGAGCGTGGCGGCGCCGACGATCCCGAGAATCGCCAGTGCGGCGGGGCGGACGCCGCGGCGCGGCGGCGGACCGCCCGCGGCGGCGAGGCCGATCAGCAGCATGCACCATGCGGCGGCGCCGGGCGTAACGGGGGTGAGCTCGATCTGGGCGTGAGCGGCGACGGCGAGGCCCGCGGCCGCCAGCGGGACCGTCGCGGCGGCGGGGCGATCGCGCAGCAGCCGGAGGATGGCGAGGCCGACACCGACCGCGGCCGCGAGCCCGGCGAGGCGTGCGCCGGCGCTCTCGGGCGTGGCCGCGGGGAGTTCGAGGAAGGCGGCGGCGACCGTGGGAAGGGCGAGGATGAGGAAGAGAGCGCGTCGGTCCTGAGCCGGGGCGAGCGGGTCGCGGGTGCATGGATCCTCAAGGACTTCCGGAGCGGGACGGTCGAGGACGGCGCGGCCTGCATTCCCGACCCATGTCAGCCAGAGCGCGCCGAGCGCGAGGCCGCCCAAGCCGAGGGTCGCCGCGTAATCGAAGAGGAGGCTGTGCGGGCTGGCGACGTCCTCCGGCGAGAGGGGGTTCTTGGCGAGGAGGTAGGCGTCCTTGAAGCCCGCGGGTCCGACGCCGGCGACGGGGAACCCCGCCGCGATGCGGATCGCGGCCTCGATGTAGAAGGCGCGGAAGAGGAGGCTGAGTTCGCCGAGGCGCTCGCCGATGACGCCGCGGAGGGCGATGAGGGAGAGGACCCCCGCGACGACCGCCGGCCCGAGGAGCGGCGCGAGACGCCGGCGGAGAGTGGCAGGTGCGACGCGCGGGAGCGCGAGGATGATGAGGCCGAGCGCGGCGGCGGCGTACCCGCCCTTGGAGCCGGCGAGGGCTACGCCAACCAAGGCGGCGGCGGCCCCGGCGGCCAGCGCGATGCGCACGGGAAGGGCCGCGCGACGATGGGCGGAGAGGCTCAGGCCGACCAAGGCGACCGCGGCGCCGGCGGCGAGGGTGGCGAAGACGTTGGCGAGGCCGAACCAGCCCGTGGCCTCGGGTTGGATGAGACGGCGTTCGTAGGCGAGGGCGATGGGAGAGCCGCGGGTCCAGCCGTTCGCGTTGAGGATGGCGTCGGTGTTGGCGCGGAACATGGCGACGGTCTGGGGGTGCTCGACCAGGACCTGGAGGAGACCCTTGGCGACGAGGGGGATGACGGCGGCCAGGGCGGCGGCGGCGGCGAGGCGTCGCAGCGTCGGGTGCCGAGCAAGGCTGGCGACGGCGAGGCCGGTGGCGAGGGCGGCGACCCAGGAAGCGCCGAGGAGCAGATCGTCGAGAGAGCCGCCGTGGGCGAAGGCGTGGAAGGCGACGACGGCCGCGCCGGCGGAGAAGAAGACGACGTGCAGGCGCGGGACGAGGCCCCCGAGGCGGGCGTGCGCGGCGAGGCCGCCGAAAGCGGCGAGGAGGGTGAGGGCGTCGAGGGCGAGCATCGGGGTCGGCGTGAGGCCCACGATGGGAGCGGGGAGGGCAATGGGGTCGGCGGACCACGCCGGGAAGGGGTCGTACGTGACGATGGTCTTGAAGATGGCGATGGCGAGCAGGAGACAGCAGGCGCCGAGGCGGAGGGCCGTCAGGAGCGGTGGGGGAGCGACGGGGATCGGAGACGGGGGCGTCATGAGCGCGGGGTCTCGCGCGGGTGGGCGGGAGAGGCGGGCACGGCCCCGGGGCCGGGGGCCGTGGCACCCCCGATCGCGGAGGGTCGCGGGGCGAACTCGAAGAGCGCGAGGACCGCGAGCATGAGCACCGTCTGGGCGCCGATGAGGGCGGCGTGGGCGGGGGTGGCGCGGTTGAGGAAGACGGCGCCGAGGGCCGTGACTGCGGTGGCCCCGACGATGACGGCGACGGCGGCGGGGCGCGAGAGGCCGAGTCGAACGAGGCGATGGGAGAGATGATTGAGGTCGCCGACGAAGGGAGAGCGGTGGGCGCGCAGGCGGATGAGGACGACGGTGATGAAGTCGTAGAGGGGGACGGCCAGGAGGACGAGGGGGACGAGGGCGCCGTACCAGGAGGATCCGGAGGCCGCGGGGCTGGGGAGGGCGGCGGGGGGGTGGATGTACGTCGCGCGGACGGTGAGGAAGGCGAGGAGGAAGCCGACGACGAGGGAGCCGCCGTCGCCCATGAAGAGGGACGCGGGAGGGGCGTTCAGGACGAGGAAGCCCAACAGGGCTCCGATGAGAAGGGCGAGCGTGGCAGCGACGAACCACTGGCCGGCGAGGAGGGCGACGGCGAGGAGGCAGGCGCCGGCGACGGCGGCGACCCCGGCGGAGAGGCCGTCCATGTTGTCGAGGAAGTTGAAGGCGTTGGTGACGACCAGGAACCAGAGCGCGGTGAGGATGAAGGAGAGCCAAGGGCCGCCGGCGGGGATGTCGAGGAGCGTGAGGAGTCGCGAGCCGGTGAGCAGCGGGACGAGGATCGCGGGGACGGCCAGGATGGAGAGCTTGAGGAAGGGACCCAGGGGTCTGCGGTCGTCGATGAGCCCGAGGACGTGGAGGAGGAGGATCCCGCCGATGAGAACGAGCGCGGCGGGAGTCTCTCGAGCGATTCCGGGGAGGTGGGGCGCGAGCGCGCCGAGCCCGGACGTGTCGGCGGCGGCGAGGCGGGCCAGGGCGAGGGCGGACAAGAGCGGGAGAGCGATGGCGAGGACGATCGCGACGCCGCCCGTGTTGGGAACGCGTCGGGGAGCGGCCTTCACCTGGCCGGGGATGGGCGGGGTGTCGAGGGCGCCCACGCGGTGTCCCAGGGCTCGGACGATCGCGGAGAGCGGGAGCGCGAGGGCAAAGGCCAGGGGGATGAGGGCGAGGACGAGCCAGGGCATCGGGATCGAGTGTACGGGACCGGGCCGGATCGCCCGCGCGTTCAGTTGATGGACGCGGCTGTGGCGTCGTGGCGGCGGCGCGCGACGGGGAGCATCCACAGCGCCGTGAGGGCCGCGAAGAGGGCCTGGGAGATCAGGAACATCCAGAGCAGGCGGAGGGGCCAGGGACCCAGGCGGTCGATGAGCGTCGGTCGCTCCGGGCGGGTGTCGCCGACGTACCCGTAGTTGAATCCGAGCGCGAGGTCGAAGGGCAGGATGAGCGCGAGGTAGATGAGCGAGACGAGGGTGATGAGCCCGTAGTCGCGCCAGGTCGGGCGGAAGCGGAGGACCACCACGTCGTACAGCGCGGAGGCGACGATCGTGACGTGGCTCGCGAAGAAGAGGTAGAACTTGAAGGTGTCCGGGCCCGTGTCGACGGTCGGGGTGACGAAGGCCTGCGTGCTCAGGCCCAGCCCCCAGTAGTAGAGCACGGCGCGCAGGACGCGACGGGGGGTGGCGAGAGCGAAGAACGCGACCAGGCCGGCGAGGTCGCAGATGTGAAGGGGGAGGCTCGTGCCGGGGTTGAGATTCCGCGGCAGGGCGAAGTAGACGAGATTGGCAACCTGGACGGCGGCGACGATGGCGAGCCAGCCGCGATGAACGCGGAGGGCCGCGGGGGGAGAGGGGCGGGCACGGAGCCCCAGCGTGATGAGCGCGAGCATCGCCCCCGCGCACGCCATGAAGATGATGGCGTGGGCGGCGGAGAACGGGGTGAAAGTGGCGGGCATGGGTGTCGTGCTGAGGACGTGGACGCCGACGCGAGGCACGTCCCTGACACGGTCTTCAGCGCGCGGCGGCGGCGCGGGCCTTGGTGCCGGTCTCATGGCGGAGCTGGCCGCACGCCGCGGCGATGTCGCGGCCCCGGCTTGAGCGGATATGGACGTTGAGACCCTGGGATTTCAGGAACTCCTGGAAGGCGAGCACATCGTCGCCGACGGGCCGGCCGAAGGGGAGGCCCGCGACCTCGTTGTAGCGGATGAGGTTGATGTTGGCCCGAAGGGTCTTGGCGAGCACGGCGAGCTGCCGGGCGTGTTCGGGGCGGTCGTTGACGCCGCGCAGGAGCGTGTACTCGAGCGTGATCTCGCGACCGGTCTTGGTGAACCAGCGCTGGCAGGCGGCGAGCAGGTCGGCGATGGTCGTGTACTCGGCCCACGGGATCAACTGACGGCGGAGCTCGTCCGTGGGGGCGTGCAGCGAGAGGGCGAGCGTCACCGGGAGGTCCAGCTGCTCGGACAAGCGGTCGATCGCCTTCGGCAGGCCCACCGTCGAGACCGTGACCTTGCGGGCCGAGATGCCCAGGGCCCACAGGCTGGTAATCGTGCGAATGGCGGGGATGACGGCGCCTAGGTTGGACAGCGGCTCCCCCATCCCCATGAAGACGACGTTGCTGATGCGACGGACGTCCGGCAGCTGGCCGAGCCGCCAGACCTGCTCGACGATCCTGCCCGCGGAGAGGTTGGCGTCGAGGCCGCCCAGGCCCGACGCGCAGAACTTGCACCCCACCGGGCAGCCCACCTGCGACGAGATGCACGCGGTCCTGCGGTCGTCCGTGGGAATCATCACGCACTCGCTCTGACGGGTGGGGTCGCCCGCCGCGCCCGGCAGCGCGTTGGGCTGCCCCAGCAGCGGGAGCGGGATGGGCTTGTCGAAGCGGGGCGTGTCGTCGGGGGTCGCAGGCCGGACGCCCTCAGAATCGTCCCACTCGATGAGCAACTTCTGCGTCCCGTCCGTGGCGGACTGGTGCATCAGCGTCGTGCCGCTGAGGAAGGTCATGCGGGCGGCGAGCGCCTCGCGGTCGGCCTTGGAAAGGTTCGTCATCCCCGCGGGATCGACCACGCCCTTCTCGTAGACCCACTCGAGCACCTGGCGGGCGCGAAACTTGGGCATGCGGACGGAATCGCACCACGCCGTGAGGGTCGCGGGGGTGTGCTCGAAGATGTGGTTGGCGGGGTGGAGCATGGGGTGTGTCGGGGCGGCCCTAGGCGGGCTTGGCGGAGACGGTGAGCGGGATCGCGCCGTAGAGGGTCTGGGTGATCTCGGGGGCCGAGACGCGGAAGCGACGCGTCGCCGGGTCCACCCCCTTGCTGAGCATCAGCTTCTTGAGGTTTCCGGGTGCGGAGAACTCGATGTCCTCGTCGAAGATGTCGCGGCTCTCGATCGTGCCCCCGAACCGGGCGAGCAGGGCGCGGCAGACGTCCGCAACCAGGTCTTCCGGAGCGCTCGCACCCGCCGTCACCAGCACCGTCTCGTCCCCCGAGACGAACCAGGACCAGTCCAGCTCGGAAACGTCGTCCACGAGCCGGCCGGGGGTGCCGGCCGTGGCGGCGATCTCGGCCAGGCGGACCGAGTTGCTCGAATTCTTGCTCCCGATCACGATGACCCGATCGCACTCGGGCGCGATCAGGCGGACGGCGTGCTGGCGGTTCGTAGTCGCGTAGCAGATGTCGCTGCTGGGGGGTTCCTTGATGGCGGGGAACGCCCGCCGAAGGGCGGCGATGACGATCCCCGCGTCGTCCGTCGAGAGCGTCGTCTGCGTCAGGTAGACGAGCCGGGCGGGGTCGTGGACGACGAGGTCGGGGATATCGGCGGGGGATTCGACGATCTGCGTGGCGTGCGGGGCCTCGCCGAACGTGCCGACGATCTCCTGGTGATCGCGGTGGCCCACGAGGAGAATCTGATACCCCTGCCGCGCGTATCGGATGGCCTCGGCGTGGACCTTCGTGACGAGGGGGCAGGTGGCGTCGATCGCGATCAAGCCGCGGGCCTTGGCCTGGGCCCGAATCGCCGGGGAAACCCCGTGGGCGGAGAAGACCACGATCTGCCCGTGCGGAACATCCTCGACGGATTCGACGAAACGCACGCCACGATCGGCGAACCGGCCCACGACGTGCTTGTTGTGCACGATCTCGTGGTACACATGCACCTGCTCGCCGGGGAAGAGATCGAGAACCTGGTCAACCACATCGATCGCCATCCGGACGCCGGCGCAGAAACCGCGTGGATTGGGGAGAATGATCCGCATCGAGAGGCCCCCGCGGCGGGGCCCTCGCATCGACCGGCCTGCCGCGTGGAATGGTATGCGTGACGTTCTCGGGATCCGGAACGGTGACGGCGGCTGAGGCCGGGGGGTCGGCGATGGTCGACGCGCGCCGGCTCGCCCGATCGCGCCCCGAGAACTTCCACGTCCTGAGTTGCCTGGTACCCCGCGACCTGCGGGACGACTTCGCCGCCGTGTACTGGTTCTGCCGCACGGCGGACGACCTCGCCGACGAGGGCGGGACGGGTCCGTCGGCACGCGCCGAGGCCCTGCGGCGCCTCGCGGCGTTCAGAGTCGGGCTGCGTTCCACCGCGGCGGGGGTGCCCCCGGACGCCGACTGGGGACCGCTCGCCGCGACGATCCTCGGACGGGCCCTGCCCGTGGAGCCCTTCGACTCCCTCCTGGACGCCTTCGAGTCGGATCAGCGAATCACACGCCACGAACGCTGGGACGGGCTGATCGGCTACTGCCGCGGCAGCGCCGACCCGGTCGGGCACCTCGTCCTCATGCTGGGCGGATACCGCCCGCCCGCCGAGGACGCGGCGAACGCGGAGCGGTACAGGCTGAGCGACCTCGTCTGTTCGGCCCTGCAACTCACGAACTTCTGGCAGGACGTGCGGCGCGACCTCGTCGAGCGGGACCGGGTGTACCTGCCCGTCGCCGACACCGGGCTGGACGCGGCGACGCTGCGCGCGTGGATGGACCTCGGGAGCGACAGCGCGATCCGCGCCCGGTACGCCGCGGCGCTGGCCCCGCTGGTCGTCCGGACGCGGGCAATGTTCGACGAGGGCGGCCGCCTTCCGGGCCTCCTGGATGACCGCATCGGGCCCGTCGTGCGGCTCTTCATCGCCGGCGGCGAGGCCGTCCTGACGAAGATCGAGCGGGGTGGATGCGCGACGCTCTGGCACCGCCCCCGGCTCGGTCCGGCTGGGAAAGCGTGGCTCCTCGCGCGCGAGACCCTCCGGAGCGGGACATGAACTCCACCGCCACCCGAGAGGCCCCGCCGTCCGGCGGCGTCGACGCCGCCCGGTCGTTCGAGGCGTGCGCCGCCACGGTGCGGGCGCGAGCCCGGAACTTCTATCACGGCCTGCGGCTGTGCCCGGAGCCGCGTCGATCGGCGGTCTATGCGATCTACGCGTGGATGCGATTCGGCGACGACCTCGCCGACGGCGACGGACCCCTCGCCGAGCGTGCGGAGGCGCTCTCTCGGTTTCGTAAGCAGACCGCCCTGCTGCTCGACGGCGGGGCCACTCCGGACCACGGCCACTGGCCGGCGTTCGCGGCGACGATCCGCGCGTATCCGGTCCAGCGGGCGTGGATCGAGGGGATGATGGAGGGCCTGACCCAGGACCTCGACCATCGCGGCTACGCGACCCTCGACGACCTGCGGGGCTACTGCGAATGCGTCGCCTCCACGGTGGGCCTGACCTGCGTCTCCATCTGGGGCTTGCGGTCGGGGGCCGACGCGAGCGAGGCGGAAGGGCTCGCCCGCCGACGCGGCGTCGCGTTCCAACTGACGAACATCCTGCGTGACGTGGGCGAGGACGGCGGCCTCTCACCCGGCCGCGTGTATGTGCCCCGCGACGTCTTGGCGCGGCACGGGCTGAGCGGCGCGGCGCTGCTCGCGTGGGACGCCCCGCCCGCGTGCGCGGCGCTCGTCCGCGAGTTGGCTGACGCGGCCGAGGCCGAATACGCGGCGTCGCGGGGCCTCGAACGCCTGGTTGCCGCGGATTGTGCGCCCGTGCTGTGGACCATGACCGCGATCTACCAGGGCGTGCTCGGCGAGGTCGCCCGGCGGCCCGAACTGGCCGTGCGCGGAGGGCCGGCGCGGGTCGCCCGCTGGCGGAAGGGCCTCATCGCGGCCCGGGCCGTGCTCGCCCGCGGGGCGGCGGTGCGGCCTTGGGAAGTCGCCGCCGGGGATCGGCGTTGAGCACCGCCCGCACGGCAATCGTCGCGGGGGGCGGAATCGCCGGCATCGCCACCGCCCTGCACCTCGCGGACCGGGGCGTCGCGGTGACGCTCCTGGAAGCGCGGCGGCGCCTCGGCGGCCGCGCGACGTCCTTCGTCGACGCCAAGACCGGCGACGAGATCGACAACTGCCAGCACGTCGTGCTCGGTTGCTGCACGGCATACCTCGCCCTCTGCGAACGCCTCGGCGTGCTCGACCGGTTCGAGTGGCACGCCGAACAGTTCTGGGTCGAGGCGGGGGGTCGCGAGAGCGTCATCCGGCCGGGCCGGCTGCCCGCCCCGGGGCACTTCGCGGGCTCGTTCCTGGCCGCGAGGTTCCTGACGGCGGGCGAGAAAGCCGCGATCGGCGCCGGGATGATCGCCATCGGCGCGGCCGACCGAGCGGCGTGGCGGGGCCGCACCTTCGCCGACGTCCTCGCCCGCCTGCGTCAACCCCAGGGCGCGGTGCAGCGCTTCTGGCGGCCCGTCGTCGTCAGCGCCTGCAACGCCGAGCCCGAGCGGGCCGACGCCGGGCTCGCCCTCAAGGTCTTCCAGGACGGCTTTCTCGCAGGCGCCGACGAGGCCCGCATGGGCCTCTCCCTCGTCCCCCTCGCCCGCCTCTACGACGCCGCCGCGGAAGCCATCGCGGCGGCGGGGGGCTCGGTCCGCCACGGCGTCAGCGTCGAGCGACTCTGGCGCGGGGGCGTGGTCACGGCGGCGGGGGACACGCTCGTCGCCGATGCGGTCGTGTGCGCCCTGCCCCCCGAGCGGGCGGCCCGCGTCGTCGACCCCGCGGAGCGTCGGGGCGACCCCCGCTTCATCGCCTTGGACGCCATCGAACACACCCCGATTCTCGGCGTCCACCTCGCGTTCGACCGCCCGGTCATGGCGAGACCCCACGCCGTGCTGGTCGACCGACCGACGCAGTGGGCCTTCGCTAAACCCCCCTCCGACGGGCGGTTTCCGATCCACGCCGTCGTCAGCGCGGCGGATGAGTGGATGGACCTCCCGGAGGCCACGATCGTCCGCCGGGTGATGGAGGATCTGGAGGCCTGCTTCCCCCAGGCGTGGGGGGGAAGGCCCCCGACCCTGCTGCACGCCCGTGCCGTCAAGGAACGGCGGGCGACCTTCGCCCCGACGCCCGCCTTCGAAG
>Ga0105049_10002200_pt1 | contig 23022 bp, 22 predicted proteins | sample MAT06_FD_78087 | JGI IMG/M metagenome (GOLD analysis project Ga0105049, IMG submission 78087) | Freshwater microbial communities from Lake Fryxell liftoff mats and glacier meltwater in Antarctica - MAT-06 | ecosystem: Environmental > Aquatic > Freshwater > Ice > Liftoff microbial mat | place...
CAACTGACAATTGACAATGCCTGACGGAAGGAATTTGCAGTTGAAGATATGCTGTCGAATAATCCACTGCAGCAGGATTGATCTGGAAAAACGAGGCCAGACACCATTGAATAATTTGTGTTGGGAATACCAGTTCTATATACTTACGGCATTAACCTGGAACAAGAAAGCGATTACATTAAAAGTGCCGTAGGTGCAGCATTTTATTGATCTGATTCAAATAACCATCGAAGGCATCGAATGATGAAAAGCATTTTGATTTTTTATTTCGGGAGTTATAATATTTTTAGAGGTTCCGCTTAATCTGTTTCCATCTTTATCACGACTCAAATGAATTCAACTCTTACAAAAATATTCCTCGCAAGTATCGAATACCATTTCTCCCCGGAATCTGCCGGAGTTGAAAAACACTTGGGCGGATTCGTTTATTGCTTTGTTAGAGCTTCCAATAAACAAGAAGCAATGAAACGCGTCAGGCGCGAATTACACGAGCAGTCGAGAGAGATTGTTGAGGTGGAATTTCTTGAGCTTTATGATTCCAAAATGGAGTGGGAAACAAAAGCAGAAACACTTAAATTTAAGAAGCTCAGCGAAAAGGCGGCCGCAATGGACATCGTTGTGTTTGACACTTTTCACGAGTACAAGAAAATGGAATAACCGGAACCACTAACATCATCATTGAAGAGAGTTCCAAAGTTTTCCTTGCCTGGATATATTGTTACGATAAAAAATTCCGGTTTAAACCGAAAGGAACGCGGTGACAAAGCATTCAGCAAAAGCCAGTAACTAATTGTTGGAATATACGGATTCAAACATGCTTTGCCTTTCCGACAGCTCAAACCTGAAAAATTGTACATTTGCGCGATATTGAGAAAGAAACAGTTGAAGGAGAATAAAACGGAAGATGAGTGGACCTTTGTTATCAAGCCCGAAAAAGGCTTGTTCGACTTGCGCCTCGGAGAATTATGGGCATATCGTGACCTTCTGTTTTTGCTTGTAAGAAGAGACACCATTACCGTTTACAAACAAACACTGCTAGGCTTTTTCTGGTTCATTATTCCTCCGGTTCTTAATTCGCTTGTATACATAATTATCTTTGGATTTCTTGCAAAACTTGAGACCGGAAGCGATAACATTATCCTCTTTTATTTATGCGGAGTGATCTCCTGGGGATATTTTGCCGATTGTATTAACCGCACCGCAACTACTTTTAGGACCAATGCATCAGTTTTTGGGAAAGTATATTTCCCAAGACTTATCGTACCACTATCATCTGTTTTATCTGCGCTCGTAAAGTTCGGAGTTCAGTTCCTGTTTCTGCTTGCGGTCATCCTTTTTTTTCTGTTCTTTACAGACAATCATCCCAATATTCAATGGCAGTTTATATGGCTGCTTCCGGTAATTCTCCTTCTGATGGCTCTTTCAGGCCTTTCCTATGGCCTCATCATTTCTTCTCTTACTACAAAATATCGCGATCTTAGCAACATAGTGCCTTTTGCTATTCAATTCCTGATGTATGCTACTCCGGTAATCTATTCGTACGATTCTATTCCGGATGCATGGAAATGGATTTTTGACGTAAATCCGATATCTCCCATGGTCGAAATTTTCAGGTTTATATTCCTGGGTTCCGACAGGCTAAACTTTCTTCAACTCTCCTACAGCATCGGATTTACTGCAGTAACTCTTATTGTGGGACTGGTTTTGTTCAACCGAACGGAACGTAACTTTATGGATACAGTCTGATGAGTGTTGTATTAAAAGCAGAGAATATCTCGAAAGTTTTTAAGCTCGGTGATGTTGGTAGTGCCACACTTACAGAAGATATCCGCTCTGCCTGGTACCGCATTCGTGGCAAGGCCAATCCTTATCACCTTCAGGCATCGGAGAACGATCGCCTCACAAGTGGGTCAGCTTCAGACTATGTTTGGGCAGTTAAAGATATTAACTTTGAATTGAAACAAGGGGAGATCCTGGGAATAATCGGGCGCAATGGCGCAGGAAAATCTACTCTCTTGAAAATACTTTCCCGTACAACCTCTCCTACCACGGGAACGATTGGAATTAAAGGAAAAGTTGCAAGTCTTCTTGAAGTCGGAACGGGTTTTCATCCCGATCTTTCCGGACGCGAAAATATTTTTCTCAATGGAGCAATCCTCGGAATGCGCAAAGCGGAGATAAAGGCGAAGTTTGATGAAATTGTTACCTTCGCTGGAGTGGAAAGGTACATTGATACTCCGGTAAAGCGTTATTCTTCAGGAATGTATATCCGACTTGCCTTTGCCGTTGCTGCACATCTTGATCCCGATATTCTCATCATCGATGAAGTGCTTGCAGTAGGAGATTCTGAATTTCAGAATAAATGCATCGGCAAGATGAAAGATGTTTCGCAAGCGGGCAGAACAGTGCTTTTCGTAAGTCATAACATGGGCGCTGTAAGTGACCTTTGTACCCGGGCCATTCTTCTCAATAAAGGAAAACTGGTACTCGACGCGCCTGTAGATATTGCCATTAAAGAATATGTGCAGCAGAATATGCAGATCAAACTTGGCGACAAAGCTTCACTAACCGATTCAACGGTCCGCAGAGGAAACGGAGAAGTACGTTACTCAGAGATTAAAGTGCTGAACAGTAAAGGAGAAGAATCCAACAACTTTTGCCAGTTTGACCCGGTGGTAATTAAGCTAAAAGCTGAAATAAAAAAACCGGTAAATGAACTAATGTCGAGCTTTGTTCTTCGGTCTGGCAGAACGCGTGACATAGTAACAAGCACTAAGAGAAATGCCATTGATGTTCGCGGGAAGAAACCTGGCGATATCATTGAGCTTACTTATATGTTTCCACGTATTAACTTGCGTCCGGGAGTATATGAAACATATTACTGGCTTGGAAACCGTGAACTGGAGACGGCTTTTGATGTGGTTGACAATCTGATGCCTCCACTAATAATAAACCTTCCGGAGAATTCAACTGAGGTCCTTACTGCAGGATATTTTGATGAACAATTTACCTTTGAACAAATTTCGGGTTGATCTGAAAATACTATGGCGTTGAATAATAAAAGTATACTCATAACTGGCGGGACAGGTTCTCTGGGAAAGAAGCTTGTTGAGATAATCCTTCAAAGATATCCGGATGTTAAGCGTCTTGTGATTTTTTCGCGGGACGAACTCAAGCAATTCGAAATGCAACAGGTTTACAGTGAAAGCAAGTATCCCTGCATGCGTTACTTTCTTGGCGATATTCGTGATGCTGACCGCTTAAGACGCGCGTTTGAAGGAATTGATGTTGTAATCCACGCTGCCGCATTGAAACAGGTTCCGGCTGCGGAATACAATCCTTTTGAGTTTATAAAAACAAATGTCATAGGGGCGCAAAACATAATTGATGCCTGCCTGGATACTGCAGTGCAAACCGTTGTCGCGCTTTCGACCGATAAAGCCGCTGCTCCGATTAATTTATATGGTGCAACGAAACTCTGCTCTGATAAATTATTTGTTGCTGCAAATAATATCCGCGGGAGGCATAATGTCCGTTTTTCTGTAGTGCGTTATGGTAATGTAATGGGTTCACGAGGCTCGGTAATCCCGTTTTTTATTAGTAAGAAAAATGAAGGCGTGTTGCCAATCACAGATCCGAAAATGACACGGTTCAATATTTCGTTGGAAGAAGGCGTTGAAATGGTTTTATATGCAGTAGAAAATGCAATCGGTGGCGAGATATTCGTTCCTAAAATCCCCTCTTACAAAATCCTTGATGTTGCAGAGGCAGTAGCCCCCGGAATTAGAACTTCTGTCGTAGGAATCAGACCTGGTGAAAAGCTTCATGAAGAAATGATTACCAGCTCTGATTCTCTTAATACAATGGACCTTGGTGAGTACTACGCAATTCTTCCACAGGTAAATAGCCCCGCGCATGACTATTATACGAAGCAAGGCGGAAAAATGGTTGAACCTGGATTCTGCTATAATTCCGGAACAAATAAATCGTGGCTAACCGTTGATGAGTTGAAGGAACTTATCCGGACGCATGTTGCTTCTCTTGCATCTTCAGAAAATTAAGAGCTTTAGGTATGCCGCAGGATACAATAGAAAGCGAAAGGCTCAAACTGATCCCCATGAATACATCTTTCATTACCGAAAGATATCTCGCATGGTTAAATGACCCGGAGGTTTACCTGTTTCTTGAAACCGGTGGTAATTATTCAATGGATGATCTCCGAAGCTATGTTAATACTGCAATTGAAAAGAAGACTCTATTCTGGGCGATTGTGCAAAAAGATAACGGAAACCACATTGGAAATATAAAAATCGATCCTGTTAATGAACGGCACTTAACCGGTGAATATGGTATTATGATGGGTGATAAGGAGTCCTGGGGAAAAGGATTTGCTCATGAAGCTACAGATGCCTTATTGAAATATTGTTTTCAGACGCTTGGTTTGCGCAAGGTTTTGCTTGGAGTGGTTAAAGACAATGATAACGCGGTTAAGTTATACCACCGCCTCGGATTCATTACTGAAGGAGAATTCAGGGAACATGGGTTTTATAACGGAAAATATTGTGACACGCTTCGGATGGCGATGTTTAATGCTGAATTTGGGAAATGAAAACAAAGATAGCGCTTGGCACCGTTCAGTTTGGAGCCAATTACGGTATCAATAACACCTCCGGAATTCCTTCCGGTGAAGAAATTGAAGCCATTTTCAACCTCGCAGCTGATAATGGCATTAATACCTTTGATACTGCGATCGCTTACGGAAATGCGGAAGAACGTATTGGCCCCCTGTTGAAGGAAGGTGCTAGTGTAATAAGCAAATTTGTGCGATCAGAAAATAACTTTTCCGAAGAACTCGGGAAGTCCCTTTCCCGGCTTGGGCTCAACTGCATGTACGCTTTTCTGGCACATAATGCTGATGAGTTTTTAATTCATCCGGGAATTTGGGAACAGCTTGCGGAATTCAAATCAGAAAAACGCATTCTCAAAAGAGGATACTCTCTTTATCATCCGGAACAGCTGGACCGATTACTTGACAGTGGTTTCATTCCTGATATTGTGCAGATTCCATATAGTCTTCTTGACAGGAGATTCGAACCGGACTTTGCAAGACTGAAAAAAATGGGGGTGGAAATTCATGTCAGATCGGTGTTTCTGCAGGGACTTTATTTTATGAAAACGAAAGATATTCCTTCAAAGCTCTCACCGTTGAAACCAGAGCTTAGCAGGCTTCGGGAAATAATCGATGATAATAAAATTGATATGCAGGAATTAGCACTTAATTTTGCGATGAAAAACATTTTTATCGACAAGGTGGTAATTGGGGTCGATTCTGCAGAGCAACTTTTGCAGAACATCAAGGCTCTGGAATCCTGGAATGAAAGAAAAAATGTTATTTTTAACGAAGTATTGGAATTGCAGGTAACGGATACTAATCTGTTAATCCCCTCGAAATGGATCTGAACATCGTAGGAATCACACAGGCACGTATCGGTTCAAGCCGTTTACCGTCAAAAGTACTTATGAAAGCCGGAGGAAAAACAATTCTCGAACATCATCTCAGGAGGGCAAAAAAATCCAGGAAAGTAAATTCCTGGGTTTTGGCAACAACTTTTGAAGAAGGAGTTGATGAGCTTATTAATATCGGGCAACAACAGAATTTCAGGATATTTCAGGGGAGTTCCGATAATGTGCTGGATCGGTTTTATCAAAGCGTTAAAGATATCAGGCCCGATTACGTTGTGAGAATTACTTCCGATTGCCCCCTAATTGATGGGGAACTTATTGATCTGGCTATCAATACATGCATAGAAAGAAAACTAACCTATTTCTCAAATTCTCACGGCGACACGCTTCCCGACGGAGTTGATGTCGAGGTTTTTACATTTGCCGCTCTTGAGGATGCCTGGAAAAATGCAGTGCTTCCAAGTGACCTCGAACATGTAGTACTGTATATACGAAAAACTCTGAAGGAAAATGTAAAAACATCCTACCCGGAAGCATGGAAGGAATTGGCAGACTTAAGACTTACTGTTGATGAGCCATCCGACTTGGATTTAATACAAAAACTTATTGAAAAATTCGGCGGGGATCAGTCCTGGATTATATATGCAAGAGCTGTTAAGGAAGACCCTGCACTTTTTTCTATCAATCAACACAGTATCAGAAACGAAGGCTTCATGAAAAGTATTTTTAAAGAATTGGAACTCAGAAAGGTCGTAGATTTTAAAAAGTCTGACGAATACCGGGCAAGCATCCATAAGCTGATTCCGGGGGGCGCTCACACCTACTCGAAGGGTGACGATCAATTTCCTTTAAAATCCCCTGCCGCATTTAGTCATGGCAAAGGTTCTCACGTTTGGGATATTGATGGAAATGAATTCCTTGATTGCTCAATGGGCCTTGGTTCAGTCTCATTGGGCCATGCGTTTGAACCTATACTGGAACGTGTCCGCGAGGAACTATCTAAAGGCGTTAATTTTCAGCGCCCATCTGTTATTGAGAAAACCATCGCAGAAAATTTTCTCTCGTTGGTGCCTCAGCATGACATGATCAAGTTTGCCAAAAACGGATCTATCGTAACAACGGCGGCAGTTAAATTAGGACGGGCGAAAACGGGAAGGAAGCTGGTTGCATTTCCCTTCGATCATCCTTTTTACAGTTATGATGATTGGTTTATAGGAAAGACAGGCTGTAACAAAGGTGTGCCGGACGAAATCAGTGCCTTGTCTGTAACTTTTAAATCATGTGATATTGAATCTTTAAGAGATTTATTCCGCAAATACCCTGGGGAAATCGCGTGTGTTATTACTGAACCAGAGAAGCAAACCTGTGTCGAGGGGAAGTGCTCATGCAATGGAAAGCCAGGTGATTTTCTGCGACTCGCGATTGATCTTGCTCATGAAAATGGTGCATTGTTTATAATGGATGAAATGGTCTCGGGCTTCAAAACCGACTTTCCGGGATCAATTAAGAAATTTAACCTCGAGCCGGATATGGCCACCTGGGGAAAAGGTATTGCAAATGGATTTTCATTTTGTGCACTTACAGGCAAACGAGATGTGATGGAGCTTGGTGGTATCACAAATATTGGCGAAGAAAAGGTATTTCTTATCTCCACGACACATGGAGGAGAAACACACTCGCTCGCTGCTGCAATCGCAACAATCGATTTCTATAAAAAGGAGTCAGTGATAGAGCGCTTGCATCAAACTGGAAAAAGACTTATCGAGTTAACCCAACTTTTAATCACGAAACATGGATTGGGTCAAGCCATTGAAGTAATTCCTACCAACTGGACACCTGTTTTTTTGTTTAAAGACGCCTCCGGACAGATATCTCCCGGTTTCAGGACGCTTTTTATGCAGGAAATGATTAGCCATGGAGTACATTTCCAGGGATTTTTTGTTCCGAGTTTCTCCCATACCGAAGACGATCTTTTTTATTTTGCAAAAGCTTTCGAAACGTCTATGTCCGTGTATGCGGAAGCGCTTAAAAACGGATATGAAAAATACCTGGTCGGTGAGCCAGCCAAAGCAGTTTTCAGAAAAATCCTTTGACTCTTAAAATAAAATGATAATAAAAGAGAACATTAATTCCCCGATCCCGTACGGGCGGCAAACGATCACAGAAGAGGATATTGCTGCTGTTAGTGATGTTTTACGCGGTGAGTTTCTTACTCAGGGGCCTAAAATCGCTGAGCTTGAAAAGGCGTTTTCTAATTATACAGGTTCGGAATATGGTGTGGCCAATTCAAATGGAACGGCAGCATTGCACCTATCAGCGTTGGCGCTTGATGTTAAAAAGGGGGACAATTGGATAACTTCTCCAATAACATTTGTTGCATCTGCAAATTGCATAAAATACTGCGGCGGTAACATTTACTTTGCCGATATCGACCCTGTTACCTACACGTTGAGCATTGACGCTGTCAAGGCCCTTTTATCATCCAAACCAGTTGGTTATTTTAAAGGCATCATCCCTGTTGATTTTGCCGGGCTGCCCGTCGATTTGGAAGAATTCAGAAAGCTAGCGGATCAGTACGGGTGTAAAATAATTGAAGATGCATGTCATGCACCGGGAGCTCAATTCCTGGATTCAAAAGGAGTATGGCAAAGTGCAGGAAATGGTGTTTATCCTGATCTTTCAATATTTTCGTTTCACCCCGTAAAACATATCGCGTCTGGAGAGGGAGGAATGGTAACCACTAATGATAAGGCGCTTTACGATAAGCTGATAACACTCCGGACTCATGGAATTACACGGGATACTTCTTTACTCCAGGAAAATCATGGAGGCTGGTATTATGAAATGCAGGAGCTTGGGTATAATTACCGGTTAACTGATATTCAGGCTGCACTTGCGTTAAGCCAGCTTTCCAGAGCTGATAAAGGAATTGAACGCCGGCGCCAGATTGCTCAACGTTACTTTGAGGCTTTCCGAAATACAGAAATCCATCTGCCGGTAATACCTGATAAATTCCGGCATGCATACCATCTTTTTGTTATTCAGGTTAGCGACAGGAAAGGGATGTACGATTACCTGCGCTCACAGAACATATATTGCCAGGTGCATTATATCCCTGTTCATCTGATGCCTTATTATAAAGAGCAGGGATTTGAAAAGGGCGATTTTCAGGTTGCAGAAGCATTTTACGAAAGGTGTCTTAGCCTTCCGATGTATCCGGCACTGACTGAAGGTGAGCAACAATATGTTATTGATAAAATTCTCAACTACCTGGGTAAATAACAAGCGTGGTGATTTTATTTTACCCGCACTGTTTTTTTGATTTTGTAAATTTGTGGACTGCCATTATGTTGAAAATAACCAAACAGGAAATTCGTTGATATGGTGAAAGAATCAGCATCTATGGAGATTACCAGGATTGCGAAAGCATATTCTGCAAAAGGAGAGAAAGTTTATACGTTCAGCATCGGTGATACCCATTTCGGACTTCCGACAGGCATTCGAAACAGGTTAAAACAGGCAATAGAGACTGATAAAACTCACTACCTCGATTCACAAGGCATCGTCCAGCTTCGTGAAAGCATATCAGAATTTGAATACAAAGGGGAGTTTAATGCCTCCGAAATTCTTGTTGTTCCTGGTGTAAAACAGGGTTTATTTTATTTCATGCAAGCCTTTGAAGGCAAAAGGATCTGCATTCTCGAGCCCGCCTGGCTGGGATATCATTCTATTTGCAGCATGACCGGAAAAGAAGCCCTGCCCGTTAACCTTAAGAATGAAAACTGGCTTGAACACATCAAACAACTAGGTTTTGATGCCCTGATTCTTTGTTCACCAAATAATCCGGATGGAAAGGTGTTTACAAAGGAAGAACTGGAGATTATCAGTCAACTGTGCGCGAACAACAATGCGATCCTGGTTATTGACGAGATTTATGCCGAATACACGTTTGAGGAGTCAGAAAGGCAGTTTTTACGCCCTTATTATAGTCAAAGCAATGTAGTGGTAATGAATGGCTTTTCGAAGGCTTATGCAGCCACTGGATTGCGCCTGGGGTACGTTGCGACTCATGATAGTTCCTTACTGAAAAGAATGAATGCTATCCATCAGAATATTGCTACCTGCGCAGGTTCAATCATTCAATATGCTTTTGTTGATTACAGGGAGAGCATTCAGGAAGTGAGATCTTATGCAGATTACTACAAGCAGAACCGTGATCTTGTCTGTTCAATGATCCCTGAATTTATCCCTTTTAAACCAGGTGGTGGATTTTATTTTTTCGTTGACCTTAATCATTTTTCAATTAATAACAGTGAGAAATTCTGCAAAGACATTCTTGCTGACAAAAGAATTGCCCTCGTTCCGGGTACAGCTTACGGGACGGGCTTCAGTTCCTGGATACGATTGTCGTATTCCTGTGACAGACAAGAGCTTGAGCAAGGAATTAATTTATTGAACCATTACCTGAAAGTGTATGAGCCAGCCTGATATAAAAACGCAGATAATTAACCTTATCGAAAGAAATAGAATCTCGAGTGTCGAGGTTGCCGATGCACTTGGGAAGACAGGTGTTATTAATGGGCCTGGAATCCTTACTCCGGGTAAATTTTGTGTTGGGGAAGTCCAGTATATTTATGGACATAGCGAAACCAACTGGCCTATCCATGAGCAGGGCGAAAAGCTGAGAGACGGGGGAATTTTGTTTGTCGACACATTCGAATGCAATGATAAAGCGGCCTTTGGCGATCTTGTTTCGAAATACTTTATCCTTTATAAAAGGATGCAAGGGTTGGTCGTAAATGGATTGATCCGCGATGCCCATACACTTCGAAAGGAAAATTATGCGATTTGGAGCTTGGGAACAACACCACTTGGGTGTTCGAATGTGAATATTGAATCTCCTCCTCATGTTGTGGAAGAGGCGAAGAAAAAAAAGCAATATTTTGAGGGTTCAATCATGGTTTGTGATGATTCCGGATGCACAATGATTGCTAAGGAGATGATCACTGAAGAAACTCTTAAGAAGCTTGAATTCATGGAGTTGCAAGAGGATATCTGGTATTACTGCCTTGATACGCTCAAGTGGTCGACTTACGAAACCATCTGTTTGAAAAAATACCTGACTGATAAAAGTGTTCTGCCATCCGTTCTTATTGAAAAACTGGAGGAGTATGACCTTTGATAGCATTCCTGTTTTTGATTCCCTTGCACATCCTGTTGCTAAAGGAATCTGGTTTGGTAAAGAAGTTGGAAACACTTTCAAAGCATTACAGGTTGACCTTTTAGCTAATAACATCATAGGAGCTTGCGCCGTTTCGCTCCCTCCGATGTCTGATGAAGAACTGTTATTATTTTATCAAAGCTGCATTGAAGAAAGTGAGGCGATTCTGTATCCTGTTGCTGCAATCAATTTTACAGAACAGGATTTCAAAAAGAAGATTAGTCTGATAAAAAATATCGGCTTCAAGGCCGTTAAGATTCACCCACGCTTGTCGGGCTTGAATATGGAAAGTGATTTTGAAAAAATTGCTGAAGTGTTCAGGCTTTGTCAACAACATGAGTTAATTGTTTTTTTCTGTACGTATTACCACACTTCAATTATTAACACTCCTGAAATGCCTTTGATATTTTATATCACCAGGCTGCTGAAACAAGCTCCGGAGCTAAAGCTCATTCTGCTGCATGGCGGTGATGTAAGCCTTATGCAATTTGCACAGCTTGCCCGCTTCAATCCAAATATTCTGATTGATCTTTCCTATACATTTATAAAATTTGCGGGTTCTTCTGTTGATTCAGACATAAAATATCTGATGAATAATTTCGAGAAAAGGATCTGTATTGGCTCTGATTACCCCGATTTTTCTATGCAACTATTCAGAAACGAGCTTGAAAGAATAGCCGGTCATGTAGATGATAAACGCAAACTTGAGCGTCTGTTTTCCGGTAACCTTATGGATTTTCTCGAGATTAGCCAATGATTAAACTGGTCTTTGAAATAAATCCGACGATCGGAAGCGGACATTTTGTAAGATGCAGAAGTCTTAGTGAGATGCTTGACTGGAAATATGGGATACAAGCGGAAGTAATTAGTGAATCAGACCTTGAAGTTTCCGGGAGTGAAGGTGATATTTATGTTCTGGATCTTTTCGATATTGCAAAAACAACAAAACTGATAAGGGAAACGGTAAATTCAAACCTTACTTTAACACTAGACTATTTTTCTAATGACGCTTTTCCCGATTTTAACGTAAGCGTTCTTGAACAATTTTCCGGTACCCGCGATTGCGCTAATTACACAGGACTCGAATATTGTTTTATTCGCCCTGATTTTTTAAAAATCCCGATCATCGAAGAGAAGGGTAATGAAGTCTTTGTCTACATCGGAGGAGATGGAAATCCAGCTGTGATTCAGCAGATCGTTGAAAAGTTTGAAGGTTCAGACCGTATTTTCAATATCGTAAGGAACCAGAATTCACTGGAATTAAATAAATTACCTGATAATTTCAGACAATATTATCTTCCTCCGGATATAATTGAAATAATGAACAGAAGCGAATTTGGGATCGTTTCTCCGGGACTTGCAACCATGGAGCTTTTATATTTGAATGTTCCCCCGATTTTATGTCCCCTGAATAATTTCCATGAATATTTTACAGATTTTTTAATCGATAATACCCTCGCGATTTCTAGGTTAGCTGATTTCAGACCTGAATTATTGAACGATCTGGAGAGTATAAAAAAAAGTGCGTTAAAAAAGGTGGATGGAAAAGGATTGGAAAGAGTAATCGAATTAATGCTCAACAGGTATGAAGAAAAAATGGGTTGTCGTTATCCCGTGCGGCCTTGAAGTAATTCCCACAATTAAAGCTGCCAAAGAGCTCGGTTATTCAATTGCCGGCGTTGACGCAAATGGCGAAGCTCCTGCTATGGAGTTCTGTGATTTAAGAATTACTTCACCATTAAATGATTTTGAGCTGATTCTTTATCAGCTACGGATTAACCGGATAACTCCCGAATGTTTTATTCCAATTGTTTCGGATAAAGCGGTTTTTCCTGCGTACATGCTGAACCTTCACTTCGGAAAGACAGAAATAAATCCTAATGTCCTTGCCTTCTATTCAAAGTCAGTTCTCCGTAATTTGCTTAATAATGCGGGTTTTCCGAATCCGGATTATACTGTAATAACTGAGAAAGAAGGTCTTGAAAAAATTTTGCATCACACGAAACTGATAGTTAAACCGGATGATTCTTCTGGAAGCCGCGGAATCTCGATAATCGATAACCCGGATCATTTAACTCTTATTGAGGCATTCGACATCGCGCTTCCGTTCAGCGCAAATAAAAGAGTGATCGTCGAAGAATATATTCCGGGACACGAATATATGGTCGATTGCTTTATTTATGAAGCCAAAGTGGTTGCCCTCCTTGTAAGCAGAAAAGAAAAAATTCAGGACAAAGTTTCTTACCTGATCCATACTTTGAATACAGATGAATTCCAATATCATGATCTGAAGGAATATATTGAAATTGTTGCGGCCATGTTATCCTACAACGCCGGCACTTTACATATAGAGATAAAAATAAAAGAGAATAAATTTTATATACTCGATCTCGCTGCGCGTGGAGGCGGATTTGGGGTTTACAATTACTATGTTCGTAAATGTCTTGGGTTTGATTTTGTGAAAGCAACTCTTGATGTTTGTCTAAAAAGGCCTTTAAGCCAGAAGATGGGAATTTTTAAAGAAGGTCTCATTTATTTTATCACTCCGGAAAAAGAAGGCGTGATAAAAAGCCTTAAGTCGGATTATGAAATCGATGAATTGGAAGACGTGCGGATAAATTTTTACTATTCTGAAGATCAGGCGGTAACAATGGATATTACCGATGGTAACCGGTTGGCCGGAATTTATTGTTTTGCGGAAAATAAAGCAGATTTAAAGCTTTTGTTTGAGAAAGTGAAGGAGTCAGTTAAACAAATTTACCAGGCATGAATAAGGATGAATTGAAAGGCGCAATTGACCGTTACAATCAGCGCTTGAAAGATTACGGAGAAACGGAACAAGCACTTGGTTGGGGCGAAAAAGGAAGGTCAAGATTGCGATTTCATGTATTGTGTTCGGAATTCAATCTCGAAAACACTATTGTACTGGATTTTGGCTGTGGTTTTGGCGATCTTTGCGGATATATCCGGGATAATTTTACGACAAATTTCAGGTATATCGGAGTCGATATAAATCCAAACCTTCTTGAAGTTGCAAAAAAAAAATATGGTAGTTATGGAGAATTTCATCTTGTAGATGAAAATGCAAAAGACTATTTTGAAAAAAACGATATCAGGGCGGATTACATTCTGAGCTCTGGTATATTTAATTTCAAACTGGACGATAACCCTGGGTTTATAAAGTCAACCATCGAATTGTTCAATCGCTTTTCCGATAAAGGCTTTGCGGCTAATTTTATGTCGGATAAAGTGGATTTTGAAGCGTCATCAAATTATCACTCAAATCCGGGAGAAATTCTGGAATTGTTCTATAAGTTCAACAATAATCTTCTGCTTAAAAACAATTATATGGCTTTTGAATTTACTGTTTTTGCTAACAAGCAAATCCCTGTAGATAAAAGACTTTTTGTTTATCAGGATTATCTCAATTTTGTTTGACAAAGAGTAAACATGGAAGACATTCAAATTGGAAATTTCATAATTGGGAAAAACCGTAAGCCATTTATCATCGCGGAGATGAGCGGTAATCATAATCAATCGATAGAGCGTGCCTTTAGGATCGTCGACGCTGCTGCAGCTGCCGGCGCTCATGCAATCAAACTGCAGACTTACACGGCTGATACGATCTCTATGAAGGGGGTCTTAACTATAACAGACGAAAAATCATTGTGGCATGGGCGGGAAATGTACGAGCTTTACCAGGAAGCGTATACACCCTGGGAATGGCACAAAGCTATTTTTGAGCGGGCCCATGAAAAGGGAATGGTAGCATTTAGTTCTCCATTTGATGAAACGTCGGTTGACTTCCTCGAGGAGCTGAATGTTCCTGCGTATAAAATTGCTTCCTTCGAAAACAGCCATATTCCATTGCTGAAAAGAGTTGCCAGAACGGGTAAGCCTGTTATTGTTTCTACCGGTGTCGCTACTATTGCAGAAATAGACGAGTGCGTTCGTGTGCTGAAAAAACATGGGACAAAAGATCTTATACTCTTAAAATGCACCAGCACTTATCCTGCAACACCCGAAAACACAAACCTCAATACGATTCCGCACCTCGCCTTATTGCATAATTGTATTACAGGACTTTCTGATCACACAATGGGAACAGGGGTGTCGATCGCTGCAGTTGCTTTAGGAGCTAGAGTGATCGAAAAGCACTTTACGTTGCGTCGGTCAGATGGAGGAGTGGACTCTGCCTTTTCACTTGAGCCGGAGGAACTGGCAAGCCTCGTGGTTGAGTCAGAACGGGCATTTCTGGCCCTGGGAAAAATTCAATATGGAGTGCAGGACGTCGAGGTAAATTCTGTTAAAGGGAAAAGGTCAATCTACGTTTCAAAAGAAATTAAGGAAGGTGAAATTCTAAGTCCTGATAATCTAAGAATAATTCGCCCTGCTTTCGGACTTGAAACAAGATATTGGGATATTGTGATTGGAAGAAAAGCAATGAAAAATCTGAAACCTGGAATGCCTTTATCCTGGGAAGATATTTAGACAACTTCCCTGGGATATTTGAAGTTTACCAAAAAGTTATTTGATATGAATGTTGCGATATTTTCAACGGAAATTTTATGGACATTGGAGTATGCTTCCGATCTGGAGATAATGCAACAGCATATCAATGATGGAGACAACGTTACTCACTTGTTTTGTAACGCAAGCCTTCCGGCGTGTGATGCCAATCCATATATGACCTATGATGGCTGCCAGCGTTGCATCGCTAAAAGGGAATTGAGTTACGAGGCAGTAAATGGCAATTTTGTTAAAAAACTATTTCTTACGCTTACGGAGGAAGACAAAAGAAGAATTGCAGCTATCCCGGTTCGTTTTGATTCTGTAAAGGAATTACAAAGTTTGATGCTTGATAACTTTGAGCTCGGATATGCAGCAGCTTCCTCTGTAATTTCGGTTTTCCGGAATCCCCAACCCGATCTGAAACATGAAATGATTGAAGGGTTTTTGAAAGGAGCTGCCGCCGTTTATTTTTCAGTTATTAACTACCTTAAAAAAAATCCCACCGATAGATTCTATGTTTTTAACGGACGGATGGCCCATGCACGAGCTGCTTTAAGGGCTTGTGAAAAAATGGGAGTCGATTACTATACCCACGAAAGAGGAAACTCAGTTCATCATTTTATAACGATAAAAAATGGTTATGTCCACATGGTTTCTTTACTTCAGGACATCATGAAACAGCAATGGGAAAATGCCGACCCGCATCAACGCGTTGCGATTGGTGAATCATTTTACGTCAACAGAAGACAAGGAAAAGTTGAAAGCCGTTTTGAATTTACTTCCGGTCAAAAGGCCATCTTACCAGAAAAGTTTGATAAGTCTAAAAGAAACATAGTAATTTATAATTCGTCGGAAGATGAATTTGCCTCACTAGGTACAGACTGGAAAAATCATGTTTATGAAACTCAGCTTTCAGGATTAGTGAAAATAAAAGCCGACGCCTGTGAATGGACAGACACCCACTTTTATCTGCGGATTCACCCTAATTTAAAAAATGTTTCTAAGGTCCAGCAACACCAGCTGGAAGAGCTTTCTGGCGGGAATTTTACAGTTATACCTGCCAAATCAGAAGTAAGTACGTACGAGTTGCTTTTTGCAGCAGACGTAATCTTTAGTTTTGGATCATCTATGGGAATTGAGGCCGTTTTCTGGGGAATTCCTTCAATTGTTGCCGGAAAGTTTTTATACCGTGGCCTTGGCGGAACCTACGAACCCGATAGTCATCAGGAAGTCCTCTCTCTATTAAGGGCAAAATTAGATCCGCTGCCTAAGGAAGCTGCATTGATTCTTGGGTATTATTTTATGACGTGCGGGAAGCCTTATAAGTATTTTAAATCTGAAAATAACCGGGAAGGGGCCTTTAATGGTGTTTCGATTGAAGATAAATTAGGTATTCCTCAAAAGATGATCAGTAAACTGGTTAATGCAAAAATGCCCTTTTCTATGATGGAGCATCTCCGTTCATGGAACAGGCGAAGAAGGATCCATCGCTTCGAAAAATGACACCGCTTATTTCGATTATTATTCCGGCTTATAATTGCAAAGATTATTTAGAACTCACTATAAAAAGTGTCTATCAACAGAGCTATACTGAATGGGAAATCATTCTTGTCGACGATGGGTCTACAGATGAAACGCCGCAGCTCGTGGATCGGCTCGCCGCAGAAGATTCACGTATCACTGCCGTCCACCAACCAAACGGCAAACAGGGGAAAGCTCGAAATAATGGCATCCGCCACGCAAAAGGTAAACTAATCGCTTTTCTTGATGCAGATGACCTTTGGGATTCTGACAAATTGCGGCAGCAGGTTGAATGCCTTGAAATCGAAAACGTGGATCTCGTATTTTCAAATGGGTATATATGCCTTGAAAATAACATGAGCCTCAGGGATTTCGATTTTCAGACCTTAACGGGACGAATGCAAGGGAAGCCGGGGCTGGATCTTTTTTACGAAAGTAACCGGATACCGACATCGAGCGTTTTGTGTAGGAAAGCAGCGTTGGAAAAAGTAGGACTTTTTGATGAGAGTCCCGAAATTCAGAACTGCGAAGATTACATGTTATGGGTAACATTGTTACGGGCTGGCTTCAGTTTTTATGGAATGGAACAGAAGTTTTTGTTTTACAGGGTTCATTCGGGCTCGTCAACATCATCTGAAATTAACCTGCTTTTTCCTTTGATAAGAACAATTTTTAAATTTGGTGAGCCCGACAGAATAAGAAAGATTCAATTGCTTCTTAAATTCAGGAAGCTTCAGGAATTGCTGAATGAAAAAGGAGAGCTCCGGAAGATAGGTCCGCTAATCGTTCAATTCTCACAAGCACTTTATGGATTTCCATTCTCATTGCTCATTCGTCTGGCTTGGAAATTTAACAAAAGAGCATTCAACAGTGTTTTCTGGAGGCTTACAACAAGGGAGCTCAAAAAACTCGGAGTGTCTTTATAATTCAATCTTATCCGGGAACTTCTCTTTTTTTAAATAGTTATCTTTACCGCCGTACAGCAGTCAATTTTATGGCATCACTTAAACAACACTTGAAAAATTCAGTTTCAGCTTTAGGAATTGAGAATTCATTTCTGATTAAAAGGATCAGAAATTACAGGCTGCATAACCATTACATGAAATTGGCACAGTTGGATGACCTTGATGAGGAAACACGAAAAATGTGGGACGAAAGAACAAGGAAAGTTAAATTAAGCTCAGATAACGCAAACATCGTAAAAGTTGCTGATGCGGGTCGGCTCATTGATGGTAAGCTTGTAATGCACAACGGGTTGGTTATTGACCCAATGAGCTATTACGGTGCTCCGGTACTAAGGATGCTTATGCAAAATAAAGCGGTACACGAACCACAGGAAGAATATGTTTTTCAGGAAGTCCTTAAAACAATAAAGCCCGGAAGTACAATGTTAGAGCTTGGATGTTACTGGGCATTCTATTCAATGTGGTTCGCAAAAAAAATCCCTGGCGCTAAAAATTACGTACTGGATGGTACCGATGGAATTCAGAGGGCAAAACAGAATTTCAGAATGAATAATCTGCAATGCAATTACATCGATGGCTTAATTGGCAAAGAAGACCTTTCTTCAGAAATTAATTTTACAAATGTTGACAGGATTTGTAAAGAGCACAATATCAGGTTTCTTGACATTCTTCATAGCGATATCCAGGGTTATGAGCTTGAAATGCTTCACACAATGCCCGAATTAGTGGCCCGCAGGGGAATTGGCTATATTTTCATCTCTACGCATTCGGAGGAGCTTCACCGGGATTGTATTAAATGGCTTGGTGATAACGGATATATTGTTCTGTGTAATGCAAATCTGAAGGAAACCTTTTCGGAAGACGGGCTTATCGTGGCCCGGGACCCTTCTTATCCGGGATTAGATAAAATTATAATTTCAAGCCTGGTTGACGCCAAAGCAGTTTAATGCCTGAAATTCCATTTATTTCAATTTGCATTCCCGGCTACAAACAACCCGAAAGCTTACGACGCCTTTTGCAATCTGTAAAAGAGCAGACCTTCAAAGATTTTGAAGTGAATATTTCCGATGATTCACCCGATTCCAGCCTTGAAGAGGTTGCGAACGAATTTTCAACGTATTTTCCTGTTAACTACCGCAGAAACTCTGTAAGACTTGGTTCTCCCGCAAACTGGAATGCATCGCTGGCAATGGCAAAGGGAACATGGATTAAGGAGATGCATAATGATGACTGGTTCAGCAGGAAGGAATCACTGGAGATCTTCGTTGCCCACATAAATATCGTCCCGGACATAGCATTGATTTTTTGCAGCAGCAACATTTATGACATAAATGCTTCAAAGCAATACCTGCACGAAGTAAATCAGGAACGGGTTGCAGATATTCAGCAATATCCAGCATATCTCTTTCATGGCAACGTCATCGGGGCGCCTTCGGCCGTATTCTTCAAACGCTCTCCTGAGTACAGCTATAATCCCAAACTGATTTGGCATGGCGACATAGAGTTGTACATCAGGATCATATTAAAACACAAGATCATCCGCATACCAGAGCCGCTTGTTACCATTTCTTCGGGCTCCAACCAGAGCCTCACAAGTGATTATCTCGAAAAGCCTTCCGCCAGGCTTGATGAATACATAATGAGCTATTATATCTTAAAGAACGCGTACAACAGAGCCAATTTAAAACTTATGCAGCAAGGCTTATTGTTTCTTTTACAGGGATATGGCCTTGGAAGTATCCGAAGCATCAGAAATACAGGCTATTCAGGGAAGATTCCTTTTTTTATCCGCATTTACAGTTCGGTCAATTTTTTTAGCCCCCGATTGTCTCTGAAAATTATTGGCAAATGGGTGCAACCAAAGCTTTCTGAATGATAATTACTGAGATTAACAGCGGCATGGGAAACCAGATGTTTCAGTATGCAGCCGGCTTTTCGCTCGCCGCCCATTTGAATTGCCCTTTAAAGTTGAATCTGAAGTGGTATGATCACCCGGAATCCATGCAAACGGCCAGGAAATACGATCTTGGAATCTTCAATCTGCCAGGACAAATCGCCACTAACGAAGAGATAAGCAACCTGGCTGCGCCTTCTTCAAAAGGATTGATCAACCGTTTTAAACACAGGCAGAACCGAAACAGCGCGCCTCATAAGCGATGGGTGTATGAAGAGCCCTTTTTTCACTACGATCCGAATTTTTATCAGGCTACTTCTCCCGTGATGCTTTCCGGTTACTGGCAATCAGAGAAATATTTCGTTCCCGTGGCGGAAGATATCCGCAATTGTTTCAGTCTTAAAATAGCTACAGGAACCCAGAATGCCGGTTGGGAGCGCCTGATCATGAATTCTAATTCCGTTTCGCTGCATGTAAGAAGAGGCGATATGGTGAGCGACCCCGAAGTAATGCGCGTGCATGGCGCCTGTGATCATGAGTATTACCGTGAGGCCGCCCGAAGACTTGCCTCAGCAGTTGAAAATCCTGTATTTTTTGTGTTTTCGGATGATCCCGCCTGGTGCATGGAAAACCTTGAAACCGGCCATACAATGCATTTTATCGACAACAATCAGGACGAAAACTCCTGGCTCGACATGCAACTTATGCGGATGTGTCGCCATAACATCATTGCAAACAGCAGTTTTAGCTGGTGGGGCGCCTGGCTCAACACCAATCCGGAAAAAAAGGTGATCAGTCCGCTGCGTTGGTTTAACCATAAAAACCACGATACGAAGGATCTTATTCCTGATTCCTGGGAAAGAATTTGACCGGCAAAGTTTGTTTTTAACCAGTGATCGTAAGCTTTTGGCAATATTTGTTGCGTAAAAATTCATCCGGGCCAATAGCTAATATTCCGAAAACTTTACCTTCGCAGCATGCCGGACGTGCTCATCATCGGGGGAAGTGGGTTTATTGGAAGGAATCTTTCGACGCAGCTCCTCAACTCAGATTTCAACGTTTTTAATTTCGACAGGCCTGGAACTTGCCCGGACGAATTGAAGACACATCGCGCTTACACGTTTATTCCCGGAGACTTCAGCAAAACGGGAGAGCTTTATCCGCTGCTGGAAACCAGAACGTTTACATGTGTTCTCCACCTTGTCTCAACGCTTTTACCAGGTTCCGGCTACGAAGAGTTTGTGGCAGGCCATGAGGTAAATATCGACGCGGGAATAAGGCTGATCAAAAAAATGTGCGCAACCGGAAATAACCGTCTGCTTTTCTTTTCAAGTGGGGGCACTATCTACGGAAATAACCAACAGAAGGTGAACGATGAGGATTCTCCAACAAGTCCGATCAATTATTACGGTTACAGCAAGCTGATATTTGAAGATTTTATCCGCTTGTATCATCTTACACACAAGCTCAACTACATCATCGTAAGGCCCAGCAATCCTTACGGAAAAGGTCAGAACCAGGATAAAAAGCAGGGCCTCATTGGAGTTACTTTAACCAAAATTCTAAAAAATGAACCCATAGAGATATGGGGCGACGGGGAAATAACCCGCGATTATATTTACATATCAGACTTATGCAGTGCAATATGCAAGCTGCTTGTAGCTCCAACCTGGAATCATATCTACAACATTAGCTCGGGGAAAGGGCATAGCGTGAACCGGATTGTTGAGGAAATCCGCAACGTGACAGGCAGGCAATTCAAGGTAAATTATTTACCCGGTCGCGCTGTGGATATTCCGGTAAACATCCTTAATTCGGATAAAATCAGGAAGCAAACTGGTTGGAAGCCAGAAATTTCGCTGCATGAAGGAATTGCGAGGTTATGGACAGAGCTTCAGTGAGCTCTGTTTCCTTTTATTTCCCGATTACGATTTTCTGATTGAACGCCTTATCGCTATCAGATCTCAGAAAATATACGCCGTTTTTAAACGCTTTTACATCGATATAGCCAATCGTGCTTCCCTGTTTGATCGGAAAGCTGCTTACTTCTGCTCCTTTTGAATCATAAACACGAACGACCATATCTGCCTTAAGAACAGATTTTACCTGAACGGCGATAAAATCATTTGCCGGGTTTGGATAGACGGATAACTGCCCACTGTTGTTGTTTACTGAAAGGCCGGTCGGGATTGCCGTGTAAGTGGTTACAGGCTCAGAAATAGTGGTGACTTTCGCAGCTGTTTTGGTTCCGTAAAAAGCAGGCCCTACCACATAAGGATAGGCGGAATTCCAGGTTGCATTCACGGTGGTAAAATAGCAGTAGATGCCTCCAGGAAATTCTGGTGTAATGCAGAATCTTCCATTATGTTCATCAAGGTAATCTTCAGAAACAGGCGCAACAAATTCATAATCTTCCCGGAAATATCCCAGCGGATAGGTTGTAGAAACCGGCGGGCCATCCGTTACGTCTGACCCATCCGCATATACTGTCCTTACAGTAATATTGCGCAACTCATAGCCCGACTTCATTCGTTCAATTCCGCCCGTTCCGTCAGCATTTTTATAGGCATAAGCGCCATAGATCGGAAAGCCGTCGTACGCAAAACCAAGCAACGGTGAATGTTGTGTTTCGTCGATTGCATAGAGCCCGTCGGCCGGATAAAGATCACATACGTTTGAAATAACGGCAAGGTCAAGGCTGAAAGCAGATGGATTCTGATGATGATGGTAATTACCCATTGCAGGGTGTGCTTTGCTGCAATCGAAGCCGCCACGTTCGCCAACAACAGCATCGCGGTTCCATACATGATCTCCCATTCCTCCTGTTGGTCCGCCGGCAAGTGCGTTGTTTGCAAAGTTCCAGGATACGCCGTCGCGGTAATCAAAGAGCGCAACGCCGTTGACGAAAACGCCTATGTTTCCGCCCGTTGTTGGAATTGGTGCTCCGTTGTTCTGAACAGGATTTCTTGATATTTTAAAGATTGCGTTCTGGTCGGTTGCGATTGAAGGATTTCCGTCAAGAAACGGCCCCGTTGTGTAAGCAGGAATACCATTGGTTGTTGCATAAATCCAGTCGTTTGAATACTGAACAAGTTGAATGTTTGCCTCAACATTATCAACGATGGCGGTTGTATTTCCGCTCAAATAATGGCTGCCCGTAAGTCCGGTAGTATTCTGCAGCCACGAAGTAATTATGGGATCGGTTTGCGCGCTTAAACTTCCAAATGAAAGAACAAGTAAAAATATGCTGAAGGAGCGTTTCATAACTTCTGGTTGTGTTTGAGGCCATGAAATTAGAAAATGGAAAATGAAATTCAGAGCATTTGAGGTTAATGACCAATATGTTGGGATGAAGCAATTATCGGGAATTCATTAAGGAAAGGCGCGTACGGATGGGGCGCGACCTGTCCGTACGAGCTAAGCGGCGGAGATATGGGTCGCGACGA
>Ga0105049_10002206_pt1 | contig 22992 bp, 16 predicted proteins | sample MAT06_FD_78087 | JGI IMG/M metagenome (GOLD analysis project Ga0105049, IMG submission 78087) | Freshwater microbial communities from Lake Fryxell liftoff mats and glacier meltwater in Antarctica - MAT-06 | ecosystem: Environmental > Aquatic > Freshwater > Ice > Liftoff microbial mat | place...
AATTTCAGCAACTGTATTCTCCGCGACGCAAACCTGAGTTTTTCGTCGTTAACTGATGTGTCTTTTGAGAATGCCGATCTGACGGGAGCTAATCTCAATTTCAGCGGCATGTATGGCGCTAATTTAACCGGGGCTAACCTGAACGGTGTTTCGATGTCGTTTTCGGGAGGTGGCCGCAATGTAAGGCCTCCAGAGTTACGGGCAGAACCAATTACGCTGACCAACTTATTACAAAGGCCTGTTTGGGGCGTGTTGATCGGAGCCACTCTGGGAGCTTTACTGGTATACGGTGCCCGCGCAATCATCTATTTTACCAACCTCATTGTAACCGCTAAAGATCCGCTCCTGGCCAATGTGAACCGGTTCATCGCCGTACAGAATATCACCGAAGGCATAGCAGTTTTTGTGGTTACCTGGCTATGCTCGGGCTGGCTCGACCGCCGTATCAGGCCTATCTGGCTACGGCATCTTCTTTTTAGCATCATCATCATCCCTGTATTTTTTGTTGTCAGCACATCCGTGTATTACTGGCTTGGCAAAGAGCCTATGGAGGCTTTGGCAAAAATGCAGCACCCCCCCGAATACAGTCAAAATAGTAACGCACCCTGGTTTTTATACGTAATTGCCAGCCTTATTATCGGCAATATGTTTCTGTATGCCCTTCGGCAGGGACGGCAACTGACGCGTAAAATATCCGAACAGGAGTTTCAGTTGCTCAACATGGAAAAACTGAAAACCCGCGCCGAACTCGATGCCCTACAGGCCAAAATTAACCCGCACTTTCTGTATAATGCCCTCAACAGTATTGCCAGTCTGGTTCACGAAGATCCCGATAAGGCGGAGGAAATGACGCTCTTGCTCTCCAAATTATTCCGCTATTCAACCGGGCGCGACGGCTCGCACACGAGCAGTTTGACGGATGAACTCGACATGGTTCGAACGTATTTGCAGGTCGAACATGTGCGCTTCGGCGATCGGCTTCTGTATAGCGTTTCTATTGCCGACCAGTCGTTGAACGAGCTTCAGATTCCCCAATTTCTGTTGCAACCCATTGTTGAAAACGCCGTGAAACATGGCATTAGCAAACGGGCGGGGCAAGGACGTATAGACGTGAAAATCTATCAGCAATCAGAGTGGGTTTACCTGAGCGTTCACGACAACGGCCCGCCCTTCCCCAACGAAATGGGTGAAGGCTACGGCCTGCGAAGCATCCATGAAAAACTCCGGCTTCTCTACGGCGACGATGCACGCGTTGAACTTCAAAACGACCCCTACAAACAGGTTTTATTAGCTATCCGACTTAATCAGCTATCAACGAACAGCCAATAGTGAACAGTCAAAAACTATTGGCTGTTCGTTGATAACCGTTCACTGAAATAACTGTTGGCTACTCCCTGATCACTGCCTACTGATATGACTTTCCCCTTAAACACCATCCTGATCGACGATGAGTCGCTGGCTATTTCGCGGTTAAAACGCCTGTTGGGTAAATATCCCGATGCTTTTTCGATCATTGGCGAAGCCTCCAACGGAGCCGAAGGGCTGGTGTTGGTTGAGGCCAAACGACCCGATGTCATTTTTCTGGATATTGAAATGCCGCTACTAAACGGTTTCGAGATGCTTTCCCGTCTGACCTATATGCCGCTGGTTGTCTTTGCTACGGCCTACGATCAATATGCGATCCGGGCTTTTGAGGAGCATTCCATTGATTACCTGCTGAAACCCATTGAAGCGGAACGGCTGGAACGGACAATTGGAAAAATTCGGTCGATCGTAGAGTTGGGAAGCCGGTCGGAGAGTATCAACAATTTTCCCAGTACCGAAAACCTGATGAAGTTATTGGAACGGATGCAACCCAAAAAGGAAATCCACTCGATCTCGGTAAAAACGGGCGACAAGATCAAACTGATTCCCCTGCCTGAAATCGCTTTTTTCGAAGCCGAAGACAAGTATGTGTTCCTCTCTACTACCGACGGGCAGAAATTCCTGACCACCTATACCATTACAACGCTCGCCGAGAAACTCCCCGAAACGTTCGTTCGCATCAGCCGGTCAGCCCTGGTAAACAGCCACCGTATCAGTGAGATTGTGAAACACTACGACGGTAAATTCCTGATTATTCTGAACGACAAAAAAAGTACCAAGCTCACCAGCGGCAGCACCTTCGGCGACGCCATAAAAGGGATACTGGAGTTTTAACCCATTACCTGCTACCGCCCAAAGTTCAGCGTTGTACCCACCCGGAAGCCTAATCCTTTGTACTTGAAGTCCTGAAATTGACTGATTACTTCGAGCCGGAAGAACGGGAACACTTTGGGAATCAACCCGTTCAGACCATACCCTACCTCCGTATAGTTACGCGAGTTGGGCGTGGCCAGGTAATGCACAAACACGTTTTCTTTGAGATCAACCAACCGGGCAATGGTCAGTTGAGTCAGCAAAAACTTACGAAATTCGCCCAGCACGTGCGCTACGGCAAACCGCTTGCCCGTGCTGTATTGGTAGTAGGGCAGCAAACGGAAAATACTGACCGGGTCGCCCTGTTGCAGAAAAAACTGGTTGCCCGCAAAGTGCCGGAAGTCAGGGAAGTAAACGACCCGGTCGTTCATAAAAGCCCCCGCCGACAGGTTATAACTCAGCCGACTCCGAATCCCCGTCTCGAACGAATGACTGATGCGGGCTTGAATAAAATCGAAATCAGCCGACGGGCCGGTGGGTCCCACACCAAAAAGCCGGGTGTTACCAATACCAGAAATTCCTTTTCGGTAGTTCAGCGAGAGCAGGGGAGCATCGTTATTGGGGCGGCTGTAGCGTTTGCCATTGCGAACATAAAAGCGCGGAGAACCCAGCCGGGCCGTCGCTAACAAATTCAGCACGAGTGCCTGATGCACCGGAAACGCCGACGACCCCACCTCGGCATTATCGACCCGGTTGGGTGTGTAAACCCGGTTTCGCCAGCTGATCAACGGGCGCAGGTCTTCGCGGTAATTAAACAGTTCAGTGCGTTCGGCGTATTCGAGCGATCCCGACACGGTCAGGCGGTCTTTGATCGGTTTCAGGTCGGCCGAAATTCGGATGAAATCTTTCTGATACTCTTTCAGGAAATTCTGCTCGAACAGGAGGGTCGTGATGGTATTCAGGGCATCGCTAATGGGTTTATCGGCGTTCAGTTGCGATACGTAACGGCCTGCCTGAACGCCAATTATGGTGTTTTTATAGGCATACTGAGCCAGCCCATAGCCAATGACGTGGTTACTATTGAAGCCCGGACCGGCAATTCGATAGCGGGCCAAGCCTCCTACCGTCCAGGCAGGCCCGGGTTTATACTGCGGAAATTTGCCCTTCCTGGTGGAATCCACCGCACCGCCCCGGATATTTAGTTTTAGCCCGGCCTGTAGCCAGTACCCTTCCACGGTATTATAGCCGAAACTCCCAAACGGATTGCTCAGGGGGCTATCATACCGCAGGTTAGTGCGGTTGCCAAGCCGCCAGTTGGCCCCTTCGACTAACTGCATGATTTTGAACGACGAGGTGCTTTTGGTGGAATCTTTTTTGGCAACTTTAACGGAGTCTTTCTTAGCTTTTACTTCCCGTACAATCTTGAGGCTATCATTGCGAACGTAGCTCCTGATTTCGGCAGTGGTGAGCGGTACCGACCGAAGCGAGTCCCAATAGGTTGTGGAGCGTTTGCCCGCCAGCGAGTCGATACTTGTCGAATCGTTTCGTATGACTTCCACTTCCTCTTTTCGTTCTTTTCGTTCTTTTACCTCCCGCTTTTCGTATTCCTTCATCATCTGCCGGAGGTTTTTGGTCGAAAACTCTTTCTGTTTCTTCACCAGTTCATCCAGCGATTGGCCCTTCACGTCGCGTTTGGAAAGCGTGGTTTCCGGTTTGAATTTCTTTTCGTCAACCACCTGCACATCTTCTATAAAAGCTGGGTTTATTTTCAGGTCCCGGTATTGATAACTCACCACGGCTTCGCCACTTCCTTGCACCCCAAAAAATGATCCTTTAAACGTAAATCGCCCATTTACGGGCATCCATACGCTCTGAATGGGTGTATAGGTTTGGCGTAAATTAATCGTAAACCCCTGTTGAAGAACCTGTTCCAGTTGCAAACTGTGCAGTGCCCATGTATTTTCGATAATGTAGATAACGCCCCTAAAAACACCCTCTCCCCACGATCGGGGCGTCACACGGATTTTGCTAATCTCTGTCGATTGCTCCCGAAAAGTGCCTTCGTACTCGAATTTATAATAGGCAAAAGCTTTAGGCGAAAGGGGCGACACCGCATTGTTGATCTCGGGGCGGTAAAACGATCCCATCGAGAATTGGGCTGGAATAAGTTCATTGGTTTGGGAGTTGCGCGAGGCAATCAGCCGTCGACGGTAGGTGTTGGGTTGTTGAAACGACACCTCGGCTACCGACTCAAATACGCTTGGAACACCCACTTTGAAATTGGCTTCCTGTTCGGCCTCTTTCAGTTGCTTGCCCGCCATTTTCTCAATCAATTTCGGAATGCTCTCAACCGTGAATGACCCCTTCCCGTAAACCCGCGCTGTATAGCTATTCACCTGCAACTGGTGAAATTTACTCTTGGCAATCGCTCGGCGCATGATGGTATAAGCCGGGTCTTCATTGTTCGACCGAGCCTGCACTTCCTGCAACCGAAACGCCTGCTCGGTCATCACTACGTCGATGGTTTCAAAGCGGCCGGCCGGCCCGCCACTCTTTACCTCTACTGACTTTTGCTGGGTTTGAAAACCGAGGTATTGAAATGCCAGATCGTAGCGACCCGGCGCAAGGGGGAGTTCATAGCGGCCTTCGGTGTTGGAGATAGTACCTGCTGTTGTGTTTTTTACGACTACAGCGGCATACGGCAGCACCTCGCCGTTAGCATTTTTTATCGTCCCCCGAATACCTTGAGCCTGGCTAATCAGGGCGGTAACTAGTAGAAACAGGCAACTAAAAACAGGACGAAGCATACGGGTAATTTTGGATGAGTGCCCAAATTACGACCGTCTGTTTTTACCCCGAAACTATTTAGGCTCAATTAACGGAAATTAAGGATAAACGGGGTTTTTGACAGGATTAAATGGGTTTTCATTGATTCAGCCATCCTGTAATCCTGTCGAAAAAACTGATCTGCATTCATCAGAAATCTCCCCAAAACGGAACCCAAAGTGCGCTATATTTTTTAACAAGGTAGTTTCTTTACGTATTATGCAGACTACTTTACCACTACCAGCCATTCAGCCCAAGCGTTTAACGCTCTGGCTGGCGCTCACGTCAGTTTACATTTTGTGGGGTTCCACGTACCTGTTCATTCATTTCATGACCGAACAGATGCCCCCACTCTACATGTCGTCGTTGCGGTTTCTGGTGGCCGGCACAATACTCTACAGTTACGCTCGCCTAACCGGCACTCCCCGCCCAACCTGGAGTCAGGTACGCTCGGCAGGGATCGTGGGGATTTTGCTGCTGACCATAGCCAACGGATGTCTGTCCATGGCACTTCAACACATTCCAACCAGCATAGCCGCTTTGCTGGCGGCCACTATGCCCGTGTTTTTGCTTTCACTCAACTGGCTGGGGTTTGCCAAAACGCGGCCAACAAACCTGGCTCTGTCGGGTTTACTACTGGGCTTTGTGGGTATTTGTTTTCTGATCAAACCCGACAACATGTACGCAACCCGCACCACCAACGATAACCTGATTGGAGCGGGATTGGTGATGGTTGCCAACGTGGCCTGGGCACTCGGCACCTTGTTGTCGCCCCGCTTACCGTTACCTTCGCAGATTATATCAAGTGGATTACAGATGCTCACGGGCGGAATCATCTTACTTCTTTTCAGCCTGTTTGCGGAGCCGGTATCGTTGTTCAGCTTTCTGGATGCCCCTTCCAAAGCGATTGGCTCGCTCTGTTATTTAGTTATTTTCGGGTCCATTATCGGCTTCTCGTCTTACGCCTGGCTCGCCCGTAACGCTCCACCTACGCTTGTGTCCACCTACGCTTATGTGAACCCCGTCGTAGCCATGCTCCTGGGCACCTTGTTCGCAGGCGAAATCCTGACACTCCAATCCCTCTTCGGGGCAGCCATCGTGGTCGCGGGAGTGGTATTAGTGACGTTGGGGAGAAAATAGCAGTAGGCAGTAGCAGTAAGCAATCCCCACTGTTACTGCCTACTGCTCACTGCCAACTGCTACTACCAACTGCTCACTCCGGTGGCAAACTAACACTCGTCCAGCCCCCATCGACTACCAAACTTTGACCGGTGATATGCCTGGAGGCTGGGTGAAGTAGGAATAGAGCCGCATGAGTCATGTCGGCAACGGTAGCCGGACGCCCCATCGGTGTAATCCTCGACCAGATCGGAACGTAGGTTGGGTCGTCTAATGTGCGTTCGGTTTGGGTGGCACCGGGGGCCAAGGCGTTGATTGTTATACCGTGGGGGGATAAGTCGATCACCAGGTTTTTGGCCAGCATTTCGAGTGCCGCCTTGGTCATACTGTAGGCAGCCAAACCGGGGTGCGCCTGATGACCCACTACCGACGACATTAGTAAAACGCTTCCCCCCTTACCCTGTTGCCGCATTTGCCGGGCCGCAGCCTGCGTCAGAAAAAAGCTCCCTCGAAGGTTCAGATTCAGCACCTGCTCAAAATGGGCGGGGTCAAACTCAAAAAAGTCGCCGAAATGGGTTAGGCCTGCGTTGGCCACCAGCAACTCGACACTACCGAACTGCTCAACAGCCGTTTGCACCAATTGCCGCGTAAAGTTTACGTCGGAGGCATCACCGGGTAAAGCGTAGCAGTTGCCCCCAGCCTGCCGGATTTTTTCAGCCGCTTCGTGGCATAAGTTCTCGTCGAGATCATTGAGCAGCACCCTGGCTCCCTGCTGGCAAAGCCCTTCGGCAATGGCATAGCCTATGCCCTGCCCAGCCCCTGTAACAATGGCGGAGTTGTTTTGAAACGTCATTTTATTTCGCTGAGTCAATCACGGCCAGTAACTCGCTGATCATCATGGCAGTAGCTCCCCAGACTTTGTAATTTTGAATTTGAAAAAACGGTGCGTCGACTTTCACTCCCTTAATGTCGATTTGGGTATCGCCTACAATCGTTTCATCGAACAGAACTTCCAGTGGTACTTCCACTACTTGTTCCACCTCGTAGGGGTCAGGATAAAAATCCGGTCTATAGTTCATCATGCCTACTACTGGCTGCACAAAGAAGTTGCTCGGCGGAATAAACAACTCTGTCAGTTGGCCCAAAACCTGCACATCGGATACGCGAATGCCAATTTCTTCCTGGGCTTCCCGGAGAGCCGTTCTAATCAGGGTTTCGTCGGTGCGTTCAGCGCGGCCGCCCGGAAAGGCCATCTGCCCGGCATGAACGCCATCGTACAAAGGTCGTAAAATCAGTGGCAGATAGATGTCACCTAAATAGGGGTAAAACAGGATCAGAATCGCACTCCGCCGGGTTTTTTCGTTTGGCCGGATATTCATTCGCATTCGTGCGCCTGCCATCATACGCTGATGCGCAGCTTCCCCCGGCAAGGGCTGCTGCAATCGGCGTTGAATGGCGTCTGTAAACGAAGCAAATGAGGTCATGACCTAATTGGGAATAATGAATATGTACTGATGAATACTCCTGCCAATTGCCCGATTCATCATTCTACTACTATTTCGTCGATTGCCAACGTAGTTGCCTGACCGGCTTTGGGGTGATCTGCCGGCGTGACACCTGCGTTTTTAGCTTTTAACCGTACATACCTGGCTTTAGCCGTTTTAAAATCGGCCACTACTGGCACTACAGCCCACGGCCCTTCAATTGGAACGTTGACTGGCTGAGCAATCGCGTCTTTAAAATCGGTTCCATCGCGGCTCAGGGCAATTTCAACCGATGTTGGGGGGAAAACCCGATAGGGAACCCGTTTCTGAAAGTTTGCCGAAACTTTTGTCACCGACCGAACTTCCCCTAAATCAATGACCACTTCCAGATCTTTACCTGCCGAATTTACCCACTCTGTTTCGCTTCGGGCACCCTGAGCCACCTTTCCGTCGGTCAGTTTGCGACCATCGGGGTCAGCCCCTTTATCGAGGTTGCTTGTGTAGGATTTTCCCTTGGCCCGGTGAATCAAAAATGTCTCGTTGAGCGTGGCCCCCGCCGTGGTAATAGCCCGGAGGGTGGTTGTTTTAGTCAACGTAATGGGTGCAATGTACTCCGTTGAACTAGTGCTGGGCTCGCGACCATTAGTGGTATAATACACTTTACTATCGGAGTCCGATTTCTCCAGGCGCACCTGCAACTGTCCCTCGTTGTTGAACTGCGTGCTTGCCCGCACGTCGAGCAGTCGTTTGCTGTAGTTTACATGGAGATAGTCGAGCCGCTTGAGGTGGTTTTTGAGCCGGACGGCAAAATCTTCAAAATTACGGGGTCCGGCCGGCATCCAGCCGATTTCGGCCAGGGCTATGGCCCGCGGATAGGTCATGTATTCGACCTGTTCGGGTGTTTTAATGTATTCTGTCCAGAGGTTACCCTGCACACCCAGAATATACTTTTGCTGGTCGGGTGTTAATTCCGATGGGGTTGGCTCGTAGCTATACACTTTTTCGATGGGCAGAAAACCACCAATAGCAAGCGGCTCCTGGGTTGGTTCGCCCTGGTACTTATCCAGATAGCAGAAAGCCCCTGGCGTCATCACAACGTTGTGTTTTTGTTTGGCCGCTTCAATGCCCCCTTCGATGCCGCGCCAGCTCATTACGGTTGCATTGGGAGCCAACCGAGTCGTCGGACTCTCACCCTCCAGGATTTCATCCCATCCAATAATTGAACGGCCCTTACTGGTAACAAACTTGTCGATTCGATTGATGAAGTACTGTTGCAATTCTTCCTCGTTTTTGAGTTTAAGCTGCTTCATCAGGTTTTGGCAAAATGCACTTTTCTTCCAGGCATCCTTAGGGCATTCATCGCCCCCAATGTGAATATACTTGCCAGGAAACAGCACCATTACTTCCATCAACACATCCTGCAAAAACGTGAATGTCTTTTCGGTTGGGCAAAATACGTCGCTATAAACGCCCCAAATTTTACCGACTTCGTATGGTTTTGTCGGCTCGCACGATAGTTCGGGGTAGGCAGTAATAGCCGCCAGGGCATGGCCGGGCAACTCAATTTCGGGAATAATCGTCACATGCCGGGCTGAGGCATACCGCACTACATCCTTAATTTGCTCCTGCGTGTAAAATCCGGCATGGGGCTTCCCATCGTATCTAAACGGGTAGTTCTCGCCGTAATGCCCTACCATAGTTTGGGTACGTGTAGAACCCATCTGGGTGAGTTTGGGGTATTTTTTAATCTCGACTCGCCAGCCCTGATCGTCGGTTAAGTGCCAGTGAAAGGTGTTCATTTTGTGGCGGGCAAGCAGGTCAATGAATTTTTTGACGGTAGCCACAGGCATAAAGTGCCGCCCTACGTCGAGCATCAAACCCCGATATGGATAGCGCGGCCGGTCCAGAATCTGGCAGGCGGGCATTGTCCAGGCGACATTTTGGACCACAGCCGGGCTGAAAGCCGCCGGGGGTAGCAGTTGCAATAAAGTCTGCACCGCGTAGTAATACCCTTTAGGAGTTTCGGCCTCTACCGTTACACGCTCTGGTTTCACATTCACTACATACCCCTCTGGCCCACACCGGCCGCCCTTATGCGCCTGAAAAACAATGTGTTTTCCCTTAGCTACGGCGGGCGACATGGTCACTACGGCGATAGGCATTCCAGAAGCTGTTTTGAGCTGGTTTACCAGTAACTGTGCAGCTGCCTGCTGCCCGGCATCTTTAGGCATAGCCACAACGCGGGTGGCAGCTGTCAGTGTAAACTGCCCGTCCTGACCCGAAAACTGGGCAGGAAATGGTATTAGGTTATAGGTGTTTTCGACTTGGGCATACGAGTTAAATGATGTGGTCAGGAATAGCAACAAGACCGCAAGAGCGCTTCGGATCATGGAGTAAAGAGTGAATGAGAATCAAAAGTAAGCATATGGCCCGGTTTTTGCACAAACCGTATTCGCATCAGTTTCTCAATATTTCATATGACTCAAACTACTACAGTACCATGTATTCCAAAAAGCAGTACCGCTACGTCATAATTGAGGACGATGAAACCGACCAGCTTTTGTTGCAGGAGCAGTTGGCCACGTTTACTTACCTACACTCGGCGGGAACAGTCGCCAATCCGTTGGCAGCCTTGCCAATACTAGAGTCAGAAACCGTCGATGTACTCTTTCTGGATGTACTACTGCCTGTAATTAATGGCCTGGATTTTCTGGAAAACCTGCCGAATCCTCCGCAGACGATTGTTGTGACGGCTTCCGAAGCGTATGCTGTTCGATCGTACGATTTGGGGGTAGCCGACTACATCACAAAACCATTTTCGCGGGAGCGCCTGGAAAAAGCCATACAACGCGTACTCAGCCGACAACCGAGTAATAACATGCCTACTCTACCCAACTACGTGGTCCTGAAAGTGGGTTGGGAATCGGTCAGAATACCCGTTGAGAGTATCAACTACGTGGAGGCTTTTGGTGCCTTCTGCAAAGTACATACTACGGAGGGAGTTACAGTGGTGAGCGATTTTTTATCGACGGTGTATGCCAAATTACCAGCTCATCTGTTTTTGCGTATTCACAAATCATTTGTTGTAGCTTCCTGGAAAGTCAATCATATGGCTTCCCGATATGTTCAGGTTGGGCAGTCACAGGTTCCGGTTGGAGCTTCTTATCGGCATACCGTAGAGCAGGCACTAATGGCTCAATAACGTTAAAATGCGGCTCAATCGCGCTCGTGAACGCCTGCAAAAGACGTACATGAAAAGAATATAGTGTGAGGAGTTTCTCCTTACTACTGCCTGATCACCCGCTTTACCACCACCGAGCCTCCAACCCGTAACCGAATAGTGAATGCTCCCGGCTGCGGTAAATTTATGGTGCGTTGCTGATGTAGAGCAGCTTTCAGCGTAAAGTTCTGTACCACCTGACCCGCAATATTCAACACATCGACCTGACTTTCCTGGGGTTTATTCAAGACTACATCAAGCGTCACGGCCCCGCCGGTTGGATTTGGATATACGTTCACCGTTCCTTCGGCAAACGATTCAGTAGCCGTGGGTACCAGTACTGTTACCACTGCCTGCCCGCTTACGGTGCCAGCCCCACACCCGTTACGAACAGTTGCCAGTGCGTAAGTTGTTGTCTGAGTGGGTTGAACCGCCAATATAACGGGCGATGCAGCGGCCGAAAACGTTGTTCCATTCGTCAATGTGCCGCTCCAGGGACCGTTGCCCGATAAGTTTACCAACACCGACGAAGATTCTCCCTGATTCACCGTTGCCGACCCGGCAATACTTGCCGCAGGTGCATTCAATATCCTAATTGGCGCCGAAGTTATAAGCTCAGCATCGGGTAATTGTCTTGGAATCGCCCGAAGTAAGTACGTGTTTCCTGCTGACACATTCGTAGGTAACGCTACGCTAATGCGCTTTCCCCGACCTGTTCCAATTACTTGCGGCCGATCGAAGCTGCCACGCTCGTCCGAAAGCTGCACGGTATAATCCCATACGTCGGCCTGAAGCGTGTTTTCTACACTGAGATTGATGTCGAACACCTGACCGGGACAAAGCGTTGCCGACGACAATTGGGTTACGGCCACTCGCGGGCGGGCTGATACCGTTACGCTAAATTCGTCGCGCAGGCAGTTGCGTTCGTCGGTGGCTGTAACAGTAAAGGTTCCGGGCTGTCGCCGGGTGAAACGGGCCGTACGGGTGGTCTGTCCATTTTCTGACCACCGATAGGCATCAGCAGGCCATGAAGCCCGGACTTGTACCGTGTCGCCGTAAGCCAGTTGAAGTGATTGGCGTTGCTCTACGTTTTTCATAATCGTGAAGCGATCCTGGATACTCCCGTCGGCAGCGATAAACTGGGCATCCATCCGGTTATCGTTCACATCAATCACCATCGAACCACCAATCGTTTTAAACGTTGTTGCCATGGCCGGATGGTTAGGATTTTTGGAATATGCTCCTCCCAACGCGCCACCCGAGCCATTTACCACGTAAACGGTTCCTTTTCCTTTAGTTAGAATGGGGCACGAATTAGGCGATCCATCGTAGCGGGCATTAGTTGTTTCAGCCAGATGTTGCGCCGGGTCGAACGTAGCAGACAGCCCCCGATGATCGCGAATCCGGTACGAGCGTTCGTAGGTGTGGCTATGGCCATTCATCACCAGATCAACGTTGTAGCGTTCCAGAATAGGGGTCAGGTTCTCCCGAATCAAGCGGAGTGCTTCTTCAATGTCGGAATCGCGGGCAGTTTTGGTATAGGGCGGATGATGAAAATAGATAACCGTCCAGGGTTGCTTATTGGCCGTTAGGTCACGTTCGAGCCAGCGGACTTGTGGGCTGGTTGGGTCGTAGAGAATCCATTTGCCATCTTCCAGCCCAAACGAGTCGAGTGATACGAAATGAACGTTGCCGTAGTTGTAAGAGTAATACATTTTTGACCCCGACGGAACACCCCCGGCCTGACCCTGCTGGGGGAAACTGAATACACTAAAATAGGGGCTATCGAATTTCTGATTCTGATCGGCATAGTCGTGGTTGCCGGGTGTAGCATAAAACGGCAAACTGCGCAGATGCGGCCCGTATACATTGAATATGTAATTCTGATAGTCTTGCTCAGTACCACAGCAATAGGCATTGTCGCCCATCCAAACCCAAAGATCAGCCGGGCGGTTGGCAGTAGCTTTTTTATACTGCTCATACACATCGAACTGATTCTGAGTCCCATTGCCAAAATCGCCCAGCGACCAGATTCTGAATGGTCGGGTATCGCCTGCGGGTAAGGCCGTTTTGAATGTTTGATCAGCATTGCCAGCCAGTCGGGTTTCGCCCTGCCCAATAGTGTAGAAATAACGTGTAGCCGGACTTAAGCCCGTTAGCGAAACAATATGTTCGGTAACCGAAGTCGGATCACTAACCGACTGGTTCAATGCATTGGCCGCCGTTCCGAACCACACCCGGCTGGCCGAGGGCGTATCGGTACGCCACCGAACGGTGATACCCGTGGTGGTGATGACTTGCAGGTACGGGCCGCGAGTAAGAGAAGGAGTCTGAGCCTGTGTAGGAGTGCAAAAACAAAGAAATAACAGAATAAGGAAGAGGTGCTTCATATACAAGAGCGGGTTAGAGCGCAAAAATACAGTTTTTTCGCTCTAACCCGAACGGCTATCCCCGCAGATTTTAAACCAGTATAAAACAAGTGCGATCCTATTCGAGTGGTTCGCTCTATGAGCTATTACTGTAGTTGAATGTTTATTGTTTTTCTGTTTACTTCTTTTTTTCCATTATCCATGGAATCAAACCCGGTTCAGCAAAGGCATTATCCCAACTGTTATGACCTACACCCTGGTATTCAGTGTATTGTACGTTGGCGTTGAGCGCTTGTAGTTTGGCAACCAGTTGGCGCGACAGAGTCACCGGCACCGAGTTATCAGCGTCGCCGTGAAACACCCACAAAGGCATTCGTTTGGCATAGCGACGGCACAGTGTCGTGTCGCTTCCTCCGCAAATGGGTACAGCTGCCGCAAATACTTTTGGCTTACGCGAAATGGCCTCTACCGTACCAAAGCCGCCCATCGACAGCCCCATGATGTACAGACGCTTTTTGTCGATGCGCTCCGTTTTGCGGAGTTGTTTGGTTAAGCTCAACACGGCTCCCAGCGGCCAGGTGAGGTGTTTGGCATAATGCTCAGAAAGGCTGACCTGCTGACCCGAACGCTCCAGCTTGAGCGACATCCAGGAGCTTTCCTGTGGGCATTGCGGAAACACGACTATAGCCGGAAATTGGGTACGTAAATCGTCCTGCAAAAAAAGTTTGCTTCCATGAACGAGTTGCTTTTCATTGTCGTTGCCGCGCTCGCCGGAGCCATGCAGCATGATAATGAGCGGGTATTTGTCACCTTGTCTGGAGTCGTAATTTTTGGGGTAAAGTATTCGGTAGGGCAGTATTTTCCCGGTGCGAGTTGTGAACGTCTTTTTCTCGTATGCTTCGTTTTGGGCAAGGGTGTTGAGCGACAGAAACAGGGGAAATAGGAATAGTAACGAGCGCATAATTGGCGGAGTTTACAAACATCTGCGAAAGCATAAGCCGAGCTACTTTTTACTTGATCGCTGGACGGTTGTGTATATTTGTGGCCATACTTATTGACTACATGACTCTTCCCATACCCAACAAACTGCCCAATGTTGGCACCACCATTTTCACCACTATGTCAAAACTGGCACTCGATGTGGGTGCCTTGAATCTCTCCCAGGGTTTCCCGAATTTCCCGGTCGACCCGGCTTTGCTGAGCCTCGTGACAGAGGCTATGCAGCACCAGCATAACCAGTATGCTCCCATGCCCGGTGTACTGGTTCTGCGCGAAGCCATTGCTCACAAAACGCTGGCTGATTATGGCCGGTCCGCCGGTGCGGTTGCCTATCATCCCGATGAAGAAATTACCATAACATCAGGCGCAACCGAAGCCCTTTTTGCCGCTGTCACAGCTGTGATTCAGGCAGGAGACGAAGTTATAGTTTTTGAACCTGCCTATGACTCCTACGTACCGGCCATCGAGTTGAACGGCGGAGTTCCGGTTTACATTTCACTAGCTCCGCCAACCTATACTATCAACTGGCACGAAGTACGCTCGAAAATCACCGACCGAACGCGACTCATCATGGTCAACACACCCCATAACCCTACCGGAAGGGTATGGTCTGCTGACGACGTTGCTCAATTGGCTGCATTAGTCGAATCGTATAATCTATTCGTGATCAGCGACGAAGTGTACGAGCATATTCTGTTCGACGGACGCGTTCATCACTCCCTTATGACCAATCCGATACTGCGAGAACGGACGTTTGTTTGCGGGTCGTTTGGGAAGACATTCCATATTACGGGTTGGAAAATCGGGTACTGTCAGGCTCCACGCGCGCTCACGGCGGCTTTCCGAAAAATCCATCAGTTTCTCACCTTCAGCGTATCTACGCCCATGCAGTATGCGTTGGCCGAGTACCTGAAACAACCAGAACGTTATTGCTCATTACCCAATTTTTATGAGACCAAGCGAGCCACGTTCCTGGCAGCCATTGCCGGTTCGCGATTCCAATTCCTGCCCACCGAAGGGACATTTTTCCAGACGGTTTCCTACGCCGACATCACCGATGAATCCGATGTAGAGCTGGCTATCCGGCTCACCCGCGAAATCGGGGTAGCCTCCATCCCGCTCTCCGTATTTTATCACAACCGGCTCGACTACCGGATGCTCAGGTTTTGTTTTGCCAAAGATGATCAAACGCTGACACAAGCCGGGGAACGGCTAAGTGAATGGTCACATAATGTGCTTGTTTAGCTGGCATTTGCTACTACTTTACCTGTAGTAAATCTCTACAAGTAACAATCTGACCGTGTGGTATTAATTTCGAAGCCACAATGCCTTATTATTGTCTATCTGACTATTCCTTGACCTTTTCCTCTTTATGAAAAATCTCTCCAGCTGGGCAAGTCGCCATGCCTTTTTAGCCATTCTGATTATTATCAGTTGCGAAGTTCTCAACGCCTTTAATGGCCTGTTGCTGGGATTGAATCTGCTGGAAGGCTGGTCTCTCGGAAGCTTGTCATTACTGTTTTTAGTGCTGGCAAGTGGAGCCATTTTTGTTCGGTCCCGGTTTGGTGCAGGTCAACCATACGTGGCAAACCGACGGCTGATTTTTGGTGCCTTTTTGGGCAACTACCTGCTCTTTGGTGCCTTAGGAGGCATCTGGGCTGAAAGCATTCAAACTCCCGACACAAACCGGGCAGCTTTTGGCTATCGGCAGGAGGTGAGTCAGTCCGATACGCTTATTAAGCCCAAAAACCGGCGGTCGAATAATCAAGCCGAGTATTATGCAAGCCGTACTGAGCGTGAGCAAACTGGCAACCAAACGGGCAAACGGATTTTATACATACTTTTATTTTTAGCAGGCAGTTTCTTAGCTGGCCTGGCGGCAGTACTAGCCTGTAATCTGGCATGCTCGGGCTACGGCGTAGGAGCCGTACTACTTGTTTTGCTGGCAGGAAGCGGCATTTTTGTGGGGGCTTTCTTATTACTGAGCCGCGCCTTCGAAAAAGTTATCAAGCCCTGGCGCGAAATGACCCGGCGCGAACACGGACGAACATTGCTACGCGCTTTATATCTGCTTTTGGGCTTCTCGGCTTTAATGATATTGTTGGGAACAATTAACCGCTGATTAACCATGATCGGGTTATTGTGCCTGAAGAAGCTGACTACGACCGACTCCACAACCAGCCCGGCCCGCTTCAGGTATTCTACCACCCTACAAAAGATGATTTATTCCGGTCGACTATTCTTTCGGTCTAAGCCCGTTGATTGGCCCCCTATTCTTCTGGTTCATTCTGATGGTAGTAGTCAGAAGTGCTTTTTTCAAGTCGTCAACTAGCTAGGGCTTCAAAATCGTTGTAGTTTCCGCCACCGCTTTCACTTTCTCTTTGCTGAAATACACCGGGAAATAGCCGTTGTTGCCCCACAGTTCGAACAAGTCTCTATAATGCGGGCTGTCTGGATTGCCTGACTGGCCAGGGCTGTTGATGCCCAGCGTACGGTCCCAATCTTCAGTATCAACCACAATCCTGAACGAAGCGCCGTGTTCCTGATTCCGATTACTACCGGTATTATTTACCGTTTCGGCATAACCACCGCGCGGAATTGGGCCCAGGTTGATCCGTTTTCGCTGCTCCTCGTTCACCAATGCGCTTAATGGATGTGTTAGGGTGATGTGCTTGTTGGCCCGTTGCCCGTAGGCCCAGTCGTTCATGTCGGGGCCAAGCCGGGTGGTCAGATCGCCCACTGCCCGGTTCAGGCAGGTGAGCAGCAGGCTGTCGCGATCCATTGTGCGGATGGGTTGGCCAGCCTGACCCGGAATTTGGATCAGCGGTGACCCCAGCCAATCCAAAACCCGTTTGGTAGGCAATGAGCGGAAATAGGGCTGAGCCGATCTGGGCACCATTGCCGAGTACAGAGCCTGTCGGAGGGCTGCTTCCCAAACCACATAAATCGACGCAGCCACCGAGCCTGGCTCCAACTGGTAGTTCCACTTGCGGAGATACGTGCTTGCCTGTTCCGTTGGCAACTCCTCCGCCACCAAAGATTCCAACAATGGAACCAGTGTCCGGGCAGGAACAGCCAGATAATCGGCCTGTAATCGGGTAAAATCCTGGAGCGTTTTACGTTGGCCATTGGTCAGTACTTCCTCAATCCGGTGCGCCCGCGACGGGCCTGCCCACGACCAGCCAATGGCGTTTCGGTTCGGAAAGTTACTCGGCGTAAGGTTATTATTGGCGGTGACTACGAACCCTTCCGGTGGGTTTACTTTATTGGGCAATTGCTGAATAGGTAAATAACCGCCCCACTCAAACCGTCCATCTCCCGGCACGGGTACCAGACCTGTCCAGCTCTTCCTAATGGGCGAAATGCCCACAGCCTGCCAGCCGATGGTGCCTTTTTTGTCCGCCCAGATCATATTCTCTCCCGGAATCCGACTGAATGTGCAGGCCTGTCGAAACTCGGCCCAGGTCTTAGCCTGATTCATGCGTAAACTGGCCAGATAGGGCGCACAACCCCGTTCGAGCCAGCCCGCCCGCACCGCATAGGCTTTGTGGTTTTGAGGATCTTCTAACGTTACCGGCCCATGTCGGGTATATTTCAATTCGACGGTAACGGGCTTAGCTCCTTTCACCGGAATCGTTTCTTTAATGATGCGCATGGTTTCCCATTGGCCCTTGTACCGGTACTGATTCGGGTTATTGGGGTTGGTTTCGTAGACATACAAATCCTCACTGTCGGTCTCGAAAATAGTCAGTCCCCAGGCTCCGTGTTCATTATGCCCCACCGAAATTCCCGGTAAGGTTGGCTCACCCGCCCCCACGGCATTCCAGCCCGGCGCATTGAGGTGAACCCAGTAGCGCAGCGAGGGTACTGATTGGGCCCGGTGGGGATCGTTGGCCAGCATCGGGTAGCCGCTCACCGAATGGCGACCGTCGATAATCCAGTTGTTAGAGCCCACCATCTGCTTTTCCGTATCGAACCAGTCGGCAATCTCACCCTCAGCCCCTCTCCTTATGAAGGAGAGGGGAGCAGAATCAGTAGACTTGTTGGGGCTTTCTCTACCCTCATTATGAGAAAGTGAGGTAACTAACTCGTCACCCCCTCTCCTTCGCAAGGAGAGGGGGCCGGGGGGTGAGGCAAATTTCAAGGGTAGTCGAAATGCTTCGTAGAGTTCCAGAATGGGCTGCATCAGTTGCTCCCCATCGACGCGCAGGGTCAGGTCGGGTTCCGATTCGGGCTTTTCCGTGGGGTGAAACCAGCGAAGTTGGCGCAGTTTGTCGGCTCCAACCAGATGCACCAGTCGACCGTTGTCCAACTCCTCGCGTACATTTCCCAGCAAGCCCTGATGACGACTGATAACAACCTCGGGCGTCCATAAACCCGGTTCTGTTTTCAGCACCGAGAACTCGAACGGGAGCTTTTCAGGCGTTTTTTTGATCTCGGTAATGTAGGCATTGATACCCTCCACAAAGGCCCGCACGATGATAGCGCCGTGGGGGTGGTAGTGGTTTAGTTCGGCATCCAGTGCAGCCCGATAGGTGGTGCCACCCGCAGCCCGAAACCGGAACAAACGCGTGCCCTGATCCCGCAAGGCCTCTTGTGGACCAAGCAGTTCAGCCACCGTACCGGTAGCCTGCCGTCGCCAGATTTCCAGTTGAAACAGACGATCTTGTGCTGCGGAATACCCCTGCGCCCAAAACAGATCGTGCTCGTTTTTGGCGTAAATGTGATTTACCCCCCAGCGATCACGGATGATCTCAACGGGCTGTTTAAGAGCCCCGTGCGACGGACCGGGGCTCTTTTGGCTACAAGCCTGGTGGAAAAGCAAAAATGAGCAGGAGAAAATTAGGAGCAGTTGATGCATACGGAACCGTTGTTGGGCCGAACATACAAAGAAATACCGACCTTTGCCGCTAATTATACCTAATAGAATACCAGTCTATGCATCTGATCGAACTCAGCACAGAACACGCCGATTCTTATAAAGTTTTCTTTACTCAGGCAGTCACGCTTCACCCTGACTTTTTTCGTATCAGCCCCGCCGACGAAATCGACGCACCTTTCCCTACGGTTGGTACTCCCGACAGTTTCACATTAGCGATGACTACGCCAAGCGGGCATCTGATGGGGGTGGTAAGTTTTCAGCGGGAGGGCGCTAACCGCACTAAACTCCGCCACAAAGGACTGCTGTTTCGGATGTTCGTTGCGGCCGAATATGCTGGCCGGGGTATTGGCCGGAAGCTCATAAACGAAGTTATCCGGCGAGCGCGACTCCTTCCCGACATGGAGCAGATTTTATTGACGGTTGCTCATACCAACGAAATTGCCAAACGGCTGTACGAAAGCGTTGGGTTTACGTCATTCGCTCTCGAACCACGAGCCACGAAATATGAAGGCAAGTACATTGATGAAGAGCAAATGGTAGCGTTTTTATAGCACTCCAGGTTTTCTATCTGCCAGTCTGCTCATGAAAAGGTCAGAATTGGCCAGCGTATTGTTGCGTATAATACTAGCCGGACCAGGTATTTAGATTTACGATCGACAACCCGCCCTCGAAGGGTTTGGGTAGGCTGAGAAAGAGCTACAAAGGCGTAAAAGAGGAAAATTATAGTCAGAAAGAGGGGTTTCATAAGCGCATAGGTGGGCATAGCAGCCAAGCAGAACGATTATACAGTATATCGCGTTAAAAAATAGTATATTTGACAAAAACAGCGGTATACTGGCCGGGCGAATTGGTCAGCTGCATTCACAATTTATTTCACTGCACGTGACCTTTCACGACTTCAACCTACACGACGACGTACTGTCGGGTGTGGACGCCATGAATTACCAGCAAGCTACTCCCATTCAGGAGATGGCTATTCCCAAAATCATCGAGGGTAGAGACCTTATCGCCTGTGCCCAAACCGGGACGGGTAAAACGGCAGCTTACCTTATTCCACTCCTCGACAAAATTTCCCACGCTGGTCACCAACATACCAGCACCCTGATTCTGGTGCCTACCCGCGAGTTGGCTAAACAGATTGACGAGCAGGTAGAAGGGTTTGCCTATTTTGTTTCGGCCACAAGCATTGCCCTGTACGGGGGCGGCAAAGGCGAAAACTGGGATCAGCAACGCAAAGCCCTCACTACCGGAGCCGACATTATTATTGCTACACCCGGCCGGCTGATGGCCCACATGCAAATGGGCTACGTGAAGTTCGACCAACTGAACTATCTCGTTCTGGACGAGGCCGACAAGATGCTCGATATGGGCTTTTCGGACGATATTCTGAAGATCGTCCGCGATATTCCCACCGACCGACAAACGCTGATGTTCTCGGCCACCATGCCCGGCAAGATCCGCGAGTTTGCCAAAAAACTCCTCCGAAACCCGGACGAAATTACGCTTGCCGTATCGAAACCCGCCGAGAAAATCGACCAGCAGTTTTACATGGCCAAAGACCATCAGAAATTGCCGCTGTTGATGCACCTCATTCAGCAGGCCAACGCCCAGAGCATGGTGTTGTTTACCTCACGTAAATCGGAGGTAAACCCCATTGTTCGGGCATTGACCAAGTTAGGCTACGTAGCGCACGGCATCTCGTCGGATATTGAGCAGGACCAACGCGAAAAAGTACTTCGAGGCTTCAAAAACAAACAATTCCCTATTTTGGTAGCCACCGACGTACTGTCGCGCGGCATCGACATCGACAGTCTTAGTCACGTGGTAAACTACGACGTTCCCCGCGATGCCGAAGATTACGTTCACCGGATTGGTCGCACGGCCCGCGCCGAAAATACGGGAACGGCCATCACGTTTGTTAACGAAATGTATCTGTATCGGGTCAAGAAAATTGAGCGGCTGTTAGAAAAGAAAATCGAAAAACGGTCTATTACCGAAGAACTTGGTCTCGGCCCGGCACCCTCATCCGAAGGCGGCAGCATAGACCCACGTCGAGACGGTGGCCGTGGTAATACTCCCCGCAGTGGTGGACGCGGGAAGGACGAGAAACGTGGCAGCGCAAAAGGTGAACGCAATCCCCGAAACGAAAGCCGGAACAACGAACGCCCGGCGCATAACGGCTCTCTCAATAGCGCCCCACCGGCAGAAGCAACGCCCGTCACGAGCGAGGGGGAGTCAACGGTAAAAGCACAAGACCGAAACCGTGGTCGGAATCAGGGAGGTAGGGGACCGCGCCCAGAATCGGTCACTGCTCAGTCTATAGCCAATTCTGGAACTAGTGTCGTCGAATCATCAACGCCTGTTTTAAACGCCGAGGGGCAACCTAATGGCGAGGCAAAAAAACCACGTAAGCGAAATCGAGGACGGGGTCGCAAGCCCGATCAGGCTGGCGAAACGCAGCCGGAAGTAGCGGGAGCCATGGAATAAGTTTAGCTTGCAAACACAACTTGAGTACAAAAAAAGCTTCGCCTTACAGTCGAGGCTTTTTTTGTGCCTAATTAGCTGATTTTGTTGTAGCGAAGTTATAAAGTTCCTACCTTTTGTCCCTAGCTGTAACGAGATTATCTTACCCGTTATGATCGCAATTAGCCTTCGTTTTGCTAACTGCATTTTCCTTGCAGTTTCAATCAGCTCTTTTGCGCCACATTTCAAACTATTTATTATTAACGCTCTTGAAACGCATTCGATTCCTCACCATCCGGTTCGATGCCGAGATCGACGCACACGAACTAACTGCCTTCCGGGGAGCTATTATTGCCAAAGCGGGAACGGAGCATATAAATTTCCATAACCACCTCGATACCAATCAGTTTCAGTATCGGTATCCGGTCATCCAGTATAAGCGCATCGGGCGCAACCCGGCCATCATTTGCATCGACGAAGGCACCGACGATATTCAGCAGCTATTCGGGCAGCAGTCCTGGGATATTCAGTTGGGCGACCGCCCGCTAACACTGACTGTGCGCGACCTGCGGCTGCATCAATACACCCTGCAAGCCTGGGAACACTCCTTCCGGTTCCAACTGCGCGATTGGCTGGCCCTCAACGAAACCAATTACGCCCACTACCAACATACACCCGACGAAATCGACCGGATCGAGTTGCTCGAACGTATTCTTACGGGTAATATCCTGAGCATGGCCAAGGGTCTGGACTGGCACATTGACCGGGAAGTGCGGGTTCGGATCACGCGCCTGGGGCCGTTGCGCTGGCTACAGTTCAAGGGGCAGTTACTGGCCGGTTTCGACGTGGAATTTGCCACCAACGTGTTTCTGCCCGACTGGATCGGTTTGGGCAAGGGGGTGAGCATTGGGTTTGGGGTAGTAACGAGGAAACGGGAAGGCGGCAAACAACGAAACGACAATCAATCAACGACACCACAGGATGACGAATACTAACACACGGGAGTTGGTTTATCTGGCAGGGCTGCTGCATGATGAGCGGATTTGGCAACAAATCAGCAATTCCGGAGTTTGGACAAGGCTGGGCCTGACGCTGAACGCGGATAAATTGGATTTTGCCCTCAGCGACTCGGATAGCAGGTTCGTCAAAACCGCCGATACAATGGCTTGCGGTTTTGATCGACTAGAAGAAAAGCACGGGCAAAGTGCAGTACCGTTGACAAGCTTGTTGAGCCAAGTCCGAGTCGGTGATAAGGATATACCTGACATCATCGAACCGCTCTCGTTCAACGCCTGTCCGCTGTCGCTGAATCCTGATACGGTTATGCCCAAGCTCATTAAAAATCTGTCCCAAGCCAACCTTGACGAGCAGACTCAAAAACTTTGGGCAGGGTTTAAAGCCGAGTTTGACCAACTACCGACTGGTAATTTGATCGCGTTTTCGGGGTCGTTG
>Ga0105049_10002208_pt1 | contig 22976 bp, 13 predicted proteins | sample MAT06_FD_78087 | JGI IMG/M metagenome (GOLD analysis project Ga0105049, IMG submission 78087) | Freshwater microbial communities from Lake Fryxell liftoff mats and glacier meltwater in Antarctica - MAT-06 | ecosystem: Environmental > Aquatic > Freshwater > Ice > Liftoff microbial mat | place...
GTCGGCGACCAGCGCGGCGCATCTTGCTTCCTCTGGCTCCATCGCCCCGATGTTCGCGTAATAGTGCTTCTTAAGCACCAGGTCACCGTCGTAGTTGCTCGCAGCGGGGTACACGCCGATCTTCTTCGGAAACTCAAAGACCACTTCCGGGCGGCACTCGACCTTCGGCCCTTGTCCATCGAACAGCACGGCCTGATAGGTCGCGACCTGCGCCTTGAGCCGGTGCGCATCGATGCGTCGGTCGATGGCCGCGACCAGCCGCCACCGTAACGGGAGCAGCGTCTCAAAGGCCAGCCCGCGCTCGGCGTTCAGGTTCGCGAACACCTGATCCAGAAAAGCCCGCTTCTGCGGCTGCGTCGCCTCCGGAACTTTCACTTCCCCGTCCAGCCAGTCCACAAAGCTCTCGGGCGTCTTCGGTCCCCGCAGGTCGCGAAGCTGCATCTGTTCGGCAAGCCGCGTCAGCAGTTCGACGGTCAATTTGCCCTCAGCCTTCACGTCGATCGTCGCCCCGGTCACGGTCGTCTTGGCCGGGTCGAGCGCATCATCGCCCAGCGCGGCATCGCACTCGTCCAGCGTCCACGCGATATCAGCATCGGTGGGGTCAAAGAGCGTCCACGCATGAGGGGTAGACGGGTCCGCCATGGCCAGTTGCGGGACATTGAGTGCATCCCCGAACGCCGCCGGATTGGTCGGTCGGCCTTCGGTGGTGCGCTGCACCTTCGCTACGGCCCGCTTGTCCTCTGGCTTATCGAACACCCCCGCCAGCGCATCGGCCTGCTTGGTCGTGAGCAAACCGCCCGTCCACACGATCTCGGTTTCCTTAGTGTCCGCGCGAGTCCGGAACGCCACGGCCTCGCGCACGTCCTTGGGAAGCGCGGCGATGGCCTTCTCGCTGGGCTTGGCCGTCACGACCTCGAAGATCGGTTCGGACGTGTTGAATAGTCCGACGCCGCCGCTCGCGCCACCCTTGCCCCCTTCATCCACCACCGCCGCCTCGGCCTCGTACCGCTCGAATCCGCTCTCGACTAGCGCATCCTTGATCGACGCCGCCGCCATTCCGAACTCTTTGCTCGTGACATACGCGTATGCCTCGTTGAGCGCATCGGTCTGTTTGGCCTTCGCATACGGCAGCCGCAGCACGCGCCCGAGCAACTGCTCGACGGCACCCTTGGCCGACAGATTCGCCACGCTGCACAGCACGTACGCGAACGGGCAGTCCCACCCCTCGCGCAGCGCGTTCACGGTGATGACAAACTTCAGCGGGCACGTGCGAGCCAGCGGTTCGTCGGGCAGTTCGTCCTTCTCGCCGGTCCGAATCGCGACCTCATTCTCCTTGACGGCGTAGTCCTTGATGAGCCACGCCCTGAGCACGTCGGGTGTGATGCGTTCTTCGCCTTCGCTCTTGCTCTGGGCTTGAAAGAGCACGATGGGCCGGATGTACTCGCCGCTGGTCTTCTCTTCTTCTGCCGCCAGGCGCTCTAGTTCCTCCCGCTTGGTAATGGCCGACGAGATCGCCTCGTGCGGGTTGCCGCGCTCCACCAGCCGGATCGGCATCTTGATCATCTGCGCGGCCTTCAACTCGGCGGCCGAGACGCTGAACAGGATGTTGCTGCCGACCTTGCTCTTGGTGTGCGCCGCGGGAGTCGCGGTGAACTCGATGATGCCAGCGGGGTTGAACCGCCGCAGCGTTTCATACGACAGATCGCTCCGGGCGTTGTGGGCTTCATCCACGATCACAAGCGGCATCCGCAGCCGGAAGACGTTGGCGAGGCTCTGGGCGAACGTGCCCCCCACCCCGCCCTCAGCCACGAGATTTCCGTCCGCATCGGTCTGTTCCAGGAGCGCCAGTTGCGTCGGCGGCAGGTTGGCGAAGTGGTCCATCAGTTCGCCATTGCCGCGATAGACCAGCCGTCCCTCTTTCGCGGCCACGCGAAACGTCTGCATCGTCGCTACGACAATGGTGGTGTCCGCGTCCAGCGTGCCGGGCTTCACCGACAGCGCCTCTTGGGTCGAGAGGACCGTTACGCAACCCTTGAACGCCTCATCAAGCGCGGCCCGGTACGGGTGCCGCCGATCGCGCAGGGCCTTCAAGGTCTGTTCCACGATCGTGTTGCTGGGGGCGAGCCACAGCACCATCGCTCGCTCGGCGTGCAGAAACGCTCGCGCCGCGACGCCCACGGTGTGAGCCGCGATGATCGTCTTGCCGCCGCCAGTGGGCACCCGCAGGCAGACATAGGGGAACGCTTCGCTCTCGGGCCACGACGAGATCACCGCGTACTCCGAGCGGCGTTTGAGCGCATCCAGCGGGCGCGAATCGCTCTGGTTGAACGCGGCCTTGGCCCCCTTCTCTCGCGCGAGACGGAGGTAGGTGTCGAGCACCTTGAGGCACTCGGATTGATAGTCTTTGAGGGCGTGCGTCACCGGTCAGTGCTCCCCGCTCTGGTCGGTGCCGCCCGCCTTCCCCGGCGGCAGCCGCTCCACGTTTTTCGGCAGCGTCTTTTCCTCGCTCTTGCCCCGCCGCTCCAACTTCTTGATGTCCTCGGCGGGGGGCAGGGCCTCGGGCCGGATTCCGCGATCCGCGAGCAACCTCCGCACGTCCCTGTTGTTCTGCACGTGCTCGGTGGTGATGCCGTGCTCGGTGCTCAGGTCCTTCTCTTTGATGTTGAAGTTGGTGATTTCGTTGGCGAAGTCCTTGGCCTTGATCGTGATGGTGGGCAGGAAGTCGGCCAGCGCCCGCCCCTCGGGCACGCCCAGTTTCTTTTTCATGTCCTGGGTCGTCTTGCCGCCAAAGAGGGCCGCGTCCCCCTTGCTGCGGATGATCCCGAAACTCTTCTCGTTCTTGACCCGCTCGTAGATGATGCCCGACAAGGTCTTCTCCGAGCCGGTCAGTTTCTCGCGGGCCGCGAGCCGCTCGACTTCGCCCAGCCGCTGCTCGATGAGTTCCTGCTTGCGGGTCTGGAGAGCGAAGTATGTCTGGGCGAACGCCACCGGCGGCTTTTTGGGGTCGCCGTTCTGCGCGATCAGGTAGCAGGCGTAGCGGGTGAGGGCGAAATCCTCGACTTCGCGCTGGGCTCCTGACCCCAGATCGACCATTGTGTTGACCTCAACAAAATGGTCTGCTGCCAGTTGGCCGCTGTTGCGGCAGGCGGTCTGGGCCTTCTCGATCACCAGCACAAAGTTTCGCCACTCGGTGTACCCAAGCGCGTCCTGGAGTTGCCGGGCGTGCCAGTACTCGACCCCTTCCCGGGTCTGGGTGATGGCTGTAAACGCTCCGTACAACTGTGTCACCAGTTCATTCTTCATGCTTGTCATCCTCCAACTGGTCTGCGTCCAAGCCTACGACACCTTGATCTGGTACGGAATCTGCCGGAACGTCACGCCCTCGCGCTTGAGACGAGCCGCCCCGAGCCGACACGCCTCGCCGAACACGACGCGCGGGCCGCGCCCGTCCGGGCCTGAAGATGGGTGCTTGGGCAGTTCCGCCAGCACATCGCCCGTCAGCACGTTGCCCCCGTCCGGTCGCTTGTCGCCCAGAACGCCGTTGAAGAGGAGGTAGTACGCCGTCCCCCGGCACGCGCCGATCAGCGGCGAGCGCTTGCCGTCAACTTTCTTTGGGATCGGCTCGCCCGTCTCGGTGAAGAAGACATGCGCCGCGAGGTCGGCGAACTTCACCGCATCGCGCAACCGCCCTCGCTCATCAAACAGCGGCTCGCCGAGGGTGACGTAGCGGAAGCCCCCGCCGAGACCCTCTTCTTGCTTGCCATCACTCGTAAGCCCTTCGGAGACTCGCCGGAGCCGTTGCGACGTAAGCGGTTCGGCAATGGTCGGGTCCATCTCAACGAGAACAAAACGCCGGCTTCCGCCGTCGGCTTTGTTGAGTTTCATTATGGCGTGTCCTGTCGTGCCGCTGCCCGCGAAGGAGTCGAGAACGATATCGCCCGCCTTCGTGGTGAAGGCCAAGAGTTCTTCGATCAACTCAGTGGGCTTTGGGAAGTTGAACGCTCGCTTGCTCTCGGGAAACACGGCCTTAATTTCGTTCGTGCCCTTTCGCCCATCCAGTTCAAAGACGCTGGACAACTTCGCCCGGTAGTCTTTGGCATACACCTTGAGTTCGATGAGTTTGGATTCGTCATCACCGAAGATGATCCGGTCCTTGGCCAAAAGATCGGTCATGGTTTCTTTCGGAAAGCGGTACCCCATCATCGGTTCAGTGCAGGGCTTGCCAGTGCGGGGGTGGAGCACGTCATAGCGATACCCTTCCTTGCCCGGGTTGTGTACCGAACGCATCCCCGTGTAGATCCCGCCGTCATCAATGAACTTGTAGTCCTCGAACGGCCAGAGAGAGGCCTTGTGTTTGCGGAACCACTTGGTGTATTCAGCCTGCCTTTCGTCCGTATCGGTGATTCTGGATACGAAGTCGTCGCCGATTTCCACCAACCGCTGCTGCGCCACACTGGTTTGCGCCTTCCATTCCGCCGGAATCGCAGCCTTCTTCTTCGCGTAACAAAGGACGTATTCGTGTTCGGGGACGATGTTCGTGGGGTTGTTGTCAGTCGCGTTCTTCCAAACGATCGTTCCCACGCGATTTGCTCTGCCGAAGTGTTCATCGAGTAAGAATCGCAGTGAGTCAACCTCCACGTCGTCTATAGACGCGAAGAGAACTCCATCCTCCGTCAGAAACTCCTTCAGCAGCGCCAGCCGCGGGTACATCATGCAGAGCCAGCGGTCGTGCCGGTCGAGCGTCTCTCCCTCCTTGCCCACGACCTTGCCGATCCACTGGCGGATCTCCGGCGAGTTGGTGTTGTCGTTGTACACCCACCCCTCGTTGCCGGTGTTGTACGGCGGGTCGATATAGATGCACTTGACCCGCCCCGCGTAGTACGGCAGCAGGGCCTTGAGCGCCAGCAGGTTGTCTCCTTGCACCAAAAGATTGCCCGAGCCAACTCCTCGATAGGCTTCGCCAGCCCCGCCGTCCTCACCCACGGAGAGGGCCGGATCGCCGCGCAGCAGGTGGTACGGCACCTCTCGATGATGCCCGACCACGGCCTGCTTGCCAATCCACTGAAGACTCGCCATAGGTGGAGAGGGTACCGCAATACCGCCGCTCGCGCTGCCGTTCTAAAGGGCAGCTTCGCGCGGCCCTACTCGTCCCACGCGCCCATGTCGATCAGTGCCCGGCCCGGCTGCTCCTGCCAGGGCATCATCGGCCTTGGCCATGATGAGCGGCGGCCTGCGCTGTCGACTCGCACCGCGCCCATGCGCAGCATGCGAGGCGTGCCGGGTGGCGTATCCGGCTGGGTTTCGGCGCTGGCGACCGTTCCGGGCAGGCCCGGCGGCAGTGGCACACGCACGCTCCAGCCTGTGGCGCTGCGCGTCACGGGCAGCAGCGGCTCGCGGCCGCCGCGTTCTTCTCGCAGCGCATCGTCCAAAGCCTGGATCACGGGGCGACGTTCGACGCGGCCATCCTCGTGCACGATCACGGCCCGCGCCATCGGGCCCGGCTCGCCGAACCAGACCTCGACGCGCTCGCGCGGCTGGCTGCCCACGCCCGACGGCGCCGTAGCGGGACGCTTGCACTCAATCAGCACTTCCCATCGCGCTGGGCTCGCGCTCGAGGCTGGCGCGCGCCGGAGGAGCGCGGCGGTGGTCCACTCGGGCCGCGACTGGCGCATCTCGCCGCGCTGCCAGACGTCCATCGTGTGGTCGGGCGAGAAGGGTGCCATCGTCAGGCCCGGCGGCGCGGCGCGAAGCGTCGGAAGAAGGGGGAGCGCGAGGCTCCAATCGCCCGCGTGGGCCACGACCTCGGGCGCGCTCGGGCCGCGCTGCGGCGCCGCGACAACAACCACCGCGGCGGCTCTTGCGGCGAGAGCCTTGGGCTCGGGGGTCTGGCCGCTGGCTTCGTCAACCAAGGCCCAAGCCAGCGTTGCACGATCAGAGAAGTTGACGATGCCGACGGTCGGGAGCGAGCGGGTGCCGTCGCCAGCCGCGACGCCCGCATCATCGACGACCCACGCGCTGGCTGGCGGCAGCGCGGCGAGCCAAGCCTCGGCGCGCTGCGACACGCGCATGGGTGTCAGGCGATCATCGAGCAGCGATTCGAGCAGTTCGTCCATGCGGCCGTGGTCGGTCGGCCACGCTGGCGCGCGCAGGCCATTGCCAAAGTCCGCGATGACCGAGAGGCGATGACGCACGCGCGAGGAGAGGTCGCTGGAGATGCCCCACAGCCGCGCGAGGCCGGTGCGCCATCGGCGCTCGTTCTGCTTTGCCAGCGCCTCGATCGTCGGATCATCAAACCGCGCGAGGTCCAGCCCATCCTCGGCGCCGTTCGCGGCGGCGGGATCAAGGCCATCAACGAGCAGCCGGTATCGCCAGCGCGTGAGCGGACTGCGGGCCTCGACACGCACTCGCGCCAGAAGGTCAAGGTCGCCGCCGCCACCGGGGCCCAGGACCGGTCTCCATGGATTTTCGATCTGCGAATCACCCGCAACACGTGGCAGGCTCGGAGTGAGCGCGAGCACAGTCACAACATGGTCGCGCCCCGCGATGCGGACGAGCCGGCCCTCAAGATCGGCCGGGATCGCCGCGAGGATCGCATCGCGCCCGCGCTCGCTGCGCGACGACGCGGCATCAACGCTGCGCCACGTGCCGGGCGTCACCATCCAGCGGTCGGGCTCGTCGAAGGCGGCGGCGGTGTCGGCTGCGTTGGCCGCGTCGAAATAGATGGGGATCATGTCCACCATGATGCGGCGAAGTTTCGCGGGAAGCGCTGTGCCATCCTCGGCGATCACGAGCGGACCACTGCCGGTGTATCGCTGATCCAGCGGCACAACAACAGGCTCGCCCGGATAGACGTGCAGTCGTGGGAGAAGCGTGCGATCGGTTGTCGCGAGTGGCTCGGGGGGTTTGGGTGCTGAACCGCAACCGGTGGAGATGGCCGCGCAGGCGAGAAGCAGGAGCGCGGCGCAGCACGCGCGAGGCACGAGCGTGCGTGTCATGCCTGTCATGCCTGTCATGCACTCTCCACGGGCAGCGTCGCGATGAGGTTCTCGACGACGGCGTCGGGCGCGATGCCCTCGGCGTGGCTCTCGAAGTTCATGATGAGGCGATGGCGGAGCGCGGGGAGCGCGGCCCAGCGCACGTCCTCGATCGAGGCCGCGACGCGACCGTCGATCAGTGCGCGGCACTTGGCGGCGAGCGCCAGCGTCTGAGCGGCTCGCGGGCTGGCGCCCAGCCGCACGTACTTCTCCACCATCGGCGTCGCGAGACGCTCGCCGCGAGGCGCGGTCGAGGCAGGGTGCGTTGAGAGGACCATCCGCACCGCATAGTCGCGCACGTGCGGCGCCATCGCGACAATTCGCACGAGGCGCTGGTGCGCGAGGAGCTGCTCCTGGCCCAGCACGCCCGCGATGGTCGCGCTAACGCCGGTGGTCGTGCGCTCGAGGATCTCCGAGAGATCCGCGCGCGAGGGCGTCACGACAAGGAGCTTGAAGAAGAAGCGATCAAGCTGGGCCTCGGGGAGCGGGTACGTGCCTTCCTGCTCGATTGGATTCTGAGTCGCGAGGACGAGGAAGGGCTCGGGGAGCGTGTGGGTCGTGCCGCCAGCCGTGACGCTGCGCTCTTGCATGGCTTCGAGCAGGGCGGATTGAGTCTTGGGCGTGGCGCGGTTGATCTCATCGGCGAGGACGATCTGCGCGAAGATCGGGCCCTTCTGGAAGACCATGCGGCGTTCGCGCGTGCCTCCCTCGCCGGGAGACTCAACGACGATGCTCGTGCCGGTGATGTCGGCGGGCATGAGATCTGGCGTGAACTGCACGCGCGAGAAATCAAGCGAGAGGGCCTTGCCCAGCGTGCGAACAAGCAGCGTCTTGCCGATGCCCGGCACGCCCTCGAGCAGCACATGGCCCGCGCAGAAGAGCGCGGTCAGCACGCCATCCACGATTCTGGCCTGCCCCACCACCGCCAGCCCGATCTGATCGCGCACGAGCGCGTAGTCCGCGCGGAAGCGCTCGGCTGCGGCCTCGACCTGCTCGGGTGTGCTCAGGCTCTGCATCCGAACTCCTTCTGGGTGGCACGCGTTTGGGTAACGCTTGTGAGTGGCACGACTTTGGGGGACGCGCCACTCCGTGGCGTGTCTCTTCACTTCTACCGAATCGGCAGCAGGTCCACAACAACAGGCAAGTGGTCCGACGCGGCCGAGTCGGTGCGATCAAGCCCGAGCCGCGCGAGCGCCTCATCGGTGAAGCGGTTTGTATCGAGCGCGAAGGACTGCACGGCGTCGGCCGTGCTGTCGCTGAACATCACGTAGTCCAGGCGACCGGGCGCAAACTCGCTGCCCTCTGCGCGCCATGTGTAGATCGCGTTGCTGCCAAAGACCCAGGAGTCCGCGATGGTGAGATCGCTCGCGTCGAGGTCGATACCGCTGCGGATCACGTCCAGCGGCGGGCGCGAGCCGACGAGATTCAGATCGCCGCCGATCACGATCATGGCGGGGCTGAGCTTCTTTGAGATCTCGCCTATGCGCTGAGCGACCGCACGTGCTTCTTCCATTCGCTGGCGATCCTCGCGGCTGTCCTTGGTGCCGCAGCACTTGAGATGAACGCTCGTGGCGAGCAAGAGGCCGGCAGGAGTCTGCACGGCCGCGACGGCGGCCCGAACCGGACCGCCTCCCTCGCGCTTCACGGCGGGGCCGATGGTCTCAATCGGGAATCGGCTCGCGACGGCGACGCCGCCACCCTGCGACATATCACCCTCGGGCTTGCTGACGTCCCAGTTTCCGATGTCGGACAAGTTCGCCGTCAGCCAGCTTCGGACCACCGCCGCATCACCCTGGTCCCACTCCTGGAAGAGGATCACGTCGGGCTCGAGGGCTCGCAGGATTCGGCGGAAGGTCTCGGGCTCTTGCACGGGCTTGCCGCGCAGAACGTTGAAGCTCACGACGCGCACCGCGCCGCCCGGCTTGGCGGGAACATCCAGACTTGAGAGCTTGCGTCCGCCGATGCAGCGGGCCCGGCTCTCAAGCTCGAAGAGATCCGCGTATGCCTCGACGCGCCCCTCACCATCGAGCGTCGCGACCACGCCCTTGATTGTTCCCGGCCCGAGAAGCCCACCGGCCGGGATCGGCGGCTCACCTTCGGGCGTGCGGGAGATGCGGGCCTCGTACCAGCTCGATGCGAACGAGGGAACCGTTACGAAGTCAAAGTCGAGCTTGCTCAGCGGCGTGCGTGTTCCATCACTGGCGATGGCGAAGATCGCCGTGCCGCGCTCGGTGCCGCCGCCCTCCTTCTGGGGCGAGAACTGCACTTCCATATCAACACCAAGCCCCGCGAAGGCCTCGTCGGTCGAGGTGCGGCCCGTCTCGGCGCTGCCATCAAGGTCGAGGTTCACGGCGAGCGTCTTGGTTGCGCTCTGGAGCGTGAACTGCTCGTCCTGGATCGTGAAGCGGAGGTAGAGGTAGTGGTCGTCGATCCACGCCGCGGAGTCGATGGGCCAATCCGAGACGTCGCCATCGAGGACGATGCGAACGCGCTCGCCGACGGTGCCCGAGGCCGTGTCCGGCGGCGGCGCCGCGGGGCCCGAGCCATTGCAGCCCGACAGTCCTCCGAGGAGTGCAAGTGCGGCGAGCAGCGGCAGCATCGCGAGCCGTGCAGCGCGTGGGGGAGGGAGCGGACGGAAGGAATGGGCGAAACGATCGGCATTGGGCATAGTCCCATATCGTCGCCTCTTCGCGGGCAAAGACAAGGGCACCGGGGCCATGTAACGGCATCGAATCGCGTGCGCTTGCTGGATTGCGTTCGGTGGAAACACGGGTCGAGGTTGCTCGGCGGGCCCGGGTCGCGAGGGAGGAGGTAGCAAAGCTGAGCGAGGCGCACAAAACCTTCGCGCGCCTCTGTCTTTGTAAGCGCGAACGTCCGATACTACCGCCATGGGTAATGCCGAAATCCCGCTTTCCCGCCCCGACATCACCGAGCTTGAGGAGTCGCTGGTGCTCAAGGCGCTGCGCTCCGGAAGGCTCTCGATGGGGCCGATGGTCGACCAGTTCGAGTCGCTGGTTGCGAGCCGGGCAGGATGCCGCCATGGCGTTGCCATCAACTCGGGCACGAGCGGGCTGGACATCGTCCTTCGATCGCTGAACATCGGGCCGGGGGATGAGGTCATCACGACGCCCTTCTCGTTCATCGCGAGTTCCAACTGCATCCTATTTGTGGGCGCGACGCCCAAGTTCGTGGATATCTGCCCGCGCACGCTGAACATGGATCCGCAGCAGCTCGCCGCGGCGATCTCGCCGCGAACCAAGGCCATCCTCGCCGTCGAGACTTTTGGCAATCCGGCGTACATGGACCAGTACGCACAGATCGCCGCGCGACACGAGATCCCGCTCATCGAGGATTGCTGCGAGGCGCTCGGCACCACGCACCGCGGGCGGCCGTGCGGCCACTTCGGACGCGTGGGCGTCTTTGGCTTCTATCCCAACAAGCAGATCACGACGGGCGAGGGCGGCATGATCGTGACGGACGATCAGCGGCTGGCGGAGATGTGCCGCAGCCTGCGAAACCAGGGCCGCCCGCTGCTCCACACCAGCTCGATGGGCATGACGACCGGCAGCACGACGGGGACGACTGGCCCCGCGGTGGGCGGCGCTCCGACGGGCTCATGGCTGCGTCACGAGCGCCTGGGTTACAACTATCGCATGTCGGAGATCAACGCGGCGCTTGGCATCGCGCAGATGCGCCGGCTCGATGAGATCATCAAGAAGCGCCAGCGAGTTGCGATGATGTACATCGACCGGCTCGCGGGCCATCCGGAGCTGGTGCTGCCGACCATCGATCCCGAGACGGTGATGAGCTGGTTTGTGTTTGTCGTGCGCCTTGCGCCGTCGTACTCAACCGAGGAGCGCGACCGCGTGATCGCGGGCCTGCGGCGTCAGGACATCGGCAGCAGCGACTACTTCCCTTGCATCCACCTCCAGCCCTTCTATCGCGAGATGGGCTTCCGTGATGGGATGTTCCCGATCGCGGAGCGTGTGTCGCAGCGAACGCTCGCGCTGCCCTTCCACAACGACCTGACGGAGCGCGAGATCGATGTGGTCTGCCAGGCGCTGGACGTGATGATCAAAAGCGAGAGCCTGACGAGCCGGGCGTGACGGGCGTGACGGGCTCACTCGATGCGATCGAGGTGTGGCGATGCTTGAACGCGGAGGAAAACAGAAGAGCACAAAGTAATACAGAGAAGAATTAGAATGCTATATCAAGACGATTTGGAGTCTTGTTAGTTTTTTCTGCTACCTGCTCTATGTTTTCTTTTTCCTCCGTCTTCCTTGACTCCAATTCCTGCGCGTCCTCTGCGTTCTAAGTAACGCAACCTCGCGAGGGCGGACTACTGCCCCGGTCGCACGTCGCCTCGCGGTAGACGCTGGACGAGGATGGGCAGGAAGTAGTTGCGGCCCTCGTGGATCGTGACGCGGCCGCTGACCAGGAATGTTGCATCTTCACCGAGCTGCCCGGCCATCGACTCGGCTTGCTCCAGCATGCGCGAGGGCATGACGAGCATTGGCGCTCGCGCCGGGCTCCTGGGATCGTTGTCGAACGCGACGACCAGCCGCCCCGCGGCCCAGCCGGGCCGCGTAAGGCGTGCGCGGGACCGGACGACGAGCGTGCCTTCCGGGGCGAGTGCGCCCAGGAGGCTGGGTGTGAACTCGCTCTCACCCGCGAGAGGCGCGGCGGGTGCCGAGGTTGAGTTCGTGGGTTCGGTGGCACCGACCATGGCAGCGTCGAGTGCGCGTGGCTGGCGATTCTGCTCGAGGCGCGCGATCAGGTCTGAGACGCGCGGATCCGCCGCGAGCGCGCCGGAAGTGTCTACGTCCGGAGAGGTCTGCGGCGCGGCGGGGTCTGCACTCGCCGCAGGCTTGGACGCGGCGGGCTCAGATGCCCGCCGGATCGAGAAGGTCAGCGGCAGCAGATAGGCCGTGCCGCGATATGAAAAAGCTTGCCCGGAAACGACCAGCGGCAGGCCATCGGCCATGTTCGAGGTCGCGCCGCTCAGCTGCGCGAGCGTCTGGTTTGGCAGGAGCACGAACGCTCGCTCATCGACCAGAGCGGTCTCGGAGCCCGCAGTGCTTGATTGACTTGTGCTGGCGGTCAGCTTGGAAGCCATGTTGGCGGCGAAGATCAGTTCGCCGCTGGTAGTGCGGTACAGGCGGCCGGGCATGAGGCCCGTTACGGCGCCTTCAGCGGTGACCGCCGCAGGCCGCAGGGCGCTGCTTCCTCCTGCCCCGCCCCCTTGGCCCCCTCCAACCAAGTTTGCTGGCGGCGTCACGCTCGGGATTGCGCGCGAGGCGCGAGGCGACGCGATGGGATCGATGGGGTCGGTATTTAGTCGAGAACGCGACTGCTCGAGCAACATGCGGTCGACGCCGGGATTTGACATCGCGGGATCGCGTGTGGGCTGGGTGGCGGGCGCCTGCGCGGGGGCCGGCGGCGGATCATCCGTTCTGGCGAGCGTTGGGGCCGTAGCGGCGAGCAGAGACATGGCCGCCGCGCCGATCAGGCTTGCGCCGAGTCTAGTTCGATTGCACCGTGCGTCCATGCGTGGCTCCTCCAATCCGCGGCGTGATCTCTTGCAAACCCGCTGGGTGCATCGGCGATTCCGGGCCGGTGGCTCAAGGAGCAGATCGAAGCAGATCGAAGCAGATCGACGCGTGATCGACGCGTTCACTCCGACGCGGCGGGCTTCTTCAGGATGATGTCGAGCGAGCGCCGTGCAAAGCCGATCGGGACGTTAATAGGCTTCTCCTTCCAGTACCGGAGGAGCAGTTCCTCCTCGAGCGTCGTGCCCAGGTGTTCGGCCATCTCCGGGGCCCAGCCGTCGACGACGACGAGGTTGGTGAGGTCGCCGAGGGCGAGCTCGAATTCATGGTAGCTGGCGCCTCGGCCCCAGCGAACCATCGCCTCGTGCGCGGCGTCCCAGCCCTTGGTCTGGAGGCTCTGGCTGAGCCGCTGCCACAGCTCGGTCCGCGGCGACCTCTGTGCGTACGGAATCGCCAAGCGGTCGGGGAGCATGTGATAGAAGGGCAGATTTGCGGTGTGCCAGTCAAAGTAGCAGAGTCGGTTGGGCGTGTCGGTCACGATCAGGATGCCGCCCGGCCGCAGCAGCTTCCAGGCCATCTTGAGCGTATCGATGCGTTCCTCGATGGTCTGGTGCTCGACGACGGCGTAGAGCAGCACAATGTCGGTGCCGCCGGGGCCACCCGGCCCCATGATGTCGGTTTCGAGCATCGAGAGAAGCATGCGCGGGTCCGCCACGCGCCACGTCGCTTTATTCCCGAGCCCCATGATGTCCAGGCGCAAGCGCGCAGCCTCGACGGACTCGGGGATGATGTCGTACGCGTGCACGCCGCTCAGGAAGGGCACCATCGACGCGGTTGACGAGCCTGTGCCGCAGCCGATCTCCACCATGTGCTTGCCATTGAGGTCGATCGCGCGTCGCACCCACGGCACAAAGACGTTGCGACAGGTTTCGTATCGCCCTTCGACATGGTCGTGCAGGTCGCGCTCGTAGGCAGGTGTCGCGAAGTACGACTCGCTCCAGGAGCGAAAGTGCGTCTCACGTAGCATCGTGCGGAGGCGCCGACGCTGCTCATCCGTGAGGTCTGGCGCTCTTGGCTCATCGTTCGAGATCGACCAGCTCAGCATTCTACGCAATCTCCTCATTCTTCCCTCCCGCCAAACCGTCGCCTCAGACCGTCGCCGAACCCTGGACCGGTCGGTCCTCGCGCGCCAGGCTCATCGTCGGGCTTGTGCTCACGAACTCGCCGGGCATCGGGCTGAAGCGTGAGCCGTAGAGCGGCACGCGCCGATTGGCTGTTGCGGAGATCAGCTTGGGCGAGAGGAGCCAGAAGCCCATCGCTACCGCGATGTTGGCGATCAGCATCGGGACGATGCCGGTGAGCCCCAGAAAGACCAGCGTTGCGACCACCACCACCAGCGCCAGCGCCAGAGGGATCACGCCCTGCCAGGCCATCTGCATCACCTGGTCGTAGCGGAGGCGCGGGATCGTCCAGCGGATCACGATGATCATCGTGATGAAGAAGATGATCTTCCCGAAGAAGACCGCGAGCTTGGCGAAGACCGCCCAGATGCTGGTGGCGTCGGGCGAGAGAAGCTCAAGCCCCGGCAGGCCCGTTCCGGGCAGGTGGTAGCCGCCGAAGAAGATCAGCACCAGGAAGGCCGAGGTGGTGACGAGGTGGGCGTATTCGGCGAGGAAGAAGAGGGCAAACCGCATCGAGGAGTACTCGGTGTGGTAGCCACCGACGAGCTCCTGCTCGGCCTCGGCATTGTCGAAGGGGGCGCGATTGGCTTCGGCGAGTGCCGCGATGAAGAAGATGAGGGCTGCGAGCGGCTGGCCCAGCACGAGCCAGCCATTCTCAACCTGATGGCGCACGATCGTGTCGGGCACGACCGAGCCGATGACGAGCAGGGCGGCCAGCAGGGAGAGCCCGATGGGGATCTCGTAGGAGATCATCTGGGCGCTGGCACGAAGGCCGCCGAGGAAGGAGTATTTGCTGTTGCTCGCCCAGCCGCCGAGCGTGACGCCGTAGACGCCCAGCGACGCGACGGCGAGGAGGTAGACAATGCCGATGTCGACTACGGCGCCAGCGATGTGCACCGGGCCGCTGGTCAGTTGTCCGATCAGCGGCACGTACCCGTCCCACTGCCCGCCCCAGGGGATCACGACGAAGCCGATGAGGGCTGGCACCACGACGATGATCGGCGCGAGGGTGAAGAGGACTTTGTCCACGCGCGAGGGGGTGTAGTCCTCCTTGAGCATGAATTTGACGCCGTCGGCGAGGGGCTGACCGAAGCCGAGCATGCCGCGCAGGGGCTTCAGGATCGGCAGGCCGAAGTCAAGGCCGGTTCGGTTTGGGCCAAGTCGGTCCTGGATGTACGCGGAGAACTTGCGCTCGGCCTGCACCAGGTACGCGACCAGGATGAGGATGACGTGCACCAGTACGAAGATGGTGATCGCGCTGACGACGAGCTGCGACGTGACGAAGCTGGGGAGCAGGTCGGCCATAGGCCAGCAGGATAGGTCGGTCCGGGTGGGTCGGTTCTCCGAACCGACGGGTGCTTCCGTGCGCCGCTAGTCCACAGAACGTCGCTTCGGAAAGCCTCGCTTCCTTGCCTCCACGCCGCGAAGCAGCAACGAGCTTCTGCCCGGGCCCGTGTTCACCAGTTCGGTTTGACGCTCGTGGCGACGCTGTTCCATGATTGCGAGCTGGCGGACGTCGGCGCCTAGAGCCGACCAACCCAAACCGGGTTAACCAAGCCAACCTACCCGCCGTACCGCTTCACAAGCTTTTTCACGGCGAGTCGCGCGAGGCTTGAGCCACCCAGCTCGTCGGCGATGGCGATCTTGGCCTCCACCGTCATTGGTGGGGGCGGGGGTGCGCTGATGGCCTTGTCGCGCTGGATGCCCGCGTAGAGCGCGATCCGCTCCGCGAAGGGCGCCCCGAACCGCAAGAGCAGGCCCTTTATCGCCATCGGCTCTGCTGGCGCTGGCGGCGCGTCCTGCGTCTGCACCATCACCTGCGGCGTCAGAACACCGTGCCCGTGCGTGGCCACAGCGTCCCAGAGGAGCCCGACGTGGCCGAGCGCGCCCAGGCTCGCGTCCAGCAGATCAGAGAGGGGCCATTCGCGGCGCGAGCGGACCAGCACACGCGAGAGTTCGGTGCCGCGCTCAAAGGGTTGCAGCTCGGGAGCGACATCAACAAGGCTGGGGACGACGATGGCCGCGCCCGACGCCCCCGAGCGCGACTGCCACGATCCCGCGAAGGCCATGCGCTCGCGGCGCGAGAGCGCTCGGACGCACGCTTCGAGCCATGAAGGGTCGATCCCGTCGCCGGCTTCAAAGACCGCGAGCGCGTCGGTCGTCATGAGGTCCGAGGGCTCAATGGGCTGGCCCGAGGGCGTGCGCGCGTGCCACGTGCGGCCGAGCCACCAGAGTGTTTCTTCACCGTCCGGCCGCGCGGGCACAAGACAGACAATGCGCGAGAACGGGTGGCGCTGCGCGAGCGCTGAAGCGACGCCCGGCTGTGACGCGAGATCTGAATCTGCGGTTCCATCGCGCATCAGCACGACGCAGGTGCACTCTGGCACGCCCGCTGGCGCCGGATCGGTCCCTGCTCGCGGCGCGAGGGGCGACATCGCTCGCGGCACTTCGTAAAAGTCGCCCAGCGGCTCTTCGGCCACGGCGAAGGGGCGTGTGATGCGTGCCCGGAGCGCGGCATCGTCGATCAGGCGCTCCATCGCGCGTGCGAGCTGCGTCGTTGTGCCGTCGTAGACCAGCGCGTTGTGTCCGTCCTTGAAGAAGTCAGCAAATGCGGGAAGATCGTTCACGATCACGGGCACGCCCGCGTCGTACACCTCGTGGAGCGCGTAGCAGAAGGACTCAACGCGGTTCGGGAAAACCGCGAAGAGCGCGGTGCCCAGTCGTCCAGCAATCTGCTCGTGGGTCTGCTGGCCGGTGAAGACGAAACGCTCGCGCAGGCGCTGGGGCATCAGCGTGCGCAGGTACGCGGAGTATGAGCCGGGCACCGGACCCTCGGGCGAGTCGTAGCCCATCAGGTCCACGGTGAACGCAAGGTCCGGCCGACGCTTCATGAGCATCACTGCCGCGTGGACGAGCTGGTCCACGCCCTTGAGGTGGAACATGCGTCCGATGAACGCGAGAGAGAATGGACCGCCAGCCTGCGGACGCCCCGTCACCTTCGGGAAGGGCTGCTTGGGCGGCGGCGAGACCACGACGCGCTCGGGGCAGAGGTGATAGAGCTCGCGGTAGTACTGCTCGTAGTACGTGCGGCTCGGGAAGAGGACCGCCTCGGCAAGCTCCATCGCGCGCCGCTCGAAGGCGTGGAGCATCAGCTTCTCAACGTCGTGGATCAGGCCGTCGCCGTGCAGGTCAAGGACCTCGATGGAGCCGTGCACGCGCTGGGCCAGAACCGGGCCGCCCTCGGGCGCGAAGAGGCGCTCGACGAAGGCGTAGTACGACGCGCCGCAGTACTCGAACCCCTCCACGAGGTCGATTGTCTCTCGCTCGCGCAGGCGGCGGAGCGCGTGGGCAAAGCGCATGCTCTTCCACTGGAAGATGCACGGCACCTGCGCTGGCGTGAAGGGGAAGTCATCGCAGAGATCATCAACACGAGCCGCGGCGACGCGCGAGGGATCAGCGAAGACGAGCCGATCCTTGTCCATGAACTGCCGAAAGAGGTAGTCGGGAATGTCCAGGAGCAGGACGACGCGATGCCCACGCGCCAACAGGTGATGGATCGCGTGATGGATGAGAACGCCAGCGCCGCCGAAGGTGGTCGGGTGGATCTCGTAGGAGATGAAGCAGGTGGTGGGCACTGGGAAAAGCGAAAAGTGGAAAGCCGAGAGCGAAAATTCGGAGAGGGGGGAGGTTGCGGCGTGACAGAATGACAGAGTGACAGCGTGACAGCGTGACAGAGTGACAGACTGGTCAAGTGGTCGAGTGGTCGAGTGATCGGGCAGCAGGTGATTGGGTGATTGCGTAGATTCGTGGCGTGGCCTCGCGCTCCAGCGTCGGACCTTCCTCGATGAGTTGCCGCACGCTCTCTTGTGCCCTGGCGATGTAGCCGATGGCGTACGCGCGAAATCGATCCATGATCTCGTGGCGTTCATCGACTGCTCGGCGCATGAACTGGGCGATCACTTCGGCGCGATCGGGGAAGGGGACCACGAGCCGGCCAAAGAGCCACGCGTCGTCATCGAACAAGTGGCTTGATGGTCCTGTGAGGCAGGGCACGCCCTGGTGCATGCTCTCCAGGGGCAGCATCGGGCAGCACTCTGAGAACGTCGTGTAAAGCGAGACGTGCGTCGAGCGCATCGCTTCCAGCATTTCTCGCTGGGGAAGTGGCCGCTCGCTGAGCCGCTCGACACCGACGCCGAGGAACTCGGCCAGCTCGCTGCCTCGCGGATCCAGGCCCGCGGCGTGCAGGCAGCAGTCGCCCATCATCGCCATCGCGCTGATCATCACCAGCGGGCTCTTGCGGAACGAGACGCCGCTGATCCAGAGCCCCACGTGCACCGGCGACTCTTCCAGCACTGGCGGCTCCAATGGCTCGCCGGGGACATAGTTCAGCACCAAGTGCGAACGGATCCCCTGGCTCCTGAAGAAGTCTTCCATACCAGCCTTGACGGTGCAGATCGAGCGGATGTGGCCAGCGCGGGCTGCTTCCATCCAGCCGCGGAGCGTGTTCCACTCGTACGCGTCCTGGAGCTGGAGATACGAGCCGTGCCAGAGGACGTCGATCGTGATGTCGGGGGCCAGCTCGCGCAGCATTGCAACCAGCGCCTGGTGTGAGGGGTCGCCGCCGGAGATGACGATGTGCTTGACGCCACTCTCAACCAGCACCCGCGCGTACCGACCGATCTCGGCTTCCGGAACTCGGTGCGGTTCCTTGTCTGGCGTCTGCGGCACGCGGTAGCAGCACTCGAACAGCTTCTCGGTCGCAGACGTGATCCCCAGCCAGCGCGGACAGTGCACCGCGACAACGGCCGGGCGAGTACGCGCGACGCGCTCCAGGAACTGCTCATCGATCGGCGTGCGCTCCGTCGCTGGGCCGCTGGGCACGTGAACTTCGGGCAGGCCCAGGCTGCCAGCCTCGTGCTCCACGCTCACCAGCGGTGCGCGGCCCGGACGCACCACCACGGTCCGCGTCGTCTCGCTCGAAAGATCAATCGTCTCGGTGCGTCCATCGAGCGTCACCTCGACCACGCCCGACCATGGGTGGCTCATGAACCGCAGCTCGATCTCGCTTCCGGCGGCCTGCGCCCGCGCGGTCCCGCCCGCGCCGCCCGCATAGAGGCAGATTCCATACGCGCCGCTCGGGGACTCGCGCTGCGTGAAGCCGGTGGCATCGACAAAGTCCCACGGAACGCCCGGCTCACCTGGCGCACCGACGACCGACAGCAGCCAGACCTCGTTGCCCTTTTCCTTGCCGCCCATCGCGCCCGTGCGGCCCGTCGCACGAACCTCGACCAAACCCGCGGGAGTCCCTTTGAGCCTTCGCGCGGCCTGCACGAGCACGTTGCGACGCAGCTTCTGGCCCCAGGCATAGGCACCCGAGCTCTTGATGTACGCGAGTTCAAAGGCCTGCTCGCCCACGCGATCCAGCACGCGCGAGAGCTCCTGATCTAGATCCGGTCGAACTGCCATCACTCAACTCCCTTGCAAACCCCGCGCTCCAGCCCCAGCTTCCGCCGCTCGCCTCCGCCCGTCACCTTCGTCTGCCCGCCAGCCGGATCTCACGGCCTGAGCAGTGGCCCGACCGCACTCAGGAAGCGCTCGCGCAGCTGGCGGTAGTGCCCGCTGGCGAGCTTCTCGCGCATGACCTCAAGCTCCAACTCCGTCGATTGCGCCCGGAAGACCTGCGCATCGGCCTCGCGCTCGGCCCTGAGCTGGGCCACTTCTGCGAGGACTTCGGCCATGCGTGTGCCGAGCGTGGCCGAGACGCGCTGTCCTTCGGCGGCTGCCCGCTCGAGGTCTGCGATCCGCTGGATCGATTCGCCCAGCCTGGTTCGGAGCGCGGTGGCCTCGGCCAGAGTGGTTGAGAGTTCCGCGGCCTTGGCGGACATCATTCGCTCGCGCCGCTCGAGCGTGAGCTCGAGCTCGTGCACGCGCTCGCCAAGTCTGGCCGCGCCCTCACGTGCTGTGGCGGCTTGCGTGGCCTCCAGAGCCACGATTGTGCTGAGCCGCTCGACTTCTGCGATTCGCTCCGCGAGGCGCGCGTTGGCCGACTCGTTCGCCGCGTGTACCGCGTGCCCCGCTCGCTGGGCCTCGGCCCGGGCCGACTTCATCGCCGCCAGCGTCCCTTCGATCGTTCCTTCCATATCGCGCTCAAACGCCCGGTACATCTCGAGCATGTGCGCTGGCCACGTGTACACAACCGCCGCAGGATCGATCGTCACGCGCGTGGGAATCTGGAGGCGATACCCGCCCGGCAGCAAATCGGCCTTGCGACCCATCCGCTCGTACGCAGCGACGAGGTCGTGCTTCCAGCATCCGTCGTGGGCGACGCGGCAGATCTGCGCGGCGTCGGAGGGCTCGATGTGCAGCACCTGCCCGCGCGAGACCCGCACCAGCTCCAACAGGATCCCCTCAAGGTCCTCCGGACGCACGTGCACAAGCACCTCGCTCGTGTACACCAGATCAAACGAGCCATCATCAAACGGCAGCCGCCCCGTGGGCATCCCCACCGTCACGTGCTCCGCCATCCACTCCGGGCCCGTCCAGCGCAGCATCCCCGACACCATCGTCGCCGACTGGTCGTACCCGAAGACGTCAATCCCCGGCAGACGCGAGAGGTTTCGAAGATGCCGCCCCGGCCCGCACCCAAGCTCCAGCACGCGCAGATTGCCGCGGCCGTGCACCCCCCCCGCACCGCACCCAAGGCGCTCGGCCGTGCGCAGCGCATAGTCGGCGATCATGATCTCCTGCAGGTGGAAGTAGGGCTGACGCTGCTTGCGCAGGTCGTACTCATCAGCCCACACGCCGCCGTGGTCGCGCCAGTAGGCGTAGTTCTCCGAGACCGAAGGCTCGGGACTCTCCGCCTCGGGCTTGGCCTCTAAATCTGAGCCCATGCCTGTCTCCGTCGTGGCGCGTTCCATGTCGTGCGCCGCCATCTGCGATGCAGTCTGCTTGAACGTCTCTGGCAGGCCCGGCATGCCAGTCACGCCGGCGGTGCCAGAGCTTTCCGACGCCTTTGTCTCTTGCATCGCTCTGTTCCCGCGTCTGTTTATGCGCCTGGTCATGCGGTCCTCCCCGCCCCGGCCACGGTCGCCGCCTGCATCGGCGTGCCCACGCGCACCTCCACTGGCTGATGGAACTTGTAATGCACCGGACGGTCCTGGCTTCGTATCACCGCGAACGCCGCCACCCCGTCCACCTGATCAAACAGCACCACGTCGGAATAGTCGCGCCGCGTCACGCGGTTCACCGCGAGGCAGACGCCATAGTTCCCGTCCCGAAGCTGGTTCTCGAACGAGAACGAGACCGTCAGGACCTCGCCCGCTCTCAACTTCGGCAGCGGGCCCTCGACCTCATCGCACGTTGCGGTTCCCATCACATCAACACCCGTCATGTCGCGCACGAGGAACGACAGGTTCACGTGATCCACGTCCACCTTCGCCCGCACCGTTGCTTCGATCGTCACGACATCGTGCAGGTTGAACGCACGCCGCGGCTCCCCGCGTGCGTCCGACACTTCGACCCTCTCGATCTGCACGTGCCCGCTGCCGTACCGAAGCTGGCCGGGGACCTGGTTCTCGAACCGCACCGACTTGCCCAGGAACGCCTGCTCTCCAGCCAGCGCCTCCTGGTTGGTCGCCTCCCGCACATGCGCGAGATACGCGTTCGTCGCCGCCTCCGCCGGTCCAAAGTACCGCGCCTGCCCCGCCTCCAGGAACAGCCCGCGCTGGCAGGTGCTCCGCACCGCGTCCGGCGAGTGGCTCACAAAGAGCATCGTGAGTCCATCATCACGCATCTTCCGCAGCCGCGCGATGCACTTGCTCTGGAAGCCGATATCCCCCACCGCCAGGATCTCATCCACGATCAGAAGGTCCGGCTGGACCGAGAACGAGACCGCAAACGCCAGGCGCGCCTGCATGCCCGAGGAGTACGTCTTGATCGGCTGATCGAGGAAGCCGCCGATGTCGGCGAAGGCCGCGACCTCATCAAAGCGGTCGTCCATCTCGCGCCGTGTGATGCCCAGGATCGAGCCCGCGAGATAGACGTTCTCGCGCCCCGTGAAGTCCGGGTTGAAGCCCGAGCCAAGCTGCAGCATCGCCGCCACGCGCCCCCGCACGCGCACCTCGCCCTCCGTCGGCGCCATGGTCCCCGCGATGATCTGAAGCAGCGTGCTCTTGCCCGCGCCGTTGCGCCCCAGGATGCCCACGGCCTCGCCGCGCCGCACCTCGAATGTCACACCCCGCAGCGCCCAGAAGTCGCGGAAGTACCGTCTCCCCAGCGGCCTCAGCAGCGCTTGCTTCAGGCGGTCCTGGGGACGCTCATAAATGTGGTAGAGCTTTCCAACGTGCTGGCACGAGAGCACGGGCTCTTCGGTCGCGGTGCTCGTTGCCACAACGCCGCCATGCGGCGTCGCCCTGGGCTCCACCAGCGCGGCAGCGCTCGCGGGCGGCACTGATCCCGAACTGTCCGCGGGTCTAGAGGACATCCGAGAAACCTCGCTTGCTCTTGATGAACCATGCGTATCCAAACTGCATCACCAGCAGGCCAACCACCATCGTGACGCCCAGAGCCTGCCAGTCCGGGAGCCTCCCAAGCACCAGCACGTTGCGCGCCCCCTCAACCACGGGCGTCATCGGATTCGCACGTGCCACCCAGCGCCACTCCTCGGGCAGGCTCTCTACTCGGTAGAAGATCGGCGTGAGGAAGAAGAGCAGCTGCGAGACGAAGATGCTCACCACATTCCCAACGTCACGCACGAAGACCGCAAGCGACGAGAAGAACCAGGACAACCCAAGCGAGAGCGCCAGCATCGGCACCAGCACCAGCGGCAGCAGCACAGCCGTCCAGGGCACGCCGCCAAAGAACCACCAAGTCCCCAGCAGCACCAGCGCGATCCCGAACCCGCTGAATATCACCGCCGACACCAGCGACGACACCGCCAGAATCTCCAGCGGGAAGACGACCTTCTTGACATAGTTGGGATTGTCCAGCACGAGCGAGGTCGACCGCGTCACGGTCTCTGAGAAGATCCCGTAGATCGTGATGCCGCAGAAGAGCAGCACGGCAAACTGCGACCGCGTCTCGTCGGCACTCACGCCCAGCCGCGCCTGGAAGATGAAATTGAAGACCAGCGTGTACACCGCCAGCATCAGCAGAGGCACCGCAAGTGCCCAGCCGATGCCAAGGTACGTCCCCTTGTACCGGGCCTGGAAGTA